>Ga0058704_10001041_pt1 | contig 13280 bp, 16 predicted proteins | sample AgamicMgSfe_FD_71363 | JGI IMG/M metagenome (GOLD analysis project Ga0058704, IMG submission 71363) | Agave microbial communities from Guanajuato, Mexico - Mg.Sf.e | ecosystem: Host-associated > Plants > Phyllosphere > Phylloplane/Leaf | place: Guanajuato, Mexico | collected 2012-05-30
ACCTCGTGGTCCTTCGTCCACGATGTGACGTGACGCTGGAACGTCTTTTGATTTCTGGTTTCTGCCCGTATGCTCGTTTTCTTCCTCTCGCTTCTCTGCATACTTCAGACGGTCAGGAACAAGATGCGCATCCCAATACCCTGATATGCTGCTCCTATCCCTCATCACTACCTTCATCGTTACCTTCGTCAACATCGTCAACGCCGATCAGGGTGTCTACACATCTACCGACGCCGACAAATATGATAGAGGATTTCTAGGGCGGACGCCAGCCGAACACTACAAGAGCTTCCCACATTCCTCTAGTCGGTTACTGCAGCGGACGTGGAGTGACGAATGTAGTTCCAATGAATACTTCTTCCTAGCCCCGAGGGGTGCTCATGCACCAAACACTGGACCTACCATTATCGACACCGAGGGACATCATGTCTGGTTCTCTGGCGCATTCCCGACGACCTACAACTTCAGAGCGCAGACGTACAAGGAGGAGCAGTACCTGACATGGTGGAGCGGGAATGATCACTTGGGCGGGCATGGAGAAGGCCATTACTTCATGGTCCGGGACTTTCGAACATGCTCAACCCACAACTTGCTGACTTTGGGGCAGATTGACAACTACTACCAACCGTACCGGCACATTCAACCACACGGCGCATACGTCGCAGACCTCCACGAATTCGCAATCACAAGAGACGATAAAGCATTAATCTCGATATACGATCGCATACCTTGGGATCTGTCCGACTTGGGTGGAACACAGAACGACAGCTTCATCTGGGACTGCTTATTTCAAGAGATTGACATTGAAACTAACGAGCTGCTATTCGAATGGCGCGCGTCAGAGCACTTTGACTTCTCCGACTGCAACAATCCTTGGAACAATCAGAATGAAGATACGCCGGGGAAGGACGGATGGGATTGGTTCCACTTGAACAGCGTGGACAAGGACGACAAGGGAAACTATCTCATATCCAGTCGGTACACACATTCTCTGATATACATCGAGCACAAGACGGGAAAGGTGTTGTGGCAGCTTGGCGGGAAGAATAACTCATTCACTGATTTGTCAGATGGCATCGCAACGGGCATACAATGGCAGCATCACGCAACTTGGCAAGATGACTTCACAGCGGTGACAGTGTATGACAATCAGGCCGTCAACTGGAATCGCACCGAGGAGTCGCGAGGCTTGAAGATACGACTGGACCAGCATGCCATGACAGCAGAAGTTGTGGCTATGGCGATACACCCCCAACACTACATTGTGCACTCGCAAGGCTCAATGTCACAATTATCGAATGGAAACCTTCTCGTTGGCTACGGATATGCAGCAGCCATGACAGAATTCTCTGCTGATGGCAAAGAAGTGCTGTGTGATTGGCAATTTGCCAGTCTTCATGCTCTGCCCCACGGCGAGTACAGCCCTGGCTTCATACAGAACTACCGCACGTACAAGCTGCCATGGAAGGGCTACTCGCTGATGCCGCCAGATGTGGCTATTGAGAATGGCAAGCTCTACGTGAGCTGGAATGGCGCAACAGAGCATCGCACGTGGGTACTTGAAGGATCAGGTGGTGAGGCAGGTGGCGTGTGGGTGCAGAAGACGCTCCGTAATGGCTTCGAGACGGAGATCGTTCTGCAGGGTGCAAGTAATCAAACGCTCCGACTGGCCGCGCTGGACGGCGCTGCAGAAACCTTGGGTACATGGATGACAGTTCTGGACGAGGTGTCGGGTCTCGTTAACGTCACGGTATGTCCAGCAAGCTTCACAATATTACGCCAAGTACAAAGCTAATTGAAGTACGACAGAGGGTCTCTGGGCCTCCTCCGAGTGCAGTCGCGAACCGACCCCTACCGTATCACTCGAATGTCAGGATCACGTACTACGCCTTAATGGGTGTTTTAGCCATGGCCTTGTGTTTAGTACTGAGACGAAATAAACACCTTTTTCATAGGGTCACGTAACCCATTCGTATCACAAAGAACAAAACAATTTTCAATTCCCCAACATCAACAGATCTCCACATTCCTTTCCCACCACGCTGACTACATGCTGCATGCGTAGGTAGGCCTATGAGTGGGCAGAATTGAGGAAGGCATAGATGGAGTCAGAGATACGACTTCCACCCTCGATATCCTGCCCGCATACCAAGGATGTGGCCGCGGTAAAGCTCTTATGAACAGTCTGCTGACCAGGCTGTAAGATACGTCGCACTTCTCTCTTGCGTCTCGCCTCGGTGAGATTCTTTGCTGACTCGTCCTCGCGAAAGTGCTTGGTTTGAGGTACTGTAGATGAGTCGTAACAGCACTACTGTACTACTGTTCAAGCATGGCAACACTAAACTAAGCAACACTTGATAACTGACTTCACCTCGGCATGGCTACAGACAGTGAGGGTGCGGGAAGACTCCACGCAGGATCCAAATTCACGATGACACAACAGAGCAGCCGCGGCAATCATGACCACGATGGAACACCATGGCATATTCATCGATGTGCATCATATTAGTATTATCGCGATGGGACTTGTAACATCCTCCTCCAAATCTCGACCTTTCCAAGACGATCAATCCCATTATACTGTTATCTTCTCTTCCTGTGGCGTCAACATATCAACCAACTACTCGCTTCCACCACGCTTGAACTTGGCCGAGTTGCCCAGGTTGGTAGCAGGGTTCAGTAGAGTAATGAGACCCGGTCTGTAAGGCAAGTCATTGTAGTCGGTCGAGATGTTCGGGTTCCGGCCCTGAATCAGCATCTGCAAGTTACACGGATCGACTTCAAACGTCTGGTCGTGGGTGCTGCGGATCAAATCGCCATGACTGACATCATTAGACCAAGTAATGTACGTGTTAGACTTGCCCGCAAACGGCGAGCTCTCCAAGCCCGACAGCTCCGTAAAGTTGCCCTTGAGGTCCGTGGCAGTGAAAGAGCGGAAGTAGCGGCCAACAGCGCCCTCGCACTCGACAATCATCAGCCACTTCTTCTGGCCCTTGAGCTTGTAGACTTGCACGGCTTCGAAGAGGTCGGGGGTGCTGGCGGTCAGGATGGTTTCGGAGGTGTTGCCGAAGCTGCCGGGGAAGGCGTCGATGGACATGATGGAGCGGTAGATGGCGCCGTTGTCGCCGGCGAAGAAGAGGTACATGTTATTTTTGTCGCCGATGACGGTTGAGTCGATGGGACCGTAGGGCGCGCCGGCGGCGCCGCCGGTGTAGAGAGGGTATGTCTCGCCCCAGCTGGTCATTAGTGTTAGCAATGTGACACTTCGTATAATGCACATGATCTTGCTCAGACTCGACTCGACTCGACTTACCCATTAGCATTGGTGGGATCATTTGACAAATGGTAGCTGAAAGCCGTCGGGCCCCATTGGTAACACAAGACCCAGACCTTCTTGGGAGCAAAGTAGAACAGAGTAGGAGCGACGGTAGCGCTTGTCATGCCATTCTGCGGCGCTTTTGCCATTTGCGACCATTCATTGAAGAGGCCGAAGTTTGTGGACGAGTAGCTTCCGTTGTTGACAATGGAGCCGTACACAAGGTGTTTGCCTTGGTAGGGGACATGTGTGAAGTCCTTCAGGGAAGTCCAGTTGTGCATCGGCAGGGCAAGCGGCGCGTCGGGAGTAGCAGCCCAGCGAGGGTTTGTGGGAATGTCGCAGTAGGCATTGATACCGGCCGCGGCTGCGGAGAGCAGTAATGTGAAGGAGCTTCGGATGGACATCTTGGAAGTACTTTACAGTTGCAAGACGGAGAGGAATGCACATGGCCCGGGGGGTACCTGCTATTTAAGTTGGGCTTCATCTTCAGACCTTTTAGGCAGCGTCATGCTAGCACGTCTCGTGCCTCTCGTGCATAAGAAGAGGGGTAGAAGCCACATTAAAGAGGGGTAGAAGCCACTGAACAGGGGGCGAAGTTTGCTATCAAGGAGGAATAGATCACATAGAGTAGTAGACATTGAGCCGGAAGCCAACGATATGATCTTGCCTCGCTAAACCCCTACGAGCCAAATCACTTGTCCATATCAAAGCACGGACGGGTTTCAGCGCGCATCGCCCATCGCTTCATTGTCGAACGAAGTTATCGCGAAGAACGGTCATCGAGACTCGTTGCGGAGTACTCAGTGGCTGCAGGGGGATGACACAGCTCTGCAGTCTAGTACTAGTACTAGACACAACGTAGCATTTCCCCGCCGGCTCATTGTGGATGATATGAGTATGCATGCAGCAAGCTACGTCAACGCATGATGTTGACCCCGCAATCACGAAGCGGGGTCGCCTTGACAGTACCTCAGTATGTACGGAACTAGCCGTCGCGACACAGCATTGTGAGCAGATTCGTGACGTGTTCAGTTCCAGCACGACACATCACTCTCGCTGTCTGTGCGGGAGCTCATAAAGCTCATATGTGAAAAGGATCCCTACGACACTCTCACCGGTAGACAACCAGACTTTTATCCTGGCGCGAATAGGGTAGCATGAGCTTGTGTCGGCTACTCTCAACTCAAAGATCCGCCTTGTGGCTGCAGCGCAACATTCTGCCTAGCGACGTGCGGAGAGCGATAGTAAGGGTACATGTACTCGACATGCTATCATGTTATCAAGTGTGCCCCGTAGCATGCTACAGCTTGAACAATAGACTTCCCGGGGAACAGCATCCTAGCAATTGATACGGACGCCAGCGAAATGTAATGCACGTAGTCATGAGAACCTTCGAAGACATCCTTCACAGATATCCCGTGCAAGTTCGTGATATTCATACCCTCACGAAACTCAAGCCGAGCTCAGTTCAGTATAAAGGGAATCTCTGCTTGGGCTTCAGGAGCAGCTGCCATGTGTATCCATAACCCACGCTGAAGTTGCGCGCCTCTATACAATCGCCGTCCTGCACTACGTGTCGCAACAAGTTGCTGACGATAACGTGACCAATTATGCAGCCTTGACCACAGTACAGCTCTACATTCGCGTTTGGGTTCCCCATACACGCCGCGCAGAATCTGTCCATCTTCACTTCGCTCGCGAGCAAGCGTAACTCGTTTCAAGCTAACCCCAACCTCTTCCTCAGTCCACGCAGCGATTTCCACACTTTCCCTCGGGCAGCGCGAAACGCAAGCGCCTCCTTGCATCTCACGTTCTTCTCCAAGTGCTGCAATAAAGTGCTCAGCCTTGAAAAAGTACTGCCGCAGCCTGGACAAACGGGCAGGCCGGCGGATCCGCAGCCAAAGTGACATTGGAGTATGCGCTCCAAGGTGACGAATCGGTTGCAAATTTCCAGTCTCGAGGTGCTGCATCATCCCGCTATATAGCGAGAAAGTGCGAGTGCAATTCCAACATGCGTAGGGAAGCGGGTGTGAAGGCTGTTGCGGTGGCGGTGGCGATGGCGGTTGTGCTGGCTGTGGTGGTGGATCTCGTGGTGGACCATGGAGGCAGTAGTCCAAACCGAACGAATTGTACACAAGTCGCTTATCCTCGTCCAGCAGTATATCATATGCTTGCTTGACAGCCTTGAACTTCTCGTGCGCGACTAGCGGTTGATGCACGTTCTTGTCCGGGTGATGCTGAAGAGCCTGCTTCAAGTATGCCCGTCGAATGTCGGCGTTGGTGGCGGAAGGGAAAATGTCAAGGATGTCATACAGACCACGCTCCTTCACGGTGATGGTGACATGTTTCCATTTGTGCTGGAGGGAGGGTATTAGCTGGGATAAAAATAGCAGATGAGACAATCGCAACTCACATCACGGATCTTCTGGTTCGCACCAATAGCTCTTCCACATTTTCCACAGAATGGTTGATCTGGCACGTTGGAGCTGTATGGTGTTGGTGCAGGTATTGGCTGTGCAGGCTGAGCAGGTGAGGTAGGGTTTACAGGTTGAGCAGGCTTCGCAGCTGTTATAAATTGTGCGGGACGAGCAGACTGTGCAGATTGGAAAGATGGCACAGGTCCAGGAGCTGGTGCAGGATGCGGAGCTTGGGCAGCTGGCGCAGGTTGTCTAAACTGAGGTGATTGAGCAGCAGGTCTCGGTTGTTGTGGATACTGTTGAGATCGTGGAAACTGCGAAGGCTGTGGATGTCTTGGCTCTGTTGGAAATCTTGGTACTGGCTGGACTGGAGTATGTTTGTAGGGAAGAGACGTGGGTGTCGAGGTTTGACCAAACTTTGGAGGTGGTGCATATGATCTTGGCGTAGGAATTTGTCCAAACTTCGCCAGCGGAACAGATTGATCTTGGAAGCGTGCGAATGAGACATCTCTCCTTACATAGAGTGGTGCGCACTTAGTGAAGTGTGCTCCATAAGAGCTCTTACATGTCCTGTCCCGCTGTCGAATACGTCCGTGGAGTGTTTCGAGTGAGGGCCGTGTAACTAGTGGTGGATTCTGCTTCCTTCGCTTCCGTGCAGGCTCGTCGGCCGGGTAGTCGATCTGATGTCGTTTGCGTGCGAGAGGAGATCCGGCGAGGTGTAGGTAAGTAGTACTAGCAGACTGCAAGCAAGAGCCAAATGACATGATGAGCACGGCGTGGATAGAAAAAATTGAAGAGGATATGAAGTAAGAAAGTGAAGTTCGTCGCAAGGCAGCAGTCGAGTCATGAAGTCAAAGTTCCGTCCCATACCGACCCAGAGTTCAGTTCAAAACACAACTGAAACAGGAAGTAGCGGTCGCTACGTCGATCATACCAGCAACACTCATCTAAGCTTTCATGAGAACCAACGTCCAATCTTTCCTAAGCCCTTAAAATGTATCGAGCTCGGATCATGCGTGTCATTCCCGTACACGCCTCCACCATATTGGAGATATCCCTTGACATGCTCGTATGGATGCGCCATGACATTACTCGAATTTCCCATGACCCAGACTGTCTGCATACCCATGACCATATGCTGGAGAATGTGACAATGGATCCTGATTAGCGATGTTAGTACGCTCTATACCGCTCAACACAAAGCTACAAATACTTACATCCACACTCCAGGCTCTGTAACGCGCAATCGCCAAGCACGCCATCCCATATCAGCGCCAGGCGTCGTGTGCTCAGTATACTTATACAATATCGTCGTGTCCCTTTTCGCCAGCGACAATCCCGCAATCAATGCCTCATTAGCCTCAGGATCATAAGTGCCGTTGCCAGATCCGAGATCATAAAAGTGCGCACCATGAGCATGGAAAGGATGCACGTCCACGCTGCCGACATCAGAGCCTGTGTTCTGTATTATAATCTCAATGACTTCGCCCAATGCTGCTGGGAAGGCGCGAGTGACAGGGTCGATGCCTTCGTGTGCTAAAGCACGTTCCAACGAGGGAAACTCGACGCCATCGTCTCTGTACAGTGACACGAGGTATGGTTCTGTTGGGAAGGACTCAGCCCAGGGAAGTTCATCTTGCGCCCAGGTCACGCTTCCCGAGCCGATGATTTGGTGTGTGCGAATGATGACGCGGCGTGTGACGTCGCTTGCCAGTGGGAAAGATGGATCTGGGGTCAATGACAGGAGCTGGCGATCAAGCCAGCCAAGCGTTGTCGGTGGTAAGGTCATGATGGGCGACTGTGGCGTTTGCGATCTTGGGGCAATGGGTGGTATGGAGACAGGCTGAGGGTCGCGTTTCGACGAGGCATATTGATACTCGAGCACGGCGTACGAACGGATGAGCTTCGGCCGGTCGCGAGTTTCAAGCTGCATAAAATATTTGCTTTGTGACAACACTTCGCTTCGAGGCTTCGTCTTCAGGAGGACACTGAACCTCTGTCCACTTCCAATCTGGAGATGCGAAATATTGACAGGCTGTGTATAATCTCCATCGGCCTCAATGAGTGTCATTTGCTCGTGGCCCTGAAATGCCAGACTAACAAAAGAAAGAGCAGTGGCGCCGACGAAACGCAGTCGATAGACTCTGTCCGGCTCGACGACAATGTGAGCAAGCTCACAGTCACCTGAGGTTGGATTTCCTTCGAGATGTCCTTTGCCATTGACGAGAAGGTTCCTGGGCTCACCACTCCACTGAAAAGGATTCCCAGTCAAGCCTTCTTCGATGACTGCGTCAGTCTTTTCGTAAACATCTCCAAGCGCAATGGTCCGCTCTTCGTCATACTCATAAGGTATGGGACCAGCGTCATCTACGATCAGAGGTCCAGCTGCAGTGACTGCTTGAAATCCAATATGCGAGTGGTACATATAGGTGCCAGCATCTGAAGGGTGTTAGGAATCGTACAAGAGACAATAGACATGGAGAAACGTACGACCCTTCTCAATCTCGAGTTCATAGTCGAAGTAGTGTAATGGCGGAATCGGCCACTGTGAGGCTCCAGGAGTGCCATCACTGAACGGAGCGACAGCCATTGACAGACCATGCCTACACTGGTTAGCTTCGCCTTTGTCACACAATCTCGCCACGGTCGACTTGCCAATGCTGCGAGGGTAGTTAGTCTATGCACATTACGACGGTGCCTATTCAGACGTACCATAGTAAGATTCTGTCCAGCCATATCATTGAACACCCTGATCCAGTAGATCTTCCCCTCAATCAGCCGTATCTCAGGCCCAGGACTCGTGCCATTGATCAGGATGACATGGTCCTTCGTGACGCATGACTGCGTGACTTCAGCTTCCGTCACGCGGAGGACGAAGTCTGGTGTGAATGAAGCATCATGCAGTATCGGCTTCAGCAGCTGACTGGTATCAGCTCACGTCCTCCACACTTTGTAGCACGGCGAATCTCACATGAACAAGCGGCTCTTCCACCGCCTTGAGGCGCGTCACGAACTCGGAGACGGATGTGCTACTAAGACTTCCACCGGTCAGCCAAGCTGTGAGCGCAAGGAAACCCAAAGGCAGACTCCATAGTAGAAACTTGGGAAAGGTGAAGAATGTCGATGCGACGACAGGTTTCGCCATGATGTCTTGTGTTGTTGTCTTGGCAGATCACGGGACGATCGTTTGCCTTATAGAGTTTGCGATTTTCAGGGTCATGGATTAAAGTTGGCAATGAGATGAGATGAGCACGAATTATGGGTCAGTAATCGGATACAGTAAGCTGTGATATCATTGCAGGTGGTCTCAGTGCAGTCTTAGGAGGCGGCGACAGTACCAAATAGCTGAAAGCACGGAGAGCAGTCAGTAGGTAAAAGCCATTCCTCTTTCTGGACGTTCCTGACGTGGCGATCAATCTTGCGGCGCAGAGACATGGCTTCCTTGAATGCCTTCGTAAACATTTGACAACGACTAATCAAGCTGAATTGATTGTGGCTCGTGCCCTTAAGCACTATAGGCTCCTGCACAGAGACCTGGATCGTGGCATCCAAGAAGAATCTCTTGAATTCGAATGAACTCAGCTTCGCGCAGAAGGTAGTTGTGTAAAGACCAAACGATGAGACGTTTCGAGCTTTCATTGGGAACAACGCGCCGAATAATGCGGGAGTACGGCTGAATGTTGCGCAAACTAGCTCGACAGCTTGGGCAAGTCTTCATGTCCTTTTCCGCATAGAAGGCAATTGACGCATTGACCACACCAAAGGTATAGAATCTTGGCATGTCCACAAAGCTGCCAAGACTGCTTACTGTAAAGACATGCATGTCCACAACTTGGCACAATGATGAAGGACATTGGTAACCACAAGAAAGTGTCTTATTGCATCGCTCTGAGCATGGCAAGATGTCGCACGGGACCCTGCAGGGCATCTGGCAGTAGCCATGACCGTGCTCGCAGACGTCGCGTGTGATGTATGATTCGCTGCAAGGTGTGCAAGGCTCATGACAGCGTTTCTTGTATACTGTATTGCACTAGCAAAGGGAAAGAGCTCAGAATCTTGAAGACCCAGCTGAATGTGCGCAGGCTTCCTCACATGGTGCTGTGTATAGACCGCAGGGTTGTCGCCACGGGCAGACCAATCAGGAAACATGCCTACACGTGGTGAAAGGACGTTGACAGAGTTCGGTACAAAGACGATGCTTGACGGGGATGCTCCCTTTCTCGAGCACTGAGCGGTAATCATGGCATACAGTCATGGCCACAGGGTAAAGACAGGCCACAGACCGCACTGCATGCGACTTGATCCAATTTCTTTGTTGGTTAGCAATTGACTATTACACTGGGTCGACACACGCCGGTATACTGGAAGGGGCTACCGCAGAGCACATTGTCGATATCTTTTGTCTAGTAACAGCTTCTTGAATCCTGTATCTTCTCGCAGGTCAATATGCTCTCGCAGTGTGGTCAATTCACTTGCCCTCGTGGTAGCTAAGGACGCGAAAATGGAGAATGGCATGAAACGTGGCCTATAAGTCTTGTTCGCCTAGACAGTTGATGCACCGAGTTGGCACATTTGCACAACATATCTCGATATCACTGTATCGCTGCAGTGTAGCTCCGCAATTGGCGAAGTTATGGAAATGACTGGGTAGTGTTGTTGCCCAAAGCAGGCTTATATTGGCTTGATACTCCATCTCTGGTTCTTCTATCAAGATTTGTGGTGCCTCTGCTGCAACTTGACCAAGATTGCAGTACCACAGTCCGGCCAGGCTGATAGGTTTGGGGTAGCCGAGTGTATGAGACCAACATTGACGAAGAATGCGATTGATTTCAGCTCTTCATGTCAGCGTCCATCTCATATATCTTGATACTAGCCACACTCGCGACTCTCATTCATGTATTGTGCACGAGGCTGATCTACTGAAAGAGTGTCGCAAAGGCTAGGATTTCACGTCAGTGCGTAGCATGGCGATGGTGCGGGGTAAGAGAGTCGTTTGCAATCATACTTCCAGACAGCCCTACATGTCACGTGCACCCAGCATGACGTTTCGTTAAGGTTTTCTGGATTGTGTTTCATCTCCGATCTCTCCTCAATCCTCTCCATCGCAATCGCCAGATCGTCCAGAAAAGTCAGCACCAAGACTTTAGAAAAGCTTGCTGAGGAGCACGGACCTCCCATCCTGCGAGTGATGCAGCGTGATGATGCTATACCCATGCGGGCCTTCCTCCAGTCGAAATGGGAAAAGGTACGCGGGCGAGAGGAAACGATAGCCGCTCAATAAGGTTTCGCGATTGCGGACCTTAAGCTGACGAGAAGATCCTGTTTGCTCTGCCTTTGTGACACCTCTGCCAGTATATGATGGTAAGGTAGTATCCCTGGCGGAGGCGTGCAACTAGCTTGCGTCAAGGTACTTGAAGAGGCAGTGCAACGAAGCCTTTCAGACCAGCAGGGTTGTGCGCAAAGCTGGGGCTCGCTCGCTTGCACGGCATGCCAGTCAAGTAATCGAATTCTTCAAACACGCATTGTGATTGCAGATCCGATTTTGAAATGCTGGTACAAAGAGACTGATTGGCTATGCACAGACGACTTGGCGGCTCAAAACTCAATTACTGTGGAGGAACAGTCCGATCTTTTTGCTTTTCCTTCCAACTCTCTTTCCCTTTTCCCTTTGTTTCATCCTGTTTCTCAGATTGTGATCTGGGCATGACGAGCGTGTGCCTCGTTTATGCTTTTTCCTCCCACTTAGCACACCTTGCGTGAAGGTGTGCTTGGGCATGACGGTGATATGTGATCAAATACCCTGTGCTGAGCTCGTCATGCGATCTACAAACGAGAGAAAGACCAGGAAGCACATCCGTTGTCCTCCACCTCGAGTCCCATTCGACGACTATTTGATGTAGCCTGTATCCATTTCCCCCAGAGCCATTTGTCCCTCTTCTGGTTTCTTTCATACCCTATACACACTTTACGCCCCAGGATACCAGCATCCCCCACTACCATCTGTCCTACCTGCGTACACAGTCCTCTCCGTACTACAAATCATCCACTATGGGCGCATCAAGCCTCTACCATCGCATCTGCGACTCGCGGGTCTTCCAACGACTCCTCCGTGTTCTCCAATTCCTCTCAGCCGCAATGTAAGCAAGACACCCGCATCCCTCCCTCCACATTCACCTCACCTCCTCCGCATGTCTCACCCTCACTCCTAATATCCCTCCCACATTCCCTTCTCCTCCACCTCCTACCTCTCACACATCCACCAACACATCTTCCCCAACAGCTCCCTCGGCCTCTTCTCCGAACGCCTCTACCACGTCTACCGCCTCGTCCAACGCACCCGCGCCTCCGCCGGCGGCGTCGAAACCGTCCTCGCCCTCGCAACAGCCTACACCCTCGCCGAACTCGCCCTCAACCTCTGCCTCAAGAAACGCGGCATGCCCAACTTCCTGCGCTGGCTCCTCGTCCTCTGCGACATCCTATTCATCGGCGGCTTCATCGCCGTGGCATATGAGACGAGGCCGCATGGCGGTCTGAGCAGTTTGTGTGCTACGCCGAATCAGAGGCAGGATCCGGCGAATCGGGGGAACCCGCTGTGTAGCTTGACGTTGGCGACGTTTGGGTTGGCGATTTTCTCGACGGTGCTGCATTTGCTTACGGCGGTTTTCCATGAGGTCAAGGATCATAGGAATGAGAAGAAGCAGGCGCAGAAGGATATGGAGGAGAACTCCAACAACTCATATTAGGAGGGTCGTCGCGCATGGTTGGCGGGAAAGGATGGCGAGGGGAGACAGATCATGGCGACATTTCAAAATCGTCCATCTGCATACAGTGTGGGCATTGATGTAGTATCATATTTAATGTAATTTCATATCGCAACATTGCCGTCGGATTCCTCGATGGTGGTGATCTTCAAAGTGTATATCTTGCCTTACCTCACGGTCCTTCGTCGAGGCTCTCCCCCTTTGTCCGACAGGCGTGCCCTCTTCCTCGAAAGATTGACGCAACAGAAACACAAGGCATGCCCTCAAAGTGCATCCAGGCTGTCGCCACTCATATACGAGCCACTACATTGCGCATTCCGAGCTCCTAACCAAAGTATTGCGCAAAAGTAGGTGCAGTCCACGGCACGTTAGGATGTCACCTAGACACATGTACTGTAATGCTTCGCAGATGCAGGTACTCAATCGTCTCAGGTACTTTGTATCGATTCCAATTCTTTCTTTGAATACATTCATACATATACATCGTCTACATACATATATCATCGTATCGTAAAATACCACCATCGTTTCGTAAGAAGTGTGGCCTCCCTTCCACCGTTGATCGCAAGGCTAGCTGCAGCATCAGCCAGTTCTCACCAACCCAGGACCGCTGTCTGATACTGACCACGGACAGCCTCCCAACCTCACCCTTTTGTCAATAGCTTGGTCATAGTGAAGGAAAGGACAGCTTGAGAGCAGTCTAATTAGGTGTCGTGGCGGCGTCTCGTTCTCCTCCCCGCACTGCCACAGCTTCTGTCTAGTAGACATGCTGCGCAATCTGCATCG
>Ga0058704_10001044_pt1 | contig 13217 bp, 12 predicted proteins | sample AgamicMgSfe_FD_71363 | JGI IMG/M metagenome (GOLD analysis project Ga0058704, IMG submission 71363) | Agave microbial communities from Guanajuato, Mexico - Mg.Sf.e | ecosystem: Host-associated > Plants > Phyllosphere > Phylloplane/Leaf | place: Guanajuato, Mexico | collected 2012-05-30
GTCTCGGTGCGGTAGTTGCGGTTGTAGCCAGAGTAGCCATTCTGCGTCAGGTACTCTACTTCTGGCCAGTCACTCGGGAAAGTCTCCAAAGCTTTGATTGTGGCATTGGAGAGCAAGTCTGGCTGACTCTGAGAGATACGCTCGAAGGCGAGAAATTGGGGCGCTCCCGTAAGTGGGCCCGTTGCGTTCGTAAGGTATTGTCTGGCAGCTTCGGCAGCGTAAGTGGGATCCTCGGCAAGCCTAGATCCCGTGTCCATGTTAACGCGGTAATTCAAGCCGAAGAGAGGTTGGTCCCAGAAATTCTGCCCGACGCCTGGCAGGTGCTTGATCACGGGTATGTCGTACTGGTGCAAAGTATCCCGTGGACCGATTCCACTGACCATGAGCAACTGTGGACTTTGGAATGCGCCAGCAGACAGTATGACTTCCTTATTGGCCGTGAGAGTAAAGTTCATCTTCCCAGACTGAACAAGCACACCTTTGGCAGTCCTGTTGCCGTCAAATACTATACGCCTTGCCAGCGCTTGAGTATAGACCTGGAGCTGAGTATTTTGCATGGCGTAATTCAGGAAGCTGGTCTGCGAAGAGGATCTGTGCTGACTGATTGGGTCTATGGTAGCCGGAACCCAAGACGAGCCGTTCACTGTCCCGCTCTCAAAGCCTTGTAGACTGGGCTCAATGCCAACAGCCGCAAGCGCTCTTTCTGCCCAAGTAGCTATTGGCAATGCGTAATTTGGCCAAGTGACCTGCAGAGGTTGGTGGGAGCCAATGCTATTGTTGAATGCATTGGAATCAAAGTCCACACTCGCATTTGCAAAGCGAACGTTCGCATTCGGAGGGGTCAAGTGCACGCTTCTTTGGAAGTACTTGAGTAGGTTCGGGAAGGTGTAGCTCTGATCGCCAACATCGTTCGCCCAGCGCTGATAACTTCCGACTGTGCCCCGGTGGTAAGCCATGTAGTTTCGAGCGGAACTTCCGCCCAACGTCTTGCCGCGAGCATACCGTATGCGTCTGTCAGCAGCGCCTGCTTGGGACGTAGTGACGAAGTTCCAGTCGATCAACGGCTGCGTGTCATTGATGGCGGTGCCGGTGAACTGCGTGACACAGAGAGCCGGTATGACACTACTATGTTCAGCGCATGGTCACGTCCCACTTCCACTTTTTGAGCACTTACCTGCCATTGCCGTTGTCGACCTGGTAGAAGGAACCCGCTTCAATCACAGCAACAGAGACACTTTCATCCTCAGCCAATCTCGCGGCAATCGTCAAGCCGGCCGTTCCACCACCAATGACGACATAATCGTAGCTGGCATTAACGCCTGGTACACCAAAGGAGTTGCCATACAGTACGAAACTCGAAGCTGTCTCAGCCGCCAGACATACGTACAATACCAAGTTGATCCACATCATGCCAACACTCTGTTATCCTGGCAGGCCACGATTCCGGAGCGAAGGTGATGGCGGCCATCTTATATAGAATTTGACCTCCACGCTTGCTCCTGCTCATGTGGGTACATGGCATACTTGATGACTACGGAAGTCGAGCATCGAGAGTCAAAATGTCCACTCAGTTAACGATCTGCAGCGCAAGCACAGAAGCTTGGCAAACGGCAGGATCCGCCGTCGTGACCTATACCCAAAGCGTCGACTGCACACGAGGGAGGTGAACCACGTTGAGACCGTTGGAACTTCCAAAAGTCGGATACAGTACGGTAGTCTCGATATGTACTAGTCATGATTCATGAAATGCACTCCAAATTTCTTTGCAAATGCTATCAATGCTAAAGACAGAGCTCCCGCCTCAGAGCATTTCACTACGCTTTGCCACAACTACGCTTCGAGATCCTCACCTCAAGTCCCGACTGCACGACAAAGAACGTCGAATGATACTTCAGATCCTCCGCCGGCTTCAGTAGCTCGAACTCGTAATCGCGGAGCAAAAGCGGCAACGTCTTATTCATCTCGAGTAATGCCAAGTTCTTGCCAATGCAGAGATGGCTTCCACCACCAAACTAGACGGTATTGTCAGTGCCAATATCATTCCACCAGAGAGGGCTAGTGAGTGGAGAAATGCGGGTGCTCACCTGAAACATATACCGCTCCATCATCTTCGCATCGCCCTCGAACCACCTATCGGGCCTGTAGAGCTTAGGATCCCGACCGAAAATCTGCTCATTCCTATGCAAAACCCACGCATTGAGCGCTACCCTCGTCCCTCCCGGGAAGCGCTTGCCCTCAATCTCCGCACCTTCCGGTGGCACCAATCGCGTAATATTCAGCCCCACAGCCGGCCGCAGCCTCATGGCCTCCTTGAGACACGCCTGGAAGTACGGCAAAGCCTGCACTTCATTCCACTGCGGCATCTCGGACAACCTGCCCGCCGCAGTCGCTTCGTCAATCTCTTGCTTGATACGCGTGTAGATCGCCGGCTCGCGGAGGATATGATGGCAGAAAGACTGCATCGTACTCGCCGTAGAGTCGGACCCCGCGAATATCGCCCCGTGCGCGACGGCGAAGACATCGCCTTCGTTGAAGTGCTCTGGTGCCTTCTCGTGCGCGGCGAAGAGCTGGCTTAAGAGATCCTTCCTATTCTCAATCTCCTTCGTGCCCAACTTCTTCCTCTTGCCCATCTCCTCCAGCGCCATACGCGTAATGAGGAAGTTACTCGTGCTCAACGCCGGAATATACTTCCACAACGGATTCCTCCTGAACGCGAAATCCCACTCGGGAATCTGTCCGATGATGCCGTCGTACCATTGCATATCATCGATTGTCTTGATCGCTCCTTCCAGATCAAACCCAGCATCCATGAAGCCGAATTTCCTGCTAAAGGCAATCTCACCGAGCACGTCAAAGGCGTAGTAATGCAGGTAATCCCCTAAATTGCAATACTGATCCCTACTCTCACACATGATGTCCAATTTCTGCGCCAACTGCCGCTCCGTCTCCTCGATGTACCCGCTATTTTGCTGCATGGTCGCCATACTGTAGGGATTACTCGCATACCTCTTCTTCACCGCGTGCACGGACTCCCTCGTTTCAGTGAAGATATCCGGATTCTCAGGCGGAGGGAAGACGGCATAGAAGTCGGTTTTGTGGAAACCTTTACCTGCGGCGAGGACGATGCGGGCAGCTTCGGGTGAAGCGAGGGAGAGTTCGTTGGGGGCTATGCGGACGATGGGGCCGTAGGTCTCGTGGAGGCGGATGTGGTCGGTTTCGGTTTTGCCGCGGTAGGTGCTTATTACTGCGTTATGATGAGCTTGTACGCCCCGGTGGTGTGGGGAGAGGAGGGAAGACTTCATACCTTTCCATGCCCGGCTGCCAGAGGCGAGGAAGGGACCTGGATAGCTCCGTAAAGGCGAGGCGTAGCGGTAGTAGAAGAAGCGTAGCACCAGCACCAAAGGTACGAGCAGGAACCAATAGGTTCTGAGCAGTCTGATGGCCTGGAGGACAGCGGACTCGCCGGCGTTGGTGTCGTCGGTGATCGCCATGTTGAGATGGCTTCCTGCAGTCGTTGAAAGGGGGGACGGGAGAGTGCTGTATCGTGAGAAAGATGGGGAGTGGACAGGGAAGGGAAGCAACACTCTTTACGCGTTGCCCAGGGCGTCCCTACATATGTACAGTACAGCCATCAACAGTCGGCAATTGCTTACCACTTCTTTGCCGGTTCTTTCGTTCGTGCGACAGGTGAGGCATGTGGGTATTCCCAAGGAAAACGTTCTGTTGAACGTGAAGGTCACGTTCGGCAGTTGATCTTCACAATGGCGAAACTGTGGGACCCAAGCTCTCGGCGCCGCCACTTTGTGGGGTCTGTGGGGTGAAGTTTAGCCGGAGGAGCCCTGGAGGGATTAAATGGATTTATTATTGCTCAGCAGCTCAGGTGATCAAATACAGCTAAAGAAAAATACCCTGCTTGTTGGAGACAGTACGGCTACAGGAAGAGTAGCTGGCTGTTCTCGACTATGGGCTACGGTAAAAGCTATAGCGTAGAGGCGACGGGACGGCAGCCAGTGATATTTCAAGAATGCAAGCGTGAAGACCGACAAGTCGTCCTCTTATCAGCTACAGTACACACTGCTCACTCGGTACGGCAAGCCGTCTACTCTGCCACTTTTCTTTCACCAATTCGCATCAGTCCCAATACTTGATTATCCCATTGAGATCTCCCGTCACAACCTTGCTGCTCTCGCGCGGATGCCACGCCGTAGCCACCACCGCACTATCCGAGGCCTTAATTCTACTCCAAAGCTTGCAGGTCTTCCAGTCATAGAAGCAGACTTGGCCTCCGCTGTCGCCCGTACACACCACTCCGCCGTCAGGACTGACTGCGATATCGATCGCGTAGCCCGCGTTGTTGTGCCCGCGAAATTCCTTCTTGCGGTTGGCGCGGATCTTTTCGCCTGTATTGAAGACTTTGATCGTGTTGTCTGAGCTCTGGCACAGGACAGAGGGCTTCGTCGGGTGTGTGGTAGACTTGACCATAGGGAACATGCCCGGATCTGAGATAAGTTTGATGGGGACGGGGATGTTATACTCCCACGCCCTCAAACTTTTGTCATCACTCGTTGTGATGAAGCGCCGGTTTTCGTCGCAGAATGTGATAGTGTTTACGGGTCCGAGATGGTGATCGTACTCCTGCACCGGTTTACTTCGCTCCTTCCCTTCCTTATTCGGTCCTCCACCATCTGGCAGACGCGTATCGAATTGCACGATCTTGTTATCATGCATACCCGCCAGGAACTCTCCTCCAGAACTGTGATCAGGCTGCCAGCGCACCACGTGAGGGGTGAAGCCCGTACTGAATCGACCTAAACAAGCACCGGTCTCGGTATCCCAGACCTTCATCTGCCGATCATACGACGCAGAGATGAACTTCGTGCCATCGGGTGTGAAGTCAAGGTCTACCACACTCTTCGTATGCCCCGAGAAGGACCGCAGAAGTTCCCGCTGATGATAGACATCCCATAGCTTCACCTTCCCGTCTGCGGCGGCGCTCAGCAGTAAGTGTCCCGATCCAGGGAAGAAGCGCAATGATGTGAGGGCGCGGTCGTGTGCTTCCTTTCCTGAACTGGGTTTGAAGGTGTGGATGTGCTTTTTGGGCGTATAGCACTTTAAGCTCAAACTCTCGAAGTCGGATGTCAGGTCCACATCGAGATCTAGCGGGACGTGCATGTATGTTCGGCCCTGGTAATCGTACTGCTGTGTGCCCTCAAAGACGGAGGTCTCCTTCTCCGCGCTCACTTCCTCATAACCCGTCCCAGCCAGCGTGCCCTTGGCGGGTACAGGCACAATAGCATCTTCCTCATACACCACCTCGTCCTCCCCGCTCTCGTCCCCGGAGACCTCGATTTCCTCACCGCTATCGCTGTCTATCCGCCGCTCCTCATACTTGGCCCAGGGTCCCTTGTAGGCCGAAGCGCCGTACACCACGCTGCTGTCGCCTTTGGTCTCGCGCTTGCGCTTTTTGCCTGCGGATTGCTGACTCTGGACGTCGCGGTGGAGGTTGCGGAAGCTTTGCTCGGAGATGGCGATTTCTTGGGCGTAGCCGGTGGGGACTTTGCCTTTGGTGGATGTCTTCAGCTTTTCGTGGGCGAAGTCGGCGGCGCGGGTTGGGGGGGCGTTTGCGCCGTTGCGCGCGGGGACGAGAGACATCTCGGCCGTTGTCTGCTGTGGATAAGTATATGGGGGCTTGCTGAAGATGTCCGCGACTCACCTTGACGAAGCGAGAGAGTGCGGGCGCAGAGTGAAGGCTCAACTGTGTGGCGGGACGCTTCCGCGCAGGTTTGCGGCGAACTTGCACTCACCTCCGTCTCGAAGATGTCTTGGCAAAAAAGTCCGCCATCAAGCTCCTGTACACCCATTGCACGTGCTTCCGTTCCTTCACTCATTGACCGACAATGCGAGTTAACGCCCTCGCGCGCGCTTCTCTGCGCAATGCCGCCCTCCGCAATGGCGAATGGAACGCCTGCCGCAGAAGCTTCGCCTCCCTCCCTACTCAACACCACCACCAGACGATAGCCGGACAACGACACCAGAGAATACAGCCCCAATGGCAACTCCAACGACGATGGCAGTCCAACGCCGCAGCCGCGATCCAGGAAACAGCCGTCCACGATCCCTCAGCCTTGTCACAAGAAGCGATCGTCGACAACCTCGACCCAAAAGAAGCAGCGCGATTAGATAAAGTCCGCAACATCGGCATCGCAGCGCATATTGATTCGGGCAAAACGACCGCCACCGAGCGCGTGCTGTACTACACCGGTCGTATAAAAGACATTCACGAAGTCCGCGGCAGAGATGCCGTCGGCGCAAAGATGGACAGTATGGACTTGGAGAGGGAGAAGGGCATCACCATCCAATCTGCGGCCACGTTCTGTGATTGGGTGAAGAAGCAGCCTGATCCTGTTACGGGAGAGATGACGGAGCAGAAGTACCATATTAATCTCATCGATACACCGGGGCACATAGACTTCACGATCGAAGTCGAGCGCGCGCTGAGGGTGCTGGACGGCGCTTGCATGATTCTTTGCGCGGTCTCGGGCGTGCAATCACAGACGGTGACGGTGGATAGGCAGATGAGACGGTACAACGTCCCCCGCATCTCTTTTGTCAACAAAATGGATCGCGCAGGCGCAAACCCGTGGAAGGCGGTTGATGGCATAAACCACAAGCTCAAGATCCCTGCTGCGGCTGTGCAGGTACCGATAGGTGTGGAGGATGGGTTCAAGGGTGTGGTAGACTTGATCAGAATGAAGGCTATCTACTCCGAGGGTGCGAAGGGAGAGATCGTAAGAGAAGATGAGGTCCCAGCCGATCTGCGGGAGTTCGCGCAAGAGAAGAGGAGGTTGTTGATCGAGACACTTGCCGACGTAGACGAGGAGATCGCGAACGCATTCCTCGAAGAACGTACACCGAGCCCGATGGAGATCAAGGCTGCGATACGGAGGGCCACTATCGGTCTGAAGTTCACACCTGTGCTCATGGGTTCGGCGCTAGCCGACAAGAGTGTGCAACCCATGCTCGACGCAGTAGTCGATTACCTCCCCAACCCCTCCGAAGTCTCCAACCTCGCCCTCGACCGCCGACGCGCCGAAGAACCGGTGAAACTCGTCTCCTACAACTCGCTCCCTTTTGTCGGCCTCGCCTTCAAACTCGAAGAATCCAACTTTGGGCAATTGACCTATATCCGCGTCTACCAAGGCTCGCTCAAGAAGGGCAGTCATGTCACCAACGCCCGCACAGGCAACAAAGTCAAGATCCCGCGTATCGTCCGCATGCACTCAAACGAAATGGAGGAAGTGCAGGAAATCGGCGCCGGAGAAATCTGTGCCGTCTTTGGCGTTGACTGCGCGTCAGGAGATACCTTCACAGAAGGCGGATTGGGTTACACCATGACCTCCATGTTCGTCCCCGACCCGGTCATCAGCTTGTCGATCAAACCAAAACATACAAAAGACACCCCCAACTTCTCGAAGGCCATCAGCAGATTCCAGCGCGAGGACCCCACCTTCCGCGTCCACGTCGATACCGAATCCGGCGAATCCATCATCAGCGGTATGGGCGAGCTGCACCTCTCCATTTACGTCGAGCGCATGCGCCGCGAATATAATGTCGAAGTCATCACCGGCCAACCGCAGGTAGCCTATCGGGAAACCATCCAGAACCATGTGCCCTTCGACCACCTGCTCAAAAAGCAAACGGGTGGTGCTGGCGACTACGCACGTGTGGTAGGGTATTTGGAGCCTACTGGACAGCTGGGCGAGAACAAATTCGAGCAACAAATCGTCGGCGGTACGATCCCCGAGAAATACATGTTCGCCTGCGACAAGGGCTTCCAAGCTTCTTGCCAACAAGGCCCCATGCTCGGCCACCGCGTTTTGGGCGCGAGCATGGTGATCAATGACGGCGCCACCCACGCCACCGACTCCTCCGAAATGGCGTTCAAAAACGCTACACAACAAGCTTTCCGTAAGGCGTTCCTGGCTGCTGCACCGCAAGTCCTCGAACCGTTGATGAAGACTGTCATCACTGCCCCGACGGAGTTTCAGGGTAATATCGTGGGGTTGTTGAATAAGAGGAATGCGGTGATTAACGATACGGAGATCGGACCGGAGGATTTCACGCTCACGGCTGATTGCTCGTTGAATGCTATGTTTGGGTTCAGTTCCCAGTTGAGGGCGGCGAGTCAGGGGAAGGGAGAGTTTAGTATGGAGTTTTCGCATTATGCGCCGGCGCCGATGCAGTTGCAGAAGGAGCTTGTGGCGAAGTTTGAGAAGGAGAGGGCGGAGAAGGCTAAGAAGTAGAGATGCTTGGAACAGAGTCATGGACTTTTGATTGTGGGTTCGTCGGAGGTATTTGAGGGAGGCCGACAAGGCAGGTCGTTCCGCGTCGCAGCGCTCGCATGGCGAGAGGCTATGAGGATATTACTTATGGGTAAAACAGGGACGGGCGGTGAGACTTACTCGCAGGGGAGGAAGCGCGACAGTGACAGCATAGCGTGCTGATCGTGCGAGTGTTGTTGATCACAGCGGCCAAGGTGTGTTTTGTTATGGTTATTGTAGCGATAGCATATGCATTGGGGCGGCGCAGGGCAGGGTGTATATTACCGAGCATCATGCATACCCGGGTATGGGAGACTGGAGGGCGTGCATGGTTATAACTTGTAGATCAGATATCTCCGCTTCTTGTGTGTAGGAGTATTCTTGTACTTGTACCAGTACCAGTAGCACTGAGTGCATATGGCTTTTAGGTGTCATTTCTCATATTCGTATTCATCTGCTTTATTGTCAGGAAGTGTCGTGGACGCGTGCTAGATGGGGAGTGAGGGTGGAAGTGAGGCTCGCAAAGTTGCTTGCGCTAGCCGGCATATTTTCATTCGCCACCTCACTTTATTGGGCTTTGCGACTACATCGGACTTACAACAAGCGAAACAACCACTCTCACAAAACACAGAACCGAAATCTCTGATATGAGCCGAGTGTTTCAACATGCCAGCGACAGACTCTCCAGCCATCATCGTCGCGCGCTTCCTGAGATCAAACAATTACAACGAAGTACGTCACATCGTGACTTCCATCTCCGGTCTAGCCTCCGCCTAACTTAAAGGCTAATAAGTGTGTAGTCTTACGATGCCTTCATCGCCGAAGCTGGACTACCGTCTGATGCAGGTACAGTGTCAAAAGGTGACCTGACGCTGGAGACGCTGTTGGAGGAGAAGAAGACGTTTGACCTCAGTGTGCGATTTGAGAAGTTGGGTGTTGAGGAGGATGGGGAGAAGAGGTGGAGAAAACCTGGTAGGTCTTTTGGTCCTTAGTGGATGGGACCTGTATCAAGGCGTGCGTGCTGATAAAGGCCTGCAGCACCGGCGGTGGCGAACACAGTCACGACCCTACCATCCAGCTCCAACATCTTGAGCACATCAATCGAGCGTACATCTACGGACGCAGACACAGCATCGTCTACTCTCTTCGTTACGACGGCAGACCGACGGCTACATCTCCTAGACGCCGCTACGCAGACGCTGAGGACCTCTTTGGCTGGTTTGCAGGATTCGCCGATCCTCTCCTGTGCTGTCTTCAGAGAGAGGTATTTGCTGACAGGGTCCATGTCCGGCCAACTGGTCGTTAGTGACCTCGAAGGCATCACGATTGACAAGCGGAGAGATCACTCGAAGTATATCGTCAAAGTCGCCATCCATTACGACCCAACATCGCCACTTGTTGCGACGGCGGGCTGGGACTGCAAGGTCAAGATCTACCATCCTTCCACGGAAGGAGGAAAGCTAGTGTTGGGCGAGCCTACAGCGAGCATCACCTTGCAAACGAAGCCAGAGGCGATAGTCTTCATACGGCATCCAGAGACCTTTCAGCCGATACTGCTGCTCAGTAGGACGGACTCGAGTTTTCTGTATTACTACACGACAGAGACAGAACCACGATTGCTGGGCAGACAGAACCTAGCACCTCACTCCAACGCCTGGGTAGCCTTCACGCCCTCCGCGCTCGCGCTGTGTCCGACGAATAGCTCACTGGTGGCGGTAGGCACGTCGACAGTCCCGCATATGAAACTCCTCATCGTCCGCCTGCTTGTCCCGCCGTTCGACCAATCCGCCAGCACCTCCGATTCCCAGACGTCTGCTGCACCCCTCCGCACATCCCTTCTCGACGACTCACCCGCAGCCGAAACCCAGGCTTCCCAAGCCCGCGCCGCCCTCGCCATCGCCGACCGCGAAAACGCCGCGATACAAATCCACTGCACCACCCTAGCGCCACAGACGGCTTACTCCACCCCAGCCGTGGCGTGGCGACCAGACGGGAGTGGTGTGTGGGTGAATGGCGACGATGGCCAGGTGAGGGGGATCGACGCGCAGTCTGGAAAAGTGGTTGTTACGTTGCAGGAGGGACATGAGGTGGGGAGTAAGGTGCGGTGTTTGTGGGCTGGTGAGGTGGAAGGTGGGGATGGGGGCAGGGAGGAGGTGCTTGTTAGTGGTGGTTTCGATCAGAGGTTGATTGTTTGGAGGATTGAGAGGTCGTAGGGGGGAAGATGAGCGGGTTTGGTTTGGTATGGGTTCGTCAGCTGGGGAGTGACATCATGTCAGACCCTCCATATTCCGTATGTGTACAATACGACCTTGCCGGCCTACGGCATCCAATCGTGGTTACAGTCGCACGAAACTGCATTTAAGTTTGTGCTCGTATCACTATGCCACCGTACACAAGAATCGCAGCCGCATTGCTTATCATGACCTCTCACTCTGAATATCAGGTTAGAACAACCGTAAATCATCTACTAGCACGACTAGCATGTTGTGAGCAAGCGTCGTGAGTCGATGTGGTAAACTTGTGCTTCATCTACATGACTCGTCACGGATTCGAATCATCTACAGATGGCAAGAGGCAGTAGCCTACCTGGAGGCGGGTCTTTTAGCCTTGGGTTCGGGATATGACTTGAACGTGTTCCTTGCCGGGAGAATTTGAGACGTTTGTCGCTTGCCGTCGAGCAAGCATCGTATTGTCGACCGGGACCCTTGAGGCTCTCTCTGCAGGGCATCCTACAGCAGCCATGTCGGCATGTTCGAATGATCACTCTCCCTTCAGCTCTCCTTCAGTTTCATCGTACGGCTTCCGGCACTGGAGGGCATCATGATCAGAGCAAGCGTGGCCCTGGTGGTACACGGTACACCGTCGAATGCCTCGAAGTGTCAGTCCACACGGACTGCTAGATTCTCCTGTATATTAGCCCTATCGAAGGAATCGGGCAGATACGGTTCTGCAGATATCTGCGCTTATGGGAAGCGGTTGAAGTATCCCTTATATCGCTTCAGTCGTGTCATGCTCGGGCACCACAACTTCTCGTCGCCGTGTTGCGTCCTTGTCTTGCTAAGTGGCTAGCGAAGAGTGATGTCATCTCTATGTACGGACAGGGTGGCCACATGGTGTTCAGGCTTATCAAGCGATTTAGTTGTGATGACGCTTCGATGAAGTCTATCAGACACAAACGACCCGATGTACCCGAAGAACCCTTTATGCCTGTCGTGATCCTCGTGAACGGCATCTCTAGCGTTGCGTGTATCTTTGCGTTTAAAGATTCAGTTTATGTTCCTTTTCTCCGAAAGCTTGATATCTCGTCAATCGCTTGTCATCATGATGAGCGAGCCAAGCTCATCCGGGAAAGCTGATCATCACCCTCGCAGCAAAGGCTTCGAGAACGGCATTGTGCCGTGAGTTCGAAATTAACAAGGCTACAACAACCCTCTATATGTAGTAGTTGCTTGTGCATATCTACCACTATTTTGGGTGCAACGAGAGGGGCTTTGAATCGCGGCACGAACGATGGAACGGTGAGAGCTACGCAACGCTCGGCACTAAACTAGAGCTTTACACGAAGTTAGAGGGATGCGCGATGGAACAACGGTCCAGTAGGTTCAGCGCAGCAGCGCTATAGAAGTGCAACTTGGTCCGGCTTACGATACCGATGAAAGCCACATCTTGCTACAGACTCGGCACAATCGTCGGAACGACCGGCCAAAGATTGACAATATCTACCAACGAGTAGAACTTGTGCAAAGAGGAATCTTGAGATTAACGACGCATGTCAAAAACGAATCTCAAATGAAACAAGCAGAGCAATCTTCATACCTCACGAGTCAGGAAGCCTTGTCAAGTAAGGTAATGTCTGCAGATAAGCTTGAGGCTGTGGGGGAAGACATCCTGTGCTGTCAATTTCATTCGCTGCGGCTCTGCCTCCCAACGACCCATCCTTTGTCAACGTTAGCAGCAAGGCTGCGTTCGATCAGATCGATTTGCGGTGAGCCGCGGTGGATCCTTCGGTCGTCGCCGATGTTCTGCTCTGGTTCGTCTGTCACCTAGGAGGTAGGAGGTCATGGTGCGCAGTTGGGTTATCGAAAATCGAATTCTGGTCTAGAACGCGGGCTGTCATTTGTAGGCTTGCATCCCGTCACAACACAACGATTATCTGTCGTATGGAAGCCACAAGTCACAGTGAAGACTATAAAAGCCCAGGAAATTCGAAGGGCGGAAAGCATGGTTTCATCAGTTTCACCGCTTGGTGGCTGTCTGAAATCTAGAGCTGATGAGGCACCCATATTGGAGACAGATATTTGTGACGGAGATGAAAACTTTATTCAGCACTGGCATAGATCGGGACTTCGGTAGCACAGTAAATCCGCGCATTGTGAACTTTTACCAACTTGAAGAGATCCATCTTTCCTGGATATCATCATCGATCTCAATTGCGTCGTCGATGCGTTGCCAGTGGAATAAAAGAAGCCCTGGAGCATTACAGTGCTCGGCAAAGGCTTGATTTCTTCTGGTGCGGCGTTCCGATGGCTTGTCAAACAATTGTCCGTAGCTGCATCGGATTAGTCCGCCTTTGCGGGAAGTGTGGCTTCTTCGTTGCCAAGAACAGACAGGTTGGCACGAACAATGCGTCACCATTTTCGACACCCGAAGACACGGCTTGCATAAATTCGCCGTGATTCGCGTCGCCACACATCCCCATTAGGTATCGCCATAGAGGGCTGCGCCTCGCCGCTGGGGTCCGATTGCTTGGGCCCCCCTTGACTAGCTCGTTAGACGACGATCTGCATCAGCTGTGCCTTTCTTAGAACAACTCGACACGCCGAATGCATGGCATAGAGCGATTGGCGCCGCCGTGGCATCCTGGCGACCATGGCAGAAGCGGCAAGTGCTCGAGCC
>Ga0058704_10001046_pt1 | contig 13194 bp, 19 predicted proteins | sample AgamicMgSfe_FD_71363 | JGI IMG/M metagenome (GOLD analysis project Ga0058704, IMG submission 71363) | Agave microbial communities from Guanajuato, Mexico - Mg.Sf.e | ecosystem: Host-associated > Plants > Phyllosphere > Phylloplane/Leaf | place: Guanajuato, Mexico | collected 2012-05-30
GTGCTCGATTATCTAAAGATGTCTCTGTATCGGCAGATCGCAACTTGTACGGTGGCGGTCGTTGTGGTGGCGTCGAGTGTTTGAGATGATCTCCAAGTAAACGATCGGGGGCGTCAGTAGCTTGACACTAACAACGATCCTAGTCGGTACTTGCCACGATCGACCCCTAGCATTGCCGAACAACGCGTGAAACAGCGCCAACCTGCCAAAGTCAATACTAGAGTCTATACTACAGTTTGATCGACGGCTAAAATAACGGTAGAGTGTGGCAAAGACAGCGTATACGGTATACACAACGACTATATCACAATAAAAGGATGTCACCTCCTTTCGTGGCTGTAGGAGGTAGTTTCGCAACGGCGCCACACACACGGCAGAGAGTGTGCTTCAGACTGAGACTGGCGACGTGAAGGGGATGGACGGCGCGTCAAAGCTCATCCTCATCAACGGAAGAGCTGCCATGTATCCCACCCATTTGGCTATCGTCGCCGAGATTTTCACGCAAGCGAGGTCGTGAGTTTTAGTGAAACCTGGGAGGCGGGGGAGTATCAGAGCTTGCAATCTATACAGAATTTAGAACAAGGATACCGCAAGACTGCCTTTTTTTTTCTGAGAAACAATAGGTGCTGAAATTAGTACATCGGGATGTGAGCACCCTTGAGACTTGTACCGATGCTCGAGACGAGCAAGAAAATATGGTTCTACGATGTGTAGTTCATTGAGTAGTATCAACATCATCCAGTTCCTTTGACCTTCGGAACTTGGATGCAGGTACGCTTTGATCACAGCAGGAAACCGCCGCACGGTGGCCGTGTCAACGGCCTACACGGGCCGAAATGTAACGTCGCGGCATTAGTCCTCGGTAACAGTGCCCGAAATTGCTGCCATTGGTTGTGGAGGTGTGATAGCCCTGTTGGAATCACCTCCTTCGAGACCTTGTCGCGTCTTCTCATACCGAGGCAACGGCTCACCGAGGCCAGCTACAGCCTATGTCGAAGAGAATCAGGCGAATGGTGTTGAAGCTGGGTCTCGCTGATGGAAGCTGAGTCCCTGGACCTTGCATGCGTCCGAAGTCCCACTAGAACATGCCCTTGAGATCCTTGTCTATAACGTGGCTTCTGCGCACTTTGGTACCTGCCACGGCTCGGGCTACTACCTGTATATGTCTTAAGGCTATCTGGGCCCGGCATGCCTCTGAGACCATCAGAACTTTGTCTGGGGTATCGGGCGTTGCCTAGATTGACGTAGTATAGCACCATCTTTGCTCCATGTGAGGATCTTATCAGTACATTTCGCACGAAACTCTGATGGTTCAATAGCTTCGTTCTGTTTCCTCTTGCAAGCAACGCCGCCGCCGGCCCCTAGGCTCCAGAAGCCTCAACGAGCCACAATGTCCTACGAGGTGACCGAAGGGTATACGCTACCGTATCCGGACTCAACCCAAGGCCCGCTGTTGTTACGGACGGTCTGGGTGCTTCTCTCGATATCCAGCGTGGTGGTTCTTGGCAGAATCTACAGCAAAGTGAGAAAGACGCGACGACTCTATTGGGACGACGTCCTCATGCTCGGGGCATTGGTGCGTGCTTCCCGACAGAAATCATGGCTTCCACTAACGCAGCGCGCAGGTGTTTGGGTTCGGACACGCTATCACTACTACCATCGCTGTTCAGTCTGGCCTTGGCAGGCATATGGCATACCTGACTTCTGAAGAGCGAGAAAGGACTTTACGGATCGGGTCTTTCACATTGCTATGGGCATTCATGTCGCCGATGCTGGGCCGGATAGCTTTCTGCGTGACGCTGCTCTTCCTCTCAGGGACGGATCCTCGCGTCAAGAAGTACCCCATCTGGATCTTCATGTTCTTCCAAGTCGCGATCAACGTCACGGCGATTGTTGTCTTCTACACCCAGTGCGGGACCCATCTCAACCTCTTGTGGACCTTGACCAAAGCAGCAAGAGAGAAATATGTTGAGGTCTGCGAGAACCCATATACTCAGACGGACTATGGATACTTTCAAGGCTCCTTCAACACCCTGACAGACGCATTCTTGACTGCGCTCCCGGCTGTGCTTATCGAGCATACACGGTTATCGGTGAGGGCCAAGATTGCATTGTCTTTTCTGCTCTGCTTGAGCGTTCTGTGAGTCTTGCCGGGCGCTCTGTACTTTTACAATGAATAAGGCTGATACACTCTAACAGAGCTATGATCGCATCCATCGTCAAAACATACGAGGCGAGAGCACTGAGTGCGGTGTTGGATTACACATGTCAGTCTCTTGACGAAAGGCGATTTCGCGGATGCTGATAAATGGACTAGGGGACCTTGTGCCGTATGTCATCTGGCTGTCCATCGAGCTCAACGTCGTCATGATCGTATCCTCAATACCGATCCTGCGACCCCTGTTTCAAAGAACCCAGCACCGAGCAGATGTCACGCAACTGCAACAGATGAACAAATGGTCGACATCGACGATGAACTCCGTCTTCTCGAAGAAAGGCGCTCGCAGCAACCTGACACGGGTGGACAGTCAAGAGAACATCATCGAGCCGCAGGCGAGTCAGTACCCGATACCGATGGAAGAATCAGGTATTCATGTGACGCATGAGGTATCCGTCAGCTATGAGCCTAGCAACATGCCCTTCGTTCATGCCGCTTTAGTCGGACTGGTAAGTAGTGAGAGCTGTATACTTAGATCCCGGACTTATGCTGACGTTATGTTCCTTTTGCAGGTACAAGGCGAAATTGCAAATCCGCGGCTGGCTCGCAGGTAACGCTTCACGACAGATTTTATATGTAACCAGGACAGCCATATGAGCGCTAGATCTTTCACGAAAACAGTTACACTCAGCTTTCGAACTGGTCTCGCAGGACCATTAACGTAGGTCAGACGAGCCTACTGTTGCTCCTGTCATGCTTATGATGTCTCCCATACCCAAAAGCGTCCAATATATAGCCCCTTTCCCAACAGCACGGCGACAGTGCTTTCCATGGCGTTCTATTGTCTGCTGCTACTTGGAATAGCCGCCGCGACTCCGACAGCATACATTCCAGCTGCAATATCACTCCTACCGACCTCTATTCAAGCGACGCCGAAGCCTCGATAGGCTCCCAATACGGTCGAGATACGGGCGGAGTACACTACTTCGATCCTCCTCCGCCGTATATACTCGCACCAAATTTCGCCTCAGTGGCTCAAATAGCAGGACATGCTTGCCCGCAGCAGGAGGCGTCGCGCTCTTCCCTCAGTACTTGAGCAATCCATGGATGTCTCAGAGAACCGTCTACACCTGGACATTGAGCGCACAAACGGTACAAGACCTGGTGATGGCCCGCAGGTCGTGGTGTCCATTCGTGACGGCGCTCTCATTGGAGGCTCTGAAGACAGGCCGCTTTTGCAACCCAGCGTACTGAATCTGTAGCCTGTGGCGCAAGATCTACGTGTCATGATCATCGGATCAAATGCCGTATAGGAGTCTTCGGGTCTGCGAAGTCGGACGCCCTCACTCGAGAGGGATCAGCGGATGCCAGGATTAAGGACCAGCGCCCCTGGCATTAGAGTGGGTGAAGCATAGTGTCGAACACTTCGACGGCGATATTGGAAAGATTTACCGTGCCTAAGCAGAGTTCTGATGGTTTGGCCAAAACTGGCACCGACAACGACTCCGCCCGTTATACCTGTCGGGCCATGCCGACGAACCATGTTCGCCACACCTCGTCTCTGTACGCATTGTAGATGAGTATCAGCTGAACCCGTCGGCGAACCTTTCTGCTTGACCTGCCAGCTTATCCACTAGGCTGCGAAGGCGGGCGATCATGTCTCCCTGTACGATCAGTACTAGAAGATCATGACTGAGGTGCTATAATACTTAGGACAGCCGGACTGGAGCGTCGTGCACATCTCCGGGTTCATCTAACCTTTCGAAAATCCGTTGCGCTACAATGTCGATGGTTTTCTACAATCAAATCCTTGAGGCTTCACGTTTAGAGACTGGGATTCGAGGCCGTGGTCGATGTTTGCGGGTCTCGGACATCGATCGGTGGCTAACAAGGATTGCTTGAAGGGACGGAGGACGACTTTCGTACGGCTGAACGAGACGGACGTCTTCTCCGTCGGTGGGCCGTGTGGAAGACTGTCTGCTGGAGAGGAGCCAAGAGCGCATTCATCCGTTAAGGCGCAGAAGCTGAGGGACACATGCGGGTTCCTCAACTTGCCGGAGGTTATCAGGCGGCTGTAGCATCAACCTTAATGCCCTCGGACCGTCATTGCTCGAAGAGCATAAGCTCTGAGTGCAAGAGTTTGGAGACCCGTGAGTCTTCGACGCCGCATGGTGTTACCCCTGACTTAACTCGCTCGCTTCTATGTCTACTATATCTACTCTAACTGTGCCATCGATTAGTTCTGATTCATAGGCACAATCTACTCCTTCCTCAACATCCACCTCATCTCCTCCGCCTGCTCCTCGGCAACCAATGCCTCTAACCTCTCCGCCTTCATGAAATCGTGATCCTCGAACTCGAAGCCCGGCACAACCGTCTCACTAATCAACAGCCCTTCATTCCTCTCATTTACCTCTTCGTCAGGCAGCAGAAAACTACACTTATACTTCCCTCCATCAATAATCCATTGAATCCTCTCACCCTTCATGACATCCTGCCCTACAACAAACGTCTCTACCCTCGCTTTACCAGTCCAACGTTTACTCTCAGGCATTGCCTCACTCTCCCCATCGGATTCTCCAATACCATACCCACCCGGACCACTCGTACTGGCCACTTCATCCGCATGGATAACCACATACCGTCCCCTTCCTCTGTGCAACGTATGTACTGTCCTACCTCTATTCCGATGAAACGCTCCCAACGGTGCTTCGGGAGTGAGGAGGTAGTGAATAGTGGTCATCGCACTCCGCGTATCGACCAGAATGTCTGTAGCGGAGGTCTGGGAGAAAGGGTTAGGTATGCGCAGCTTGTCGCGGTCGGTCTCGACGAAGTAGCCGCCTTCGATGTGCGGTTGGAAGTTCAGTTTAGAGATGACGGCTTTGAGATGTTCAGACTCCTCATTTGAGCCAATGGGGTCGAAGGCGGGTTTGAGTGGTGGAAGGGAGGGATCGATGGTGGACTTCTTGCTGTCGGCCATGGTTGCGCAGTGCAATCACTTTGCGTATGTTCAAGCCTCCTTGAGGCTGGTTGTGGACGATGCTATCGATTAGGCAACGAACAGTGTTCACGCCTCTGCTCTGCAAAGTCTCACATCTTCAATGCTGGTGAGGTTGTTGTAAGGGAACAACGGCTGAGTTTGTGAGAATTGAGCTGTGGTGGGGCCAAAAGATGTCATTCCGGGAAAGCCCACGTTGTCCGTGCAACCATGTCGTGAGATCGAAACATCGAAAGCAACGCTCATTAACCACAGAGCTCTGCGTTGATCTAGTGTATCCTCGTCCTGAAGGACCGTGGCGCTCACCTAGCGACCCGGCGTAGCATACACAAGGTGAGCTTAAGGGGAGGTCACCGCTTCCATTCCCTGTTTACGACTGACTTCCATCCTCTCTCTTGTAACAGTAGAACATCTCGCGGGCTAAGGCCACATACCCGTCATCTGCTGTTGGCCCCAATGGCGCTCTTCCTCCCACCCGAGCTCTGGGACCGCATCTTCTCCTTCAATACCGACGTGGACGAAGCCCACGCATGGACGCAAGGCCGCCTCGTCAACCGTGCTTGGGAGAAAGAGATCGAGAGGACATTCAAAGATGACTACCTGTGCAACCCACGGAGTACGATAACTACTTCAATTGTGGCGTGGACTACATCCCGGACGTGGAGACAGGTCATAAGCACCACCTCGCTGTCGAGATGATCTTCGACCGCTTCGATCCCGAGAATAGTACCAGATTGGTCTTCACAGAAGGCGAGACAAGGCTGCCGTGCGATGGCAAGCAGAGCGAGAAGTACAAGCGCGCGTACATGCGCAAGAAGTATCGGGCGTGGAGGCAGAACATCATCTATTACTTGTGTGAAGAAGGTGACGATGCAGGCGATAGTCAATTCGACTCTCCTCCTCGTGTAATCTGTGTCGGTGATCCGGTCAACGATACGGAGCTTCCTGGCCTCTCAGTCGATTACGAGACGAAGAAAATCAGTTTCGAGTAGCACGGCGCCCTCAACAACTTCCTTCCGGAAGCAAGCGAGATCTCCCGCTGCGTCGCCAGCCTTTCGCAGATTCTTACAAATGAGGCTCGAAATGAGCGCGTCGATAACTTCATAGAGATGTTTGCAATCATGACCGGACATTCTGGTGGGCTCGCCCAGGACAGGAAACTTGTACGGCGTGAGCGACTACGGAGATTCTATAATGAGCGGCATGGGTATTAATTTGAGGATGCTGTGCTGTTTGACCGGTGGGATGAGAAGGTTGCGTTGACGCGGATTGAGCAGAGGGATGGTGCGGGTATGTTTCCGTAGGATTTGCAGTATATGGAGAATGAAGATGAGGATGATGCGGAGATAGATGATAGGGGTGATGTTGGTGGGACTCCTGAGGAGAGCGAGGAAGATGATAATGATGACGACGAGGATGAAGAAGAGGAAAGCGACGACGATATATAACGAATTATAAGTATCCGTGCACAATGAGCGTCGTTGGTATGGTCCCTGAGCTGTTTGGACAGAGTGCCGAATGCTTCTATCAAGTTATGTTAACCAGTCAGGTTGTCTTATGCTCAATCGATTAGCCACCTACGCTAGGTAATCCATGCAATATCATCAGGTCAATATTTGACCAAACCTTGTTCAATGGTACTAGGTAGACAGTTGATGTAACCTGCCTGCCTGCTGCACTCATTTTTCACTTTCCACTGTCTCCAAACCTTTCTTTTCGCTTCCCGCTCCAGGAGGTAGGTGGACGTCATCTTAAGCCTTGCCGGCACGATCGATAATCGGGACATTGTCGTCACAAGCTCAACTTCTCTGTAAGACCCGTGGCACGCGATCAGCTGAGTCTCTCTCAAAACGCGCTCTTTCCTTGCTCGAAGTCACATCAACCTCTCCACCTTGACCTGAGCAGCAGTCAAGCTCTCAGAATTCTTCCCTCGCGTCGTAGCCTCTCACTCAAGAACATGCAAAGTTGCGAAAAGCACACCAGTGATGGCAGCAGTTAACCTACCGCCAGAGCTGTGGGACAGCATCCTCACTTTCGCAGCTGAGAACGACTTCATTGGGACATGGACTCACGGCAGACAAGTCTGTCACGCCTGGAATTCAGCTATAACGCAGATCTACAGGGACATCTACCTCCGCGACCACAAACGCTTCACGGTTTACTTCGACCCTGAAGAGGACTTTGAGCCTGAGCCCGGTTACGGCAAGGTGTCATTCGCCGTCGAGATGATCTTTGATCGCTTCGACACTCTGCGACCCTGGCGATGCGTCTTCAGTGAGAATTTGAACACTACTGGACAGGCGAGAGAGTGGACAAAAGAGGCGTATGAAGATATGTACGAGGCTACCAAGACCGCGAGGTGGAGGAGTCGGGTTCTGCTGTACCAAGGTCCGTATGAAGAGGCAAGAGAGGAGGGCGGGATGTTCTATGCTCCGGCGCATGTTATACGCTTGATCGGACTACGCTGTCCGGGTGGTGAAAAAGGGCATATACATAATGTGGATGAGCAATGCGCTATAGTTAACGACACCGAGCTCTCGGGCCTCGAAGTAGACTTTGATAGGCGCGAGATCAGCTTCGATTGGATAGCAATGTTCGATGCCTTCTTCGCGGAAGCTGCAGAGCTGAGGAGGCGCAATGACGCACCTACTGCTGAGTCCGAGCGAGAAGCGTGGCGGGTGACCGCGCAGGCGTCCGAGTTCGACACTGTGCACCAGGCGTCCGACTTAACATCGCAGAAGCGCTGGCACAACTTACGTAACCGCAAGGACGTACGCCGAGAGAGGGTCCGCAAGTTCTACCTGAAGAGACATGGGAGGGACTTCTTCGACGAGGATTGGAGGGATGTTGCGGATATTGAGGAGGATGCGTTGCGGAAGATTGCGCGGAGGGAGGGGTGGGCACAGAATAGAGGGAATTATCTTCCTGCGTGGTTGGAGGAGTGATCGCGCAAGCAGTACAAGGCGGGTACAGATCTTGTAGCAGCAGCCGAGATGTGAGTAGATCATGAAGCAACGGGAGGGTGTTTGAAAAACAATCGATGGTCGAACGCAGATGCGCGTTGCAGCTCACTATAGAGCGCTGGGGTATCCTCGAATTCTACTAATACAATTTTCATGCCGTCATGACAGTCCCTTCACTGTTCGTAAACACATCCAGTCCCATTCCATCAGAATGCGCCGTAGTCGCTATGCAGTAAACGCTCAACCCGCTATGCCACCCATAACCATCCCAGAAGCCAATAAACCAGTGGTTGCGAACAATCTCCCTCCCATCGCTCACATCCTTGTGAGATACGTGGACTCAATTCCGCTCTCTCGTGCTATCCTCATGTTGCTGATCTAAACCTCCTCACTGGTCTCGCTCGCCGCGCCTCCCTTCCGGCTGAAGCCCGTCTGCGCCCAGTAGATGCCGAAGCCAATCAGGGCGAGGAGGATGAAGAGGATGATGATGATCAGGGCGATGACGATGTTGCGTTGCATTTTGATGGTGTGCGGGAGCTGTTAGCTCGGGTGGTGTGTGATGTTATGTGAGTGTGGTGTGGTGGTTGAGCTCGGGAGCTGGTGGAGTTGGTGTGCGGTGTGCGTGGTATGTAGTTGTTGCGACCGTCCGAGCTGTTGGATATCGATGCTGAAGAACGGTGCTGTGTGTGGTATACTGTCGCGGCGAGCGTATGGTACTGCAGTATCGTGATGTGGTGGATGGAGCTCAGAAGCTGGTTGTTCGTTGCTGCTGTTCTTCGTCGCAACGTCGCAAGAGTCCAATTGAGATGTACAGAAGACAGTGGAGTATGTGATGCTGTACAAAGGCTTTGTAGTGGAGATGATAAAATTCACTTGCCTACTGCAGAGCATCCATCTTTTGTTCTACAAGTGTACCGTGGTTGGAAGCTAGACCTGCCACAACATTGTTACGTGGAGAGGCTGGAGTGGCTGGACAGGTGCTCGAGCGCTGTTTCAGCCGTCATTGCAATCTTACAACTTCAGCTTGGACACAGAACATCAAGATCTTGTCAGGAGAGCGTCCGGTATCCTTGAGCAATGTCCCATTGAGATAGTATTTCACTGGTTCGATGATCTATTGACAGTAAACAGTCGCATGTGAAAGTCCCCTGGGCGCAAGATCGAGTTTTGCGGAGGCGGGAGAAGCGGCCCGGCTGACCTGCCTCGGTATCTGGTGATTTGTGACTTGTGACGAGACTGTTGTGACTCTAGTTGCTTCCCACTCGCTGTACATCGTACACTCATTGATCTCGCAAAGAAACGAAACACTATTCCCGAACAGCATCGCTACAAAGCATTGTCCAGTCTCGTATATATGTGCGCACTTCATTGATCCAATCGCTCGGCGTCCGTGAGCCCTATTTCAAGAAGCACCTCTCACTCAAACAAACAATCATCCCCACTAGGATCAAACAACCAAACATCTCACCAGACTTCAATCACAAGAAATAGCGACATGAACAATCACGCCATCGACTCGCTGGCTGAGCAGGTGAACAGCGTTCTGTCACGCCTTGCGACTTCCTCAACAGCAGCCCAGCAACTGCAACAGCGAACGAGGCGCTTCTCGGATACTGATCGCGCATCAACATCTACTCCATCGACAGGCACCCAGTCTCTCACAGTGAGAAGCAGAGATGGTTCACGACTGGTCCCTGCCCCAGCCGAGCAGACTCAGATCGTGGGCTCGCGCAACACATCCTCAAGCGAGACCGAGCCTGCAGCAACCGCGACGCCGCTGGAGCAGCATAAGTGCGATGCCGCGATCTGCGCAGCAGCGAAAGTCTTTGAGACGACAGAGCTACTGGAATCAGTGCTCAGCTTTTTAGACACCAAATGCATCCTCGAGCTAAGACGGACGAGCTCACACTGGGCCGCCACAATCCAACAATCGCCACCACTACGACTGCACTTCTTTTACTACCCGCAATTCACGCGGCCGACGGATGAGTTCCAACTGCTGCCGCTCAGCCTGCCAGGCTTGTCTATCGAGCTAGGCGAGCCATTGCACCTAGGACGATGGATCCACGTCAGCATGACCAAAGAGGCAGCCCGCAAGATCGCGCCAGATCCGAAAGTGAGCAGACGACCGCGCTCACGGTCTATCTTCGAAGGTCTACGCGGTGGGCTGGGGCCTAGAGCAGGTCCTTCGACTGACCCGTGGCCTGCGGCTAGAAGCACGCCAAGTACAAGCGGTACATTTCAAGTTGAAGACCTCTTCGTTACGCAACCGCCCGTTGTCGGCATGCAAGCATTCTTGACAGCCTCTCCATCCGCTACGTCGAGCGCTTCTGCCAAAGATAGCTGGGACGGTGAGAGCTCAGAAGACGAAGTCAACTACCCAGCACCCTGCGCAAAGCTATCCTGCGATGCGGGTATTACTCTAGGCTTCCTGGCGGAGACGGCGCAGTCACTTCTCCCTTCGAGCCCGCAGGCTGGCGGAGGAGAGGCGAAGGTGGTATTCAAGGCGATAGTCTCGTTTTGTAAAGGCGAGGCGGCACCGAGGAAGCGTGGGACGAATAGGAGTGTTACTAGGATTGGATAGATTGGATAGATTGGCTGATGGATCTGGATAGCATGATGTACGATTGACTGCAATTACGATAGCTATGGTGCGAGGATAACTTCCTGTACGCAACACAGGATATAGTTGATAGATATAGGTGTTCTGAAGCCATTGCCTAAACACCCAACGGAAATGACATACCTGTCCGGCTTCACCCAACTTCCGAATATACTCGGAACCAAACGACGATGTAAGCAGAACAAACGAGCATCCCAATATCAACGTCGGCTAGATCTAACACAAAATTCATTACTACACCTCTCTCTCTAAGACAAGACGGACGTCATTTCTCATGGGCACAAAAACTATTTAAAAAAAAAACGGTTCGCATACCAGGTCTCTAACCTGGCTAGAAGCTTTCCGCTCCTGCATCTATTCCGATGCGGGGAATCAATTCGCCATGGCTGTTGGTTATGTCGCTGCTGGCAGCGACCTGATTTCTTGTCAACTGCCTGCCACCTTCACATGCCAAATCTTGATGTGGCATTGTGGCGCTGTACATTAGTAAGCGCATGGCCCAAGCTCGCGAGCGCCAAAACTTTGCTACCTTTACCTTTTGCTTCTTTCCTTCTTCCTCAACATCAGCTCGGTGTTGGTGCGCAATTGGTGCTGCGCGCCCTTTTGGGCCCAGCACACATCAAGCTTCACTCCATAGGGAGGTCGCTTACATTTGATCCTTGAATTTTAACATGTTTCGCGATAGCACTATCTCAGTTGAAGCGCCAGTCGCTTCTATCTACTAAGCACCACGTAGGGCTAAGCTGAACCATTTATGCTTAATTTCAAGGCTACAACGCTTTGGCAGCTGTTTGCCACGGTGATAGTGCGAGATGTTGCACGCAGGCCTACGGAAGCTAAGGCCTAATGGACGAGATGGTGCTATCTGGATCGAGACACGAGCACTGTATACCACTCGCGTCACGGAGGCTCTGGCCGCTGACAATCACTCTCTCACCTTCTAATACTCATCAGGTATGGCTTACATTCCCAGCAGACTGACTATGTAGCGAGATTCGAATTGCACCTGCAGGTCTGCGGCAGTTGAGCCTTCGAAACCGACGTCTTCGCACGCGAAATCGATGCCATCGAAATCGAAGGCCACGTCTATTACAAAGAAGCACATGATACCTACTGTCTCTAGGCGCGCGACAATGTCCGAAAGCCTTCTTCCTGAGGCAGCTCGCGAGGCACGTGACACGCGACGCGACCGCGACGAGCTGCTGCCTACGTGATTGACCGACACTCCAGACTTCAGCGTCTGTCTGCATTTATCCTCTATCACCCGCTTCCTGATGCGATCTGATAACTGACTGGGCCAAATGCGGCACGCGTGCTACACTCACTTTGGAAGCAGCCAGCATGTCGAAGCTTGTGGCGAAGAAAGCGTTGGAGCAGCCACTGGCCGCCGTGATCGCGATCATACGCACTAGTGGAGGCGTGTCCGACAAAGAAACATGTGCGCACTATCACCAGCGTGCGAAGAAGCTCATCGAAGCACTGGTTCATGAGCATCAACAACATCATGGGAGCTGCGACTGCTTCCCGGACGACTACGCCATTTTTCTAAGATCAGTATCCTCAAATCTTGACATGAGCCGACTGAACGAGCCCGGTCTCAATGAACTTCGCGGTATACTGAACATGATGCTTGCACGCAATGAATCCGGCCGCATTGAGATCGTTATCCTGCAGAACGATGGCCTCACCACCAACGCGGTAGCACTACGGGAGTTCTTCAAGCCTTACGCTTCCCTCGACCTTTGGCTTTGCATTCAGTACTACGACTCGGCGATTGAGCATCCGATTACATCGTTCATCGCCTCCGTCGATGACTGGGAGAGAGGCGCTGGCGGTGACACTTTCTGTCATGGGTTTGTTAGGATACTGATCGGTGTGTCGGTGAACAAGGAGATGTAGGGCAGCTCGCATGTCTCCATGTCCTGGTACCTGCTGACCAATTTGACAGCATGAAGCAAGCCAATATCGGTAACAAGACGCTCGGACTCAAGCCGAGAAACTTAATGATCAAGCAACAGCCCGGCATCGAGTACCAGAGCCTTAATAAGCCACTGCCGAAGACCTTCGACCCTGCTGCCTCTGTTCACCATCACACTAGTATCACCTTCCTCCGCGCAACCGGCGAGTGGGCTCACATCAAGCTGACCGAAGAGGAGAAAACCGATGCCATCGAATGCGCCAAAGGCCTTTTGAAACGTATCAAGACCCGCAAGAATGTCGACAAGTGTATCCGCGCGACTCGCCACGGCGATACCATGGGCCACCAACAGCACAAGCTACCATCCGACCCGGTCACCGGAGACCTTCGCTGTCTCGAGTATCCTGCGTGTCAGAAGACCTTCGGCAGCGACATCGACGCGCTGATACGCCACCTTGTCGAGACGATCAATCGTCTGCCCGACAGACAGCGTATGTGCTATATGTGCGACAAGCTGTGGACCAGGAATGGCGA
>Ga0058704_10001048_pt1 | contig 13178 bp, 10 predicted proteins | sample AgamicMgSfe_FD_71363 | JGI IMG/M metagenome (GOLD analysis project Ga0058704, IMG submission 71363) | Agave microbial communities from Guanajuato, Mexico - Mg.Sf.e | ecosystem: Host-associated > Plants > Phyllosphere > Phylloplane/Leaf | place: Guanajuato, Mexico | collected 2012-05-30
GTCTTTGGCAACGACCATGTCAAGTTTGACAGAAGTCGTGACGGCCTTACCACGACCATCAGGCTGTCGAGGCTGCATCTTTCTCTCCATCGCATCGATCGCATCTCGTGCCACAGCCTATGTGCCAATAGTTCCGCGCAACAAGGATGATTCTCTTCACGTAGTCTACTTGAACCGACCGACTGAAGCTCCTGCTAGCTACCTGAACATCAAAATCACAATGATGTCCATTTGAGTCTGCGCATCGTGGAGATACTGTTCCGAATATGGCACGCTCGCCGCTCATCCTCGCTTTAGCGGCAGGACTTCTGATTGTGTTGTCAACGATCAACATACTCCATCGATTCAATCCCTCTCTTGTCACTTTTCCGTGGGAGCGTTCATCGACCTCCTGGCCTTTCGATCTCCCCAATACCGCTCAGTCGCGGAAGCACGAAGATGGCACGCAATACCTTCTCGGCGTGGGTAAAGCCGACATTACCGGCCCCGTCGTCGAAATCAACTTCATGGGCTACGCAGACACGAATCAAGTTGGCTCCGGACTCCGTCAGCGCCTCTACTCCCGCGCCTTCGTCATCGGCGACATTGACATACCCGAGGACCGCTTCGTATACCTAGTCCTCGATACTCAATCGGGTGATACCGCGATCCGGTACGGCATCTTACAGGCTCTGGAAAACCTGGGTGGCGAGTACGCGGTCTACGGGCAGCAGAATGTGGCTGTGACCGGCACGCATTCGCATAGTGGACCGGGCGCCTGGTTGAACTATCTGCTGCCGCAGATTACGAGTTATGGATTCTACAAACCTTCCTATCAGGCGATTGTTGACGGGGCTGTGGCTTCGATCGTTCAAGCTCACCAACGGCTAGCTCCTGGTCGACTGAGCGTTGCTGAGGTCGAGGTGAAAGACGCGAATATCAATCGCAGTCCCTTTGCTTACCTGGCCAATCCCGAAGAGGAGCGGGAGCGCTATGAACATGATGTAGACAAGACGATGACTATGCTACGCTTCACGCACACCTCCGCAGACGAGAGAAAAGAAGAGGATATCGGCATCCTCACCTGGTTCCCTGTTCATGGGACAAGCATGTACGGCAACAACACCCTCGTCACAGGTGATAACAAGGGCGTCGCTGCTTGGCTGTTCGAGAAGTCTACCGACGACCTGGACTTCGTCGCGGGCTTCAGTCAGGCGAACGTCGGCGACACATCTCCGAATGTGATGGGCGCCTACTGTGAACATGGTGAGTACGCGGGAGAGATGTGCGACTTCAAGACCAGTCTCTGTGGCAACAAGAGCCAACCCTGCCATGGTCGAGGACCGCACTGGGGTTTGCATGACAGCGGCGCAGCATCGAGCTACGAGATCGGCCGCCGGCAGTACTCGGCTGCTCGGGAGCTTTTGGACAACATAGGCGCTTTCACATCCATCACAGGTACCGTGGTGAGAAGCCACCACCACTTCGTTGACCTAAGCGCCCACCACTTTACCCTCTCCAACGGCACCGCTGCTCGCACCTGTCCCGCAGCCCTTGGCTACTCCTTCGCAGCAGGCACCACCGACGGCCCCGGAGCATTCGACTTCAAGCAAGCGCAGCCGGGAGATCCTCACGCAAACCCATTGTGGAGTAGAATTGGAAACCGCATCCACACGCCCAACGACACGCAGAAAGCCTGCCACGGCGATAAAGTCATCTTACTCGATGTCGGCGAAAGCGACAGCCCTTACGCCTGGAGCCCTAATATCGTCGACGTCCAACTCCTACGTGTGGGCGAGCTGTTCATCATCGTGGCGCCTGGTGAGGCTACTACGATGGCTGGGAGGCGGTGGAGGGAGGCTGTGCACAAACACGCTGGAGCTGCATTTGCTGAAGAGTTTGCCGATGCAGGAAGGGAGCCAAAGGTAGTGCTTGGTGGACCAGCGAATACGTATGCGCACTACATCGCTACACCCGAGGAACACGGCGTTCAGCGCTACGAAGGCGCCTCCACCCTTTACGGACCTCATACGCTGGATGCCTACATCAACCTAACACTTACATACCTGCCTCACCTTTCCCCCTCTGCCGAGCATAGCTCACCGCGCCTCACCCATGGACCCCAACCGCCGATCCAAATCAACGACTCCTGGTCTTTCATCCGCCCAGTCATCGTCGATACCTCACCCCTCTTTAAAAGCTTCGGTGACGTCAAAACTGATGTTCACGCCATCTACCGTCCAGGAGATACGGTGAGCGCAACGTTTGTAGGCGCGAATCCACGGAATGATTACAGACTTGGCGGGACATTCGCAGCAGTTGAGCAATTCGACTTCAGCACCAAATCGTGGAGGCAGGTAAGGGATGATAGTGATTGGAGTCTGGTGTATGAGTGGAAGCGCACGAGCACTGTCGTTGGAACCAGTGAGGTCACTATTTCGTGGGAGACAAAGTGGGAGACGGGTGACTGGGCTCAGGGCGCTGGGAACGACGGCGGCGGCGTTGGCGGTGAGACTGATGAAAGAGAAAAGCATGGTGATCTGCTCGCAAGGAGTCAGAAACTGGCAGGCTTGTACAGGCTCCGATGCTACGGCGACGCCAAAGCCTTCAGCGGAGCTATCACGCCCTTTGAGGGCGTGAGTGGGGAGTTTAGGATCGAGTAAGGGCTCTGAAGTGCGAGCAAAAATGTTGCGAAAGACTCGAAAGTGTCAAGACTGCTCAGGGTAGGAGCATAGGTGGCCTTTTTGTATGATGAGATCACGAACGGCAGTGTTTTGAAGGGTGTACAAATAGTTGTTTCACCTAGTCAAGTAACGAAAAGAGCGAAAGTCTGTGTTACGAATACTGAGAGCCATGATAACCTAGGTTCACGTAAGCGTAGCATGATAGTGGCATACAAGCAAGGCCATCATGCCATGGAGGAAGGCGGCGGCAGATTGAGGAGTAGATAGCCGTACACTTACCATGTGCTTAGAGGAGAGGCGCGCAAGAAAGCTAGGTAAACAGGATACACCTATATCTCACTACCAAGAAAGTGACACAGGAAATTGAACAAACACCCATACCAATCCAGTCCCTCTCCCCTCGTGTATAGCGCCAAAACGCCTCCCCGTCTCCCCTCAACTCATTCCTCGCAGTACTTTCGTCGCTATCGAAAGCATGTATTCTCAGAGCAGCATCAAGTATGCCCCTTCTCATAAGCAGAACCCTCCCCTGTGCGCAATCTCTCAACCCACCATCACCATATCCCAAGAACCCCCACCTTACGGAATCAGGAGTCCCACCGCCACTTCCCAGGCATCGGCATCTTCATCGACCTGCGCTCCCTGAGTCCCTACCTCAAGGGATCCGCAGTATCCTGCCGTGTAGCGGCGACTTTACTCGGATCATCCCTTCTCATCATCGCCTCCACGGGTCCCAGCAGGCGTTGAAAGCCATCCTTGCCCAACCACGCAACTTTAACCTCCGTCTGGCTCAACACACTAGCCGCTCTTGGCTTATCGTCGAGGAGAGCAAGCTCGCCGAAGTAATCGCCCTTACTGTAGCTCTTGAGCGGAGCCTGGTGCCCGCGTTTATGTGCTTCTGCCTCCCCAGATTCGAGGAGGAAGAACTTGTCGCCCACATCGCCTTCGCGGATGATCGCTGTGTTGGCAGGGTACTTCGTCGTCTCCAGCGCGTCGGCGATCTTGCTGCGTTCGTAGGGCGTGAGGGAGGAGAGGAGCGGGACTTCTTCGAGGAAGGACTCGTACATGCGTCGGCGCTGGAATGCGGAGTCCATGAGGATGCGGCGGAAGGTTATACGATCCAATTGCCAAAGGATGGAGGGTTCGGTGGAGACGACGGTCGCGGCGCGAGGGGCGTTGTACATTAGTGCCAATTCACCAAACGATGTACCCGGGCCAGAGGTAGCGACTCTGGTGCCCATACCTTCGGGTCCACCGGGCTCGACGCGGCCGGTTTTCGAGACGTAGATGTCGAAGCTGCCGTTCTCCACTACGTAGAAGTAATCTCCCGCATCGCCTTGCACGATGACGCGGACATCCTTCGCAGGGACTTTGCGTTCTTGCAGCGCGCCGAGGACTTGCGAGGATTGGTCGTCGTCGAGGTGGGAGAAGAGGAAGTTGTGCGATACGGCGGCGCGGAGACGGGAGACTTGCTCCTGGGTTTTGGGGTATTGCGGTGCTTTCCAGTTGCTGTCGTCGGCGGAGGCTGGTGCCAGCGACTCGGCGGAGACGGAGGTGCGGCGGTTCATGTTGTAGTTGTTGGGGAAAGACTGCGGTTGCTCCATCGCGCCCTGCGTGACCGAAGGCGGCGGGCTGAAGCGCGAGCCGGTGTTGGACTGGAAGCCGAAGTTGCCAAATGTGCTGTTCCCGCCTGCCGCCGCAGAAGGCGCGTTGTTGTGGCCGCTGCTGCTATTCATGATATTCCCAGAAGGCGAGACGTCCCTCGCGTGCTGTGGGAAAGAAGCAGCGGTCGGACTCGCTCCGAAATCCTCATGCTCCTCCTCTTCAGCCAACGCGTGCATTCCACCGGGACCGCCTCGGGGTCCCTGTCCCATGCCACCCACTGACGCAGGCCCACCCGAGCCCGACGTTGACGTCGCACCAAAAGGGTTGCTACCCGGAAAGTTGCTCTCGGCCATTCCCGCTTGGCTGGAATGCCGCTGCGAGAGCAGGAATTCGTGCCGCTGGCTCGCCAGACGGCGCAGGAAGAAGTCGGCGCAGAATTGGAGGTAGTCTTGCGGCGAGGCTTTGAGGAGTTCGCGGTCGAGGGCGTTGCGGTCGTTCAGGTAATCGGGTGGGAGGGACGACATTTGGGAGAGAGGTGTGCTGGAGAGTTCGGGGTGAGGGTGTTGTGACGGACGGGTTTCTTTGGTGTGACGAAGGTGACGAGGGTGTGGAGTAGAGCCGTGCCTGTCGGGTCGCTTGTGAGCTCAGGGTCTGGTCGCAAGCTCAGAGGGCTGTCGCACAAGGTAGGGATGAGCTTGGACGAGTTCGCAGGTTCGTGTTACAAAGTATGGATAGGGCAACGCAAAGCGATCGTACGATATCAGCACTCAATACCTGTCAGGTCCAAGGACGTGAGGAACGGTGTTGCTTGTTTGTCTGGCGTGACGAACTGGACCTGTTACGGCGCGGGGCTGATGCGAAACCAGAGCTAGCCTAGCGGGGCGCGCCGTATTTCTACACCTTCTAGAAGCTCTATCCCTGTCACGTATAGGTCATTGCATGATATGGTCACGTGCTCGAAACGAGAATGGCGTACGGCTACATAGCTTCGCGGATACGAAAGGGCAAAGACCGCGTACGAACCTCAGAGTCATCAACCCGTAAGACAAAGACAGGGTGGAAGTGATATCTACTGCATTGACAGCTATAAACAGTCGCGAAAGTGGTATAGAGCGGCAAAAGCCACCACGCCAACACAAAAAACCACCCACCCTATTACATACACACAACGACAGTGAAAGTATTTGCAACGAAAAAGAAAGCCCAGCCAGTCAGCCACGATACCCAAGTCCCATGTCGATAGGGGCGCCTCCACTCCCATAATGAGCGGAGCAGCGACGCTAGGCCATTCAAAGATAATCTCGTGGCCGGAAGTCGATGTTAGGAGGTACGGGGGTGACCGAAGGACAACACAGGCGGCCGTCGGGGGTCAACAGGAACAGGGCTGTGTATCTCAAGCGACACCGCCCGAGAGACATGCTCCTCGTCGTTGGCGCCGTCTTGATGCATGCCAGGGAACCGACTGTCGTTCCTGTTCGCCTTCCCCTCCAGAGCCTCCTCCTCATGCCCCAGCCCCTTCGACAACTCCTGCTTCGTCGGTGGTTGTCGTTGTTGTTGTTCACCAACGCGTTTCTTTTCCCCAAAAATCCGACTAAACGCCTCATCGCGTTCCGCCGACGTAGCATGGCCTTCTTTCCGCATATGCAGCTCAAGTTCCGAACCCGTGAGCTCACGACCCAGCTCAACACGCGTATGAGCATTAGACGAAACAGCAGGGGGAGTAGCAGAAACAGAGCCAGAATCAGACACACGAGCACCGAGAGTGTGATAGTGCGGAAGAGGAGCAGGAGGAGGAGCAGGAGGAGGAGCAGGAGGTCCGGCGGGGGCTGGAGGAGCAAAAGGGTTCTACTTCAGCTTCTCCTTCAGCCGACCGAAGAAGCTCTTGCGCTTATTCTCCTTCCCACCCTCGGCGGCGCCACCGCTGCCACTAGCAGCGGATTTCTGGGAGTCGGGCGTGCCGCGCATCTTGTCAATGAAGGATTGGCGTTTTTGCGGTGTTTCGCCTGCGCCACCGCCCGGTCTGCGTGGAGTGCCTGAAAGAGTATGCTTGTTAGCTTCGGTGCTAGGGAGATGCGATGAAGCTAATGGTAGAGTTACCGACTGGCTTGCCAGCTTCCGCAGGCTGGGACGCTGCTGCAGGCTTAGACTCCACAGGTGCACTGCTAGAGCCCACACCCGTAGTGACTATCGGCTGCTCCTGCTCTTGGCCAGCTGGTCTCGTCATCGGGCTGACATCCCTACTGTCCTTCGCCTGGCCGACGAGACTGTTGCCCTTATCTGCAGGAGTCTGGGCCGGTGCACCAGCTGGTGCGTTGAGCTCCTTAGACCCTGCCTTCTCCTCCAAGCTGATGGGCTCGACGCCGCTCGTCGGGTCGCTCAGCTGTGGTGCGCCAGAAGCGCTTGTGGACTTAACAGGCGGCTCACTCAGCTGCGGCGCACCAAACGCGCTTGTGGATTGCTCCATAGCTGCAACAGGTGCGGTAGCTGAGAGAGCAGCAGACTCAGACGGTGCCGGCTCACCAGTCTCCTCCGACGTCGGTACCTTGCTCAGCAGCTCGTTCTCAACTTCATTCTTCTCCTGCACCGCTCTCGGGCTAGCAGATGCCTCTGGGTCGACCTGCGCTTCCTTCTGCGAGTGCTTGACCTGCTCCGGCACGTAGTCGAGGTTCTGCTGAGCAGTGTTCGCCTCAGACGGAACCCTGACAGCCTCGCCTGCAGCAGTCTGCTGCGGTAGGTCCGCTTGGTTCACATTTGGGATCTCTGCATGGCTCGTAGTTGGCTGCTCCGGCACGTAGTTCATGTTACTCCGAGCAGCAGCAGCAGCAGCGTCTGCCTCAGACGGATCCCTGACAGACTCGCCCACGGCAGTCTGCTGTGGTAGGTCCGCCTGGCTCACACCTGGTATCTCTGCATCGCTCGTGGCCGGCTGCTCCGGCTCCGGTTCCCGCTCCGTCTGCCTTCCTCGGTTCATACTGTTGATGCTCTCTTGAACTGATTGCGGCAGAACGGATACTGGATCTCGGCCAGTGGACTGAGTGACCTGATCACGCATAGCATAGGCGGTGCCAGCAGCAGCTGCGCCTGCGGCCGCGAGACCACCGGCAGCCATGCCTGTCATACTGTTGTCCTCCTGTTTCTCCTGGGTATCAGTGCCGGTTGCGCCTTCGCCGCTCGTAACTGATGCCTGCGGCACCTTGCTGTGCAGTTCATTCTCCACCTCATCCTTTCCTTGCAGAGCTCTCGGGCTGGCCGATGCCTCAGGATCAACGTGAGCCTCCTGCTGGCTCTCTGTGACTATCGCAGGTGGGAAATCAGCACCAGTTGCACCTTCGCCACTCGTAACTGGCGCCTGTGGCACCTTGCTGTGCAGCTCGTTCTCTACCTCGTCCTTCTCTTGCAGAGCCCTTGGGCTAGCCGATGCCTCAGGATCAACATGAGCCTCCTGCTGGCTCTCTGTGACGATCGCAGGTGGCTCGCGCGACTGCACTGGTTGAAGACCTGCGAGCTCGTTGGTAGTGCTCTGAGGAGCCACCGAAGACCGCATTGGTCCAGCATCTTGGATATCTATTGGTGCCGGCGTATCCCTGCCCATGCCCATGCTCGACTCCGGGATCATGTCGCTCGTCTGCGGGCCAAGGCCGAACATAGACCCACCAGCAGCTTCACGCTCGATTTCTGGGCTAAAAGCTGGTAGTACGGGTGCACCGGTGTCACCCCTCTCATACGATTCCTTGTCGAGCCTGACGTTGCTGTTGATAGTATTGCCGGTAAAAGTGCTAGGATGAGGAACTTGCTCGCCAGGTTGAAGGCTGACGGGGTTACCAATACCGCCTGTTGCTGGGATAGGTGATACGCCGAAAGTCTGCTCGCTATCTTGTGCGCTACTCTTGAGTGATGGATCGTCGCGGACTTGCGAGGTGACGGTGTTGTTCGTGAATGTCGAAGGGTCGGGTACACTCTCGCCAGGAGCAAGCTTGACGGGGTTGCCCGCACCTTCCGAGGCTGGGATAGGGTTGGCAAAGAAGTTCTGGCTGCTGCTGCTCTCGGCAGGAGTCTCGAACGCCGGCGTCTCTGGGAAGGCGCCGGGAGGAGATGACGAGTGCTCAAGCGGCTGATCTCCCGCCATCTTACTCGTGCTTGCGCCGGGACCTACCGAAGACATTGTGTGTGCGGAAGATGTGTTCAGGTCGTTCGCGTAAAGTACGTTGTTGATGTTGCCCTCAGCGTCTGTCTCGCTGTGCGCTGTGTGATCGTGTTTCCACTCGCCGTCTGCTACGAACTGTACAAGCGTCAGTAGGTGTTTGCTGCAGCTTTCTCCACGGCGTCACTCGTCCCCTTGCAAGTGACCGAGCTTTGTATAGCTATGCACGACGCACCTTGTACAATATCTTCTCGTCGGACTTGGGAAGCTCGACGGTCTTCTCGTGTGTTGTTCCGCTCTTGTCCAACCGTGTTGACTTCGACCAGTTGTCGAAGGTACCTGCAGGTGGTGATAAGGGTCAGCGGGTTAAGGCAGTGATTGGCTTAAGCGAACAACGTACCTGTGACGAAGACTTCTTGTGCCGGATGTTGCCCTGATGCCCAAACGACGTCAGTGATGGTTGTTCCGAAAGAAGATGGATCATTCATGGATGTCCAAGGTCAGCGTGATCTCGGCCAACCCGCCGTTACCCGACAGCTCGCGTCCGGAAGCTAGTCACCTACACTTGAATGTATATGAAGCCATGTGTGGGCGGTCGTAGTCTCTGCGCCCGAAACGAAGTCTGTGTGCACTGCGATGGAGGTAACCTGCGTGCTCGTGGGAATGACTCCAAGTAATATGCGCCGGCTGTGTGCGGTTGGTGAGGTGAGATGTCGCGTTTGGAACGTGGCAGGGAGCAGGCTACGAGAAGGGGAGCTTGTGGGGTCGTGATATATATTTAGCGGTTCACGTGCTCCAAGCTTGGACTGAGTACGAGATGAAGAATCTTTTGCGCGTAGCGAGTCACAGTGAAGATGAGATGACACGGAAGTGTTTGGTGATACGCTGTTCGACAGCAATGCTTCGCTCGTTGAGCAAATGCGAGTTGGCTGCGCAAGTTGAAGCCTGCAGGTGAGAGCTTCGGTATGCACGTAATTGTGCGTCTAGCCACGCTACCCACGTTGGTCCCACTCTGCCGGAACCTTGTCGCATACCAAGGACATAACCTCGGAAACTTGACGATGCGATCGACTGACGAGATCCAGGTCATATTGTCAGTGTTGGTAGAGTTAGCAGGGCGTCACGATCGAAGACTAGAGCTACCTAGAACGACCCGCCAGCATTGACATAAGTAAGACCTCCTATATTAGGCCTGTACCCTTGATCAGGCTCTGCTCCCATGTTCTACTCATACATCCAAAATCGTGCGTGACATCGCCAATAGATTCAACCCATCAAGATCAACGCCACACGCCTCGCTTGCCACAAACATGATCATTCATATCCCATCACTCATACAGCTCATCCGAACTGTTGCCATCCCTCGCCTGCTCAAACGAGAAAGCACGATGCCTCGTCTCCAAAACACCAAGATGAGTGTCCGCTCGCACAACATCCTCAGGATCAACGCGACGCGGCTCGCGCGGACTCTCGTTGACAGCCACCGCCGAGTTAGGCGGAGAGTCAACACCATTGTATACCCTCTCGCGGTGCGCCATGGCCTCCTTCTCACTTAAGGCCTTGCCGTCTTTCTCCTTGATAGTCGGCATATCGCCCGCCATCTCGTAGATTTGCCGCTCTTTGCTGTCGGCTTCGCTCGCATTCGAAGGCGACAGGGGCGAGAGCAGAGAGTGCCGAGTAGCATTTCCCGTACTGCTCTGCTCACTAGAGTGCGTGCCTTCACCGGCAGTCGGCGTGCTAGGTGAGTAAGCTGAGCTGTCCGTTTGCCCGAAGTAATTAAGTGAAGACGAGGCATGCGGTGTACTTGGCGTCATGCCTTGGGAGCCATGCGACGAGAGAAGGCGCTTGCTGCCCGACAGTTGACTGTCGCGTTGCATTGGCGGCATAGGCGCGGAGCCTTCCAATTCGGCTTTCGGGAAGACGGTAGGCTCGGTTCCGGGCGCTGGCGAGTCGTCCTCAACGAGCTTTTCGCCCCCAGCTGCCTTGGCCGCTCGTCTGCGCTTGCGCAAAATCCAGAATAGCAGACAGGCAAGTAGTGCAATGACAGCGACGATACCGGTGACTATGCCGGCTATAGCGCCACCGCTGATGCCGCCAGAGGACTTGTTGGTAGAAGTAGAGGCAGTACCTGAGCCTGGGTAGGTCGACTCGCCCTCGGTATAAGGCGGTATCGCCACAATGTGCGATTGTGCGTTCTGGTCCCATGAACATTGGGAGACGTTGAACTGTGACCTCTCCCAGTCCACAGTGAAGTATGCCTCCTGCAAGAATGTCCTACCAAGCGTGTATTGCGTATCGTTGGCGGCGCGGCGCAGTGGGAAGTAGTAAGTCTGGTTCGAGAGACCTTGATATGGAGCTTGGGCAGTAAGATCGAAAGCAGCATATGGCAAAGTGATCTGCACAGTGCTTCCTCCGGACAAGCTTTGGCCTAACGTGAACGTGACATTCGGATTCCGAGCAACAAGGTTTTGATGCAGGGTATCATTGACCAAGTACAGTTCAGTGGTGTTGTCGTACACAAGGCCGAACTCGCTCTCGAATGCCTGACAGGCCTCGAGTGGAAGCCATATCTGCGGTACTGTACTGTCGATGAAAGCGTAAACCGCATTCGGCAAGAGCTCGGTGGCTGTAGGGGACGATTCCACCTGTGAGGGGGTACTGATGGACTGTATAGCCAGTACAGTATCCCTCTCGTTATTCGCCGCGAAAGCGAACTCGACATCATTCGCAATGAACTTCGAATCATCGTACCCTCCAAGCGTGAGCGAAGCAAGCACGCCCGTGAACCGGTACTGTGCACCCGCCGTATAACCCGCCGATATACTTGGGATGTAATTTTGCTCCTTCAATCTCGTCATATAGCTTGGCGAAGGCTCATTGAAGCTCGTGAAGTTGGTAGGCTTCGGATTGATCCCGAAGATTCCCAAGTAGAAGTCCTCCACCGCGAACCCTCCCACTGTGGTATTCAATATAGTTGGCCCATTTTCACCTTCACCTCCAAGCCCGACCGTGTCGTAGCCATATACCGCATCGCCAGTGTAGCCAAGATTCTGCTCAGTATACAGGTCGTACAGGCCCACTTTGTCAAATGTGGACGATGCGCTCTCGTTGTACAGCCACCCCCGTACTTGCGCGCAGCTGGACTGGCTCGCTGCTGCTTGACATCCCTGCGGCAATACCGCCCACGTCTGATATGAGTTGAATGATACAAAGGTCCGCACGAACTGCTGGGGCGTGCCTATCCGGAGGGTGAACGAGGACCATGAGCCGTCAAGGCCGTCCCAGTTCTCGTCGGGCGTAAATGATATGGGTGCCGGTACCGTATCATTTGCTGCTCGCTCTTCTAGGATGTCTGCTACTGCTTGCGATACACTGAGCGCAAGTAGAGCGCTCGGCAGCAGCAGCATTCGCTCGAGGAAGGACGGCATGTTGTCGTGCAACCGGCGGGTTGTTAAGGGTGTCTCAGAAGTGTGATCCTACTATATCACTGGCGACATACACCTACGACCTTCGCACGCTTTCGGAACGACACCGCTCTGGTTACCCGGAGAAATTTCACTCTCCAACTTCACATGATGAGAAGCCGCCAAGGTCGCAGGTCAACTTCGATTCATCCGGAAGTCAAACCACTCAGCATGCTGGAATCAACCTGTGGCGCTTGCAGCCATAAGCTACCCCACTATAATACGCTAATATATAAGCTCAGGATCGAACTTTCAAGATCTAACTAGAATAGGGAGCTGAAGCGAGCCGCCGTAGACGACTGGCTGAGCGGCCTGGAGAAGCTAGGGGATCTGCTAGTGACAGCTGACTGTAAGAAAGAGCTAGCGTATGGCGCTATTCTGGTATCTGCAAAGATGGTGTGGAGTATCGAACGGTTTCAGGTACGTGGACAAACAGCAGCTTCGGAAGGACCAGCTAGGAAGTTGCGATATGTGTGCCGTGATCTCGGTGTTATCATATTGTTGTGCTAGCGTCTGAGTTCCGCACAAACGCTACAGTACCTAGCTACCCCGGTGCCTGTGTGGCTGGGCACGCCTGCAAACAAATGTGATTTGCTAACGCAGACTGTTGATGAAGGATCGTGCCTAAACCACATCGTTGGGAAGCAACCCGCGATCAGCCAAGGCAGTCGTGATATGCCCAGACAAATATTTTTCACGTGCGCCCCTCGGCTCTGCAGAGTGTAAGCCTACCTTGTCTACGTGGAACACGCAATTTGCGTAGCTTTCTGCTGAGCGCGGCCGTCAACAGGCGATGCCGAAAGCACTGTAATTGCCTTCCTGGGTAGGTAGCTGATATGACGCAAATCTAGAAGAGGCTGCGATGAGCAGGTCCAAATCGCTGATTCGGCCAGCTCACCGGCGGAAGGTGGGCTACTTGATGCATGTACTCCGTATCCGGGCTTGGTTGCCGGACGCAGGAGCTTCCATTCTCGCGGGCTGGAGCACGACAGCACCGACAGGTCGTGCAGACAGACCTTTTGTGCCCGAAGGTCTGGTTAGGGATGCGAGGCACAAGAAGATATTGACCACGCGATGCAGCCTGTGTAGAGTATGAAGTGGTGGAACACGAGCTTTCGGGCTCCGCTGAGTTTCTGCCGCCCCAGGTTGTCCGCCGTTCTACCGGTTATATCGTTTGAGCATGCGAGTATTTGCAGGGTATGCCTGCTAGTCGCGGCGAATCTGGGATAATCGCTCGCTTGGCGCAGATCATTCGTGCTCGACTTAACTTTCAGCCTTCGAGCGTTTCTTCTCACCAACTTCTCT
>Ga0058704_10001049_pt1 | contig 13174 bp, 12 predicted proteins | sample AgamicMgSfe_FD_71363 | JGI IMG/M metagenome (GOLD analysis project Ga0058704, IMG submission 71363) | Agave microbial communities from Guanajuato, Mexico - Mg.Sf.e | ecosystem: Host-associated > Plants > Phyllosphere > Phylloplane/Leaf | place: Guanajuato, Mexico | collected 2012-05-30
TTCACCGACAAATGGCCATCGAACACCACCTCGATTGTGTCGCTGTGCGCGGTTTTTGTGACATGATGAATGTGTCATAGTAAGGAGCTGTTGGCTGCGTGGTAAGGAGCCATTAGCTTCACCGGACTCTCGATTAAATTTGAGTCAAAGTGGCGAGCCTACGATTGAAAATGTGATTATTCGCGAAGAGAGCCTTCAGTAAAAGCGAAAGCTGGACTACTAGGAAGTTGATGGCTCCTTACCATGCCACCCCTGGACGACGCAGGACAGCTACATCCCACGACTTCTCTTGTAATTCTGCGGCGGCGAGGATCACGTGCATGTGACTACAATGGAAGCGCGTCAGGCGATGGAAATCTGGGAGCGTGAAGTCCAGACGATCCAACGAGAATGAAGTCCTCTCCTGGCAAGCATCAGCTGTGTCGACAAGGTGCCCGGCGCCTCCTCTTACGGAAGTCCCGTGGGACCACCATGATCACCAGGAACCGACTCGTGAATTTCGGATGGTACGAACCTGAGGCCATGATAGCAGCTACCTCGATCGATAGCCCCTCCGGATGACTGATGTTGAAGGCCAGCAGGCTGAAACCCATTGGTTCTAAACTGGCGACGCTGACTGCTAGGTACATCACCTTGCTGTAAATTGAGGGTATGCTGGGACGTGGTTAACAGCTTGAATGAACAATACACCGCTATGTCTCTCAGATCTACGTTTACACCTGACTCCCTGCTAGGGTTCAAGAAGCACGCTGTACCTCACCATCAGGGCCACAGTGCCTTCTTTGAAGCGCGGTCAACACACCTTCCAACACGATACCGCCTGATCCCTGCCGCAGCCTAATCCCTGCCGCAGCCTACTCCCTGCGGGCCTTTCTGATTGCTTTCCTTGTCACCAGCATAGGCATAGCGAGACCGTTTCCGCATAGCAGCGCCCTTATAGTAGAAGACGTATGGGATCGCGCAGCAAGCCGAGGCAATGAACGCCAGCAATGTGCTCGCCCATTGGTAATCCAGAGTATGGTACATCTGGATCGTGAACAAGACGACTGCGTGCTCCAGAGTGACCTAACCAGCGTCTTCGCGGCCAGTGCTGAAGCAGCTTGGTGCTGATATGAGTCGACCAGATAGTTGTTTGCGCTGTTGTAGAGATAGATGAGACCGAATCCGACCGACCAGCCACCCAAAGCAGGCCCCGCCCAGTCAAGACGTGGGTGTGAGGTCCAGCCGAAGATGGACAGACCGATCGAAATGAACCAGCACGACCACATCATCGGAATCAGCCTGACCTCTGCCGGTGGCTTGCCGTTGTGCTTTCGAACAAGCTTCAGATAATGCTTATTGACGAACGGCGAGCAGAACGCCGACATGACAACGCCGACCGCAAGTGGGATGAATGTTGGGCCGGTGATGCCTGCCGAGTAGCCTTTGCCTTCCTAGTAGACGACAGGATACGCAATGAAGAACATATAAAGCAAGCCGTATAGCACAGTCATGTAGAGAGCGAGAAACATTACGATCGGCTTCCGGAACAGCAGTCGGAAGGGCGGGATGAGGAACATGCGCTGTCGTTGACTGAAGGGTCGCTCGTCCAGGTCTATTGCGGTAACGTACTTGCTGTCGTTCAGCTCTTTGCGCGTCTTCTTCCCACGGCGAGTCAGAACAGAGGGCGCGTAAGTCTCTGGTACAGTGATGGTGATGAGACACCGGCAGAAGCCGGAGATTATCAGTTGGAATACAGCCACCTCCATCCAAGCGTATCAGACAGTAAGCCGCCGACGAAAGGTCCAATGCCGGGCCCATAAAGGGCGCTGCTGAGAAGGCGGCCATCGGAACGCCTCGCTCATCGTTCCTCCATAAATCAGAGAGTGTTCCTCCCACGAGTGTCATTGGGGCCGAAAAAGCAATACCGTCGATGGCTCGACAAACAAGCAAAGTGGCAATGTTCTTCGCTACCGCGCACGGAATGATGAAGACCACCGCAACCAGCAACGTGCTGGCATAGATCGGTCTTCTTCCGCAAATCTCGCTTGAGGGTGCGAATGCCATGGGTCCTACGCCAAAGCCCACGACAAATACGATAATGTTCAACAACGAGACCTCTTCGCTAACATGGAATGTCGCGGATGGGCCGCCAAGATCTGCCGTAATCACCGCACTATTGAAGGCGACGGAGAAGCAAGTTATGGCCACGGTCATCGTGCACCACCATTTGCAAGCTTTGGACCAGTTCTTGGGGTTCTCCTTGTCGCCTTCTCTGAACGTCACCAGCTCATATTGCTCGGGTGTGCCTGTTGGGGTGGCTGATATAATCGGTTGCAAGCCGGCGGCTATCTCGGTCGTGTATTCTCCCATTCGTGCTTGCGCGGTCAAAGTCCGGAAGGGTAGATTGAGCATGTCGACTCCACCTGAGACCGCTGAGGCCTCATCGTCGACCTCATGTGGATGCTAAGCCTCTTTCTCGACGTCTAAACTTGACATCGAACTCGACTCCAGGGTCACGGTAGCCGGGATAATCACGTGCTCGGTGACCATTATGACATAGCTGCGTTAGGTCGTCCAGCAAAGCCTCAGTAAGTGGCCAAAGAGGAGGAAGTGGATGATGGTTCTAGCAGGAGGTAACATCGGGCTCACTTTCCATGCGTCACATGGGCTACTTGTACTGCGTACGACATGACACATGTCGCAGCCATACACTCGTTTACCGTCGGATTCCGCGCCATCACCGCTGTGATGCCGTAATGCAAAGATCTGAACAAGGAAGAGAGTAGCCCTCTCTTTGAACCTCGAAGAGATGATGCCGGGGATCCAGAGCGATGACCGAGCGAAGAACAGGCTTTCTGATTGGCTACAGTATCCTGACGACGGCTGAGTCCGTAAGCAAGACCGGCCGTTCCCTCGTGAAAGCTTCCGGCATCTCCTTCGCATCTCGAGTGATGAAGGGACTCTCGGAACAACGGATACGTACGAAACCAGGCACGGTGACCTCACATCTACTATACCACCGGTTCACGATAGTGCCACGGCTGCACGAGACTGAACGCCATCAGTGACACCAGCAGTCAGAAAGGGGCGCAACATCTCGTCCGTCTGCCTTTTCCAGACTTCCGGAGAGATGCCGATGTCGCCGCGTACCTCTTGAAACACCCGAGAGACATCGATCTCTATGAAAAGTATCTTGGCTGGGAGACGTTGAAGAATCTATGAGCCAGTACGAATGCACCTACATCATGCAGTCCCACCGTAATCCGGTTGAGCTTCTCCAGAATGCGTAACGCTGCATCCGAGTTCACTTTCGCGAACATGAGTAGGCTGTGTACGTGCTTCTGGATGTACAGCGCTGCAGTTCTGGCCAAATGCTGGCGAGCTGCGAAAACTTCGTTTGTCGGACGGCACCCGGCCAAGACCACGTCAACGTGGTCATGAAGAGTGGCGAGGCGGGAATGTTCGGTATTAAACAGGAAGTCAACACGGTCACACTGTTCCCTAAGTTTGACGTGCACGACCTGATGGTCTTTGCCTTCCATTTGGCCATCCGACCCAATACCAGCCTTGAGGTCGTTCTTCAGCTCATCGTATGCCAAATAGAATGTGGCCCATTGAGGTGCGTGGGCTTGCCGGAAACTCGGTCCAAACTTCATAGTCGCGGCCGCGGACTTCTAGCTGAGCGGGTGATGTGTTGAGGGATAGACTCAATTGTGCACGGAAAGATATCAGGAGAATCGACTCTGCTCGGTCTTACCAGAAGCATGAATTTGGGTTGCAGGGCAGGCGGAGGTTTATTGTTCGACTGTTAGAACGGAAGTTGCGAGCGATTCACGCTAATGGAGGCTACATGCTCGTGCAATGCCTTACTGGTGCAGGAACCCTGTTACTAGTACTTTAAGCATAACGTCTTGAATGACGTACTACGAGTTGGAAACATTCATGCTCACGGGCACACCGAGCGATGAGCGTATCGGTGCAGGGTAAGGTATAAAGGCTTCTCGAAGTTCACTGTCCACACAATTCTTGTGTGAGGAAGGAGTAAACAGATCATCATATGCAACCGGACATCCTGTCTCCGATTGGCTGTTGGAGCGGGAAGCTCCGTGGCCTTTGGTGAACCTTCTTCGCTTCCACTTCCACCAAAACTTGTGATCTCGAGCCTGTTCACCAGCCAAGAACGGCTATTACTCCCAAGTCGTCCATTGGGGGATCATTGTTCGAATTTACACGTCCATTCATCATGGTGGCTACTAACCGGAGGAACGTACTGCATGGTGCTATGCAAGACTCCGAGAACGCCATCACTGATACTCACTCGAGTTCAAAACCATGTGGCCAGCAAGCGGAATGGGCAGTCCTGCGATCAGATCATCATAGGACTCTCCGCAATGCAAGATAGAAGAGTACGAAGATAATCGGTGAATGGAAGATGTCGAAGGCAGACCACATGGCTGGGAACCGATTCGATATCCCAACCCACCACACATGCGTTTGCAAAGCACGGGTCAGTAGCACAATATACGACGTTGTGGTGGCAGAGCCGAAGACGTAGAATGAATTACGAAGAGGCGGAGTGGGGAGGACGAAGCAGACAAGGGCCGGAAGCTGGACGTGCCTAGTGATGAAAGTGGTACCACTGGATACTGTACCGGGTCCGTAAGCTACAAGCAGCGTGAGAAATATCCTTGCAGTCAGCGAGATGGGTTTTCCAGTGCCCACAGCGTAGTTGGCTGTCGTTGAGAATGACCATATAGTGAGTCGCAACGCTCAACTATGAGTGACGTCTCGTCGGTCTGTCATCCGCATGTGGAGGTGATGTGAGGTTGACAGTGTCACATGTGATTACGTCAGTAAGTCGTAGACGTACTTCTATAAGCTCAGTGGCTTCTACCCACCCACTCTTACATCCTCCGGGGACTGTCACCTACATATCGACATTCGTTGCGCCTTCTTCTCTCACAGCTGATCTGCACAATGAAGTCGGCGATGCGAAGGCCAGATGTCTCCGTTCCGGCACCGCCACCGATCTCGCGACTACTTACTCTGCCAGCAGAGCTCCGCAACTTCATCTATGAGTATGTCGCAGACTCTGCGGAACAGGTTTGCTTCGTCAGAGGCCATATTATCGCTCCAGCCCTACAGCTCGCGATTGTCTGCCAGCATGTACGGCAGGAGTTCCTTCCTATCTTCGACGCATATGTACGCAAGTACGCAGAATTACTGCATGCGCACATCCTCGACACCAACTTCACTCAGCTGCAGACTTTCCTGCATACGCTGGTACCTCTTCCCGATGTTGCCAAGCGAGCCCTGACAGTACACTTCGAGCTTACGAGATCGAGTGCGGCAAGCATCACAAACTTCCATCAATGGGTCAACTACTGCGAAACTGCACCGATGAACGGACGCCTAGAAGTTGCTTATTTCGCTATCCTCAACCGCACTCGGCGCCCAAAGGCGGACAGATGTGCCACAGCGCTCGGTCGATTTGCCGTTGCTGGCATGTTCACAGGTCACTACATGGCGGTATGTGACGCCGCTGAACGCGCGATTAAGTAACATACCTATACCCGGTATCGTTGTGCACTTGCCTACGGACATGATCGAGGATGTCGATGCAGGGACTCTCCGGGCTGGGCGGAAGAAGGAGGCGAAGAAGCCGATAAAGGTGAGGCGCAGGTGGGACAAGGTTGTGAAGGAGGTGAAGAAGATGCTCAGGACGACGAGCTTCCTCGCGAAGCGCAAACGCGATGAGGTGGACGAAGGCGATCTTATGAGATGAAATACGATTAAGCATAGGGGATTTCCTCATATGGGGGGTGCCTGGCAAAGATCAGATTAGGATATTGCAGCGGACAGCTTCAGTTTGGGTCAGAGTTGGCAAAGGCTTGGTAGGTAGGGACGCTTACCATCGGAGAGGCGTCTGGAGCGGGTAGGCACGCCGATGTCAACATTTGCGCCTTTGTCAACAGCCTGAGATGAAGCAAGAGACTGCTTTTGCTGGGGGCGTCATGGAAAATTAGGATGGTGGCGAACTTCACTATATCTTATGTCACAAGGTACCCTACGTCTTGCGTACTATAATGATTTGGATGTTAAAGGATCAGTCCTAGCCTTGTCAATTAAAGTTTGGCCGACGAACAAGATCAAGCCGAACGGCAATCAAATACATGATCACTATTGAGCTATTGTGCTTGTCAGACTCTGCCATCTACGCCATGCCGGTCAAAGTCAGCTGATGGCACACCTAATGCTTGAGTCTCATCGATTCGAACCGTATGCAGAATCACTTCCTCGACCAGTCGCAGGGTGTCTGCTTTGATCTAGAGTGGTTGGGGGGAAGAAGACTTGCTGTATAGTATGGTGACTCTCAGCGTTTGGCTGCATCATATACCCTTGCGCCGCAAAGCCGCCGGAAGCAGGTGGCAAAGGCATTGAGCGTATTATGCTCGGTGTGACAGATGCCACGAGGTGCCAGAGATTGGCATCAGGTTGTGCTTCTGCATCCCTCAAATCGACCAATCTCTTCCAGACCATTCTTAGCACTGCTTCAACTTGACGCTGCCCTTGGTCCGGCTGACTTTGCCGTTCTTCCAGAAGGCGGATCTTTGCTTCCAGAGATGGTAAAGCGCTTGCTTGCTCTCTCAACCTTCGTATCTCTTCCTTCAAAACGGCATTCTCATCAGGTCCAGACAATGTCGCATAATTGCTCTGGTTGTCCTCCAGCTTAGTTGCGTAGAATGCGTGATTCATCGAGCCAGCACCGAGACCCAAACTTGAGCTGACTACTGGTTTGAGAGCTGTCAGACTACTTTGGCCCAGGTCAGAGCAGAGACGTTTGCGTCGTGAGGCTCCTTCATCGTCATCTTGATCTGAAGAAGATCTGCGCCGTCGTTGTCCGCCGAAAGTATCGCATGCAGGTTGAGGGCCTGGTGCAGCAACGCTTTCATACGGCCGAGTCTCATTGCCCACTGAATGACTCCTGGCAACTTGTTGGGCGGCCAATACATCTCTTGGGCTCTGGGCCGGCTCACTCGACGCTCTCACCGTTTTCTGGGACTCAACCAGACCCTGAGGACCCGCATAGGTTGCTGGCGCTTGCGAGGCGAGGCCGGCGCGCCCATATAAAGACTTCGAATCCGTCTGAGTCACTGGCACGGACTCTCGTGTTGCAACGGAGCTGACACTACTTGCCGGCGTCGTAAGCCCCATCATCCGGTCGACACGCTGTTGTAGTGTATGGATCACTGCGCCAAGAGTAGGATCTGACACAGCATGCTCAACGGGCTTCTCGTCGACTTTGACTTTGACGGCCAACGGTATCTTCATTCCCGGTGACGCCTTGAGTTTTGACATTGTCTGCTCGTCCAGCGTATCTCTGCCTTGTGGAGCGACGAAGGGTGATGGCGCTAGCTTGAAATTTGCCTTGTGGCTGTCATTCGCAGGTCTGTTCACATGAGGTCGGACGTCTGGACGCAGGGATCTTTGGTTTGTGTGCTCCTGATGATCGGTCTGCTGCCGAGATTCGCCACTATTGCTTATACGAGGAGCAATAACCGTCTGGATCACACGTGGCGGCGGCGGCGGCGTGGGAGGACGCAAGCGGCAGATCACGGGCGTGGCCGTGTCTTTCAGATCGGCAAGTACGAAAAGACCGCGGTGTCGCACAAGTACACCCTCGGCGGCTAACCATCTCTCCGTGTCTTCGTCCACCGCCCAGTCTCTCAGATCCATGGGCGGTTCACCGTCCTTCTTAGCCGCCTCGAGGTGCTTCCCAATGTGCGTCATTCTCTCTTCCCAGGTATTAGTTCCTTCAAACACAGCTTTGCAGAAAATGCAGCGAGTGAATTCTGGAGGTGTGCGCAGCTCCATGTAACATCGCCGCGCGGCCTCCTTGAGCAGATCCTCTTCAGCCTCCCGCTTGCTGCGCTTCGCATCCTTGGAGTTTATCGCAGGCTCGTAGGCATGAAGATGCATCCGTCGGACGTGCTGAATGAACAAGTCTTTGCGATTGAAGTCGTTGGGCTTGCGGTCTCCGTGAGGACACTCGTCACAGCGCCAGAATCCGAAACGCATATGCTGGGTGTTGATGTGTCTTTTCCATTCATTCGCAGAGCCAAACGTTGATTTACAACCGTAGGTGGACAGAATGCATGGGAATGGCCTCTCCCTCGAAGAGCACTGCACGCCTCCATCGGGTGTTTTCTGGCCATCATGGACGGTAGGCCGTTTGGCACTTTCCGGGCGCTTAGCGATCTTAGTCGGCACGCTGGGAGACTGAATGCTACGGTTTGACGGCGCCCTCTTGCGACGCACGACAGGCTTGTCGTCTTCCACATAGTAGCTAGCAAACCCTCCGTCTGCCGGTAGCGTTGCTTCTGACTCTGCACTGTTGTCGTGTGGCGTCGCATCAGGGCCTTCCGCCTCGGATTCTTGGATGAGTGAAAGTTTGCGCGGAGTGGCTTCGTGCTCACCGCAATCTGGATCACTGGCGGTGCTGCTATGGCGCCTTTTTCGCTTCGCTGGCTTGGAGAATGCATGTTCTTCAGGCGGTTTGACTACTGACTCCGGTAAAGCTGTATTATCAGATGCATTGGCACTCTGCTGGACCTCGTGCATCATGCCGCTATCGGCGTTGATGCCATTAGATGGTAGAACTTGGCTTCTCGACTCCAATGCCGCATACAAGCTGTGGCCGAGCTCTGGTGTAGATCGCTGGGGCAGCGGCTGTGGCGGAGCGGTCATCAAGTAGGAGGTGGTGCAGGCTCCAGCTTCTGAAGAGGTCTTCGAGGGTCGTGGTGCAATGGGCCGAATTTTTGGGGCTTCTTCACTCGCAGGCAGCTCGTAGGCTTGCAGAGATCGCCAAGTGCTCCACTGCGCTATTCCGGCGTCGCTGCGAGCCGCTACACCAACGGTTTCAGCCATACCTCACAGTATCGATCTCGACAGACCGAGCCATGAAGATTGATGGAGATGAGGGGATCAGCGAAAGACTTTCGACAGCAAAGCTCGCGGAGGCGACGGGTAGCCCGACAGCTGACTTGCAGCGAATGCGATGCACTAGAGGTGGCTTGCAGCCCGCTTAAACCGGCGTGAGGGGCAGTGCTCCCAGGCAAGGCTGCAAGGCTCGGGCTGTCCAATGGAGCTCGAGGCATAAACAGCCCGAAACTGGGGGTGTGGCCGGCTGACGGAAGTTGCCGCTCCAAAATAGCCAAATCCAGCGAGAGTTCTCCACAACGGCTGATCTAGCTGGTCCAGAATACTCTCATCACACGTCGTTCCTTTCTTACCTCCCACTTGCTGGTCCACGATACTCGAGCGAACAAGGCCGGCATGTACAGCGGTGCACCTTTCTTGTGCTCTTGCAGCAGAGTGTGGTACTACAGCGGTGTTTGGGTCCTGCTTCAGTGGACCAGCTTGCGCATATCACACATGATAACGCCCGCGTTCCCTCCATCCACCCATAACGGTCACTCGAACTGAATCTTTGAGGTAAGTTTTACTCACTACCGACCGTTCATGTTTCCTGATCTTTCATCTTCACCCTTCATCGTATCCTCAACCCCGTCAATCGGCGACCTGCGGCACTCGAGCGGGGTTTGCAGCCGAGCAGCCGGGAATCTTCATGACGGTAAGGTACGCAGTACGAAGTACACTTTGCAAAGACCAGTATGGAACAGTCATGGCATTTAGAAGGGCTGCTGGCAGCAGTGTCAAGCAAGTCTTCAGAATCAAAGCCTTGCCGAACCCGTACAGATCATTGTCTACTTCAAACAGCATGCCCTCACCCCCAAGGCCATCAACGATTGACTCCGGCTTCATACTGTCATTACCCAAGCTGCCAAATCCGGTCACAACAGATCTAGCATACCAACGAGTACTATCATGGTATCTTCCGGCTCACGTGCTGAACGAAGTCTGGCCTCATTTGGAGACCTTTGGCGAGGAAGCTGTATCGGATCAAGTCCACGAATGGATCTCCAATGCTGAAGGGCAGCCACCGTACGTTAAGTCTCGCAACGTCTGGGGTGAAAAGTACGCATACGACCGTCTAGTTACCAGTCACGGATGGAAGGCGCTTGGGAAGTGGGGTGCTCGGAACGGGTACGTCTAACTGCCATAAGTGCGTAGTCAGGAACGCTAAGCAATTTGGTAGCGTAGTAGCGCTCGGGTATGAAGACAGGTTCGGATGCTACAGACGTATCGTGCAGCATGCGTTGTACGTCAGTCTTTCCACCTTAGAGTCGAGGGTGAGCTCTAACAGACAAGCAACTACGTATACTCGGCGTCTTCCGCGGTCTATTCGTGCCCGGTTTCCATGACCAGCGGTGCAGCACGGTTGTTTGCCCACCGAACCCAAAACCTGCCAGCAGGTCATACCTTTCATGAAGTCTACCGGCATCTCATAAGCCGTGAGGACAATTGGATCTCGAGCCAATGGATGACTGAACGACCTGGCGGGAGCGACGTCCAGAACTCTGAAACGTTCGCTGTTCATTCGCCTTCATCGTCTCATGAGGGACAGTATGGCACCCTCCAGGAAGGCGACTGGCTAGTCTCGGGGTACAAGTTTTTCTGCTCGGCCACAGACTGCGACATTGCGTTGATGCTGGCAAAAACCGAATCGGGGCAGCTGAGTCTGTTCGTGGCTCCCACAAAGCTGACGATCACAGGACCAGACGGAAGGACCGAACAAGCAACAAATGGCATTCGCTTCCACCGCCTGAAAAACAAGATGGGTACGAAAGAGCTACCGACTGCCGAGCTTGAGCTCCAAGATGTTAGGGCATGGCTGGTCGGACCGCTAGACCGTGGTGTGGCAACTATCGCTATGCTGCTCAATGTCACACGTACTCATAACTTCATCACTGCTTTGTCCTGCTGGCGGCGAGGTATGGCGATAGCCAAAGGCTTCGCTAAGCAGAGAAAGACGATTGATCAGCCCTTATGGACCTTCCCAATGCACTTGCGCTTGCTCGCCCAGATGGAGACTAAATTCCAAGGCTTGTTGCAGTTCGCCTTCTTCACCACGTCGCTACTGAGCTTTGCAGACCATGGCCCTCCGGCAGACAAGACCGCCTCGTACGCTCCGTTGCCGGATCCTGGCGAGCAGACTAAAGTTGTCCAAAGAGCTCTTACCGCTGCCGGGAAGGCGGTGATATGCAAGGTGGCTTGTATCTCGCTACAGGAGTGTCAAGAAGCTATGGGAGGTGTCGGTTACATGGATGAGCCTGACGAGCCGGAGCACAACATCTCACGGCTGTACCGTGACACTGCCGCCAACATGACGTGGGAAGGCACGACGAACGTCCTTGCTAGCGAGGTTGTACGGCACTTGCTGAAGGGCAGCAACATGGAGATGTTCTGCGAATGGTTGGAGAACAAGGCACTGGCCACTGTGAAGGACGATGAGATGCAAGCTGCTTTGACTCGATCGTGGGCTATCCTGAAGGAAAGGCTCACTGACAGCAGTGATGACATGACTCACGCACTCGCGGACGGCCGGCAGCTTATGTTCAGCCTCGTTTGGGTTGTCAGTGGTATGCTCCTCGCTCAAGATGCGCGACGAGACAGCAACCCCATCGCACTGGAGATCGCGAAGCGCTGGATCCTGGATGGGGAAGGTGGTGTAGGCGAGTTCGTCATGCCGGAAATTGTGCGTGCTGCGACAAGTCGTCAGACGTCGAGGTTGCAGGCCAGAGAGCGCTTGAGGTGGGATTTTCGGATAGTATGGGGTGTGGACTTGCCCGAAGATGCTGCTCGCGGTTACCGAGCGCCACCGCCGGCTGTGAGTGGGCGATTGGAGCAGGTGGTCGCTCGTTTATGATCACGTTTGCATGGACTTAACCATGATCTACCGAAGCGTCACACTTCACAGTTCGCTCTCATCGGCTCTGCATGCAGCATGCGGTGAGTGCACGTTCTCAACGAGTCAAATCACATGCTAGGAGGAAGTGCGTGTAAGTCAATGCCGCAGTACGTCTTTTCTGCTTGACTTTCGCTACTTGCTAAGAGCTCCTTCTTCACGTCGCTGCATATCTCTGTCTCATCATTACGCTGACCTGCATCACCTCACAAATCAAACCCATAGCAATTCACGATGTCGACGGTGACCACTTCCGGACCGAACTCTGCGCTCAAGGAGAGTATGCAGGAGCCTTCACCGCTTCTTCGGCTGCCGGCAGAGCTGCGCAACCAGATCTACGAATATGTTGCCACCACTACCCAAGATATTGTGCTCAGTGGCCTTAGAGTAATGCATCCAGACCAGCCGCTTACCAGAGTCTGCCGTCAGAGCAGGGAAGAATACTTGCCTGTCTTCCAAGCCTACCTTTACACTCAAGCTACAGTTATCAGGATCACGATCACCGACTTCGAGGACTTCTACGGCGTGGAGCGGCTTATCTACCTCATGACCAGGTCCGATCGTCGGCCAGCTGATTTGCGGAGAAGCATAAAGCTGCACCTCACTTTCACGAAGCCGGAACGTGCAAACATCGATAGCTTGGACACTTGGCTGCAGTCTTGCTCCGCTTATTCTCCTCCATGATCTATCCAGGTGAGCTATGCGTCTAAGGCTACCATCGATTGGGCGAGCTATAACATCCCGTCTGCTTCGCGACTACAGCGCTCAATTGACGGAGTGACAGCTGTCGACGCCATCCGGGATCACCAGCAGATCTCGAGTGCTATCAGTTCGGCCCGCAACTCTCAAAGGGTGAGGATCTTGTTAGCAGCTCCCAAGAGCAAACAGGAAGGGAAGGAGCAGGGGACGCGAAACAAGAGGCCACCTTCGACGATTCCCCCGGCGAGGAGGACACGCGAGGGCTAGATGTCGAGTAGAGAGTTCAATGAGCTAAGGGGTCTGAGGAAGTCTTCGTTCGCCAAGATCGCTGTAAACCTCTGCTAGTCCGAATGAGTCAGCGATCATTCACATGCTCTTAGAAAGCATTACGTCAGCACTCGTCAACCACCACATCTTCTTCTACACCTCGTTTCTCTATTTGAATCATCTTACCCACACTACTGTCGACGTCGACGCGAGCGCAGACATCCCTCTTACATCGAAACGACAAGCGCTCAGTGCCACGATCGCCATGGGGCTCACTCAGTCGGCACCAGCTTGTCAGGTTAAGACTCGCCTCCTCAGCCTACCACCAGAGCTACGCAACCGCGTCTACGGCTACGT
>Ga0058704_10001051_pt1 | contig 13165 bp, 11 predicted proteins | sample AgamicMgSfe_FD_71363 | JGI IMG/M metagenome (GOLD analysis project Ga0058704, IMG submission 71363) | Agave microbial communities from Guanajuato, Mexico - Mg.Sf.e | ecosystem: Host-associated > Plants > Phyllosphere > Phylloplane/Leaf | place: Guanajuato, Mexico | collected 2012-05-30
CTAGCTTTCAGCCACGGCGGGGTTGACAAGCCGTGCAGCAAACTTCACCTCACGTATGATTCACTACCTCGTCATGTCGTTCTGTCGTTTTGCCGCATACAACACACGAACCATCTGTTTCCTCTTTAGCCACAGTTGGAGCTGCAGGTCCTCGTCACCGGTTGCAAAAAGCAACAATGATCATCCTACGAATTGACACGCGGTAAGGGCCGGACTTGCCGCTGTCGAAGAATAGCTCCAGGGTCATGATGCGCTCGGCGGGAAGGCGAGCTTCACTGCAGATCTATTACCGACTGCAATTGCCCACGCTAACCACGAGCTGGAAAGTCGCACCAGATCATGATCCTCGATTTCCTAGCCGTGACCGATACGGTCTGATAAAACGAAAAGATACGATCATTGACAGGTCGTGTCTTGGAAATTCTCCTAGAACGGGCGTCGAGTCAAAAGCTTGACTCTCAGTTTGCTTTGTTTGACATGACGTATCGTTTTTGTCTCTGCTTCTGATCATTCCCATTAACTCCAGACGTGTCTTCAGCAAATCGCGAGATCAATCATACCATCCTCAAGGCCAAGACCCACACCGCTCATCATGGGAATTGGAGATCTCTTTCATAGGCGCAACAAGAGCAGCACAGATGAGAAAAAGCACCGGAAGAGCCTCTCACAATCTTCGGAAAGGAGAGACTCGAGAGAGTCCATACCGTATGAGACAACTTCACCAAGCAGGGCTCCAGTGATTGGAAAATCACCCTTACATGGGAGCGATCAATCACCGCGACAGTCGGATCATCCGCTCGCAGCTTCTCCAGGAGGCCGCAGGCCACCGCAAGGAATTGATTCATCATTGCAACAGTCGAGCCGTGCACCAGCGACTGCGGTGGCCAATGGCCAACCTCAGTATGGCAGTACACAACTCGAGAATGGAATGCAGCAGCTGAATCTACAATCATCTCCCGCTTCTCCCACTTCTCCGACTGAACGAGGATACCCGCGTCAGCAGCCTCCTCCAGTACCACCCCACACTTCGCCTCAACCTCTTTTCCATCGCCGCGACCCCTATGCTGAAGAAGTGGCAGATGCGAATATTGCACATAATGCAGAACCGCACGCCATAACAAGAGACGCTCCAGCGCCCTTGAATATTGACCGCAGATCGAAGCATGCCCACACATCATCTACGGCATCGAGCGGTAGAGGCCCTCTCTCGCCAGCTTACGATTCACCGGTTTCACCACCAATAGGATCCGCTCGCTCGTCTCGTGGACAAAGGGGCTCAATCTCTCGCAAACCACTTGACGAGGACGCGCGAGTCGCCGACATCAGTTCGGCAGTCTCACGTGCGGCACAGACACACCCATCGGATATGCCTCCAGCTGGCCGTTCACCAGTAGTCCGCCGTCGATCATCTAGAGAAGATCTTTCAGCCGACATTGACAACCGCGAAACCGCACAGTCGCGTGACATGTACGATGATCGCGCTCGCCAGAACATGTTGGTCTCAAATGCACCAACAGCGCCATCGCTTCAAGGCGTTGTGGACCTTTCCAACACGGTCGATACCACCGTACACGAGACGTGGGCGCCGGCGGTGACCCGTGAAGTCGTCCACAAACACTACCACAACATCCGAGAAGAAGTTATCACACGTCAGGTTCACACTCACGATGTATACCATCGCATTCAGCCTATCATCGATATCCAAGTCTTGCCAACACGCCACTTTGTCCTCCACCCGACAACTGGCGAGAAGATTGAGATCGCCGAGGATCAGGTGCCTGGACGTGCCGGTCAAAACGCTGACTGGGTGATTGCCGAAACCGTCACCAAAATGAATCCGGCAGACGGAGTACTGAAAGAACCAACCAGGTTTTCTGCGCGTCAATTCGGGCCAGGAGAGGGCGATACTCGGCAATGGATTGAGGAAGACGGAACTAGAAAATCGGAAAGGACCTGGATTCATCATCCAGAGCTAGACACCGGAGCACAGTTGTCGGGTCAGAGTGTACCATTCCATTTCGGTCACGAGAGGGAGGAGATGAATGGTATTAGGCCAGATCTGTCTTGATGTGGTACACCAACGTAAAAGCCGAACAGACGGTACGAAAAGCACATGGTAGCGTTCGAGCATGGAGTTCTGGAGTGAAATGGATTGCAGCATCGGGAGGTTCCTGTACAGTCCTCGGCACTATGTATAACACCTATCATTATCTCACACCACGTCGCGTGAGATCTTACAACTGTTCATCGTACATGCTCCTATATTCATCATTTTCCTCACGACATCATTGCTCCCCTTTGATATAAAACTGCTGTGCCTCTCCACCACTGGGCTTCCATTTCTGCTGTCCGCTCAACAATTTCTGCGCCTGCTCCCTCAGCTTCTCCTTCTTCGTCGGACTCTTGTACGTATCCTTGGCCTGTCCATGTTTCTGACTCCACTGATCCTGTGCCTTGTCCGCCTTCTGAAACGTCTCCTTGTGCCAGTCCTGCAATTGCTCCTCGGTATACTCTGCCGGCCAGACAAACGGTTTATCCATCTCGACCGTCATCTTCTTTGTCGCAATCGCTCGGTACCATTGGTTCGGCGTCGGTCGGGCCGTATCCGAGTTCGGTCGTCCTTGTGATACCTTCGCTTGGCTGATAAAGGATCGTACGTTGAGGACTTTGACGTTGTAGGCGTGGTAGAGGTAATCTCGCAGGTCTAGCTTGTTGATGTGTAAAGGTACGCGGAAGGATGCCATGTTTGGTGGAAGTTTCGGCGTGCGCATCAGCGATATCGTGAAGTTTGGTCTGTGGGTGTTAGTTGAAAGCTTCATGCTTGCGAAAGAAAAGATGCGAACAAGTAGACTGCTTTCCTTCCCAGGCGAAAGGGTGTGCGGGTGAGTTCACTCATGGTGATGGAGTGTGTCGTGTGGCTCTGGATATATCAATGTCGTGTGACACGCTGTCGGTGATGGTGGAATTCGATGTGTCAGATACGGCGGATACTCGCTGATTATGATGTGAGAGTCGATCAAAATGTCCCTCCAGTCACTCCAGATATGCTCGATGTGCTCGTCGCGGCGATGTGGTCGACTCTTGATAGACGAAATATTTCTATCTCAAGGCTTCGAGGACCGAGGTCAAGTCTTGGCACCTGGAACAAGCACACTGTCCATCTCCGCCTTCGAACCACGATGGGACCATCATGAATAGTCAATCGTCTTCCTCCTTGTGGCCCATACAGGAATAATAGAGCCTAGGAAATCCTGATTGTTCAGATTGCTACCTTTACTGTCACCAGTCGTGCCCCGAAACAATATGTCAACGATCACGACTGCTATAATTCAAACAATAGAAGCGTATAAACCAATATACTATCCTCACGGCGCCAAACCAGTGATAATACACCAGTAAGGCGTCTCAGATTCAGCTCTATATCTTCATTACTCTCGAGTAATGGTCTACGTCTTTATCTTCGACTAAGCATGAAAACAGATCAAATGACAACGACCGCTATCCATTTGTTCAACGCCCATGGTTTGGCGTCCTGCTTTTCGACAATAACGACTCCGATGCCCGAGATCACTGTGCCAATGAGAGGAGTAAGTAATCTATTCAGTCACGGTCTGATCATTGCAAGTTTTCCTATTCCAACAGCACCTATCGTGTCATCTATTTTCCTCCCAGCATAAGCCACGCCGCTACGAGCACTAATACCTACAGCGTTCCTCTCGTGGCTCCGTCTCTCAATCTACATGGCCATCGTCTCAGTAGCGATCATGATCTCCTTCCATCTAAAACATCAACCGACACAAATCGAGAAACAAGCCGCTCTGCCATTCGGCATCATCTTCTGGTTACTATCTTTGGCTTGCTTGGCTAGCGGGTTGGCGAATTACATCAAGACCGTGACGAAGTACTCGCATCGGGAGGCGTTGGTGCAAAGTGGGTGGAAGACGCAGATGGTAAGTTGAATGCCCTCAAGTGTGAGACAGTCAGGGGTGGCAATGTTAACGATTATAGGTCTTCACCGTCGTCGCGAGCGCCATCGTGGCGGCTTGCGTATTGTTCCTATCTACGAATGCAGGCGATAGATGACCAACGCGATTGCAATCGTACGATGACGATGATGAATTTTTGATTCCCCGTATGCATTAATCTCATGTATACATTGTTGACTCCAGGCCCTTGGTATCTGCGCTTTCCGATCCTGTTACCCACCTTCGTACACGAAGCGAGGATGGCTTGATTTCGAGTCTCAAACATCTAGATCTCCAAGATCGCCCACGTGTGGTCATCCACAGTGGTGTAGATCAGACCATTACTTTGGAGCTCATCACCCGCTTTTAGCACCTCACTGACCTCCAGACCTGTTCTCTTTGCGATATCTTGCATGTGCAGGCCCTCGTTCGTCTGAGGAGTGTTGGCGATGCATTGGTAGACCTTCCTCGCCGAAGCCGAAGTCATGGCTGGGATTCTCTCATCACCACCACCGCCGCTGCCCTGCTGACCGCCATTCGAACCATTCGCTCCGTTTGACTGTGCCTTCAAACTATCCAGTAGGCCCTTTGTGAAATGCAAATGTACAGCAGTTGCCTCCAACAAATGATAGTTGATCTCGTTGTAATCCGTCACAGGCCTGATGATGTGTGCAACGACATGTCTCTTGCCAAAGATCTTGAGCTTTCCCCATACACGTGCGTAAGCGTTCTCGGAGAGCTTGCTGTGCATACTGTTTGGATCCTCCAAGTTCGCCTGTTCGCTATCGATCCATACCTTGACCTCGAATGTGCCAGTGCCATCGTCGAGTCGGTATGTGACGTTTGTCGCCTGCTGAGAAATATTTCTGATCTGACCTACAAACGTCACTTGTGTTGCTTCGGCGCCATCAATCATGAAGTGTTCTGCATCGGGATGCGGGTGTTCGGCGTCGAGAAGTTGTTTGATCGTTACTGGGCGTAGAGTGTCTTTTCCGTATTGCTGTAGCCTGTCAGAAAGGTACGCATTGCAAGATCAGCACAGACATACTCGCTTCGAATTTGGGCTGTCTTGACTTCCTGGCATGAATCCACCTCCTCCTGATCCGCCTTGAGCTCCATAGGAAGTGTTGTATGTATTTCCGTAATCTGGTATACATGTTAATTGGATGAGTCTACGCAAGCACAGTAAAACCTACCCATGGCAACCGAATTTCTTGATATGCAGGTATATACGCAGTGTTGACCTTGACGTGAATAGTTCGAGACGTCAGTTTGGAGAGGCGCAAGACGCGTGTGAGGTGTAGGCGGACGCGTCACTTTGTAAGAACGGCCGACCGTGATTGATTGATTGATACTTTTGCTAGACGAAATGGCCGACCGTCAGATTCCCCAGGGTCCGTCTCCACCAAGTTCGGAGCCTCGGCCTTAAGCGGCAGGAATCATCAGAGAAAAGTCGCAGCGAACAATCTCTGTTTCAGCCATTTACATTCGTCAAGATAAGCAAAGACAATCGCGATGCCTGCAAGAGCAGTCTCACCGGCAGCATCGGAGAACGAGTTCGATATTAGCAAGAGCTTGTTTGGATCCGGCGCAGACGCATTCGGTGGAGATGGAGAGGATTTCTTAAAAGATGCTGGCGCAGCACAACCGACGGTCGATTTGCAGGGCGAAGAGTCTGACGATGGCGACGCGATTTACATTGCTGCGCAGCAAGCAGCCAACAACCGCAAAACTGCATACCAAACAAAGGGTCCGAAAAGAAGTGGTGGATTTCAGTCGCTCGGATTGAACAGTACGCTTCTTAAAGCCATCACCAGGAAAGGCTTTACAGTACCTACACCGATTCAGCGCAAGACCTTACCGCTCATAATGGACGGTCAGGATGTTGTAGGCATGGCCAGAACCGGTTCTGGAAAGACTGCAGCCTTTGTCATCCCAATGTTGGAAAAACTCAAGACACACTCGGCCAAGGTTGGCGCGCGAGCCATAGTATTATCACCTTCCCGAGAACTCGCTTTGCAAACACTCAAGGTCGTCAGAGAACTTGGTAAAGGCACAGATTTACGAACAGTGTTGTTGGTTGGCGGTGACAGTCTGGAAGAACAATTCAGCTCCATGGCGTCGAACCCGGATATCATCATTGCCACACCTGGTCGCTTTGAGCATCTTAAGGTCGAGATGAATCTGGAGTTATCTGCGGTCAAATACGTCGTCTTCGACGAAGCAGATCGTCTGTTTGAGATGGGTTTCGCTGCACAACTGGCAGAAATTATCATCTCCCTTCCACCATCGAGACAAACTCTCCTGTTCTCCGCAACATTGCCAAAGTCGCTTGTCGAATTCGCACGTGCAGGTCTACAAGAGCCAAAGCTCGTTCGTTTGGATGCCGAAAGCAAAATTTCTCCCGATCTCGAGAGCGCATTCTTCATGGTCAACAGTGCAGAAAAAGAGGGTGCTCTCCTACACATCGTCAGAGATGTTATCAGGATCCCGTCTGGCCAGACTGAAGCAGAGTCAAGAATGAGACATGCCAGATCCCAGGGCAACAAGCGCAAGAGAGGACCAGAAGGACCGAAAGCAGGAGACACGCCGACACCACATTCGACTATTGTCTTTGCCGCGACTAAACACCATGTCGATTACCTGGCAAACTTGCTTAAGACCACTGGATACGCCGTCTCCTACGTTTACGGTGCGCTCGATCAAACAGCCCGCAAGGAACAAGTTGAAAACTTTCGTACTGGACTTAGTAACATCCTGGTAGTCACTGATGTCGCTGCTCGTGGTATTGATATTCCAATTCTGGCTAATGTCATCAACTACGATTTCCCGCCACAGCCAAAAGTGTTCGTCCATCGTGTAGGACGAACGGCAAGAGCCGGCAAAAAGGGATGGAGTTATAACCTGGTCACTGCAACAGACCTTCCATATCTTCTAGATCTACAGCTCTTCCTTGGTCAGAAGCTCGTGCAGGGCCGGGACTGTGAAGGCAAGCCGAACTATGCGGAGACAGTCGTGATCGGAACACTTGTCAGGGAAGACATGGAAAGAAATCTCGAAGAGGTTAACAAGATTCTCGAAGAAGACATTGATCTGACATCACAAAAAGAGGTAGCAGGAAAGGGAGAGAAACAGTATGTCAGAACACGTAACTCGGCGTCTGCAGAAAGCGTCAAACGGGCAAAGACGCTTGGACAATCTCAACATCTGAAGGAGCCGCACATGCTTTTCGAAGCCAAGCACGGGAACGACATGGAGAAGGCGCGAGAGCAGATGCTTGCAAGGGTCAGCGGGTTCCGACCATCGGAGACTGTATTCGAGATTGGTCGAAGAGGAGACTCGAATGAGGCCGCTGAAATCATGCGCAAACGACGAGAGAAGATACAACCGCGCAAAAGGCAAAAGATCGAAGAGGAACCTGCAGAGGATGACGAGATGAACTCATCTGCCAATCCACCCGAGGCAAACTTTGATGAAGACGAAGGAGGCGATATGCAGGACGTTGACCTGGAAGAGGCATCAGAGGACGAGCTCGAGATTACTTTCTCTCAGCCCGATTCTGGCAAAGGGAAAAGAGGCAACAATACCGGACAAGACACGGAGTTCTTCATGTCCTACCAGCCGCAGAACACAAATGTTGCCGAGGACCGTGGTTACGGTGTCCACAGTGGATCTTACAACGATTCGCGCAACGGCAACAACTTCTTGGCCGAAGCCCGTAATGCAACAATGGATCTGAACGCGGACGACACAAAGGCTTTCGGGGAGCCAGGCAAAGCAAAGGGTCTACGTTGGGATAAGAAGAGCAAAAGATACGTTGCACGGGCAAACGACGAAGACGGTTCCCGAGGAGGTGGAAAAATGATCAAAGGAGAGAGTGGACTAAAAATTGCAGCATCCATGCGAAGTGGACGTTTTGATGCATGGCGCAAGGCTAACAAGGTCGAAGCTCTGCCTAGGGTCGGTGAGATGGAGAAAGCGAATCGCTTCTCAAATGCAGGAGGGAAGAGATTCAAACATAAGGCCGAAAGTGCACCAAAAGAAGCGGATAGGTATAGGGACGATTACTACACGCAGAAGAAGAAGGTGCAAGAAGCAAAGGAGAAGCGCTTGGGCAAGTATGGCGCTGGCAGTGGCAAGAATGAGATTCGGGGTGTTGATGATGTGAGGAAACAGAGGGCGGTGCAGCAGAAGAAAAAAGACAAGAATGCTCGACCGTCTAGGAAGAGGGGTTAATGGAGCCGTCAATAAATAATACGGCAAGAATTTTCAGATGTGGTCAGCAATTCTCTGCGAGCCTATATGGGCGTGACTTGTTTTCATTTGCTCTAATGCATGGCTTGGCTTGACGAACCCCTCCAGGTAGGCGTCAGCATCGCGGCCTTCACCATGAATGTCACAATGGCAGATCGACAATCCACTGCGGCTTGCAAGCCTTCCTTGACGGTCATGCACGATAGAGCCTCAAACATATTAATTATCGTACTAAGCTGTAGCCCTGGTTTGAAACGAGCCAATTCTCGCATGAAGCAGCGATATTAGTAATTTATAGTATTCTCATGATGTCTAACCATTCTATCAATGTGCAAGTCATGATTCGTGTAATGCGCGGCCATTCCAGCTTCGTTCCAAGAGCCTCCGCGTGCAACACTGCAATTATTGTCGTTATCCATCCTTCCGTGATTCCACAAACATGACCAGCGACCTCCTCGATGGCGACGGGTGATCAACAATCGAGTCTCGGAGCTGAGCCGGACCTTGGGTAAGTGAATGATTCTCGACGCAGGCCAATCTGATACGAGTGGCTCGTGCGACCTTTATTGTAGTGTCTCGCTATTCACATATGAGTGAAGAATTCCGTGGCCACATCCACGTTATTCACAACCTTGTGCCAGGCAACGATACGGTAGACATCCATGGTATGAGGTTGTTGAAGGTCGAAGCGATGGTGGAAGATCCGAAAATGGTCTAGCGTGGACAGTCTTCGGACTCCGGTGCCAAGACAAATTCAATATCAACCTCATCCCTCGACCTCATCTCCCATAATGCACACCCCCATACACCTCACCAAGGTTTGGACAACGCGGCGAGTCGGTCGTTATAAACGCCGTGCAATACAGTACAGGCTGTAGAAAATCCACTTCCCCAGAACATGCAAGGCTGAAACAAACATCCTACCATGGCGTCAATGTCGTCGAGCAACGCGGCCTTTTGACCCTTCGGCTCCTCTTTCACCACCTTACGTTCTGCACTGACGGGTTGTCCGTAGCGCCATCGGACATGCATCTTGCGGCTCTGCTCACCCTCGCCTTCAACACACGAGCTGCGTATGCTTGCATGGTCACGCTTTGTCGCGGACACATGCTGGCTTTCCCAATTGATCCGAACGCGGCTGTGAGCGTCCTCGGTCCACCATCGCTCTGATAGTCATCTCGAGACGAGGTCGACATTTGCGATCAACAATGATTGCAGGAAGCACGTGCCAACAAGTGCATCACCGGCAACCTTGCTCAGAACATGGCTCTTCAGTATGATCGTCACCAATTGCCCATCAGGAGGCAGCCCGAAAGACAAATATCGTGGTCAACCTGTGCTTCTTACCGCCAAGATGTTTCGTCAGAGAGCAAGAGACGTTCGTCTTTTGTTTAAGAAATGTTGTACCTAGGTAGTGGCTAGCAAGCGGCTCCGGATGTCCAGCCCTCATCGTTCTTCGGGTCAGCAATTGCTTATGCGTTGGTTCTCCATCACTATCTTGCCCTATTGCCGATACTCAGGCAACGCGGTCGTACAACATTGCATGAAGCTCAACCATCGAGCCACGAACAGTAAGTTGTGATCAACAGTTCTCTGGCAATGCACATTTTCTTCATATGCAACGGGACGCTGCATCTGGTCAGGTTGAACTTGCCTTTCCCCGGCAGATATCAGGTGAACCAATCGTTCCAACAAGTCCGCCGATCCGGCCCCCCACCCATGAGCACACCCTGGGGGAACGTCAACCTCCGAACACAGCTTCATCGTCGCAGCATCACATCTGCTCGACAAAAGGCTACTGTTCGAGGACCTTCAACGCAACGCGGTATTCGATTCCGATTCGTATACGGTATGTCGGTCATGATCTGCGCACATCTGGGTAGTCCTCATTGAGCTTAATCGTCTTAAGTCCCGTTCTACTTGCATCGAAGGTGGAATCGCTGGAAAATGAAGGCTGGCTAAACCACCGTATCCACATATGCATAGAGACTTCCGCGGTTGTTGAACTTGACCAGCCAGCCATTCATTCGGTCCATGGCCCCAAACGGCCTTGCTTTGACGAGCTGCTGCGGAATGACAAGCGTGCAGCTGTGTTACTGTGTGTGATGAGCCGGACGCAAGCTTCTTCCCCAGGGCTGGATGATCTCTTGAAAATACGGAGACGATCTGGTAGCTCTAGCCTAGTGCAATGTGCCACTGATCGGTGTGCTAACGGCAGTATGGACATCCGTCACTCTATTCAACTTGTCCCAAGAATGGACCTTCCCCTGCAGACAATCTTCCTACTACTATAGACTTGCCATCTGACAGAAACTGGAGTGCAGTTCGTCGCGATCCAATGTCTCAGTCAGTCTTTACTGACAATATCGTCTTCTCACACTGATGGACATTACATCTCGTCAGTCGCCAATTCTACACCTAGTTGATCACTTACGGAAGGATCTTCACCTTCGGCTTCCCCTCTTGGAAGCTAGTTCTGGTCGAAGGCGAACTACTCGGACTATTGCCTTGATCTCATCGTTTGCGACTCATGATCAGCCAGAGGTATTGTCAACTCGTCTTCCCCAATACCATCTACAACGCCGATTGTCGACCTAGCAGTTCTCTGTTCAGAGGACTAATTGCTGAGGTCGTCCATATCGAACACATGAGAAATGACGGCCGCTGTGTTCACGCCTAGACCTTTGTACGACTTTTCATTTCCTTGTTTCGACTGGATACAGACCTTGCAGGCAAGATCTCGAGGACGGCTGGGGCGGGCGCCCTCGTGGCAGGTAGGATTGTCATATCCGTCGCCTCCGATGTCTGGACCACCTTCACCTGAACGACTACCATCGGACAACTCGACCAGTGATGAGAGTCTTCAGGATGTCACCATGCTTTCGGTCGCAGGAGCAAGGCCGCCGACGATTATCAAAGAGGAATTACCACTCGCGGCCCAAAGGACTTCAAATAGGCCGGCAACAGGGACCACCACGGTCTCAGAATCAACAATGTCCCAGAGACCCCCGACCACGCGAGCACCGTCACAACCAGATCAACCGCCACCAGCGGAGCATGTACCGCCTGAAACACTTGCAGACGACGCTACTGCCTCGATTGGAGGTCGAGGCGGCCGCCGTAGCAAAGCACACGTCGCAAATGCATGTGGCAACTGTAAAAGGGCTCATTTAAGCTGCGATGTTCAAAGACCTTGCAATAGATGTGTCGCCACTGGAAAGACCGCAAGTGCTATCCAAACATGAATACAATCATAGCTAACCTTTTATCAGGATACCTGTAGAGACGTGCCTCACAAGAAACGAGGCCGACCGCGATTACGAGAAGATGCAACCTTTGCTAATGTCACGGCCGGACCTTCTGTAGCCGCTGTCACCGCTGGGCCAATGTCAGGAACTATGCGAGCAGAACGACCGGTAGCGCCAATTAGCAGACATCACCGTGGCGATTCCTTCCGTTCGATAAGATCGTTCGAAAGCAGTCCTCCAAGTATCGCTTCCGTATCGCCTTCATATGCACGGCCTGCCTCTAGATCATGGCCTCAACCGAGAATGACTATGCCCGCTCGACAATTCGCTGTACCGGTTGCGTTTCTGGATCTTGACTTGAAGATACTCAAGGCTAACTCGACATTTCAACAACTGTTCACCGGATTGCAGGATCTGAGAGGAAGGCGACTTACAGATATCGCGAGACCAACAGATACCGAAGGCTTCACTATCATGCGTAACCAGCTTCGAGAGGAGAGAGAGGCCAAAGATCCGGCCTATCTGCCTCCCATATTTCCTGGCGAGCACGATCCACTCGCCTCCGTCAATGAGAACGATGTTGATGCTGTGGCACACGGGTTCCAAGACAGACAATATCTTGTTACATACTCTTGGCCGGGAGGAACCGAACAAACACTGGCTACCAGGGTAAGGCTAGCAAGGACGTCCATTTATTTTATTGTCATCTCATTACCGCCAATACCACAACAGCCGATGTCCATCATCACGTCTACAGCCCATGCTCGGCATCCGTCATCCTCTTCAATTGCGACTAGTCCATCCACCACCTTTGGCTATAGGTCGCAAATTGGATCGCCTCATATAGGTGCATCGCGGCATCGGGGGTCTATATCACAGTCCGAGCCCCAATCGCCTTTCCACCATCAACAGCCCTGGGGTCAATTACCTTCTGTACCAGCTGAGGCCCAACGCGGACCAACCATTCCAACGCAGTTCCACACCACGTTACCTTCTCATCCATTTCCGTCAGCCACATCGATGGCTACCATGCAGCCAACAGCGGCTCCTTCATCAAATGTCAGAAGTGGAGATATCTTTACACCACGTTTTGCACCTCGAAGACTATCACAGCCTTGGACCTTTCCCGAACAGCATCAGCAGAGCGCACAGCAGCAACAGCAATACCAGTCGTCATTTCATGGCTTCCAAGCAGCACCACACAGTATGTATCCAGCGTCACATTCAAGTCGTCCATCGACAGCGACATCCCAGTCGAATCTACCAGTCATGCCATCACCGAGCCAGCTAGCACAAGCCTCAACTTCCTCATCATCATCCTCACATCATCACCGTCCACCTCCTCCCTCAGCCATGCTTCCATCGCAGCGACCGAACCCATACGAGCATCAGATACGCAACCGACCACGACGAGACACGCTCGGCAGACAAATGAGCAGCGATCCCGAAGAAGAAGACGACCCGAGCCAACGAAGTCCTCGGAAGAGAAGGAGACTAGACATCGGCGATGTATTACAAAAGTAGACGCGAGAAATCCGGTAGTTGATGAGCAGCAAAAAACAAACAAGATATGATGTACGTTTTACGACGATCAACGGAGCACGAAAGAAAGGAACCCGTCCACGAGAGAAGAGGGGAAAAGCGTTGTAATCAGTATCACGAAGGGGCGAAAGGGACAAACAGAACCATTTTTTTGGG
>Ga0058704_10001052_pt1 | contig 13162 bp, 9 predicted proteins | sample AgamicMgSfe_FD_71363 | JGI IMG/M metagenome (GOLD analysis project Ga0058704, IMG submission 71363) | Agave microbial communities from Guanajuato, Mexico - Mg.Sf.e | ecosystem: Host-associated > Plants > Phyllosphere > Phylloplane/Leaf | place: Guanajuato, Mexico | collected 2012-05-30
AAAGAAGAGGGTGGGTGGAGATGGGGTTGGTGTTCTTATGTGTCGGGGTGGGTGTGGTATTGGTGTTTTAATGTGTAAGGTGTCATGTGTAAGAGTTGAGAGAAAGTACGTAGTGAGGATTTGGGTACAAGTGAACTAAAACCCTCAACCGCTTTTCCTTGGACCCTACAGCCAAGCAGCCTCGAAAACATGTGACATCTTCACCTCTACATCTTCACCTCATGTCTACATCACGTGTGACGTACTTCACTAACGACCGACTCAACAGAGTTAGCGTCCTCGGGGATCCGCCGAGACAAGCGAGTCCATCACGGGACGGCCGCTACCGGAAACGGGGAATAGGGGTCAACAGGACAATTGTCGTGTTATAAACAACGTCACCCCTGGTGCATTGTGAAAAACATTGCATGTGAATGAATACAGGTATCCATGAACATCGACAGGGCAACGCTCGCTCCCTTCACTCAAATATGTCGTGTAGAACCAACAAGCAATGCATCATCCACTTCAGTCAACAGGACCTCCATTGAAAGGAGAAGCACCCTTACCTCCTACTCATGTGCAAGACTCCCTTCGAATCTATCCAGCTTACATAGCTAGCTATGAATGTAGGTAGGTATTCCCTGCATCCACACCGAATCAAAAAAAAAAAGCAACCGACAAACTCCGCGCCTCGCTCTGCAAATGCTTTTCTTTTCTTTTCTTTTCGTGATCGTGAAAGTTATTCATATCCGTCGTGAGGAAAAAACCCGGCCGCCCTTTTCCATCCATCTGTACTTACGCTGTGCCATCACCCCTCTCTCACCTCCTCTCTCACCTCCACCTCCTCCCATCCCGATCGTAGATATACTCTCGCTCATAAACCCTCTCGTCATACTTACTCCTCGACGGCGGGGCCGGGATAGGCGGCGGCGGCGGCGGCAGCATCTTGGGCAACGCGCGCTCGCGCTCCTCCCGTTCCCGCTCCCACTGTAGTTCGCGGATGCGGTCCTGGCGTTCGCGGCGGATGTCCTCGGTCAGTTCGACGAGGCGGAGGACGTCCTCCTGAATATATCGACCGAGAGTCAGTAACAATCCAATGTCCCGGCCCTTTTGGGGGGTTTGGGGGAAGGACTTACATATTGAAGGTACTCGATGACGTAGAAGAACCGGTCCGTCTCCTCGTACTCGTACCCCATCTCGTCGATGGCTTCTTTGATGACTAGGTCCTTGGTCACCTCCGTCCACATCTTATCCCTCGTCTTGCCCCGGTTCGTCTCCTCCACGATCCGGCGCTCCGTGATGCGCGTCTCGCGGATTTCCGGGGCCGGCGGTGGCGGCGGTGGTGGCGCCCGCGGCTCTTCGCCCCCTCGCTTGATGCGGATGTCGATCTCCTCCTCCGTGCTACGCTCGCGGGGCTCGGGGCTTCGATAGCCTCCACTGCCATTGCCCCAATCCTGCTCGTAGGCCCGGTCGCCCGTGATGAACTTCCCGCGCCGCGCGCCGTTGTACCTCTGCCACGTGATCTCCTGCGCGCCGCCGCCGACGCCGTCCATGCGTACGCGCTCCGTCCCAGGCGGGATGTCGACGAGCGCCCAGTCTTTCGTCGCGCCGTTGTAGGCCTCGCCCGGGTACGCGCGCGACGAGACTTTCCGGTTGTAGTAGTCCGCTTCGTCGGCGATGTCGTCTTCGAACCGTCTCCGGATGGGTGAAGGGGATCGTCGGCGCGTGCTGGCGCTAACAGACCGGCGCCGCGATAGCTCCCGCGTGTCTTCCCGCGTTTTCCGCTCGCCGAAATCCTTCTCGAAGATGATGTCCTCGTCGTAGAACTTGCCGTTCCGCGTACCTTGCCGTCGGATTTCGATCTCGAGATTCTCTTCTCGAGGTGGGCTGGGCGGGGCTGGGGGAGGAGGCGGCGTGGGTGAGCGGGCGCGCACGACGCCGTGGTCGATGTGGCGGTGGTGAGTGATGACTTCCCGGACAATCGGTGGCTCGTAGATCGGCTTGAGCGGAGGCGGTGACGGGGGTTCCGGGGTAGGTTCGCGCACCGGTTCCGGGCTGGGCGTGCGTTCCTTTCGCCGGATGATGATCTCTTCCTTCTCGTAATCCCGCGGTGGAGGTAGTGGGCTTGGGCTTCGCTCTCGCCGACGCCGGACCACCCATTCCTCATCCTTCCGTGCCACGAGTGCTCCTCGGCTTTGAGATCGCTGCCGCGGGACCGGCGTGCTTCGTTCACGGATGTCAATATCGATTTCCTCCCGAAAGTCGCGGCCGCGCTCGCTTCGTGCAGGCGGGGAGCCGCGCCGTCCAGTGATGCGTATCTCCTCCCGATCGACTTCTGTTCGTGGGGGAGGGGGTGCCGCACGGTCGCCGCCGCCTCGTCGAAAGCGAATCTCCTCGACATCACGCTCCCGATACTCATTGCGAGGAGCCTCGCCACGCGGCGGCGGCGGCCTTGGCTCCTCCCCACGCCTGATCTTGATGTCAATTTCCTCATCCTCCCGCTCACGCGGGGGCGGCCCTCTGGAGCGAGCCCGCTCACGTTCCCGAATGACAATCTCTTCTTTACGGTCGACCTCGTCGAAGTCACGCGGGTATGGCGGCCCTCTCTCGCGATCACGTTCCCGAATAATGATCTCCTCCTTCTCCAGCCGCTCCGGGGGTGCCCGTGACCTCACCGTCTCCTGGCTCCGCCGTCGTGTCGGCGCACGACTGTACACATCGTCCTCCCTTCGTTCTTCCCGCAAGACCAGCGGACCGGCGTTGGACTTGCCATAATCTTCTCGCAGAAAGTCCGGCTGACGAGGGCCACGCTCGGTGCGACGGTCACTGACGACGGTGTCCCTCTCCCTCACCGCCGTTTCGGCTCTCTGGGCGCGCGGTTCGGGGTAACGTGATCGTGTGATGTCGACGTCCAGTTCGCCGTACTCCCGCTCGCGGCGAGGCCGACGGTAGAAGTCGGTTTCCCGCTCTTCGTACCGGTCGGCCACTGGGTAGTCCCGGCGAGACATAATGGGATGGCCCCAGTGCAAGCCAGTCCGTCCGCAGAGTGATGGACTGTAGAGGGGTTGGGTTGACGTTGACCGACAATGTGAACTTTGTCCAGCGGTACGGGGAAGCGGCAACGGGCCTGCGAAAATAAGGCGCGGGCCAGAGTGATGGCGCTGGAACTTCCCGTTCCGTCCGACGGGATCCAACGCGAGAATATGAGTGCGAAGCAGCAGGCCACGATTCACGCTCAACTACAAGACTGCACAACAGAAAAGAGGGTAGGTAAGGTAGGCCAAGCCACACGAGCACAACAACGGGAGGAGCCCGGCCGACTTTGCGTGGACACTCCCGCTGTCCGCGACAGACGGTCAAGTACAGGAACTCGGCAAAGCGCACGCTTCTCGTTGATGAGAAGAGTGGGGCAGGCGGGGTGCACGAAGCGATCTGTCGTTCGTTGGGCAGAAACGCTCACAAACCCTCCCATCGCACCTACAGTATCGACCGAAGCTCTGTGGCTAGGTCCATTATTGGTACGACGTGATGCGTTGGCAAGATGGCGAAGTCGATCGCCGCATTCGAAAGGGTATGATGCTCTGCGCTGTCAGGACTCAAACAGACTCTGGTGTCAGTACTACAACGCTGGGCACTCCGCGACCTGAATTTCCATCCGTAACGTCTTGACTGTTGTCACCGAAACTGATTGCGGGTCGACGCACTCTAAGTACGCACCCGTTCGTTCAAAGTCCGCTCATCCAAGACGTATGCAAAATCTTATCCAAAAGCCAACCTCCTCTGTCCCTTCTCCACCCCACCGGCACTAACACTATTCGGTGGACGCCCTCGCCCTCTTCCCTTACCACCACCACCACCACCACCACCACTCCCAGGTCGATGAGCCGCCAACGGAACAGCCTTCGGCGGAGGCGGCCGCGGTGGACTAGGACGCTGATTCTGCAGATCCTGCGCGAAGTGGAAATCTTCGTGTTCGGCTTGTTCGGGGAGGGGGATGGGTTGGTTGCGGCAGCGGGGACAGGGGTATGTTTCGCTCGGATTTAGTAGGGGGAGGTCAGGAGGCGGGGAGGATGTGTCGATTGCTGGGCTGCCAGGTGGAGCGGGCTGGGCGGATGTTGGGGGCGCGAGGGGATCGGACGTATCGTCTGCTAGGTCGCCTTCCTCTCGTACCTCGGGAGGTTCGTCATCATCCGCGCCGTCAGATGGTGGATCGTCCTCGTGATCCGTCTCGCTGCCCGTGCTCTCCTGCCACCGTGGAGCGGCGAAGAACCGCGTGATGGCAGCGCCGTCGCCGACTTTCCGCTTCTTGGTCGGCGGCGGGGTCTCTGTACGTTTCGTCGTCGATTTCACCCGCGCATGGCTGTCCCTCAAAGCCTTCGCTTCAGCACCGTGCACCAAGAACCCGCCAATGCCTTTGTTCCCAGTGATCCCATCCTCGAAGCCACCTACCGACAAGGATAGATGCGCACAAGGCCAGGCACCCCCATTGACGACGACCTGTGCCAGCAGACCTTTCGCGAGCTCGTACAGCATATCCTCGGCGATCGTGCGGCCCGTGGGTATCGGCGCCTGCTTGCTCCTCGTCTGCCCGGACTGCCGATGGTGCAGATTGACCGTCTTCGGTCTCCGCTTGTGCTCCAGCACGCCTTGCTCCACCAAGCGAGAGAAGATGTCCGCGACGAAGATGCGCAGCCATCGACACGCCACCTCGAAGCTATTGATGCTCGGCCGGAAGGATTTGGCCGAGAGCATGGACTTGATCTGCGTGCGCGGGTTGACCTCGCTGTTGTCCTCTCCGCGCAGGACGGAGTGAAACCAAGCGCCGGTCTCGTCGCCGAGCTGCTTCTTCAGCTGCTCGAGGGGGGTGGGGAGGAGGTCCGAGACCAGGTCGGTGTTGAACGCCGCGACGATCTCGTCACCTAGCTTGCCGCCCAGATTGCGGATCTTGGTGAACTTGAATCCACTCAAGAAGTGCTGGACGGCACGGTTGCGGATCACGGTCTGACTGTTCGGTTTCTTGTGCCCGGAGCCCAGCTTGGCGAGCATCTTATTCCTGCTGATGCCCGCAGAGCACGTATAGTGCAGCCGGTCGAAGATCTCCTTACGAACGTCCCGCACGATCTCCGAGGCGATGAGCATGCAGATATCATCCCAATCCGGGTCGTCCTCTTCCGACTGCAAGCTGTCCAGGTCGACCAACGCATCGGCCGCCCAGTCCAGAGCGGTAGTCGGGGGTCGTGGTAAAGGCTCCGACGGGTCATCGTAGGGAGCCGGGCCTCGCAGCTCCGGGTATCTCTCCAACAACACCTTGTGCACATGCGCGCTGAGGTCCAAAAACACCTCATCCACACTCGCCTTCTCCACCCTCTGCAGATCCTCCGGCAGCACCTCCTTGATCAACGCCAAAATCCTCCTACTCTCAATCCGATACGGATCCAAGCTCACCTTCCTGCTCGCGATCTCTTTGAACGCATCATCACTGTAACTCCACATCGCCTCCCCCTCATTCCACGTCGCCACGTGCTGACAGATGAGCTCGGGACACTTCTCCTTCGCCTCGGTGATGGTGACGTGGCGGGTCAGGCCGTAGGCGCGCGCCGGGTAGTTGATGGCGATGAGACCCTGCCATTGCTGGACCGCGAGCGGTTTCGCCGGGTCGATGCCCAGGCGCACCGTCTCGCATTGGGCGTAGAAGGCGTCGAGGTCGACGTGCGCGATGACGCGGAGCGGGCAGGTCGTGGCCGAGTGCGCGAGGGTGGAGAGGTGTTTGTAGGTAAACTTGCTGCGACGGCGGCGGCGAGTGTTGGGCGAGAAGGGGGAGGAGGCGAAGGGTTGGGAGGAGGACATTGTCCTGTGGTATTGTGATATTACCTGGTCATTTTGGATTGAATAACTCTCTGGCGTGTTGAGTCGTGCAGTTGGCGTTGCTTGGTGAGAAAGCCTGAGGTGGGAGGGGTCGTGGTCGCGTCGCGTACCGGAAGTGGATGCATATGGCTTGGCAGAACGAAAGGGATCGCCATGCGACAACGTCCAACGCATTGAAACCCTTCTTATTAAGGGATGTTAAATCTAGGAACTCTGACTCACATGATAGCATCCAGCATTCAATACGTTGTAGAGATGATAGAGACTATCAGACACTATCCCGTTAACCATTACAACCATGCAGCATGAACAGAACAACTCGCTCGCTAACCCGCTCCATTAAAGAAATACACTGGGCCAGATAAACCTTCTCAACACGGCCCATCAAACATCCTCCGCTGAATGTCAACACTGCTGGGCCTCTCATCCCTCCCCCTGCTCATCGAATCCACCACCACGCCCTGCCTATCGACTCGAGCTTGCTGCACGCTCAAACGCGCGAAACCAGCGGCGATGGGCGAGTAATCCCGGCCATCGTTGCGACTTCTGCAGTCGGGGGTGGATGGCCGAGATGGTGGACTGATCGCGGAGGATCGGGAGTGGTCGAGATCCGGCCGGTTTGCGGTCGCTCGCTCGACGGCTGGCGGAGTCGACATGGACCCCCGCGGCGATGCTCGTCTGGGTAGGGGCAAGTATCGGTGGTAGACCGACGGTAGGCAGATGTCGGCTTGGTCGTCTTCGGAGGCGAAGGCGTTGTTGATGACGGCGCTCGCGGAGGAGTCTCGGGATCTGTTCGGATGCGGGGATGGTCGGGTTGCGTCTGAAGACGGCTGCTCCCTGGGGCGCGGTGGGGAGGTAGGGGGTGGAGTGGTGGAGGGTTGCGTGAGCTGTTTTCGGCCGGAGAGTCGGTAGTGGCGTTTGTGCTGGGGTTCGTGGCAGGACGACCGGTAGGCTCGGAAGTCGTCTGTCGCTTCCTCGCAAGCGCAGACGACGTCGGCCATGGTCTTGGTTGTCGACGGAGACCGGACTATTTGGAGCGAGGCGCTGGACTCTCGAGGCTCGTCGACTGGAGTTCAAGAACTCCTGGAGGGAAGGTCAAGGGTGATGATCGCTAGGTAGGCCGCCTTTGTGGAAGAGAAACTGAGAGAGGTCTGTTGTGAGCCGAGTCGGCCGGTTGGCAATCGATATGGACCAGGGCAAGCAGTATTCAATCTGGATGGAGGGTTGGCCTTCTAGTAAAGCCTCTGGCGCACTGCGCTGTCGACGACCGAAGATGGCAACGCCCGTGATATCAATCTCTTGAGATGAGTGCACGGTGAGCGGTTGCGGAAATTATCCAACGGCAGGGAGCGATGAAACAACAACAACAACAATGTGAGATGATCAGAGCGCACCAAGGACGGGTTGGAGCCAGGTCGACCTACTATGTAGTATGTATGTAGTATGTACGTACCAACTTGCCGCGCGCCTTTTGATTTCGGTTCTGATTTTATTACTTAGGACTAGGAGATTACGTGACGGCAAAGGGCAAAAACAAGCTGGAAGGTAGTCCCGCACAGATCCGACGCCTTATGTTCTCGCAACCCTGAATTGATTAAACAACCAACAACCACGTGGAAAGGGGACCCCATCCAATTCCAAGCACAGCACATCCGGGGGGAAAGGGCAGTGATTGGCTCGATGGCGACGCCGCCAGCACCCGGCGCCCAAGATCTTGGAAACGTCTGGAGTTTGAGGCTATCGCTTCGGCGCGATCGCCGTAGAGGGTGGGGACAAGGGTGCAGATCGCGCGATCCGGAGGCCGAGGCGACTTCATATCACATCAGACGAGCCGTTTGTGAGCCGTTGAGAGAGACTCGCTGGAGTCGAAGGTTTCGTGAACGCTGTCGTTCCGTGGACTGAATGTGATGTCGTGTCGTGTCGTGTCGTGTCGTGTCGTGTCGTTTTCGGAGGATGTGCTCCCATACAGCGACCGGTGAACGAGTGCTTTTGGTCTACGCCGTGGACCCGGATCGCGAGTGGATGCAGGACACGTCTACCGTATGGTTGCGGAAGACACGGCTGCTGTACATATGCAGCGAATGTCGTCCTGCTCTCACACCGAGGCATAGCTCGCACGTTTGGAGGCATGATAGGCTTCTCGGGACCATGCGACGTCGTTTGCCTCCCGCGTGGAGACCAGCGTGGTAGAACTAGAGAATCCGAAACCTCAATCGATGTCGGCGACATTCGGATGTTCATCATCACTCGAACATGCAGCATGGACAAACATACCTTGTGGTACAAACCGAGGCATGCACATATACGTAAGGGTCCACAGCCCGTCTGCAGCCTAGCCACGAGACGATGTCTCGGTGCGAAAGGAGCTAGGAAAGCTAGAAGAAGCGTAGAATGCGAATCGAAGATCGTTGGCTACCTCCTATAAATCTGTTCCTACAGAAAGCAACGCCGTTCAGCAACCAATCCCTCCATAGGTGCAGTATTCCCCTTTCTCCACCCCATAAAAAGTCCCTGAGAAAACATAAGCAGCCATCTTTTGTGACTGTGTGGGAACATTAAGTGTGTCACGCTTCCCGCATCCATTCCCGCCGCGAGTCAATCTCCTCGTAAGCCGGTGCATCCTCATACAGGGGAGGCGCGTCCTCCTCTTCGCCCAACATGGCCTTGTCCTCCCCCGCCTCCATGACGGCCTCCTCCTGCACGAGACGGATGGAGCCGCGGCGGCCGCCACGGGCGAACTTGATCCACAAAAACGTGACCAAGCGGCCCGCGAGCAGCCCGAGCAGGCTCACCGTCATGCCGACCGCGATGCCGGCCATGACGGGGATCAGGATGGCCATGAGACCCTTGACCAGTCCGCGGAAGAAGTGGTGCCGAAGGTGATAACCGTGACCATGATGACCGTGGTGGCCTCCGTGCGGTCGCATGTGGTGTGGGCGGCCGTGGTGGGGGTTATGTCTCGGTCCTTCCTCAGTGTCCAGATCCTGGAGATGAGGCTTGCTTGGTAGACGGTTCGGGTGGCCTTTGCGGCCCGGGCAAGGTCGACGGAATTGGGGGTGCTTGCCGGCGCCCATGGCGTGGTCGATCTTGCTTTCAATCGTGTTCTTGAGTCTGCACAGTGGCTCAGGCAGCACGTTACATTCAGTGAACTTGTGGCCATGTGGACGCCCGTGATGATGAGGTGACGGGTGGAAATCCTTGTTTTCGGGCGCGTCCTCCTTTGGACGTCCTGTAAATGACGACGACGAAGGAGTGAAGTCGACCATGTTGTTTGGGCCCGAGTGACGGAGGAGTTCCATGATGAGCACTTGCCCGTCTCCAGTCTCGAGGAGCCTCGCCTCAACCTCATCCACGGTCACCCGCTCGCCGTTCACCACGTCAAAGAAGAGGCTGGCTGATACCGCGGCGCCACCATTCAGCGTAAACGAGGAAATTTGGATACGCCACATTGTGGCCTGAAGTGGGATCGGTCTGACCTCGCCATTCACAACGTCCGCCAGATCCGTTTGTGATGGCACTTGCCAAAGCGGGATTCTGCCGTCGTCCAGCTGACCATCTTCATAGACGTGCGGGTAGAATGGCGCTCCATTGAGCTGAAGTCGTGTCCCGTCGTCGGAAACGGTGAAGTTCATCAGCAGGCCATTCGCGCCTTCCCGTGTTCTGAACACGCCATCGTCTTCTTCCGCGCTCTCAACCTGCGTCTCTTCCGGCGCAAACGCACACTCCGGGCACGGCACGATTATGGTCTGGCTCTTGGGGTCGACGGGCGCCACGGAGAGGCCTGGAGCAGCGGCGTCACTTGCGACCCCTGGTGGGATGAGGAGCGCGCTCGCGCCCAGCGCACAGGTGGCGATGATGCCGACGGTGCGGCCCAACATGATGTTTTGTGTATCAGATCTGTAAGGTTGAAAGTACTCGATGGTAATCGCGTTCGTCGGCCGTCGTTGGTGCTGCTGGTTGCTTGGTACTGTGAGTATGTAGATCGACTGCGGAGAGTGAGTGGCGCAAGCCAGTCAGAGCAAAGGGTCCAGACAGTCCAGACCGATGCGCCTCATGACGCGGCGCACGGTTTACCTCGGGCAGGCATCTATAGATGAATGCTATTCCCCCTGTTTCTGAATGTAGAATCTTCTCACGACCATCTCGAGACCTCATCAAACATATACTACGCTGCTACGCACCACCAAGACGTCTTGGGTATAGGCGGCTTTGGTCGGCGACCTTGGTTCCTTCTATAGCCTCCATGTTGGGGGAATACTCGCGATCGGTATCACTTCAGAGCAGCTGTACCGGTATATATTACTAAATCGAGCAGCGCACACCAAGGTCGCTCTAATGGCCGGGAATCGTCATTGCTCGATTCGAAATCTCTACTATGTACGTGGTTTAGCGGCTAAGAAAGTAGAATCGGGTCACTGCAGTCGATTCGTATCGAATTACTTAATTGCAGTCGTTCTTCTGCAGTGGGGTGAGCCCCACTTTTTTGTTTGTTCCTGCCATCATCCTTCTCAACCACCTGTTTGTATGCAACGCGTTCGCAATAGGTCTATTCGATTGATGACCAATAATCCAACGACCCGTGATTTCACTACGCAGAAACGCGCCGTAATACCTCACGCCTTCCGGGGCGGAGAGCTACACTTCTCGAGAGGGTTTGGCGTATCTCGGCCAGCATGAACCCGTTTGTGAAGGACGGTTGGCAAGCTTTTGCGTCTCTTCACCGGACTCAACAATCACCTTGCGATTAGTACAATAGGCGACTTGAACTGGGCGAAGATTCAGTCAATTCACCACCATCACGCGGACAATCAGCCCAGCCAGATCGGCCTCGTACGACAACTGCCACCCGGGCCCGCGAACCAGGGTCAAGTCATGGCATGGGTCTAGCGGGATGGACGTCGGACGCGAGAGAACTGTCCCATCGGAAGCACACTGGGAGCTTACCACGCGGAGCCATAATCTTCAGCCGAGCAGCAGCACAGGACAATGTCCGCCTGCCTTGTTTGGTTGATCACTGAACGTTCACCACTGTACGGCCGGCCGATGTACTTCACTCCAGTCTTCGTATAGTGATCACTCCGGTCGAAGCAGTCAAGTCGTCCAATTATTGCGCCAGTCAGTCCTGAATTCACTCATCTTCACCTATAACCCTAGGAGCCGTCACGTATGTGTCTCTTGATATGTATTCTCAAGCATTGCCGGGACCTCTCGCGCCAATTGCCGCCGCCGTGCCCTTGATACTTTGAACGTCTTCCTCCGCAAACCTAATACCAAAATACCGCTCCAATGCATCCAACCGATCCTGCTCCGTCTCAAACCCCCACTGCAGCACCTTCTCCCCTCTGCGCCTCCACTTCAGCACATCCTGATTCAAGCTCAAACTCCCATCAATCTCCCCCTCCATCTCCGCCTCGCCCGCCGACCGCGGCGGCGGCCCATCCCCCTTCTCCCGCTCCGTCGTGAACCGCGCACACACGACTTTATGCGTGAAGAACTTCTGCGGATCGAGCCAGGGCGCGAAATTCATCGCGTGGATGTCTTCCGGGAGGAACTCCAATTCCGGAAAGCAGTACTGCGGCACCCAGTCCTGCCCGTCGTCGAACCGGTGTTGGAAAACCCAGACTTTGGATGCCTGGTTCAGGTTCTGCGGGATGGGTTCGTACACCAGCCGCATCTGCGACGCCGTGTGCGGGATGTGCGTCGTGGGTACGCCGTGCGTCAGAGCGAAGGGGATGGGCGGACCATTGGGACCCAGGCCGCCGTCGAGCAGGTACCGGACCCCTGCGATGGTGCAGAGGTTCACGCAATGGGTCCAGCCGCCGTAGCTCGCCGTGCTCGGGTCGTGGATCCGGGCGCCGGTCATGTAGACGTCGAACCCCAGGGTCAGTAGGACATGGTGGTAGAAAGTGTTGGCTTCCATGCAATAGCCGCCGCGGCCGGGGTTGTGGACGATTTTATTGAAGAGGAGACGCGGGTGGACGGTCACGGTGCGGTGCCAGGAGTAGTGTTGCGTTAGGTTCTCCCAGGGGATTTGGACGAGGTGGTGCTTGTGTAGTAGACGGAGGTACGAGAGCTTGTCGTTGTCGGAGAGTTTGCTGACGTTGAAAGTCCGTCTGGGTTTGGGTAGCGCGACTCGGTCGAAGTATTGGTTCAACTCATCGTGCGTATAGCGAAGGCGTTGCGCCATGCTGATCGCCACTAATATGGTGGAAGTATGGCAATTCAAGATGTCCCTCTTCCTTATAATGTTATGATAGATGGGTTTATACAAACAAACAGCATAGGGCGATGCTCGTTTCTGAAATCGCTGCGTGTATGTCTAGGAACCAGTAGACGTCCTGACCTAGCACTGAAGCCTGCGGGTTGGGCAGCGTCACGTACAGTATACGGACCCACATCGACTCTGCTACCCGTCTACGGTATGCTTTCTGAGTGCGAATGCAGAGCTGCATGAGCAAGTACCTACATATTCAAGGACAGTTTTACTATACTACAACTGCATGAGCGATGTGTGCTTTCGTTCCAGGGGAAGCAGCTTCTGTAATTGGCATGTAGCAAGGCTGCAACGGTACAGTAGATCTCATAAACTGGCGCGTAAAACAAATATCACGTCGTCGACCCAGCAGAGGGACTAGAGCGATCAACGATGCCTGCGAAAGGATGCCGAATGAATGCGCTCTTTTTCCAACGTCTTGCATGGTGAGCTACCACCGTACAAACATACCTTAAGTATTGGTAGACATTGATGAATCGGACGTTCTGGCCATTTTTCCCTACGTGACGGAAAAAGAACCCGAACCCGCAGCCAATCGTTGCGCCCAGAGCGGAACGCGGAGCTTTTGGCGTGGGCGCTTACACCGCACATCTCGTTCGCTGCTACATCCTCCCACATCACCTGCAAGCTGCAACACAATCCATCAATCTTCCCCCAACCATCACCCGAGCACGCCTCTGCATCGCTTTGATTTGTTCGGACGTTCTACGCGAACGCGACCCGGCGTGCTGGGCCCTGGTAGCGACCAGCGAGGCCGTTCCGAAGGTCGCGCAGCTCAGCTACACTTGCACAGCGCATGATCATGCAGTACGACGAATGTGCTTGGATGTTCGCGGTCCAACAGGATCATTCCCAGGCCAGATAGTACCAGACCGCGTGGCGTTCTTCAGGCCTCCAATCCGCCGAAAACTGCACCTTATATAGGGGCAGCACCGACTCGACCCCATCTTACGCTGGGAACTAGTTCCTTGGAGTCTTGATGCCGTCCTACAGTAGCCAGATCTTCGCCGCACCGGTAGACAGCAACGCCAATCTCGCGGG
>Ga0058704_10001053_pt1 | contig 13162 bp, 9 predicted proteins | sample AgamicMgSfe_FD_71363 | JGI IMG/M metagenome (GOLD analysis project Ga0058704, IMG submission 71363) | Agave microbial communities from Guanajuato, Mexico - Mg.Sf.e | ecosystem: Host-associated > Plants > Phyllosphere > Phylloplane/Leaf | place: Guanajuato, Mexico | collected 2012-05-30
ATCACACCCACAGCCTACCTTCTGCGGGTCGAGGGTGCAGAGAACGAATTCCTCAATCTCGCCCTCTTCATCATCATCCTCATCAGACTCGTCTTCATCCTCGTCGTCCAAGTCGCCGACAGGCATCTTTCCCTTCGACTTCACCGACTTGAGAACACCATCAACGCCATTGGGCACATCCTCATCCTCATCATCGTCGTCGTCGTCCACATCCATACCCTCAGCCTTGAGAAGCTTAGCAATCTCCTTCGCCGCTGCCTCTCTGCGGGCCTTCTTGCTTTTGGATGGGTCAGAAGGGCCGCCGTTCACCTCCTCATCGTCCTCGTCTTCTTCGTCATCATCGTCATCCTCTGCGAGCATGCGCTCCATCTCTTCGGCGTCGAACTCGTCCTCGTCGTCGTCCTCATCGTCTGAGAAATCGTCAAGGCTCAATGGTTGACGAATGACTTTGAGCGTCGCACGCGGTGGTGCACCCTCGTCACCCTCAGCTTCGGCACTCGGATCGAGAGCTGCCATAGTGATACGGAAAGCTGACTGGATCTCCGGACGCGCGGAGATTGCGACATCGCCGCAGGGGACTTCGAGGCCATAGAGTGCCATTGGCATCATACTGATTCCCGACATCTTAGCGAGATTTGCGTGAGCTTCGCAAGAGAATGTTTTAAGACTGATGGTTTGTGTGGGAGAAGGTCGCAATCAGAAAAGTTCATGTAGCTGTAGAAACACTCGAAACTTTTTTGGTATCCCGGTCCCGCGGACTCTTGGCACGGCATGGCACGTGCGTGGATCAAACGTCACACCACTTGCTTGCACTATAATAACAACACCAGCAGCGCCTGGGCTCCATACATCCCTCATGCATGGCCACGGTGGCGACGAGGAGGTGTCGATGTCGCTGCATCACCATGTCTTTCACGAACGCTGAATTGTCCCGCATGTCGCGACCACTAGAAGAATATGGGTTCACGCCTAGAGCAGAAGTCCACCCTCGTTCGGAAACGGATCGAGGGGCATGCCTTTACTTCCGAAGAAGGCGAAGAGTATGAACCGTCCAAGTTTGGAGGATTCCCAGAGTATTTCAGACGCAAGAAGATCAAGTTGCAGAACCTGGATGCCGAGCTCAGGGCCCGGTCGGGGGATAAGCCTCAGATCTTCAAAGGCGTTAGTGTGTTCGTGAATGGCTACACGCAACCGTCACTGAATGACCTGCACATTCTGGTAGTCGAGCATGGAGGTGGCTTCATCCAATATCTTGATGGCAAGACCATGGTCACCCATATTGTCGCCAGTAATTTGACGCCAAAGAAAAGGGAGGAGTTCAGGCGGTATCGGATTGTGAAGCCTGCTTGGATCGTCGACAGCGTCAACGCCGGTAAGCTGCAGCCATGGGATGCCTATCGTGTCATCGATGAAGGTGCTGGCCAGCAGGTCCTGGGATTTGAGGGCGGACGCGTGGTTAGTCAAGCCGGTCAGAAAGCGCAAGGCTACAGGGAGCAGACCGATGCCAGTTGGTATACCAGCCAACTCAGGGCCAGCGATCCAGATACTCCAAGTTCCAGGAAGAAGCCGGCAAGCTTCACGCATAGTGTGGTGCCTGATGAGGACATCGACGATGACGAATACTCGGAGCCGGAGATCACCAGCTCGATTGAGCGTGCGCTTGATGATCGTGGGCTAGGTCAAAAAGCGATGGCATCTGCCGAGCAACCGCGTGATCTCCTCGAGGTCAAAACTGACAGCGAGCTGTCTCCTTCGATCAGTCCCCCGATGCCGCCGCAAGACAGGCTACCCGACAACGATACGCCTGACCAGAGTGATCTCGTTACACCGAGCGAACGCAGTCCGGCACTGCGTCCCAGAGAAGGCTCGCAGGAGCCTGATTACTCTATGGCTGTAGTCCGAGACTCGGAGACGCTACGATCAGTGTCTCCGTCAAGATTGGCGCAAATGACTGCCGAGGAACACAACGCGCTGTTGCTGTCAGATCCGCGCATCCGGAAATCGACCGTGGTTCATCCGGACTTCCTTGAGCAGTACTACCGCGAGTCGCGACTGCACCATCTGTCCACGTGGAAGGCCGACTTGAAATCGCAGCTCCAGGCGTTAGCTGCCGAGAAGACGTCATCGCAAAAGGGCCAGCTGAAGAAGTTGCCGGGTCAGAGAAGATATATCATGCACGTCGATTTTGATAGCTTCTTCGCCGCAGTATCACTGAAGAAGTATCCGCAGTACAAGGACAAGCCGGCAGTGGTCGCTCATGGCGGTGGCTCAGGCTCGGAAATTGCGAGTTGCAACTACCCGGCGCGAAAATACGGAATCAGCAACGGTATGTGGATGAAGCGAGCTCAAGACCTCTGCCCAGAGCTCAAGATCTTGCCCTACGACTTTCCCGCATACGAAGCGGCAAGCCGTGTCTTCTATGATGCTATCTTGGCAGTAGGCGGTATCGTTCAGAGCGTGAGCATAGACGAGGCGCTTGTTGATATCAGTGCTATCTGCTTCGCCGAGAGCGGCAGTGATGGCGTGAAGCGGGACGAAGGTGCGGTGCATCGCGAACAAACGAAGGCGGATGATGTCGCACAAACTCTACGGGATGAAGTCTTAACCAAAACCGGATGCGCTGTATCCGTGGGTATTGGCGGCAACATATTACAGGCCAAGATTGCGTTGCGTAAAGCGAAGCCGGCTGGCCAGTACCAGCTGATGCCGGAAGAAGTGCTCGACTTTATAGGTCAACTCGAGGTCCAAAAGCTGCCAGGTGTTGCGTGGAGCATTAGCGGCAAGCTTGAAGAAATCGGAATCAAGCTCGTAAAGGACATTCGGGAAGCATCGAAAGAGCGCTTGACTAATACTCTCGGGCCCAAGACTGGTGAGAGAGTATGGGAGTATGCCCGAGGCATCGACCGTACGGAAGTGGGCGACCAGGTCGTCCGCAAATCCGTGTCTGCTGAGATCAATTGGGGTGTCAGATTTGAGAACCAAGAGCAGGTTGATGAGTTCATGCATGGTCTCTGCGGAGAGCTGCACAAGCGGCTTGTCAAGGAACGCGTCAAGGGCAGACAGCTCACGATGAAAGTCATGCGGCGAGCGGCCGATGCTCCTCGTCTAGCCCCCAAACATCTCGGACATGGCAAATGCACGGTGTACAACAAAAGTCTCCAGCTTGGACTTGCGACGAACGATCCCGCTGTCATCACGAAAGAAGCTATTGCTATCATGAAATCCTTTGGCATTTCGCCAGGAGAGCTCAGAGGCATTGGCGTGCAGATGCAGAAGCTAGATCAGATCAAGCCTGGCGCTGATGGCCCTGACCGGGGCAGTCAGAGAAAGCTGCAATTCAGTGCCAGGCCACTCTCTAAGCCAACGGCTACGAAGCCATCCGCCCCGGTTATCGAAGACCCGATACAGGACGACGTCAAGACGCCAGAGAAGCAGCGCTTTTCCAATCTCGATCAGCCGAGCGTCCCAGTCCAGCCTGTAAATGCGGGAACGCCGACCAAGCGACCGCTTAACATACTCGGTACTCAGGTCGTCTTGCCAACACAGGTCGATCCTAGTGTTTTAGCCGAATTACCTGAAGACATCAGAAGCAAGCTCGCCAAACATGTCAAGCCCGGCGTTGTGTCTATACCAGTGGCTCAGTCCGAGCAAGACATTTCCAAGCCCACATCAGGGGCGCAGTCTCCCGCCATCGCATTCCCAACGCAGTCCCAGCTCGATCCTAGCATCTTGGAGGCATTACCGGAAGACGTCCGCGCAGAGGTTCTCGGGTTTTACAAATCGCCCGGAAACCGCAAACGCGGCGAGCAAGCTCTCCTGCCACAGTCACCACGCAAAGTTCGCACTCTGCCTCCTGTTGCGAAGCAGCCCGTGAAACGCAAACGAGGCGGCGGACTCTTCGCGGGACGGCCCCGTCATAATGCTCATACCAGTAGCGACATCTCCACCTTGACACAGTCGAACTTCGTTGCAAGGCCGCAGACAAAGAACCCTCAAGACGAAGCCGGCGGAGCCGTAGCAACCGACAGCGAAACCGGTGAGCCCATCGACGACCTCGACCCAGACTTCCTCGCCGCTCTGCCGGATGATCTCCGCCGCGAAGTGCTTGACCAGCACCGTCAAAAGCGCCTGCAGCGTGCCGGCGGAATCAATCTCTCTATGCACGCGCGTCAGAGAAATCGCCGCTTCAGAAAGAACGCGATGGGTGAGGACGGCGAAGGCCCACCAGACAGGACGCTGCACCTCCCTTCTCGGCCCCCCAAACCGAGTTTCACCATGCGCAAAATCACCGAGCTACCTGACCTGCGTAAAGCGGTGAAGGCCTGGGTGCAGGCATTCGCGGATGAAGGACCGTATGAAGAGGATGTCGAGGCGCTGGGGAAGTATTTGCGGGAGGTTGTGGGGATGGAGAGAGATATGGGAAAGGCCGTTGCCGTTGTGAAATGGATGGTTTGGGTCGTCGAAGAGATGAGCGCGGAGGAAGGACTGTCGGCTGATGTGCGGGAAGCTTGGGATGAGGCGTTGCGGAAAGTTAAAGACAGTGTACAGGAGGCTGTAGCTGACAGGGGTTTGAGGGAAGTCGAGTTTGAGTAAGGAGATTGCGTTGGGGTATGGGAATCACAGTCTCTGGCGCGTCTGGATGCTTTTTCAAGATACCCTTTTGGTTTTACTACTCAATCCATTGCTCATATTGCCATCTTACGAGGTTGTACTGTCGCTGAAATCATGTCGTGCTAGGGCCGTTGCGCTTGCATTTTCGCGAAACACTTTCCAGGCTTTAGTGCCTTGCCAGTCTCCTCGGCACCCGACGACCATTCAAAACCCACCCAACCCACGCAATTGTATAGACTCCACTTCTGAGCCCCTCAATACCCTCCTTGCTCTCTCCTCTGGTCTCCGCCTTCTCCCTCCATGCTCGATCCGGCTTGAGCGTCCTTCGCCGCTTGCATCTCCCCCCTCAACTTTGCGAAATGAGCCTTAATGTCTTCCGCCCCAACAGCCTGTCCGCTCTCCGCAAAAGGCTGCAAGAATTCCTTGACTTTATCTCGAACGTGATTGTACGCAGTCACGCCCTCAATGGCACGCACGCGGTCCATCGTGGACAAGGCGGCTTCGCCTCGCTCGAGTACTGAGCCGGAATGAACGCTGCTGCGGCCGGTTTGATCCCGAGCATCATCGCTTTCGGAGAGGGGTGGCTCGTAGGAGTCTTCTTCTTCGAGGAGTTGGGGGTGCTCGGTGAGCGAAGGAAAGCAGTCAGGACAGCGGCAAAGATGGTCGCGGAAGTCTTCTTGCAGAAACAGAGTTATGGATCCTGAGGGAGGGGATGGGAGGGGTTTGTGTAGTGGAGCGGAAGGGTTCGGCTCGCCTCCTGTCGGCATGTTCCTCTTGAAACTTTGGGACTCTTCTAGCTCTGTCTCCGCTTTCCTCTTAAGGGGTTGAGAAGAGTCTAGAGGTTTGATAGCTACGAAAGTATGGTCTGTGGCCGTGCTTGGTTGCGATGGGCCACCATCAGCAGATACTACGAGTAGGAAGCCAGGTGTCCCTGCATACTGTTTGATCCAAGGGAAGTCGTCGGCACACTTGTAGCAGATGAGGTGGTCGAAATCGTCTTCGTTTGGGAAGCCCGGGGGTGGGGGCGCTTCATCAACTGAGGTTGGCTCTCCAAGTGGGTTGGTGGTGACGTCCATATCGGTCGCGTCTTCCTCCTCTTCTTTGACATCTTCCAGCGCGCCGTTCATCTCTGGCTTGACCGGTTTTTCCTCCCCCTTAACCCTTGGTAAGCCCATCAGACACTCAGGATGCCACCAATCCTCTCCACATCCACGGCCTTCGCCCGTGCCCAAGCCAAGACATTGGAACATAGTTCCTTTCTCCTTTTCGGGGTCGTACTCCTCGCCACACCCACAAAATCTGCCCCGGAAGTTCTGATTGTACTGGTTCCCCTGCCGCGCATCGTCTCCGGAAACGCCACCTTTTCGCCCCGTCTCTGCGTTGAACCGTAGACTACATGGCGTCTCGCTGTTGCTGAATCTGGTCGTCCCGCAGTCGCATACGAAGTTGCGCTTGGCGAAGAGCTCCACCAAGTTGTGGTCGCCATGGCAGCTGATACTGCAGCTGTAGCAGACGCCCGCTGGAGTAAACTGCTGGTGCGGCGTGGCTGGTGGAGGCGTGCAGGTCAGACATGCGAAGACGGACTGACGGAGTGGACCAAGAGGTTTGGTGCACGTGTCAAACTGGTATGGCAGAGCTTCGCGTGCGTCCGCTTCCAGGCGCACTTGGGAGGCGATGTAGTCTTGCGCGGTTTGTGATGTGTTCGGTGCTTGGCTCGCGCCACTGGTGAGATCGGTATGGCCGTTGGTCGTTACTGGGGGTGTAGATGATGCCGCCATCGTTGTTGTCTGTGATTGCCCAGTACAGACGTGAGATGCGCGTCTACATATGTACCCGTAGTCACTTCACAGTGTCGCGAGACGCACGCGAGCCCGCGCGCGGCTTGAGTTCCGACGCTAATGCATGCACTTCTCGGCTATTCCCGAGACTCGAGACGCGCTGATCGCGAACCTTTCGCGTTCAACACTCCCACTCGTCTTCTTCCCAAGACCGCATTGACGAAGCCGCACCACAACGCAACACTAATCACACATTCAATGAGGTGTGTCAATGGTGTTAAAGCCAATGGTGTTGAAGAGTCTACGTGCATGACTGACCTGTTCCAGCTCACCGCTACGACCCAACATGTCTGCTGCTAACCGCGGCCGTCCGATGGCAAGCGGGCGAAAGCGTGGACGTGATACCGAAGACGACGTGCCCTCGTCGTCTGCTGCCCCCCCTTCAAGTCGTAAGTAGACTGATATCTGAGAGCATGAAAGTATGCTCACTTCGTACAGCACCCGCCTCCTCCCCACCAGTGTTCCCGCAGAACGATGATATCGAAGAAGACGATAACCTAGATCCTGAAGAAGACCTAATCCATGACATTGACGACGTGGATGAGATGGCCGAAGATGATGCCGGCATCGATCTCTTTGGCGACAACTTCGACCGCGACTATGAAAGAGACGAGGATCGCGGTTACGGAGGCGCTGACATCGACGACGAAGGCGATTACGATAACATGGACCTCGCGCAAAGAAGGCAGCTCGAAGCGCGCCTCAATCGCAGAGATCGGGAGCTCGAGCGCCAGCGCAAGGTACCAGCTGCCTTCTTACCCGATGAAGAAGAGGACGTCATGGACTTGACGCGCCAGCCGCGCAGGCGTCGGCACAGGTACGACGAGGACCAGGATGACATGGACATGCACGAGGATATCATGAATGAGGAGCTTTCGCTCGAGGCGCTGGCCGACGTAAAAGCCGCTTCTCTGACCGACTGGGTGGCGCAGCCGGCGGTGCACAAGACCATCGCACGCGAGTTCAAGAATTTTCTGACCGAGTACACCGACTCCACTGGTACGTCGGTCTACGGTGTGCGCATCCGGACGCTTGGAGAAGTCAACGCCGAGTCGCTCGACGTCTGCTGGGACCACCTTTCCGAGACGAAACCGACGCTGGCTTACTTCTTAGTCAACGTGCCATCCTCAGTCCTTCCCATATTCGACGCCGTGGCTCTTGAGGTAACTCTGTACCACTATCCTGACTACGAGCGCATCCACTCCGAACTGCACGTCCGTGTGACGGACCTGCCGGTTTCGTACACTCTGCGCCAGCTTCGTCAGAGCCACCTCAACTGCCTACTTCGTGTCAGTGGCGTCGTCACCCGGAGAACCGGCGTTTTTCCACAGTTGAAGTACGTCAAGTTCGACTGTGTCAAATGCGGCATCACGCTTGGCCCGTTTCCGCAAGACACAAATGCGGAAGTCAAGCTCTCATACTGTCAGAATTGTCAATCTCGCGGACCATTCACACTCAACAGCGAAAAGACGGTTTACCGTAATTATCAGAAGCTTACGTTGCAGGAGTCGCCAGGCACGGTCCCAGCTGGTCGATTGCCCCGCCATAGGGAAGTCATTCTACTGTGGGACTTGATTGACTCAGCGAAGCCGGGTGAAGAGGTTGAGATCACTGGAGTTTACCGTAACAACTACGACGCTCAGCTGAACAACAAGAACGGCTTCCCCGTCTTCGCCACGATCCTAGAGGCCAATCACGTTGTCAAATCCCACGACCAGCTAGCAGGTTTCCGACTGACCGAAGAGGATGAGCGTGCGATTCGCGCCCTTTCCCGCGATCCGAAGATTGTCGAAAAGATTGTCTCCTCGATCGCACCATCCATCTACGGTCACGACGATATCAAGACAGCCGTCGCGCTCTCTCTGTTTGGTGGAGTCTCGAAGGAGGCGCAGGGAAAGCACAGCATTCGTGGTGACATCAACATTCTCCTTCTTGGCGATCCGGGTACGGCCAAATCGCAGGTCCTAAAGTATATTGAGAACACAGCTCACCGCGCCGTCTTTGCCACCGGTCAAGGTGCGTCAGCCGTTGGTCTTACTGCCAGTGTCAGGCGGGATCCGCTCACGGCGGAGTGGACGCTGGAAGGTGGCGCGCTGGTACTGGCAGACAAGGGCACATGTTTGATTGATGAGTTTGACAAGATGAACGACCAAGACCGGACGTCCATCCACGAAGCAATGGAGCAGCAGACAATCTCGATCTCCAAGGCGGGTATCGTGACCACCTTACAAGCCCGCTGCGCCGTCATCGCTGCGGCAAACCCGATCGGAGGTCGTTACAACGCTACGGTGCCCTTCAGCCAAAACGTCGAGCTTACCGAGCCTATTCTGTCTCGTTTCGACATCTTATGCGTCGTCCGTGATACCGTCGATCCAGCCGAAGACGAGCGTCTAGCTTCGTTCGTTGTCAACAGCCACGGCCGCGCGCATCCGGTCATGAGTTCTGCTCTCGGTTCACAGACACAAACCACAGCCGCAGGCAATGAGGAGAGCATGGACGTTGACAGTGGACCTAGCCAGCTCTCTGTACGACCCAAGACTGAGATTCCACAAGAGCTGCTGAGGAAATACATTCTTTACGCCCGCGAGCACTGTCGTCCGAAGCTATATCAGATCGATCAGGACAAGATCGCGCGGCTGTTCGCCGACATGCGTCGCGAGTCCTTGGCCACAGGTGCTTATCCTATCACTGTAAGCCATTCCCGTTTCACATACATCGCCTTCAGTGCTAAATCGATCGGTGGTTGCAGGTCCGCCACCTCGAATCCATTCTTCGTATCTCCGAGTCCTTTGCCAAGATGAGGCTTAGTGAGTACTGTAACAGCGGCGATATAGACCGTGCAATCGCCGTTGCGGTTGACTCCTTTGTTGGCAGCCAGAAGGTCAGTTGCAAAAAGGCGCTGGCGCGGGCGTTCGCAAAGTACACGCTTAGTCGGCCGGGCGCGGTGAGGAATAGGGAGAGAAGGCAGCAGCAGCAGCGTGAGGTGGACGTGGGCGCTTGAGGCGTGACCGTTAAGCGATACCCTGGATGGAATTACGCGGTTGGGTAGGGAGTCGTAGGTGTTCAAGCGCGACGGAATACGGTTGTCTACACAAATGGTGAGTTAAACGCACCTTTGCTTTCGGTGCATAATGGTCTCGTATCTAGTACACGCGCACATTCTACGATACCGAACATCTCGGGCGTCATGATGAAATCTCTCAAACACTGTAGTCTCACTACTACGTTTCCACGGTTCGGTTCCCCTGTTCACGTTCTTCAACAAGCCGCCAAATGTGCTCATTGATGAAGTACCGCTCCAATGTCGGACGGTCTAGACTACACGCGCCTTGCGGCACGGCGATGCAGACGCCCGGAGGCGCGCCGCAGTTGCACTGAAAGGGCCTGTCGAAACTCCACTCGGTGCTCGGATAGAAAAAGGTGAGTGCGTCGCCTGGCGAGATCGGGCGAGTGGCAGAGACTTTGACCTCGCCGACGTGGCCAACTGGTTCAGTCGGATGATCCTGGTTCAGGGCTTGACGTTGGTCATTGGGGTCCGCGGGCTGTTGCTGTGGTGTTGCTGATGGGCGGATGTGGATTTCTAGCGAAGGGTCGCAGGAGTGGTTGATGTAGAGCAGAGCGCTACGGGGATCGATGTGGGTGGAAACCGACGTTTGGATCGTTCGCCATGTCCTGTGAGCCTGTGGGGCGTAGGCGGTGATGTTACTGAAGTGGGATCCGGCTGTGAGATGCACTTTGGAGGTCAGAGATAGGCCGTTTTGGGTCTGCTCGATGGAGGCGAGGTCTTGAAGAGACTCGATGGAGAGGTCGAATTCCGCCACTGTGGGCAGCTCGTCGTCCGACTTGCTACAGTCCTTGCGAGCGTCGATCATCTTCCAAGGTTCTTCGAGAATGTTGTTGTCGGAGGTTTAGAGACAATCACGTATACTCGGTATTGAGGTTGGTGTTGGTGTTGGTGCGAAAAGTGTGGAAGCTGCCATGGGCACTTATCAAGGTACCTCGGTCAAACCACAACATCTTACCAGCATTCACACCTACCTCCATAGTAGGCACGTTGCGGTTTGAGCGGACGAACGGAGGTCGGGTACGATTGCCGTGGAGGTCTGCCGACACCGGGCATCACCATGAGCCGAAGTAGCGAGGAAAACGATGTTACGAGTGATGAATCTGACATGTCCTGCTTGTTCATTCTCGACTTTGCAATACAGTCTATAAAAAGCTGTCCATGACTGGGTTATAGGTTTGAGGCTATAACGTACGCCCTCACGACAGGACCGTATTTGACCCACTTCGTCGTGGGAAAAGAGCATGGTGGCAATGCCGGTCGTAAACACCTTCACCGCCATAATCCCTCCGTTGCTTGTGCTTCCATCATTCGTGTCATTTTCCGAAGCTGGCGCTGCCCAGAGACGCGTTTCAATGTTAACTGAGCGCCGGGGTGAATGTCCATGGGTTCACCAACATTGCTCAGGCCGCCGTTCGCCATGACACACGCTGTACGCTGTCGCGCTTACGCGAGCTTCCGTTGTCTTGTCTCCCTCACTGCCCTTAGACAGGACGTGAGAAGCCAACCCCAATGAAGGAGTCGCCGTAGCGTGCCTTACCCTCGAGTCTCTGCGCATGTTGTGCAGCTCATCGGTATGAGTATACAGCTCGCAGGGTGCACGGTTGGAGGATCAAGCATGCGTTTTGTCGGCCCAAGTGCAGCTCGTACTGGCGACATCGATATATCCGCGTAATATCCAATATTCGAGATTTTGCACACTGGTGGTGTAAGGTGCAAAACCATCGTCATTCCAGCTTCACTCCAGCTTGTCGAGATGTTCAAGCCGAGTAAGTACGACCTGCTTCGAAGTTTCTTGTATCTCGCCTGCCAAGAACACCTCGTCGAGGATGGCATAGACCTGGTATACCTCGTCAGCGCTACATCCAAAATATGTGCAGCCTCCATCTCCTTACTTTGTAGAAATTGAATACCAGATCAAGCTCGCAGACGTTGCCGAAGAACTGATCCAACACTTCCACGAAGAAATGCATCGCCTCCAGATATGCAAGCTCGTTGTCGTTCGCGTCTACACACGCGCAGAAGAACAGCCCGGCATACCGCCTGTAGACGATCTTACTGCTGCCACGAAACTCGACGAAGTTGGACTGGTGTTTCTGGTCGCGAGGCGCAACAAGGCGGTGAATCTCGCCTTTGAGCTTGATCTTCTCGTCGTCGTTGTAAGGGCTATACCACTTCGCAAGGCGCGTCTTGCCTCTGATCCTCGTGTTAGCGGCGTGTGGCAGCAGTGGTGAGTATCGTGGCGGGCTTACTGTCGGTTCTGTATCAGGACGAAGGAAAGTACCATCTCGTCGGCCAACTTGTCGTCCGGGATCGTACGCTGAGTATATGTGGCTCGGGTGCATATGCTACGTCGCAATCATGGGCAGGGGTCAGATGTCGTTCGCGGCCGGAGCTTGTTCGGCTAAATACTCACCTCAGCCTTCACATCCATCTTCGCTTTGCACACTACATCTTCCCGTCATTCATCAGTGTCATCACTGTCAGTCCGCCATAAACAACCATGTGTTGGCGTGCTCGTCCGAAGACGAGAACTCTCGTAGGCTGACTTTCCCTCTCCTCTCTCCACTCACTACAAAAGGTCTGAAGGTACGCGTCTCAACACGCGTCTTGCCCATCTCCGTACACTTCCTAATCCTACCACAAGATTGGACAATCTCGACCCAGACCGAACGTGTTCTCACGTCGCCTCGATGGCGTCTAGGCTAGTTCTTCCATTCTGGCCGACTGCACCTGATTGTCTCGCCTGGTCCAGAGACAATATCATTGCGGTCGCTGGCGGCGATCAAATCGCCATTCTTTCGCCGCGTCTCAAGAAGATATCTGATCCAGACGGATTGTCTTGGGATCACGTCATTGTCAAAGTCAATGCCTTCACACCTGTGGAGCTGCCCTTGGTACATCCATCAACTTCGGCGAACTTGTCCATTGGCGAAGAGCTCTCCATACGGCATGTCTTGGCCTTGCGATGGTCATCATCTGGAATTGGCAGGTATGGCAGGTGTGTGCTTGCGCTGCTGACTACCGATCATGTGCTTTCGATCTGGGAATGTGAGGGCCGCCCGAATGCACGCGATGACTGGAAACGCAAGTTGGTCGTGAACTCCGCAGTCCGCAAGTACCTAGCTTCCTCCGATGTGTCGAGGGGAGGGGTCACACAAGTGCAAGCAGAACGGCTGCAGGTGCAGCAGAGGATCCGCGCATTCGACTGGAGTCCTCCAATCCATACGGACTCGGCAGATGATGAGTTGACGCCGTTCATTGGACGAGGTCATCAACTCCTTGCTGTATCCACGGAGTCAGGGAAGGTATTGTTGCTTCGCGTATGGACCCCTCGTGATGTACTTCATCCTGAGATCCGCGAGTGGTCGGTTGAGGTCATCTACGACCTTCCCATTGCCAGTCCCGCGGTCCGGACGATGATCTCAGATCTTGCAGCCAACGGACCCAACGCTCACCTAGGTAATTTCGAAAAGCCGACAGCCGACTTTCTCGCTTTCGGCCCCGGGAGACAGGATACAGTCATCGCTCCAGGGACTGTAGCCACGTTAGCCTTCATCGCCAACAACAAGTTGTCTTCCACAGAGCTCCACCTCGACTCTGGTGGCTCTGTACGTGAGGCAAAGAAGACGGATGGGTCCTCTGACAG
>Ga0058704_10001054_pt1 | contig 13148 bp, 18 predicted proteins | sample AgamicMgSfe_FD_71363 | JGI IMG/M metagenome (GOLD analysis project Ga0058704, IMG submission 71363) | Agave microbial communities from Guanajuato, Mexico - Mg.Sf.e | ecosystem: Host-associated > Plants > Phyllosphere > Phylloplane/Leaf | place: Guanajuato, Mexico | collected 2012-05-30
AGCTTCGACCGCCCCCGCCCGAGTTTCGACCGCCTGCGCTCCAGCATGGACCGCACCCGGCCCAGTTTCGAAGCCAGCCATGACTTCACGTCCGCCGCTTACTTGGCGCGGGTCGAGAGCAGTCAGTCGGCCACGCAGCACCGGCGGAACGCGAGTCGGGCGCAGGATATTAGTGATGATTTGCGGTAGTGCGTTCTCGACTCGTGAGGGGGTTTTGGTTTGGCGTTTTTTGAGGGGGGCGGGATGATTTGCTTATGGGCGGCGTGTGTGGTGGTGGAAGGGATGGGAAGGCGCTGGGATGTCTATTCTTTCGCTGGCGGGGTGTATCGGTTTGATGAAAGGCATGGGCGGGTAGAAGTAGGTTCGTCTGTCTTTTTCCTTTTGTATATAACGACCGTTGCGAACTTTTCTGTTCATCACAACTGTCTACGACGGGTTTAGGGCTCGGTTTCGCTGTACGTGGCGTGTCCAGGTGTGATTGGACGCTTTCTGCGCGAGGATGGGTTGGCTTTTGCGGTTTCTCTTTGGCTGAAGAGGATCGAGTTCTTCTTTCCGATGAGTAGTGTCAAGATCAAAAGCTTGTTACCTTACTTTGGGACCTGGGGATTTGTTGTCGAGGTACGGTTAGAAATCTCGAGACAAGAAGCGTGGTACGTACAATGTCCGTCGGCTACCTACGGGCCCATCTCCACCGTGATGACGGGTCTCGACAGACTGAAGTCCGGCAGAGTGGCATGACAGAGGTGTACGTTTGCTCATTCCTCTTTTCGAAATCGGAGTATGTTACTTCTCTTCGTGATCGTTTTTGTATGCTAGCATACTCGATGTGCTGCTCGTGTGCCGTTTCGACGCTCAAAACATGACTTCGCTCGCTTCCTACCTAGGTAGGTATGTATCTATCTTCACCCTTCCCCAAAGCTATCCTAAGATTTCGAGGATCCGTATGTCGCCATCAATGACCTTCCTCGAGGACACCCGGCCACGAGCTTCACCGAGAAGGAGTAAACCGTGATGTAGCTACCGCCCTTACAGCAGAACACGCAGACAGGAACGATTTCTTGTACCACATATGTCGGACCTACCTCAAGCGATGCACAACACGACACCCTTCACGCTGTGGTTGACTCCCGTGATTTCCGTGAGAGGAAAGTCCTCGCGAAACGGAGGGCTTCAAACCCCCCCTTCCCCGGCCCCGCGATACACAAAGGGTTTGCGCCACCACTGTGACCGGAACTGCACGGCTTGCGCGAACTGCTTTGACAGCATTCATAACGACGGCACCACTTCGGCTTGACATTCACGGCTTGAGAGCTGGTAATGTCGTTGGATATCATTGTAATACTTGTTGGATATTCCATTACCGCGGCTTCTCATGCCACGTATTGCTGTACGATTCCTTCTGGCACAATTGGCTAGCGCGTGAGACTTTTAAGAACATCAAGTTCGAGATATCTCAAGGTTGAGAGTTCGAGCCTCTCGAAGGAAGTTCTGGGAGTTCAAGTCTCTCCATAATGGGCGTCTATGTTTTGCACTCTTCTTTTGGTATCTAATTTTCCCCCTCCGGTATTAACGGACGTCGGAAGCATAATGTCTTCCTGTGCTTAACGCACGGTATGCGGTCTTTATACGCGTGTATGTGAAATGAGGATGGTATGACACACAGCATCTGAACTAAATATGTACATGGACTAATGTATCACGACCTTCGATGTTCAAACACTGCGCGTGCTATTGAGCGCGTGTGTTCCATCCCTTCTTCCAGGGTCATACACCTCCGTACATGAGATCGTACCGAGATAGGTAAAAGCAGTGCGCGTTGGCATGGGCACAGCTTGAGTAGAACTCGCAACTTCGCTGCTGATGCAGGCTTTCCCACTAGATCCCAACTTCTGCGGTGGTAGAAGCACCAGCGCCGTTAGAAATTTGACATATCCGCGGCTTACGACTTCCGGCTTACCTCGTACACGAGCCGGACCTCGCGCGGCCACACGGTGCCGCTCAGTCTCGAGTCTCGGCCACATTCGTCGATGCATCCGTAATGCGAAGGCGCTTCGGCACATCGGCACCTTCAGACTGCGAGAAGCGCGAGAGGGAGGCGAACGCAGCAGCGAGGTGCGACGCTTCAGCAGCGTGCAGAGAAAGGTACATCCCCTCGATTTGCGCATCGAGGACTCGGTGCAGCTGGGTGACAGTAGTCGCCATGTTCTGGCCAGTCTCCGAGGCCACGCGCAGCCCGTCGAGAAGCCTTTCGAAGCTCTGTCTTGCTTCTCGTGACGCTTCGTCGACAATACCCGCCCGCCGATCGCCATGGATCATCAATTGACTGGCCAGACGCTCTCGAGTCATGACACTGGGCAGATGCAGACCTTTGTCTTCCACGAGTGCCCGCAGAATGGTGACCGCGATGCTGTTGAACTGCCCAATGCTCCTGGACATCTCCGACGCGCAGTCATCATAGCTTGGGCGTTGTGCCTGGGCCACAGCACTTGAGTCCCTCCATTGGCTGGGAGGACGGGGCAGAGACGAAGAGGTGCTGTGCGGCAGCGGGCTCGACGGATCGTTGCGTCACCCCGCCTCCTCGAGAACTCCAGATGTCCGCGAGTGCTCGGGACGCGCGCTGAGCGAGAGAGGCGGGATCTGGCGAAGTGGACCCTTCGAGATCGGCGACCGCTTGCCTGCATACACCAGCGGCTTGCGTGTACGTGACGGCTTCATCGACGGCTCCACGCGTGATGCAATCCAGTGCATCCTGAGTCAGACGGTCGCACATGGTCGTGAAGGTGGCGATCGCGTTGCCTGTTGGTGTGCGGCGCCGGAGGCCGAGTAGCATAGCGCGAACCCCTCGGTCAGCGTCGGCAGGGCAAGACTTTGTGTTGCCGGAAGCCATTGTGGACTGCTTGAGTGTTACGGAAAGGGACAGAGGGACGTTAGAAAAGTCCAGGATGTTGTTTGGGCTTACGGCGGTGCTGCGGTGCGTCGTAAACGTGATTGCGTGTGGTCAAAAGGATGAGATGAAGTTGATGAATCGAGTTGATGTGAGCATGGAGTGACGTTCACGCGAGTCCGACTGCACCTCCCCTTCATCCCGCCAAAATACATGTACCCAAGCAATGCCACATGCATCTTCTCTCACACATGACGATCAAAGAGCATTGGATGAAACAAGAAAATCTGGTTGAGTAGCTTTTCTTTCCCGAGTGTCTCGACGGAGTAGTATAACCTACTCTTGATATATCCTGACACTACCTAGGTAGGCACTTTAACAAAGGGTGATCGCCAGCTGACCGTAAATGTGCTTTTGTTGCTGACCTTTATCGCCTTGTCTTCGCACATAATCTGTTTGTCTACGACAGCGGACCTCTACCTTTGACTTTCTAGGCGCTTCAGAACAGATGTGGTGCCGCTCTGTATACTCTTGCGTGCGCTGCGAGGAAGTGCTTCGTAGCGATGACCAATTGTCATGATACTGTACACCTGGGCATGGATTCATTCCGTGAGATCCATACAGTACATGTATTGTATCGACGACCAACGAAGCCGTGCACTATCGACACGACGCTAAAGGCGGGCCGTCCTTCCTTTCCTTGCGCTAGGTTCAATCTAAGGTATCGAGTTGTTGTTCGGTTACCACCGCACGTAACCTTACCTTGACTACACCTCTACCCAAGACCTCCCGCCGAATCCTCAGTACCCTGATCCTGCGAGCAGCGTAGACCTTCCTCGAAACACAGGACCATGGCGAACGACAGCAAGGACGGCAACGACAATAACAGTAACAGTTGTGGTCGTGGTCGTGGGTCTGGTCGTGGGCGTGGGCGTGGTAATGGCAACGGAAACGGTGTCCGCGGCGGCTTCAACGGCGCGCGGAACTGCAGCACCCAGGGCTGCAACAATACCTTGGGTTCGGGAGACCGAAGTCTTTGCGGCACCTGCCGAGCGAACAGCCTGCGTTTACAACATGATGCCGCTCCAACTAATACGAGTGCTTTAGTTCCGGGTGGGTACAACCCACAACACGGCACGATCGGCTACGGTGGCGGAGATTCTGGTGCTGCGGTAGCAACGGCGGCTATCATGAGCATGCACAGCCAGCAGGTACTCGCCAATGACCAGCGCGACCGTCAAGAGCGAGCCGACAGGAGCGTGAGAGGGAACGCTACGAGCGACAAGCGCGCTCAAGGTCGCCGCTCAGGAGGCAGGCTGATTTCCGAGACCGCACAGCGCCGCAACGACGGTCCCAGCTCGCACAAGGCTCGATACTCTTCCCGAGCAATCGAATCGTCGAGCGCCCTTGTGAGAACTGCCGCCGTCACGGTCGGAGGTCCAACAACCACGCCGATTACGAATGTGGCTTTGCAAATGCTTTGACTCGTCGCTCTGCCCTCAGACGGTTCAGACAAGAACAAGCGTTGGCACCTCCACCCCGAACCGAAACCGGCAGTGCACAAGTGGCTCCGATGCAGCGAGCTGCTCCTCTACCAGCCGTCGAGCAGCAGGTTATGGCCCTGCAGGCCTTCCAACGCCAAATCGGCTTCATGCAAGAGATTGAGGACCCTGTCGCGTGTGATCTCTGGGCGCGTATCCAGGGGGTGGCAGGTCGGGATGGAATCGGCTACCTGGAGGCTGCGCGTCGGGAACGCCGCTTGGTGGAGGACGCCGATCTCATGCGGAGGTTTCATGGCGAGTGCCTCCCTCTCGATTCTTGGCCGATCGATGTTGTCGATGCGATCATCCGACACTTCAGCTCGTGAGCATCTTAGCCGTCGAGTCCACATGCTCGGAGCAATGCTCCAGTCGGTTTCTTTGACTCTGAGAATTGCTTGAGTTACTTTCACTCGAAGCACTGCTCGAGTATACCTATAGACGCATGACCAGGCGAAGTGGTAATTCGCACTGCTGTCAAGGACTGTCTTGGTCCTGCTTGTGCCTTGATGACCACTTCCATTACGAGCCATTGATTATATTATAAACAGTGACTTCCATCACGAGCTACAACTTGCTCTATGGTCCACGAGCTCAATCACGAGCAACTCGAGTCACATACAATGTGCACGAGCAACAAGTCTTTCGTGCATGACGCAACGTGTCCTTTGTGCATGACGCAACGTATCTAGCACGGGCAATGGTTTACATCATAACCATTGCTTTCAACCATAAGCCTGACTTCGACCAGAAGGGTCACATCTTCGTGGCGGTCCACCGCACTTCAGTTCAAACCTACCAGCACGTTTGCGCAGAATCGAAACGATGAGCGATGGGTATACACCTGGAGATGAGAAGCAAAGACACCTGCATATGAGCTGCTGGCAGGGGTCTACAATGCGGTTTCCGCGGGCAGTCGCAGTCTACAAGTCGGGTACACACGAGAATGGTGCACTATGGGGGTAAGTGCCTAAGCAAGCTTGCGGCCGCTCCAGGGCTCCTCCTTCCACCACTGCAGTCTCTGGGCTCTTCGCTCTTCTCATTCACGACGTCACTCACGATTTGAAAGCGATAGCCTGACACTCATGACCGATGCATACACATACTGCAACAAGACGTCAGGGCGATGAGCTGAACAGCCTCCAGCTCTCTGAAAGCCCATGACTGTCGATGTCTATCAAGCACTTTCATCAAAGCCGTCCCCGAACGCACGAGCACTGCCACACACAACGAGTCACTTGTTGCCGAAGTGTCGTGGCATATGCTGCTGGACATCAGTCGAGCGGTTCGACATGGTCCAAAGGAGTCTAAACCGCGTCTGTCTACTCCCACTGGCCGAGTACCACGGATGCACATGTGCCTCTCCGCGAGTACCTGGCTGCTCTTGCCTATGGTATATCACACGGATTCTTCCTATTGGCACCACCTGCACGGATGCCCGGACCGCATGATCGCGCATATGTCACCAGTCCCGACATGAGCACAATGCTCCACCCCCCGCCAAGGGGTTGTTCTCAGTCTGCTTCACCTGAGTCGTCATGATGCCCGCATGTGGCGCGTGCGAGCTCGAAGTCGGCCCCCTCATTTTTTTCTTTGGGGTCTTCTTCTCTTTTCATCCTTCACACAAGTCCATACAAGTCCGTTTCTCCCGCCCTTTTGCCTCCATCGTACCATTTTTCTGCCTGTTCTCTCTGCCTGGGTCTGGACGTCGCCCATCATGACGCCCGAGGAGCTCTCCGAGCTCGTCCGCATCACCTGCTTCGCTCTCATCGGTCTCCTGCTCAACGGCACTATCCTCCCCCTCGGCTCCATCAAGGTCTTTCTGGCGGACAGCCGCATCTCCAAGGTTGAAGATGCTGCGTTCATTGTCGATATCATCGTTTAAGCTGTCGAACTCTCTGTCTGTGATCTCCTGGGCATGGCCGCTTCCAACCAATGGACCCCGTCCAAGTGAGTTCACTGCAGCCATGACTTGGCCCAGAACTGACAAGGTGTAGCATCGCTCCTCTAGAACACCTGATCAATACGCCTCGTCAAGGTGTCTATCTGGCAATCCTTACCCTGAAGCTCACCAATCTCCTCGCTGAACTCTTCGGGCTCTATGTTGGCAGCTCTTTCGGCATAGCCGGAGTTCAGAAGAGAGTCCACGTGGAGCACCAGAGCTACAAGTACCGCGTGAGGAACCCCAAGCGGCTGTACACGGCGATGGACACTGCGAAAGTCAAGACCCAATTTTGCCTGCTCGCCAAGTTCACCGAACCCGTCAACGACGCCATCGTCCTGATCGCAGAGGGCGTGTTTGCGAACATCTTCGCTTCCTGGCAAAGCGACCACTACATGTCCATCCGTGCCGACTCGCTTCCTGCTCTTCTGCCGTACTTGGCGCTCAACCGCATGGATCCCCTCGTACCGTTTGACAAGTTTATCAACCTCCGCCAGGCCAGGGTTGCTTCACTTCAGCACGATCGCAAGCTCAAGGCGTCGCAGAACGGGACTTGGAAGGTCAGGAAGGGCACGCAAGGGAATTTCATTGTTGCCTTGGCGCAATACGATTTTCATTTGCCGAAAAAGGTCGCCGCTGCCTGGAATCTCGCGGACAAGGACTGGATCGACTTAGATTACCAAGTCACAGAGGTCGGTACCTGCCATCCGCGTCGCTGGGCTCTGAAAGCCATCAGCACCGACGCCGCAGCTCGCCTGGGAATCCAGTGCAGCAAACTTGTCGACGGCGTCGTGCGGGGCCATTGGCTCGAGCGGGAGGCTTTCTCTTCCGTGGCGGTAGCGAATACATTCGTGGACTGGTTGACTGGCAAGATTGAAGACGTGAACACTCATGTTTAGGGAGCTGATCGGTTTCCGTTCTTCGGTCCCACGGCCGTGGCCGCAAGATCAAAGTTGACCGAGTACGGCAAGGTCATCGAGAAGCAACGCTTGCCGCCGCCCATCACGAACTACTTCTCCAAGAAGCGCAAGGCCGAGGACGAGGGAGACCGGGGGTAAGCTGGCGAGGCTTCGGTGGATGTCGCCACGGAAGCGGGATGGGGAGGACTGAGCACTGGCACTCTGTGCTGTCGTTGTTGGACTTGCTGTCGTGCTCCTGATTTCTTTTGGACGTCCTCCAAAGCCTTGCGCTTTGCACGGGCTGGATGCGCTTTGGGCCATGCCCAAGTGCGATGCTTTCGAGCAGCTCTCAACGAGTGACACGTTGAGCTGAGCTCAAGTACAATCTGCTGTATCTTAACATAATGACAACCTGTTCCATGTCACTTCCGCACGTTCATGTACTCCTAATACCATGTGCCATGGTTGTCGCCAAAGTGGTTTGCGAGACAACGGTGTGATACTTCACTGCAACTTTACGGCAAAGCCTGACTTGTGTCTTCGGGGTCATGTCGAAGCATCGTCGAATGACTGCATGTGGTTTCTACCTATGTGTGAAGAGTGACCATCACCATCATCAATGACTTTGAACGAGAAGGTCATCAGCACTTTGGAGACTTTCTCCACTTGTGCATTTCCGCACGTTCAAGAGACAGAAAGCAACATATACTTGCTGCGGTGTATGGCGAGAGAGATACATAAGAGCCCCATAGCAGATGAGAAGAAGAGCGAGAGATCCTCCCAAAGTGTTTCCTCCCAAAGTCCGGCCTTCTCTCCAATTTCGATCTTTGACCCAAAGTTCATCCGTACTCCCAGAGTCCAATCTTCCTCTCAAGGTCCAGTGTCTCTCCTAAAGTCCAATCTTTCTCACAAAGTCCCGCAAGTCTTTCTCGCAAAGTGCCGCAAGTCTTCCTCCGCAAGTCTTCCTCCGCAAGTCTTCCTCCGCAAGTCTTCCTCCGCAAGTCTTCCTCCGCGGCCCGCGACAATCCTTCTACCCAAGTGCGTCTTGTCTTGAGTGCGAGTCTTCCCTGAGCGTGTGTCGACTCGAGTGCGGGTCTCCCTCCCGGTGCGCGCGACTCTCTTCCCGTGCGCTTGTACCCCTCTGCGAGTGCGTGTGGCAACCGGAGAGGATCGTATAACGTTCCTGGAGTGGGAATAATCTGCATCCTGATTCCCGAATCGACTGAGATGTCGTGGGCGTTTGTCGCCAAGGATGGATTGACCGGACGACGTTGATACCTCACCACGATTTCTGGCAAGCTTATCGACTTCTGACAGCCGGGACAAAACTACGCACAACACCTGCAAACGCGTCTGAGAATGTGATCCATCACCCATGGCGAACGGTACTTCCACAGCGCCCGGACTATCGTTTCCAAGAGAAACATTCGCAAAGCTCACGCCCGGCCCATTTTTGAAAGCGCATCTCCAACAGAAAGACTCCGTCCGCCCTCATGGTCGGACGCCTCACGAGTTCAGGAAACCAACCATCAACACCGGCTCTCTGACGCACAGTAACGGAAGCGCAGTGGTCCGACAAGGCGACACAGCTATTGTCTGTGGGGTGAGAGCAGAGATCCTGCTCGCTTCCGACATCCCACATCCGCCGAAGGAGGATACCGCTGAAGATGATCTCGTCGAAGAACTTGCTTTACTCGTCCCGAACATTGAACTGAGCACGGGATGCTCACCAACGCACTTGCCCGGGAACCCACCCAGTTCGCTTGCCCAGTCCCTATCTTACCGCCTCCTCTCTTTATTACACACCTCGCAAATCATCCGACCCGAGGACCTCAGCATCCAATACACGGCGCCACCGAGCGAGGATGATCTACCAGACGAAGGCGGAAAGACCGTCGTGAAAGCGTACTGGACGCTGTACATCGACATCCTCTGTATAGCACTCGACGGGAACCCATTTGACGCTGCCTGGGCTGCAGTCGTCGCGGCGTTGCAGGATACAAGTCTGCCACTCGCGTGGTGGGATCCTGACCGCGAGGCAATATTATGCTCGCCCGCCTCGGCCGCCGCGCACAGACTGCAGCTCAACGGGCTGCCGGTTGCGTGTACGTTCGCAGTCTTCAGCACGGCCTCACCAGTGAAGAAGCGCGAGGAGGCTGAAAGTTGGGTACTCGCCGATCCTGACGGTTTTGAGGAGGGTGTTTGTAAGGAATTCTTAACTGTCGTCGTCGTACCCCAGGCAAAAGGTCACGATGGCATCGTGAAGCTTGAGAAGAACGGTGGAGTCGTGATTGGCCGGGATCTGCTGCGGCAGTGCGTAGAGCTGGCGCGAAAGCGGTGGATCGAGTGGGAATCCGTGCTGACAGGAGGATGAATTGATCTGGGTACGTGCCAAATATCAAGCCCGCGATGAATTGGGCAACTGTCAACTGCCAAGTTGAAGGTGTTGCGATGGCAAGGATGCTACCTACATCAGCGTCGAAAGGCCATTAACGGACCGCGAATAAATTGCGTACAGATAGTACGTAGATGGATTGTCTTGCAGGCAACGAAGTGGAAATTCAGGATTGTTCTGGACAGTCCGAGGAGTACGGACGAAAAGACGCCTGAGCTCCAAACGTGGTTTGAAGGCGGCGTCAATATCAAGTATACATCACGTGAAAGAACGCCGAAGACGACGGCAAGACCGCCATTACGACCGCTCGGGCCTTGGAAGCAAGGACAGTCTCCGGTGGCTATCTATCAACTGTATGCGACGCTCTCTCTCCTTTCTCTCTCTTTTTGCCATGTCCCGTTAAGGGTGAACAGCATGCTTGCAGTCTTCGCCCGCTGCGAACTCAACCAAGGGCTGCTGGACGTGCTCCACTACGGTCTACGATCCCGTACGACTAGGTCGGACCCCGGTGCAACCTTGCGCTGGCTTACGATGATTGTGAAGAGACGATCGATGCTCTGTCGGCGTCGCAAGTTTGTTGTTCCGTGCGTGTTACCGATGTTGTAGACGTCGTATCATCACTGCCATTACCAGCTTGACTTACAACCTGTACGCAGACGCGAAGGATTGGTGAGGTGCCGCAACGAATCATGGCTGCCTCGGGTGTGGTCATCGTCTACCTAGGTACCGTATCGTCGGCAGCAGAGTCCATCTTCACACCTTCTTACTTCATGGCAAGAGAGTCCCGTCTCAGACGCCGAGCTCTCGGTGGGATCGTCTGTCTGCGATAGATCTCAGGCGAGAAGTACCGCTATCGTCGACTTGGCGACGGTCGTGCGAGAGGAGATTGAATCAGCTACTCACAGGTTTGATGGTTGGCGATACGAGATGGGCGGCTGCTTGCGCTTTCTCTCGGGCTACGATGTCGATCTACGCCTCGGGACCGTTGACCCTCTACTTTCGAAGTATGTGCGCGCTGTCGCTTTCGAGGGCGAGTCTTGGATTTCTTGGTGCGTTTGTACTGATAAGAATGGGGTTCGTGGTTGCTTGGAGAAGGTAATAAGCCGAGACCTGCTCGGGTTCACGCGAGGAAGAAGCCGAAAACGATCCCAGGCGAATGAGAGCACCGCCTCGCGGTCCCGAGGTCGAAAATTTGCTTGCAACGCGGACTGGTTCGAAGAGCGAAGAGACGTACGCGAGTTCTCCGGCTCTTTCACGAACGTTTGTGGTGAAGAAGATTGCTGCTCGCTGGAAGATGCCTCGACAACATACAGCACCCACACGGCAGCTGGGGATGCCGGTGTTCCTTCGCCCACGTGGACCATCATCAGTATACGCGCGGGAAAGAAAGGGCGCTTGGCCCCCCGAAAAGAGCCAGAGCATGTTGGTGAACCCACACCACATCTTTCCTGCGCGAAAGATGGCAATGGTGGCGCTGGATCTTGACAGCTGTCAACGAGACGCCAATGTTGTGATCATTGTGGAGGGTCGAGGGCGGGTTGACGGGCAAGACGAAAAAGAAAGGCGACACGAACTGATATCGCGCAGTGAGAGAGGGCGTGTGGGTAGGACGTACCGCACAAATCCCCCAGGATCACAACCGTGGTCGATGGGTCGCGTGGCGTACTACCGTTGTAACGTGAGACGTGTGGTGCCACACATGTTTAACGACTCCTCGTAAGAAGCGAGCCCTTGTCGTTAAGGGTATGGATCACACCTCCTCACCCACGAGATGGAGATCCGACTTCTTGCCGCTGGGGTTCGGACGAAACTGTCGAGATTTGCACGACATGGCGCAAAGGCAGGAGTTGAGGGAGTGGATTCGTAGAAGGAGTGAAAGGTGAATGGATTTCGCCCGTTCGCCACCGGATAACGATGGTGATGATGACAGAATGATGCTGAACGGCGAATAGCTGCTTTTCGTAAGGCCGCATCCACCCCTTTTACAGTTTCTGTCGTGAGACTCCTCGTGTACGACCACCGCCACGTGCAAAGTCTGGTGCAGCGGAGCAGCAGGCCCTTTCACCCTTCCGCGACCGGGCAACCTCGGGAAAAATTTCTTTCCTTGTGAAAGGTCATGGTCATTCGGTGATGAAGGGTTCAGAGCGGATGTCGTACGACGGCGGAAAGGGATGGGGATGGTCTGATCTGCTGCAAGAGTATTTCATTTTGCTGATTCCGACATTTTGATTCCCATGGACCGGGGGTTCCTCGATCCTCGTGATGGAGCGCGGTTCCATGCCGAGGGATGGTGGTCGCGTGCGGGAAAACGCTCATTTCATGTCGCTGGACCCAGTCTTGCCCCGTCCGCTACGCTGAGCATCAGCGCCACACTGGTCTGTCGTCGCACCGATGACGAGCGGTGGATGGTTGTACGACAGGCGTTGGCTCCGGCAGTCCGGTCAATTTATCAACAAAGTGGATGGCAACATGCTTGACAGCCTCGTTTGCGCCACGATCGACGCTTTGGTCGCTGGTAGGTAGATCGAGAGGCGCAACGTGGCTGCGATCATCAGTGTCGTGTTACTGTATAGGGGGGACCGGGGAGGTTGCAAAAAAATCGGCATACTCATCACTCCTCCGTGCCGCTCGTGTGACCGACACCTCCAAAGTTCCAGCAATGTCCATAATAATCGCGGAACGTTGGTTTATTCTCGTTCCCTCCATACAGTACATATCGGTGACGATTCACCCTGGCCGGTGTGTGATGGGGTCCACACGTGATCGACTCGTATGGTGCGGATGGTTGAATGTCACGAAACGGAGTCGAGTGATGATCAACAACAAGCTACAGTCGCTTTCGTGTGCCCCGGTTTCATGGGCCTCTCCCAAAGTCCTAACGGTAATCATAGTAAGGTCGTGTCAGACAGTTGAGATGGGACTGTTCGAGTTCCAGCTCAGGGGCGGAGATGGCGAAGAAGCCCAACCGTCTTCCTGTGTTGGGGACGAAGGCTGCGGGGGACATGGCATCCACACCTTGCGTACCGCCATCCGCCCGCTGCGGGTAATCCCCTTGAACCCTTTGGCTTAACCCTTTCCGGCTAATGAAAACCCTTTCTTCCACGCGAGTCGATATTAAAAGTCGAACGGGCGGTGGTTGCATTCGAGGCGCGACGTCCAACGAACGACTACAGCACAAGCATCCTCATTCATGTCGCCGGCACCAACGGCCCCCATTCCAGCTCCCTCCCCATTCTATCGATTGTGGACGGATTGGAAAAAGGTCCAGATTCAAAAGTGATGTACATCGACACTGCACTTGGCCCGATGTAGGGTTGCCTGCAGTGAGGTTTGCCGCAATTGAATGCGAAAACAATCAGCAGCAGCGACGGCTCATCACTCCTCGACCAGCCCGCCGCTCCTCAATCATCTCCAGACTCATCAGCAGCAATGCCCGCCCCCTGACTGGGATCTTCCCAGCAAGCCATGCACGTTATCCCCTGTGGGTCTC
>Ga0058704_10001055_pt1 | contig 13147 bp, 9 predicted proteins | sample AgamicMgSfe_FD_71363 | JGI IMG/M metagenome (GOLD analysis project Ga0058704, IMG submission 71363) | Agave microbial communities from Guanajuato, Mexico - Mg.Sf.e | ecosystem: Host-associated > Plants > Phyllosphere > Phylloplane/Leaf | place: Guanajuato, Mexico | collected 2012-05-30
ACCGGCAAGGGCGGCAACTGGGGTGGTAGCTTGATCAGGCCTGAGGCTACCGGTTACGGTCTTGTCTACTGTGAGTGGTTTGCGCCTGTTAGCAAAAGACGACAGAGACTGACATCAACGCTGCAGACGTCCAGCACATGATTCAGTACGCTTCCGGCGGCAAAGAGTCCTTCCAGGGCAAGCGTGTCGCCGTCTCCGGCTCCGGTAACGTTGCTCAATATGCCGCGCTCAAGGCTATAGAGCTCGGTGCGACGATCATCTCTGTCTCCGATAGCAAGGGAGCTCTCATTGCCACCGACGACAAGGGGATCACACCTGACCTCATCGAGATCATCGCCGACATGAAGGTGAAGCGGAAGCAGCTGTCTGAGCTGGCAAATAGCTCGGAGTATAGCAGCAAGTTCAAGTACATCGAAGGTGCTCGTCCGTGGGTGCACTGCGGCAAGGTCGACGTTGCCCTGCCGTCTGCGACGCAGAATGAGGTGTCTGGCGAGGAGGCCGAGAAGCTGATCGAGGCTGGCGCCAAGTTCATCGCTGAGGGTTCGAACATGGGCTGCACACAAGAGGCGATCGACATCTTCGAGAAGGCGAGACGGGAAAAGAAGGGCGATGCTATTTGGTACGCGCCGGGCAAGGCTGCCAACGCCGGCGGTGTCGCGGTCTCTGGTCTGGAGATGGCTCAGAACAGCGCTCGCCTAAAGTGGACGTCTGAGGAGGTCGATGAGAAGCTGAAGGGCATCATGAAGAACTGCTTCGAGAACTGCTTGTCTACTGCGAAGGAGTACGTGCCGTCCGCTGAGGGCGAGTTCCCGTCGCTCGTTGCTGGTGGCAACATTGCAGGCTTCAGCAAGGTTGCCGCTGCCATGAAGGACCAGGGTGATTGGTGGTGAGTCCTGCGCGCCTAGGTGTCTGAGTTTAGGCGAAAAGAGTATAATGCTACCGACGTGCGATGTGGAATATGCCTTAAAAGGGAGGATGACCTTGGATTAGTTCGCTTCAAGCGACTTGTAGATAGCGTTTTGCAATCATGATACCTCTCAATGAGCTTGTCGCCCATCAATGACTGGGATACTCTCGTTCATACCGCCCGAATGATATTGTGACAACCCGCTCATGTACAGCCGTCTGCAGAAGGTCGCGTCTCGCGCAAGGCACGCAACGTGATGCCAAGCGCCTCGGCGGATAGCTCCGAGAGCTTCCGACGCTCCTGTCCGCCATGACCTGCGCTGGCTTCGAAGAGTGACAGAACATCAGCATTGAGAGAAAAGCCCAACGTCTACACAACCGCAAAGGTAATTCCAGTGCTTCTAGTATACTAGGCCATGCTAACAGCAAGGCAGATGCTCTCCAGAACCGCGATGCGCCTCCCGAACACCGTTGCCCGCCGCGGCTTCCATACCACGCGCGCGCAGTTCAGCTCACCATACCACTACCCTGAGGGCCCACGGAGCAATCTTCCCTTCAACCCATTGACGAGGTTCTTTGCCGTCAGATACTGGAGCTTCATGGGTGCGTAAAGAGAAAGCACTGATAGACGCGGAGGCATAGGGAAGGCTAATAACGAGTACAGCCCTTGGCTTTGGTGCGCCATTTGGCATTGCAGGTAGGTTTCACCGGATATAAGGATGAGAGTCCAATACTGACGGATCCGTAGTCTGGCAAACGTACAAGAACTAGAAGACTATTGGTTTGAGCGTGGACATACCCGATGCAGTGGGACAAGGGTGTGGAAAGAACCAAAGGCTCAGGCTTATACACCAGAAGGGATGGGTTGTGTAGCTGTGTGTATCTGAAAGAAGGCGAATGGGCAACGATAGCAAGAAGCCGGCATATGTACCATAAACCTTCCAAAGTCCATTGGCTCGGCCGTTTCCGCGCTAGCGCCTTCTGTACAAATTGAATATCTGTGTATTACTATGATCGTGTTCTGAGTCAAAGTACATAAGTTTTGAGCTGCCATCATGCGCAACCTCCGTAATACGAAGCACAGATCCATCGGTTTCGAAGGCGCTCCGTTGACAGCGATTGCGCATGATCTCGACGATGCAATATGCGCATTCGGGCCATCTGAGGAAGATCCTACGATAACTCTCAGACGCTTACCCGCAAATGCATCTGATCCGGGAGATGTAGAAAACCTTACTTCTTGGGATGCGGTTGGCACAGACGTTATCCTCGCTTTGCATTGCTTTGCAGATACTCAAACAATATGCCTCGTCCTTGCACACGGCGATATCGTGCTCGTCCGGCAGGATCCTCAACCTGGCGAAGAGCTGATTGAGATTGTCGGCTCAGTAGACGCTGGAATTGCCGCAGCATCGTGGAGTCCGGATGAGGAGTTACTGGTACTCGCCACCAAAGCCGACACTGTCCTTTTTATGACCCGGGACTTTGAGCCCACTTCAAACATCACGCTATCTACAGACGACATCAAGGTCTCGAATCATGTATCAGTTGGATGGGGCAAGAAGGAGACTCAATTTAAAGGACGTGGAGTAGCTAAGGCATTGCGAGACCCAACAGTTCCGGAGCACATTGACGAAGGTGCGCTCAGCTCGTTCGACGACGGCGAAGTCTCCATCTCATGGAGAGGTGACGGGCAATACGTCGCCATGAACTCTATTCTTGAATCTGAGCCACAGCGGCGCATCGTTCGCATGTACAGTCGAGAGGGTGTGCTGGAGAGTGTCTCTGAACCTGTCAACAGTCTTGAAGGAGCACTGAGCTGGAAGCCCAGCGGTCAGCTTATTGCTGGTGTGCAGAGGCGATCTGACAGGGGTATCGACGTCGTATTCTTCGAACGCAATGGTTTGCGGCACGGCGAGTTCGATCTCCGACTAACGAAGGAGGAGGCTGAGATGCTAGGCGGCCATATCAGGCTGAGCTGGAATATTGATTCCTCAGTGTTAGCAGTCTCAATGGCAGACAGGGTACAGCTTTGGACCATGGGTAACTACCACTACTATCTCAAACAAGAGATACGCTTCGACTCTAGTGCGCTCAATCGCGATCTCGCAACTGCGTGGCACCCGGAGAAGCCATTGCAACTCGCCTGCTCGAATGGCGCAGAGATACGCATGCTTGACTATACTCTTGCTGTGAATCGTGGACCTGTCGAGCCGCCGAATGATCTTGGACTTGTTGCTGTGATTGATGGCAAGGTGGTAAAGATAACGCCGCTCCGGATGGCCAATGTGCCGCCTCCCATGGCTTTGGATGAAATCGAGCTTCCAGGTCCTGTCACCGATGTTTTCTTCAGCAAAGATAGTAATGTGATCACGGTGCGGCATGGCAAGCAAGCGTCTACCTTTGCTTGCGACTACCTGAGGAAGCCTATCAAACGCGCTGTGCTGCAGGACACGAAGGATTTCTCACCCGACATCGTCGGTGTAGACGGACAAGCGAGAAGCTCATTACGTATGGGTGAGAGCAACTTCAGCTCGTCAGAGTCTGGCATCTTGCACAGGGATGGTGTTCCATTGCCGGTGCGGTGCACTTCCTTCATCGCTACGAGTACCCACTTGATCTTCACAACCAGCAATCACCTGCTCAAGTTCGTACATCTCCGAGACAATGAAGAGCTACAAATACCTCCTGATGAGCCGGAAAAAGACGAACGGTGTCGCAACATCGAGCGCGGCGCGAAGATCGTAACCGTCATGCCTAGTACATACGCCCTCATCTTGCAGATGCCTCGTGGCAATCTGGAAACAGTCTATCCTCGTGCGCTAGTACTCGCTGGTATCCGGCAAAGCATCCTAGTCCGGGATTACAGGAACGCATTTTTGACATGTAGGACGCATCGCGTGGATATGAACATTCTGCACGATTATGCGCCGGAGCAGCTCATGCGAGATATTGAGCTGTTCCTCAAACAGGTCAAAAAGGTGGAGTACGTCGACTTGTTTCTGAGTTCCCTCACAGAGGAGAACGTGGCCGAGACGACCTACAAAGAGACTTTGACTACCAAATTGGACACGCCACTCACGAACGGAGTTGTTGATGGCATCCAACCACCCAGCACCGTCGCTTCAGAGTCTAAGGTCAATAGAATTTGTGACGCCTTCTTGACAGTGTTGAGGAGACAGTCATCGCCTGCTTTGCAAAACATCGTCACGGCACATGTATGCAAAAGCCCACCAGGTCTAGAAGCCGGTCTCATGCTCGTATCAGAGCTGCGGAAACAGCAGAAGCAGGAGCAGCTCGAGTCAGCAGTTGAACATATTTGCTTCCTTGCAGACGTCAACCAACTCTACGATACCGCTCTCGGTCTGTACGACCTCGATGTAGCCTTACTGGTAGCTCAACAGTCACAGAAGGACCCGCGAGAGTACCTGCCGTACCTACAAGAGCTACATGACATGCAGCCCTTGAGGCAGCGTTTTGCCATCGACAATGATCTGAAGCGGCATCGGAAAGCACTTACCCACTTGCATGCGCTCGAAGTGTTCAACGAGCTCAAGACTTACATTGCAAGGCACGACTTGTACGGTGCAGCGATCGAGCTTTTTCGGTATGACAATACGAGGCTAACTGAGCTTATGCGCCTCTACGCCGACTACCTTAGCGGTCGCAATAGGTACAAGGAAGCTGGCATCGCCTACGAGTACGTGCAAGACTATATCTCAGCGTACGAGGTTTACCGATCCGCTGGTCTATGGCAAGAATGCCTTGCTGCAGCTCAGCTTATACCACTATCCGACGAAGAAGTAGTCGCACTCGCGACGGATCTAGCAGCTGCCCTTGAGGAAGCGAAGGAGTTCAGCGCGGCAGCAACTGTGCACCTGGATTACTTGCAAGATGTGGAAAGTGCAGCGCGGTTGATGTGCAAAGGCTACAGTTTCTCGGAAGCGATCAGACTCGTTGCGAAGCACAAGAAGCCAGAACTGCTCGGATCGGTCATCGATCAAGGGCTGATCGAGGCGTCAGCGTCAATGACTGAGATGCTAGCCGAGATGAAGTCGCAGCTCAGCGCACAAGTACCTCGCCTACGAGAGCTACGGCAGAAAAAGGCTGAAGACCCAATGGCGTTCATTGATGGCGCTGACGGCGAGGAAGGCGACATCCCGGACAATCTCTCCATAGCGCCTACCGATGCTTCCACCACTGGTACATTCATGACAAGGTACACGAACCGCAGTACAGGTACACTTGCTACCAACGCTACCCGAAAGACCTCTAAGAATCGACGAAGGGAAGAGCGCAAGCGAGCCAAAGGCAAGAAGGGCACAGTCTACGAAGAGGAGTATCTTGTCAACTCCATAGCAAGACTCGTCGAAAGGCTGAACTCCGTACTGGGAGACGTTACCAGTCTGGTCGAAAGCCTGACGCGGCGGGCCATGAGGGAGCGAGCTGTCGCTGTTGAAAGCGCGACACAGGATGTGGTGGATGCTTGCAAAGTCTGCATGACCGAGGTCTTTGCTGCTACATCGCAGAGTAACGCTCCAGTAGAGCAGCGAGAGGTAGATGGTGAAACATCAAACCGGCCTTGGGGCGGGCAAGGTGTACTGTGGGAGGCGGTGGCTGCGACAGAGCAAAAACGTGATGCGCCGGTGCTGAGACCTTTCGAGCGGCTGTCACTTCTTATGTAACAGAGTTCGTTCCTGCGTCCTGTCAAGGACCCGTTCCATGTAAGCTTAGCCGCAGGCGGTTTAGTATAGCTGTCCGCTATATAAGAGCTGTTACACACCAAGAGACTCTCAGTGGTCCACTGCTCTCACCACAGCATCCGATAGCCTGGCACATAACACCAACAGTAAAAGACGTTTAACGACAGCGCTATTCCAGCAGACGGCAACAATGCAAGAGTAGGCTTAAGATTTGGAGCAAGCACGGCGAGATAGTTACATAGCTCATATTACATACGTTATGGGAGTGTCTTAGCCGTGCCGACATGACCCTTTCTAGCATGCCGACCCGTTGTCACCCTGGCACCGCGTTGAGGTGCACTCCCGTCGCCAGGGTTCCTCCTCTTGCACTCTTCCGAGTTTCGTCGATTTCATTCGCGAATCCAACTCCATCCACCTCATCCAATCGTCGGCAACGAGAAGCCAATTCATATGTCCTTCCATACATCCAATACCGCGTCTGTGGTCCTCCTTGCCGTCTTTACTCAATCACCGAAATTGTGAAACCCCTTCATTCCTCCTCCGATACATCAGACATCGCGTCTTCGTCATCGTCCTCCTCGCTATCCTTACTCTCGCTCTCGTTCTCATCACTCCCATCCTCCTCTGCCCTGCGCTTCTCCTCCTGAGCCTGACGGATGCCCTCCTTCATACGAGCCATAAACTCGCTTAGGGCGGGCGCTGGCTCTTGTCGCTGCGTCGTCCGAGTTGGAGCGGGCACTGGCTGTTGTCGCTGTGTTATCCGAGCTGGGACGGGCGCTGGCTGTTGTTGCTGCGCCGTCGAGGCAGGGGTAATCGTAGGTGGGAGGGCAGCAGTGACCTCCTGTTCGCAGTCTGCGATGTCGGAATCTTCCCCAAATAAGCTGTCGTCGTCGTCGTCGTCGTCATCGTTTGCGGACTTTGTCATGCCCTGATCTTCGTTCTCCGGCTGCACCAGAACGAACTCTCCGGCGTCAAGCCTCTCCTGTTCCTCCTCCGTCACCCGCCATCGGCTGGCGTCGTTGCTCTCCTCAGATGGGAAAGCCTCCCCAGATATTTCCGCTTCGAGACGTGTAATGAGGTCAGCCTCATCTGAGTCCGGCACGTTTTCATCCAGCACCTCTGATTGGAGTCTCTCCATCGCGGCGGCATCGTCGTGAGTAAGCTCAGGCTCCAATGCGTACATCCTGGATGAGTTGTCTGCCTCGGGACTCTGATCACCCACCACACTGTCGCGATGAGAGTTCGACTCGTGGGTGAGGTTCTCCGTTGTGGCAGCATCGTCGTATGTAGGCTTAGGCTCCGATGCGGACGATCTTGGTGAGTTTTCCGCCCCAGAGGTTTGATCGTCCATAACGCTGTCGCGACGAGAGTTCGACTCGTGAGTTAGGTTCTCTGTCGTAGCAACCCCCCTCCAGTAGACTCAGGCTCTGGCCCTGTAGTGCTCGGCCCGCTGATGAGCTCGAGAGCCTTTCTAGCCTTCTCGGCGACGCGCTTTTGAGCTCGGCACTTATTCTGTGACCTGTTCTTCTGCTCTCGCCTGCGACGTTCCGCTTGCTCCTTTGTCATCCGTAGCTTCGAACCCTTTTCGAATGACGGCGCTGTCGACGGAGATGCGGAGGTATCCAGGCCCAGAGCTGCGACGCTCTTGGTGGCGGCTGCGACGATGTGGCTTTCACCCTCGAGTTGCTTATAGGTGCCTGGCCTGGGTTCGTACCATCTGTGCTCTGTCATCATCCAGTCGTAGCGTGCGTAACCGATGTCGCGAGCCATGGCGGTGCTTGCATCGCAGGTACGAGGCGGAGAGGTGTAAGAGCCGCCTTCAGCAGGAGCATGGGCGAGAGCAGGTCCGTTACGTGACCTCCTAACCTGCTTAGGAGGCTCCGGTAGTTGTTGCTGTGACATAGGCTCAATGGTGAGGTCTATGGATGTCGGGACAGCTGCGCTTGCCCTGGACGTGCTTGGCTTGTCGTTTTGATCGTCTTCAATGACGATCGGCGTCTGCTGTTGGCACAAGCCAGTCGGTTGTGTCGCTGTCTGTGTCGGGGCCGGCAGTTGTCCCCGGCCTGACCATGGCTGAGGCTGGTGGTGAGGCTGAGGCTGGTGGTGAAATTGAGGCTGATGGTGAAATTGAGCTTGAGGCTGCACCGGCTTGTGCCTCTCCAGTAGCTCCAGCTCTGTTGATTGGATCTGATTGATCTGTTGGCACTTCTCAGGCGAGAAGCAGTGCGTGTGCATGACCATTTGATAAAGAACCTCACCAGTTCTCCGGATGCCCGGAAGACCGTTGCGAGCTAAATGCCTCAGTTCGTTGTAGCATTGACCGAAGTCAGGTGTGTCCATCGGAGTGGGCTCGGTAATCGACGGAACGCCCTCGCACAACCAGTTATGTGCGATCGGAGTCAACTGGCACCCACGGATCATAGGGCAACGAGCAAGCACCATGAACTTGTAGATGTGAAGTCGAGAGGGAAATGACTCCCACGGCGCTCTTGCAAGCTTGTACTGGTTCTGCGCTTGTGTGACGTCGGCGATGGTCCATGGTTCGAAGGCGTTGGACGGCTGTTGCTGGGTCTGCTGCTGGTAGACACCATAGGTGAAGTTGGAGTTCGCCATCTTGGTGAGAAGATCCTGTGTGCTGTGTTGTGGTGCTTGCGGCGCTAGAGTATAGTTCACCTAAAGCTGAAGTTGTTGTGGTAAGCTGAAGACTGTGTATGTGACGCTGTGTGCAGTTGTGGTGCTTGCAGAGTCTTGCGAAAGTCTTGTGCTTCTTGTTCGGGATCTTGTGAGATGGGCAAAGAAGAAAGAAAGATCTCGATCAAAGTGGAAAAGTTTATAGTCGAGCGCATGGCAGCATTTGGGTGCGTATGACTGCGAGAATCCCAGAACCGAGGAACCAAAAGTTAAGTGAGATGGTGTCAAAATTGCTCACCAAGTACCCTACGCCGACAGCAACGATTGTATATACATAATATTAGTACGAGGAGATAGAAGTGATCATCCTCTACAGCCTCATATGAAGATTACTCTCATTGAAGGCCATTTGCGTGCGTAAGGTAGGATGTAGGTCAGCGCTGTTGTAGCCTGAATGCGCGGAACCAAGCCCACCCGCAGCTATAAGCTTGAAGCGTACCGTGAATGAGCCTTGACCAAATTCGGGACGGCAACCTACCGTGGCTAGGCCCGCTTTGCTTTGGCGATCAGGTGTGCCGAAGAGCAGCTTGGCAGCGAAGGCCCGGGTGAAGCAAGCCCCGACCATGTGTCAACTGATAGTCAGTCCCGGTATGCCCCGCAAGAGCGCCGATGTGAGACTCGACTCAACAATGAGCGGGAGGGCAGACGATGGGGGAGACTACACTCCGAAGCACGGCAACCGAGCAAGAGGCTCGCAAGTCCGTTGTGCCAACCTCACTTGAATGTGATAGTGTGAGAGTTCCGATATCCAGCAATGTATCCGTCTCAAGCTTGTGCACTCGGTAGCCGGCTTTCGTCTGGTTGCTGTTGCCCGAGCGGCAGCACTCTGCGCTTGCTCCTACCGTTCTCCTCCAGCAAGCGCACCTCTGCCGTGACAGCATCCAGTAGCATACGCAATGTGCACAGACACACCCGATGACATGACACGTACAAGAGGCCAGAACGCATGTAGACGGCATCTTATGGTGGTTGAAGTCGCATGTGTTGAGTGGCAGCGTCGGGCGATACATCCGAACCACATCGACACCGCCGAGATGCAGTAGATCCTCAGTAGTAATCCCCATAGAAGTACAGAGATATTTGCGCTGACATGGGACATGGTTACAGGGCAGGATAAGATCGCTGGTTGCCAGGCGAAACTTCTCCCTCGATCGTATCCAGTGGTGACAGCGCCGTTCGGAACGTCCATAAAGGTGAGCAGCACCACCACACTTCCGAGCTCGAAGCAGATCTATCGTCGATCGTAGCCGAGGTACGGATGTAAGACCGGACAGGCAAGAGGGATAGCATTAGGGGTACATACTCTACCGCCTAATCTCACTACGCTCGCCGTAAAAGATTCGGTATTCAATCCATAAGTTTCGCCATTCCGCCATTGGCCTTCTTGGCCAGAAACATTCCACTAGTTTGAACACATTCGACGATAGCCAGACAGTACGATGTATGACTGCAACAACTGTCAGATCGGAGCTATGGTGGCGTTGTCAAGATCCCCGAGCAAGCCAACGCCCGACTGCGGCGGGATGAGCGACGTAATCGGAGTCGTGCTGATTCTCGTATCTGGACACAGCAAGGTGCACTACTGCATGTTTCTGGCGAGAGCATGGATTTCGCGATACCCGCTGCTCCTGTGTCCCAGCTTCACGTGTCTTTCTATTCCCTCAGCGGCGGAGCGGTGTAGCGTGGCATCAAGGTAGTAGCGAGTCGACCATGTCGTTTTCAGCATGCAGCTGCGTTCCTCCGGCGGGATTCTGCACCACTGACACGCATGCTCACCAAGATCGGAAGCAGCATGGTCTGAAGACGCATGAACTCTCTCGAATATCAAGGAGTGACGTTCGATCTTCGAACTGGAAGCGGAAGGAACCGCCTAGCGTGCGGTCCCTGCACGAAACGGATCTTCACCAGCCGGAAAAGGTGGGGGCCAATGGCTGACATGCGATTCAGTTTCTATCTCCGACAACCGCAAAGCCAAACATTGCAGCAAAGGCCGTGTCAAGACTCGCAGTCTCGGAACGGAGGCATTGCCAGCAGTGAGAGCAGGAGGCTGCCGGGTGGGGCAGGACTCGGGCGCAGCGACACGAAAACTCCAAGCTCTTTCTGTCCAAACCGAGCCTTTCACCTTTCTGACCGGCTCAACATTAGAGCGATCGGACCTCGAACAAACGCCCACATTTTCACAGCATCGCAGTGTACTCACAAGCTGCCATGAGTGTCATTCTCTGTACCGGTAAGTCAACCCTCGTCCTCCTGTGAGTTCCAATTTCTAATCGTGGGCTCAGCCGGGTACGACCACACAATCAGGTAAGCGTTTCTCCTATCGGCACAGCAGTTTTGAGGGGTCGGGAGGACGCACAGCTTCGCACGAGCAGTGGCAGACACCACGGATATACGATGCAGCAGGTATTTTAACATTCCGGCACCCGGCACGACCGCGATGAAGACGCCACTGAACCAGGGAACTTTCTACGCGCGAACAAGTTTTTACCTTGGAAATGGAGTCAGTGAGGACATGATCCTGGAGTTCTCGGCAGCATGAGGACAGTGAACAACGGACACGAGACTCTTATTGAGCACAGCATGTGGAGCTGCAAGGCAATGAGTTGGATAACAGAGAACATGAGCTGTCCTCAGTCCGCAGTGAAAATCGACCTATCTACGAAAATACGCATAAACTTCAATCTGCATTCCGTCCTTCCACTCTGCATTTGTTCTCCTATGGTAGTGACTGACGACCTGTACCTAGGTTCTGGGAAGCGTTGAGCGGCATATGTTCTCGCACGATACCCCATCCAGACTCGCAGGTCAACCGCCTGTGCATTTCGCCCGACAAGCGTTTCCTCGCAGCCGCGGGACATCATACAGTCAAACTTTACGACATCAAGTCAACGAACCCAGCAGCTGTCCTCACGTTTGAGGGTCACACAGGGAACATCACAGGCGTGGCGTTTCACTGCGAAGGCAAATGGATGGTCACGAGCTCTGAAGACGGTAAGTGAGGATATTACGGCATCAAGCTTACCGAACTGACGGGTTGAAGGGACTGTCAAGATCTGGGACACAAGAAGCGGGCACATTCAACGAAATTACTCTCATGGTGTGCCGGTAAACGATGTTGTCATTCACCCGAACCAAGGCGAACTTATCTCCTGCGATCGAGGCGGAAACGTTCGCATCTGGGATCTAGGCGAGAACAAGTGTAGCCACCAGCTTGTCCCAGAAGAGGACAAGAGTGTTGCATCTGTCACCGTGGCGAGCGATGGCTCGCTTCTTTGCGCGGCAGTCAGCAATAGCGTTCACGGCGCCGTTTACGTTTGGCGTTTGATCACAGTCCGCGACGTCACAAGCCTCGTCCCAGTCACCAAATTTAGAGCGCACGGAACCTACATCACCCGCGTCCTCCTCTCGCCAGACGTCCGCCACCTGGCCACCTGCTCTGCAGACCACAATGCGCGCATCTGGGCTGTAGATCTTGAAGGTGGGGCACAGCCAAGCCACGATGCGAACGATGACCCGTACCGCCAAGATTCAGAAGAGTTGCAGGGCTTTGAGCTAGAGCAGGAGCTCGACGGCCATCAGCGATGGGTATGGGACTGCGCTTTCTCCGCCGATTCTGCGTACTTGGTTACGGCTTGCAGCGACCACTATGCGCGGTTGTGGGAGCTGCAGAGCAAGACCATCATCCGGCAGTACAATGGGCATCACCGGGGTGCGGTGTGCGTTGCGCTGAACGACTACTCTGAGGGGAGGTGAGGTCGGTCAGCACGGCTGACGTTCCTGCTGTGCTGGCCGGACCGGGAGGTTCCAGGGCCTCAGCATGACTCGTTCTAGGCCAGCGTTGCTCGGGTTTCGTCCACCAACGCGGCGGAGTCTTGGCGTTAGGTGGAAAAGATTGAGCACTGCTTTAGACAATATCAGCGAGGCGTCCGGCGTTATAGCTTTGTGTATGAGTAACGGTATGCATCCTTGAGAATGAAGTTCGCGTCTGTAATATCGGTAGGTGATGGCAAACGGTGGGGTTGTATTCGAAATACTTGCACGATATGCAACTATTGTCGTCTGAATGAAGAGGTAGATGCAGATATATATCTACACGCATACATACGGACCGTGCTATGGACAGGTACAGTGTGCACCATGTGAAGGTGTCGCTTCAGTATCCACAATTTTACATCGCTCAACTGGGAAAGGAGATGTCCTCAGTGGAGTGTCCTCAGCATTAGAGTTTCTGCACCACCAATCATATAATAAGGTAGCATATCCAGCTCGAGCTAGAAGGACTTTGCAACCACCAACTCGCACAATCCACCGCTACCACAGGATGAGCTCCGAAAAGCCATCAAGCTCCCAGTTGTGCCGCCTCCTGGCATCCACCCACGTCTCCATGCCGCCATGCCGCCTACCGCTGTTCCCGGCGGAGCTGAGGATCGTGATATATGAACTGGTCCTTGCAGAAACGGATCCTGTGGATATCACATCAGCTGGTGTGCAGCAACCGCCTCTTCTGCTAGCATGTCAGACACTTCGGCGGGAAAGCTTGCCAATCTACTACAAGCTTAACAGCTTTCAAGTGGAAGCCAACCACCTTGACGTGGAGATACACCGTATATGGGTTGTGCATACACGGAGTCTGAGCGTGGAGCCTGAGATCATAGCACATACCCTGCTTCCATGGATGCCCAATTGGTTGGACTTGGAGAGGTGGCTGCAGCTGTACTACAGTGGGGAGGTATACTGCAGAATGATTGATCCAGCCGAACACCCTCTGACAAAGACCCGCCGGCGAGAAGACAATTTACTCAGGCTTCGGTTGCGGAGCAACTGTTGATAGGTGGAATGTTCACGGT
>Ga0058704_10001056_pt1 | contig 13142 bp, 12 predicted proteins | sample AgamicMgSfe_FD_71363 | JGI IMG/M metagenome (GOLD analysis project Ga0058704, IMG submission 71363) | Agave microbial communities from Guanajuato, Mexico - Mg.Sf.e | ecosystem: Host-associated > Plants > Phyllosphere > Phylloplane/Leaf | place: Guanajuato, Mexico | collected 2012-05-30
GCCGACGGGGATGGAGTCGCGTGGGTGGGGTGATTGCGTCTGGCTTAGGGGTGCGGTGGATGCGGTGGTAAAGCGCTGCATGGCCGGGGCAGAGAGTGAGAGAGGGAGCAGGACGAACGAACAAGAACAGGAGTAGTAGCGGTCGCTGACATATCTATTATATTATATCTTCATCCCTATGTAAAAATCCCGACTGGCTAGGCTAAGCCTTTTTGCTTACAGGCCCCTCCTGTCAGCAGTACCAGAGAGGTAGTGCTTGTCCGCCCGCTCTGCTTTTCGCTGCACGAGGGCCGGGTGTCAGCTGACTTCAGCTGTGGAGAGCCAATCACTTCCAATCGCAACTACGCTGCACTATTAACTACCAGCTACGTATCCGGGAATGCCTCGTCACTCCTTACTCGCGACATCTTCGAGCTGTTATGTGATTCTGAATATCTTCCTTCGATCTTGCCTCGGGGCTATGAACATCACTATCCTGCAGTCTTGTACGTCCAGCGCTGCTGATGCTGATGCTGGCTATGACTCATCCTCAGATAACCAAGTCGTACGAAACTTCGAGAAAGCTGCATTGACGGCGTGCACAATGACATGCTCGGACAAGTCCTGTCTTTCGATTCGTACACTTCACTGTCCAGAATATCGTTTCCATCCTTCAAGTCACAATGGCAGCAACGACTATACCTCTTGATACTCCTCCCACCATACCTCTCAGTCCTCCTCCCACCATTCCACACGATGAGCCCAACATGGACGGCGGCTCCGGCTGGATCGTCGTCACCTCCTGCGCACTAATCACATTCTGGTTCGTCGGCGTAACCTACAGCTGGGGTGTCTTTCAAGCATCTCTTGTCGAGTCACGCTTGTCGACCGCTTCGACGCTCAGCTTCGTAGGCAGCAGCACTGTTGCGTGTGTAGCCGTGTTCGCGGTGCTGAATGCACGCTTGCTCAATATCATGGGCGCTCGTGCGATGGGAATGTCAGGTATACTGCTACTTGGCTTGGGGGAAATCCTGAGTGGGTTCACCGTGCACAACTTGTTGGGTTTGTTTGTGACGGCCGGGTTTACAATGGGCATCGGCGCGAGGTACGTTTGATGGCGAGCGAGAGCGGTCTAGCGAGAGCGGTCTAGCGAAAGCAGTCTGTGCAAGATATGGAGACTTATATACATTTCTAGCTTCTGCTTCATGGCCGTCTCCGTCATTCCAGCACAATACTTCCAGCGCAAACGAGGACTCGCAAACGGCATCGTGTTTGCTGGAGGTGGTCTGGGGGGTGCCGTAATCTCCATCGCAGCTGAACAGCTTATCCGCCGTCTCGGGACCGCTTGGGCATTCCGCATTACCGGACTCCTGACACTAGCTACGGGCCTGCCTGCCGCGTGGCTCTTGCGCGAGCAAAGTCCACGCCGGCGTACCACCTTCATCGACTGGCGTCTTTTCCGGAACCCGAAATTCACCCTGCTGTTCCTGGCCGGATCGATAGCCATGTTTCCGCTCTTCGTGCCCCCCTTCTTCCTGCCACTCTACGCCCAATCTCTCAGCCTCTCCTCCTCCACCGGCGCGGCACTCGTCGCCGGCTTCAACTTCTCCTCTGCGATCGGTCGAATCACAATGGGCTTGCTGTGCGACAAGCTGGGCCCCATCAACACGCTCTTCCTGAGCCTGCTGGTCAGTGGCCTGAGCATGCTACTCATGTGGCCATTCCGTGGTGGTCTCGGTCTCCTCCTCGCCTTCGCCATCATCAACGGCTTCGGAAACGGCGGCTTCTTCTCGACCATGCCGACAGTGGTTGGGAACGTGTTTGGCAGCGAGCGCGTGGCGCTGGCTTTTGGCATGATTGTCACGGGTTGGAGTGGCGGATACTTGGCCGGGGGCCCCAATTGCGGGATACTTGCTCAGCGCGTTTGGTGGTGAGGAGGCGGGGCTGAGGGCCTTTCGACCAGCAGTATATTATGCGGGATCGATGGCTATGGGCGCGGCTGGGTTGGTGCTGGCGATGCGACTGTTGACGGAGAGGAAGGTGTTGAAGAAGTTGTAGACGCCACATGGGAGCACTACGGCAGGGGGGATGAACACCAGGACATCATCACGCATGCATTACAGGTCCTTGCATTGCTCAAAATTGCACCTTGATGGAGGCATCTCGACTGAGCAGCAATGCAAGGACCTGCAAGGCATGCGTGATGATGTCCTGGTGTTCGTCCCCCCTGCCGTAGTGCTCCAGTTCTGGTTGACCGTTGGATTCATGACCTTGATCGAATAGGTCAATCGGCCAGAAGTCTGGCAGCTCGATCTTGAATGATCGAATATGCTGAAGGCGCTGGCAAAAGTCCATCTGGGCAGCTGGAGTTGCGAGGGTGTTTTGGAAAGCTTAGCCAGCTGGGGTTATCGTGTACGAGAAGCACGTATATCTGGAGCCTCTTGTTGAGAGAACATGCCAAACGTCAGTGCGTACGAGAATTTGCTAGTATGCACCATCTCGAAGTACGCAAGTCGACCAGCAAGCCTTGTTCCTTAATGAGCTCAACCGTATGCTGCTGAACACTAGCACCGCATGGTGCGCCTGTTTGACCAGTCCGTTCTTCACAAATGAAGTCCTTCATCGTTATCATCTTCACCCATCTGCTGTGCTAGTCGTCGTCTCAGCTCTTCATCAGATAGGCTCCCACTCGTCCGCTGTGCTTGGCCATCTTGACGAGTTCCGGAATCCGCCTCCTCGTGAGCGCTACTCCCATTCAGCAAAGTCCCATTGGTGCCTTCATGACCGCCATTGACCTCCCCCTTGCCACCGCCATCATGTCCCTTCTCCTCATCCCACTCCACCCACGGCATCCTCCTCACCATCACAACCTCCACTTTCAACATATCCACCCTCTCCCTGAATTTCGCCATCACCGCTTCGTTTTCTGCAATGGCGTCTTTGCAGTCATGATCTCCAGAATCAGCGAACGGTTGGAGTTGCGCATTCGAGTGTCGGAGATGATACAGAGAGTTGCGGAGTTCAGCTGCTTTTGCATGGAGGGAGGCGATGGACAGATCAGTCAACGCTGCAGCAAAGCGTGCGTTTGTTATAGGCGTCGCGGTGACTGGGGACTGTTGCGCCATGGTGGTGCAGCGACTGGTTACTTGGTGGTGAGTATTGTACAGCAGAAGGTATCGTGGTATTGACTCGACGCTCTTCCCCGCAAAACAAAGATCACCAGACGACATTGGACGGATTCGATCTTTTTGTCGCAAGGTCTGCCACCATGTACAGTGCACCACTATCACTCTAGCAGTATTGCTATGCCCAAACAGAAGGGCGCAGATGCCGTCGATACTGGTGTATCCGTCGGCGCGACGTCTACGCCCTCCTCCCAGGTCCCTGCACCATATCCAGAGTCAACCCTGACTATAAGCCGCAACAAGTTCGCCATTCCCCGTGCCTTGTGTTGCGCCATGCGTACTCAGAGGAAGTTAACCGATCGTTGTTAGACATTGGCGATATATCTCTGCTTTCCATGGCCCATGGCTCCAGCTCCCGCACGAAATACTCGAAACACTTGCCCACAGCAACTTTCTTTCTCCGCAACCACGCCAGACTGATTCTGGCGTCCTGTTCGATCTCCTCAAGATTCGCAAACTCGTCGACGATGCAGCAGATCTCGCTGTACGTGCGCAGAATGGGACAGCTTCCTCCGCGTTGTCCAACGACAATGGCTCTCCAGGAGGTGGCTTGGGAATGAGCAATAGAGGCGGCGCAAGCGCAAAGTTGAGTCCGGAAAGAAAATATCGCATGAGGGAAATGGCAGTGTCGAAGCTTGCGATGGCATACAGACTGGACGAGGTAGCGGCTAGTGTTGCGACCATGCAGTCGGCTTCAGCGCTTGATACCGTAGCTATGCTTGTGCTGCAGCGCAACCCGGCGAATATCGATGCAAAGTATGTCAAGTTCTTCCACGAAAAGATTCCCAGTCGCATGATGGCAGAGTACACACCTTTGACGCCGCTCAATGAAATCGTGGCGAATGAACCTGGGCATGCGCAGGCTGCTGTATTGCGGACTCGAGCGTTGACGAGGATTTTCAAAGATGATCATATTGGTGCTGTCAACGATCTTACCGAGTCCTTGGCGATTTGCAGATTGGAGGCAGGAAAACAAAAAGCCGGTAGGGATCAATTGGTATCGATAGCCACAGCGAGAGAAGAGGCGGAAAAGAGGAGGATGTGGACAAGAGATTGGATACACGAAAACAGGGTTGCTGAAGAAGATCAGCCTCGCGGGATGGAGATGCAACTATTATTTCAGCGCGGGAATCAGTATTTGACACTCGCTTGCCAATATGTCAGGATTGCACTCGAGCAGTTCAAGGCATCGCAGTATGCCGAGGGACGAGCACAAGAGGATGCTGCTGAGAGCTCAGAAGCTGGTGCGCCAGATTGCAAAACCAGCGTCGATGCGGAAGCTTATAAACGTGCCCTCGAAGCCCGGGAAAACATCAGAAAACATGCAAAGAGAGCATTGAGAGATTATACAACTTTCCTCAGTCATCTGGACTATGCCCATGCGCCTGCTAATGACATAGCTGACGCCACGAAGGCAGATACTCGTGCTGAAAGTACGGCGGACGGAGTAGATAACCAGCAGGAATCGCGATCCACTGCTTTGGTGCGCCGCGAACGACAAAGGGACGCCTCGCCACAATCAGCACATTGGACGACCACAGTCGTTCCGATAGTCTATGATATCCCTACTCTTCTGACACCAGCGCCTCCGACGACCTTGCCGCCGTTCCCTCCAATCGCTACAACCTCAACAGCACTTACCATTCGTTCTAGCAACCCCGCCACGACTATCCTGTTAGACGACCAACATCAGCACCAAGAAACGCTGACATACCACCCGCTTCTCCCCGAGACCTTGCACTCCCTCCTACTGGCGCATGCGCTGCTGCAAACACCCCCAACCACACTATTCCGGATTGCGAACAATGTAGCTCGTCTCGCCCGGCTCGCAGACGGTTATCCTTTCTTTCTGTCTGCGCGTTCGCCTGCACGCGCCGACTGGGCGGAGATACTGCGGAAGACGAGTAATTGGGTGGGTTTGAGCAAGACGTGGGAAGGTCTGATGAAGATGGGTACGCAGGAGGCGGGTGGACCTAGCACATCTTCAGCAACCTCCACGGCGAAGAGTGCCAAGAAGAGCAAACCACAAAGCAAGCCGGAAACTAACGGAGCGACTACCAGTACTGGTTCTACAAGTTCAACAACAACTCCGTTGAACAGTGTGAAGTCTAATGGCACGTCTGGTACCCCCAAGTCAAACTCGGATGTCGTCAAGGAGCACACCAATGGCAGCGCGAATGGCACGGATAGCACGCATGACAAGACACTTCGCGATCGAATCCACAAAGAGGCTGTGTTGGAGGCGTTGGGTGACGAGCGGGTTGTCGATGACGACACGTTTCAGCAAGCTGTCGAAGCTAGAGAACGTAGAGCGTGGCGGGAGATGAAAAGCGATAATGCTGCGGATGTGCAGGCATCTGTAGATGGCGTAGAAGAGCTACCGACATCAGCAAGGCTTCCGGATGACAAAATACCGAAGTCTTCCAAATCTTCGGACCGGCTGCCCAACGGATCTGCTCCCAAAGATCTGGAGTATGTAGCAGAGGCCCGTCCAGATTCATCGAAGTCCCTACAAGAAGATGGCTCGTTAGCCGACAGCAACGGAACATCTCATACCACCACCATACCATCGCAACCCGACACTCCTCCGAACGCAGGCACCCCTCCTACCCTTCTGTCATCTTCTCCTCCAGCCCCAACAACGAAAGCCACGTCCTCTACACCTCAACCTCAATCTCAAGCCCAACCACAATCACAAACCCAACCCCCATCTCAAACACAATCCCAGTCCCCAACTTCTCAACCTCTCCCCAAACCAAAGCAGAAACCAAAGTCAACAGCACCACCCGTCGCAAAAGACGAGGAATACCTCATCGGCACAGAGCGCGCTTCAGCTATTGCAGCGTGGATCTTGGAAGCACCTGCAACGGTCGATTTGAGTGTGCTTAATGGTGCTGGGGTGAAAGGAGGGAGGACGAGGAGGAGGAAAAAGGTTGTTGTGGGTGGTGGTGGAGGAGGAGGGGAATGAGGAGAAGAACGAGGCATGGGACGTGTGAAAGAACTTGAAGATGGCAAACCCGGGGAAGTGGCGATGAATAGTGGTAGCTGGCTGTCCATTCTGGTCACACCATCTGCGATGGTCCATGCATTTTGTTTGTCTTCAGCTGCATCTTCATAGGGGAACCATATGGAGCCAGAGGGAGAGAGTGGCTGTCTGCGCTTTGGAACAAACATTTGGCATAGACTCGATTGGGATAGATTCGTGCTTGGAATCTATAAAAAATGAGCAGGGTCCCAGAAACATAGTCCCTCGAAGCTCCCTCCTTTCCATGCTCCATTCTCAAAGCGCCATGCCCACGGCTGCCAACATGGCCGAGACCAGCGTACTCGACCATACTGATATCCTTTCAATGCGACTGCCCGCTGAGACTGGCGTGGCAGGAAAAGAAGTTGTCATGCCTTGATTGAATGTCTTTGCAGTCGACTCCTCCACGCTACTCTCCTGACCAGACGCAGACGGCGGCATTGGAGTGGCGGCATTTGCATTTCCAGCCAGTGGACTGGTCGAAATCGATGTCACATACATACGATTGCGGCAAGCCCAAGGAGGAAGTAGTCGTCGAGGGGTTTGTCGTGGATGTCGTCTGCAATCGCGTGGTTCTCGGCATATGGCAATGGCAACATCGGGTGATGGCGATGGTGCCGGCACCGTGACCGCGGGATATCAAGTTTTAACTATTGAACCAGCACCCGTCGCCCCCCCCGTACCCCCGACAATTCTTACTCGGCGTCGTCACAACGACCGGAAAGGCGCTGACGGTCTTCAGATACATTACAGAACCCTCTGGAGTCGGCACCACGCCAATCATCGATTACGGCCGAGCGGAATGGCACTGGCACTGACAGGCCCGTCCCATTGCTCGTCCCCTCGACCCCAACTCATAGTCACAGAAGCGGTTGTGGCGCAGACGTAGGCGGGAAGCAGGGGCCGAGGGGGGTACAACAGCCGTTGGGGAAGAAGCCCGGACGGGACTTGCAGGACGGTGTAGATCCCGCTATTGTTGCTGTGTCGAAGCATGGGTGAGAAACTGATGGCGGAGGTGGACCGATGCCAGAAATACCCATCCAAAGTGTCGACATTGGTACACAAGCTTTCGATTGAGCTGAATGATGATAGTGCGTGTCTGAAGGGCTGGTGTCTACTGCTTCGCTCGGAGCATAAGTAGAAGTCGGCGGCAAACTCATCATATCAAATAAATATAGAAGGGTACCAAAAGCAAACTGGAGATCCACATACACCAGGCCTTAGGGATGTCGTCCAGAACAACGAGAAGGTAGAGAAGTCAGTCTTATACCGAAAAGACAAAAGTACAGCACCAAGCAAGGCTATTGTAGTCGTGTATGGAATAGTCGAATCTGGAGTCGCAATTTCTGATGAGCCCACGAGAACGTTGACATCGTCCGGGTGAGTGGTTGTGGTCGAGGAGAGAAGGGGCGCCATAATACCCGAGGATATCGCCAAAGACTCTCTATCAGTCCCGCGTTCCGGACTGGGGCGATGCTTTCTGTTAAAACAAATCAATCACTATCAGCTGAGCATTGTCAAGAACTGCTGAACGAGGGAGAAGACAGGCTGAGCCCCTAGTCAGCAAAGTTGCAGTGAACGTGATGCAAGAATGTCGCATTATAACAGAAGGAACTTCAGACAGCGGGGAACCTTCAATCAAGGAGTGTCCGCAAGAGGCACCGTAGATAATACCGAGTATGTCTGAAGATCATGAACTCGACATCGATCACCAAGGGCTCAGTAGCATAATTCCAGCCTATATCTACAGTGTACTATCGACCGGATAGGATAGCGCCTGAGCACTGGCCAAGTTCGCCCAATTCAGGAAGCTATTAGTATCATGCCTCGGCCCTCGTCTCCATTACTGTCTCTGACGATGACTGCGCCAATGAGCAAGCAGTATATGTTTCGCTCAGTAAGAGAATCCTCTGGACGATGAAGCCAAGCTGTTCCCGAGCAAGTCAACGCCAACAAGAGCAACAAGTCAGTCTGATATCGGTACTTCCCCCGCTTACAAGCATGCCGCAAAGAATCAGACACATTCAGCCGCATGCAACCAGTCGAAGGGAGATCAATTTTCGCAGCTCCAGCCCACAGCGTTTCAAGCACATGGTCGTAGCAGCTGGGAACCAGAGAAAGACTTTGTGTCCACATGTACCACTAAGAGCAATTCGACCTTTGAGCCTGCAGCCAGCTCAAGAAGGGCCTATTTAAAACAAGCCATGTTGTACAATGCTCTAGACGCGCCTTGGCGCTCATTGCGTCGACAATTGGATACATACAGTAGGTACTTTCCTCTGATGGTAGTTATAAGAGGACTACTACTAGTAGTCCTGATCACAGTGTGGTTACCACTCCGTTGTCAATCCCTGCAGCATCATCGTCAACAAGTTCGGATTCGCCGAAATCTCCTCCTTCCTCGCCAAGATCTCCCCAACATCCCAGTTTGTCCACACATATCGGCCTTTCAGGAACGCAGCTTCGGCGCTCGCGAGCCACACCATGAAGTCTGCTGGAAGGGATACTGCACTCATTTAACAAAGCAGTCCATGTCACATCTTATCGGCGTACTCACCATCATCGGGCGCCTTCACGCCCCTCCTCGCGGCCATCTCCGTCTGCACCCGTCCCGGATGCACACTCACTACATGCAACTCTTCCCTCTCCTTCGCCAAAGCCTGCACATACCGATCCGCCGCAGCCTTACTCGCCACATACGCGCCCAACCCGGGCACCTGCGCCGCCGTAGGCAAATGCACGAACCCGGCTGACACATTGATCAACATCGGCCTCTCCCCCGCGTTCGCCAGAAACGCACTGCAAGCATGCTGCAGCCCCTTCACATTGACCTCGAACGCGCGCCAGAAGTCCGCCTGAGCCGCTGGATCCTGCGTCGCCGCGGGCGCGGGCGTGGGAAGGTACGCGGCGTTTGCGATGAAAACATCGATTGGTCCTAGCTCTTTCGCGAGCGTCTCGAATGCGGCGTTCGTCGCAACGGCATCGACTTGATCTGCGACGGTATAGGCGACTTTTGTACTTTCAAGGGCAACAGTGCGGACTGCAGCCGCGGAAGTGACAAGGGAGGTTTCGTTGCGGCCGAATATGCCGATATTAGAAGCACCCGCACGGGCGAAGGATGTAGCGATTGAGGACCCAATGCCGGTGCCCCCGCCGGAGATGACGATAGTCTTGCCGGAGGCGGAGAGGGCGAGGCGGAGTGGTGAGATGGTCGGGTAGGAGGTGTGGTGGAGGAGTGATGTGAAGCGAGGAGGGAATCTGGTGGCCATATTGGGGATTGGGGTGGTTGACTTATTTTGGCAGTGCCAGACCGAAGATAGGTGGTTGCTTACTCTCGGAGTGGACTGGTCATCGATAGGGAGCAGCGGCGTTGACGGGTGAAAGTACATTGCGTGACTCACTCGGGAGAAATCGGGGGAACGTCTACAACGCTTGATCTTCATACACTTTTGCAATCTGCCGGCTTTCAAAAAGCCGGAACGATAGCAGGCGGTGTCGATAGGCTGTCAAAAGAAAGCATTAGCCGGACCGAACGACGTGTCAGCACCCTCACCTAGGAGCATGCTGTCCTGGATACTCGGCATAGCCCCGGTGGCAGAGCGTCTGTTCTGTCATTCAGAAGACCGAGACGCTAACAACCTGCCTTTTCGAGTATGTGGTGATCAATCAGCAGTGGTAAGCCTAAGCTGATATCATTCTCTCTCCTTCCAATCGAACACGATAGTCAAGTCGGCATGACGTCTTCTTGCACTTAGATAACAGCTGGGTGTTGAAGGAACGTGTGGTAGTACCGAAGCAGTGATCGCGTGCTATGCTATGCTCCGTAAGCAACATACCCTAAAGCTCAGATGAGCGACGTTAGCCGCGCGGGCCCGTTGCCAAGACTTTCTTGGTATGCTTCAGAGTATGGTGCATTCTTGTAAGCTCATTCGAATCCCGCGCGGCATTACTGACGACTAGCCTGCTTTGTAAGCATAGTGCACAACCCAGCAAGCAAGCAGCCGTGACCTTCGTCAATGAGTCGAAGGGAGAGCTGTTCGAGGAGATCTGTTCGCATATAAGAACGACGACATCTTCCTCCAGCTCGCAATGTTCAGGAGAACATACCTAACACTGGCCATCAGCATCGCAATCGCCAGCATCCTTTACCACCTCGGCTTTCCCTCCTCCACCAATATCTTCACCAACATCATCACCGACAGCAATACCACTATGTCCCCCAACCCCATCCTCCTCATCCTCGGGTCCGGCCCCCGCGTCGGCACCTCCGTCGCAAAAGCCTTCGCTAGCAAGGGCTACACAATCGTACTCGCCTCCCGCTCCGGTACGAATGCCAAAACCACCGAAGGCTACCACTCCCTTCAGGCCGACTTGTCCGAGCCCGCCTCTATTCCCGGCCTTTTCGCCACTGTGCAGAAGGCAGCCGGCGGCCCCCCAAGCGTCGTCGTATGTAACGCCGGCTCCTTCACTGCCCCGCCCGACAAAGACAGCGTGCTGTCCATTCCAGCAGAGAATCTGATCAGAGACTTCAATGTCAACACTATCAGTCCGTACATTGCGGCGTATGAAGCAGCCAAGGCTTGGGACGCGGTGGGCGGTGAGCACAAGAAGACGTTCATCTATACGGGAAATATTCTCAACACTGTCGTCCTTCCCATTCCGATGCTCACGGATGCCGGGATGGGTAAGGCGGCGACGGCGTACTGGATTGGTGTTGCGGATGCAAATTTCGCTGGGAAGGGCTATCGGTACGTGGGTGTGCGGGTTTGCTAGAAGTGATATTGCTGACAAGTATTATAGCTTCCATTATGCGGATGAGAGAACGGAGGAGGGGAAGTTGGCGGGCATGGCGATCGATGGACCTGCGCATGGAGAGTTTTATGCTATGTTGGCGGAGCAGAAGGAGCATGTCCCTTGGCATGCCACGTTTGTGAAGGGGAAGGGGTATACCAAGTTCTAGACTGGTAGCTGGGACGAGCACACCTCATGGCAGCTTGATCGAAGGGCGCAGGGCTGAGTGAGTGTATTTACTGGCACCGAATGTCGATAGGAGACAGTTTGAAAACTATTCGAGTGGTTACAGCATCTAGACAAGAAGAACCAGTTCAGCTTGACTGCCGAAGCAAGTAGCCAGGTCCCAGTCCACTGTCCATTCGCTCCTATGCTGCCATGTGTCCTCCATGATGGCCAATGCTTTGTGTACTGTACCGTAGACTTTGCTCGGTTGTGCCTTCTGAACTATGGCACGGAAGTCAGATTCCTGATCGTGACTCGCTAGACATCCGGCGACGACAAGCGGCCAGACTATTGCGCGCAAGAGAACGACGTCGTGATGTAAGAGTATGTCTTGGATGCGGGTGATATGGTGTCGAACATCGACGTATGTTGGCTGCCAGCCGGATACCACAACGTGAAGGTAGAGTAGAGCAGCATGTGCCCAGATGCGAGTGACCACGTCAATGGAGGCAATAGATGCTAATACCGTGTCACTGCGTGGACGAAATATGTTGGAAAGTGAGTTATCATCTTTAGCTCCTACATCCATAGTGTTCTCAATACGCGATATCTCTGCTTCGAGGGCGGCTTTGATGACTAAAGCCTGTGATGCCAAAGATATGATGTCAAGAGAGTCTGTTGTCTTTCTCTCGATCTTCCAGGCATTGAGAGATGCGATCTTGCTGATCTGTAAAACCACTGCATTTGCAATTCCAGCGACTCCTGCTAAGTCGATTTTTGCAGAATCATAAATGTCGAAATCAAGCAGATTTTCATGATATCGGTACAGCAGGGGCTGTGTGTTCGTTGTCGTACTGGAGATAATATCATCTAGGATCAACAAAGACGTGGCGAAGCGGAAGCCTGCCTGCTCGGCACTTGGCATATATGGGGTCAGCTTCAAATCACTATTTTGTGCTGCTCGGAGACGGCCCGTGATGGTTTCTTCGAAGCTGTGTCGATGATCACCGGAACTCTCCATGATCTGCTTGAAAAGTGCAACAGCACCATCAAGATGTGTCTGACACTTTTCAAAACTAGACATCGCAATTTCGAAACGTTGGAGCTGCATGATACTAACCAGTATACGTACAGCACCAAGAAGATGTGATGCCACGTCGGAGTCCAGCAGAACCTGTAGAGCGTGCCGAAGGACTTTAGAAGCGTCGCCGTACTGCGTTAGGATTGTGTTGCAGAGTTCCGTGCGGCAATCTGCGCCACGCGCGATGTTGAAGAAGTAAGAGCTTTGACAAAGAGTTGATTGCCGGACCACTGGACTTTTGAGCATCATTTCTAACATCCAGGCACGGCCACCATCCATGATAGAGGGACGATAGAAAGGGAACATAAGCGGCATAAGATGTTCGATGTAAAATGTCATGAGCACAGTATCAGACTGCTTGAAGTGTGAGTTCACGAGATCTATCTTTCCTAGAGTGCAAGATGATGATGATGTATCAGAGGTTGGAGGTGTTGTGCTGGCTGAGTTGTAAACCGGAAGCGTTTCTGATATCGCAAGTTCTGTTGCCGGTATCACTGAAGATTGTTGACTTGCGACGACATCGTCATTATCCAAGCTGCTGCGAGTCTCTCTTCGAAGATGAGCCTTGGCCTTCACGTCTCGCTTCAGCCGATCAGTCATCTCTTGCTGTTGCTCGCCTCCATCCATCCATGATGGTTTTGTCTCGCTGAAGTGACATGTTATGAATAGCGAGGCGCAGGTCTCACATACAGGGTGACGTCCATCACAGCGTTTCTTACGCAGGCGACACGTCCAGCAACCTGCAAAACTTTGCATCGCTGGTCTGTTTCATCAGTATGATATTGGTAGGAGAAAAGGTGTGGTCGATGTATTGATTTGTCAGCTGGGAAGGCATTCGTGCTTGTCAGCCCGACAGTCTCACATGCCAGCTGTTTCTCCTACAACCTGCAAGCTGATATCATGTAGACATGTAGAT
>Ga0058704_10001057_pt1 | contig 13134 bp, 18 predicted proteins | sample AgamicMgSfe_FD_71363 | JGI IMG/M metagenome (GOLD analysis project Ga0058704, IMG submission 71363) | Agave microbial communities from Guanajuato, Mexico - Mg.Sf.e | ecosystem: Host-associated > Plants > Phyllosphere > Phylloplane/Leaf | place: Guanajuato, Mexico | collected 2012-05-30
ATGCTGGAGTCGCACAACTGCACGGGGTTGGAGGACTGCAAACAGGTGGAGAAGGACAGGAACAAGGAGAAATTGGAGAGCGAGCGGACGGTGGCGATCAAGGGCATATGAGCGACGAGTTCGACTCAAATGCACTGATGGTCTCCTGAGGTAGAGGGAGGTCGCCGTGGTAGCCAATCTGGGCGGGCGTTAGCTCGGAGATGACATTCTACGCGCGGCAAAGACGTGAGACTCCAGCGCCGCTCTTCGAATACCTCTTTTACGTGCCGTCCTCGTGTGGCACGATATGTATTTACGATTTATTGAGCGAGGCGCTTGGGTCACTGGTAATATGAGGGTATATCAGGTTCCAAATTAGATTGATGCTTTGTTCTTACTGCTGAAGAGTCCTTGCAATAGCTCGAGTCGATGGAACACCGCGTGAAAGTACCTGGCTCCTGACCTTATGGAAGCCTAGGGCAATATCGTCACCCGCATACGAACAAGCTTACAGAGATGATACTCCTCCCTCCCTTCCTTTTTTGAAAATTCGATCCTACTTCCAACTTGAATTCAGCGCCAAGCAGAGGCGGTAAGTCTTTATACCTTCTACTTGTCCTGCAAACCTCTTCCCCTCCTCCACTACAATGCATCAGACGTGGAAGACATCATAAGCGGCTCGCGTCGGGCGTCACGTGCCGTTGCCGCAACCACTCTGTCCGACCCACAGGAATGAAAGAGGTAGGCAACTTATCGAGCCATCCAGGGTGGCACGCCCGGCGTAGTCAAAGTGAGCTTCTGGAGTTTGGGGGCCTTCTTAACGACGTTGTGAGAGGAGGATCAAAGAGATGAGGATAAGGAGGTTGGAACTCTTCGTAATGTGGGCTAATTGCGCGCTAGCTCCTTTCGGATCGTGGGTAAGGTTGCTTGCATGTGATTGTCCGATGCGCCCTTCTGAGGCTCTTTCTCGGACTTGCGCCTCACCACCCTTATAGTTTTTCCATCGACGCGTTCCTCCATCTTAACAGAACGTACATGCCTCTTTGGACTCTCCAGGCATATAGCGAAAGTATCCGAGCTGTCTACCACAAAAGGATGTCATAGTGGCGAAAGATAGAAGAAGATTTAGGAGAGCGGAGTATTTACTGTTCATGTTGACCGGCTCTGTTCGCCGCTAGCCTGGTAGAGAGATTATGTTGCAAACGTGCGTAAGAGACGACAGCGCGGGTGTCCAGTTGAAGGCCTCTGCGTTACTAGTGCCGTATCTAGTGAGCTTCACTCTTGGATTGACCGTTCAAGACGGCAGCCTGCGACAATGGCAAGTCACTACATGAGCTTCAATATTTGTCAATGCTATGAAACGCGGAAGGGAGGTTGCGATTGCGAGTGAGATTGGAGACGCTGCTTCTACCTCTCTTCACACGACGGTGACACCTCACATCCGACAACAGGTAGTCAGTCACAATTGCGTCAATGTTCTACTTTCACTCTCCGACATCGAGTCCTCAATTTTACTCAGCTGTCGTCGTCAACACTGCTTACATTCTACTGAGCCACCGAACTCGCACAGCCATGGATGGCTTTATCCCAGGACCAGCGATCGACGAGAACATGGCGGACCGTCCAACGCCCTACCCAGCAATTGAGGAGCAGCATGGCGGTACCAGCAACGGCATCGAGCGAACCGAGAATCGCTACCTGACGCCGGTCACCGAGGATGAGCATGTCTATGCGGCAGCGGATCACTTTCAGGTACGTAATGGTGCACAGTCAGAGCAGGAGCAGGAGCAGGTGTCGCTGGAGCAGGGGAATGGCGAGATGGCGCAGGAGAATGGACTGGTGATGGCGGAGACAACGGTGACAGGCAATGAGGATACCCCAGGAGTGTTGAGCGTTACCGAAATCAGCAAGCTTCAGGCTATGGGGAGAGTTGCGGGTGAGCTCATCGAGAAGTTCGCTTTGACATACGATCGGTCTCCGAGGCCGTACGCACGCATCAAAGCGTCGATGATCAGGGAGAAGGGGGCGGCTATCGCAAAGGAGCTTGACAAGTTGGGTGGGGTGGAGGTCGCTACGGAACCAGATGCAGGTAAGTATGCCCAGCTTGCTCCGGAACAGTCCTAAGCATAACACCAAACTAATATGGCCTCAGACCAACCGCTAGTCGTACAGGAGGAAGCACAGCTTACGCAAGGCTTGACACCCATTCAGTGCGAGACTGTCGTGGCGCTCTTCAACATCCAGCCTTCCGACCGCGCCAAGGAACCGGCTCCAGAGGCTCAAGACACTCATCTTGCAAGCCATCTCGCATGCGCTGCTGTGAGACTCTTGCTGGCTGACCGCACAGAAGTGGAGGGCTTGGCACAACTCACTGTCGATCTTTGCGGCGAAGCGGTGTGGCAGGACAAGCTCAAGTATTACGTTGAGCCTCCACATCCGGAGCCAGAGGTGAATGTGGCGAAGGGCTTATTGCAGCTCATGGTGCCGGTGGTCAATGAGTTCGATGAGGTGGCGGCCACAAGTCTGGAGCGTATCACTGGCACCATCGTTTAGCCAGCTCATGGCATGGGCATGATGGCGGAGCGCTGATCCTCTGCGGTACTTCGATGTCCACAAAATTGCTACTCGTCGCTAGGCAGTCGATCAGTAAGAGCCAGCAGCAGTGGCACGACAGAGGCGGAGAGTGAATGTCCCATGAGGGATGAGGGATATAGCGAAAGTCGTAACCGTCTCATGCTCCTTCACGTGGTATTGACGCATCAGGCTACCGCATAGCAGATGTGACATCGTGAACGTATGGTGTTCATGCAAAGTGAGGATGCTCCCAGCATCGAGGGGACTGAAGTAAATCGTGGTCGGACGATGCCAAAGCCTTCACATCGGTTCTATGTTGCTCTAGGAGTTCCTCATAAGAACATGTGACGTCTCACCGACATCTTAGGAGCAAACCCTCGTTGTGTTGAGAGGAAGCCAAGTGTGATTGCGTGACCCGAGCCTCTCGGAGCCTGTGTTGTTGAGATGTTCTCGGCAAAGGTAAGGAGGCGGCCCTTTCCTTCCGCGGGGTTCCGAGATTCCCGCCCCTTAGCCTTGGCGATCGAATTCGAGGGAACCCACTTGCACGACAAGCTGTTCACCACCGCAGACGACATCACCGCTGACCTCCTCCTCTTCCTCCTTCTGCAATGCGACGCGCTTCAGGGCAGCTTACGATGCCGAATTTCGCACCTTACACTCAAATATCAACTCAGGACGTCCAGGTCAGGCACAATGCTTATCTGGCAACGCATGATAACATCCGAATTTCGGCTCAGCCAGAAGCTTGATCTGAGGCCGCATCATCACGTCTCCCTTGGCGAATTGGCAGTGTCACATATGCTGGAAACTTCGATAACGATTGCGACGTCTCCGGCTTGGCCTTTCTCACAATCGTCTCCTTCCACAGCACATCATCGCCGTCCGTGGACTCGTGGGTTTCACTGCAAAGTCTGGGCAATCCGCAAACACCCACTGATAGGCTTTTTGATGATCGTTGAGATGCTCGAGAAGCAGCACTGCCTCTGCAAGCGTCCTCTCACCGCTGGTGGAGTGGCACTCATTGATGGTTGTTGCGCGTGGCCGTACGTGATAGGAATCTTCAGTAGGTGTGTTGCGCGGCGCTGATTATCGTACACAGTGTGGACAACAGAACGTCTCGCCAGTTTACGGCGTTTTGTACAGAAAAATGATAAAGTCTATCCGCGAAGAAGGCGACAAGACCGTTTTGCTCCGCCTGTGCTTTAGCAATCTTGACCCGATATCCACTCAGCGGACCGCAGCACAGACTTCCGGTGATAGCCTATTCGGCACGACTTGAGCGTATCCCTCCTTTTGGATTACTTATAGCCCACCCCTACCGCGCAAAGTAGAGATGCCTGATCACACCCGACTGTGCGGGCACCGTACCTCCCCACGACGGGTTTCCTTATCTTGCGGAGGGCATGTGGAGCATAGCCACGCCTTGGCCGAGCTCTACCATGAGCATATAGCCTCTATTGCCCTCCGGACCAAGCTCTACCTCGAGCATATAACCTCTTTTCAAGCTGTATCGAAGCGTGCGTGCCTCGCCGACAATATCACTACTTCTTGCCACTCGCCTTTCAAATATCCCGGCGCCTTCCCGACATGGCTTCGCGAGTCCCGACTAACGTCTCTTCCACCTCACACTTCAACTGCGATAAGAGCTCATTCGAGGTATCGCGGACCAACAGTACGCTTCGCGAATCCGAGGCGGAGTCACTCAGCGGTCCGGTATGCTTGGATGCCTTGGGGAGCGCTTCCGTAGCCGCAGGGCCTGCGTCTCTTGTCCCGCCCAACGAACCTGCCTGGCCAAGAGATTGGAGAGCAGATGTATGCCTTCTCGGATGCTTCTTCCTCATGTTCAACAGCTGGGGCGTGGTCAATGTTGGTCTATCGTGTTACTTGTGTAGTAGGTCAATCGAGCTAACAGTTTTAGGCTTACGGATCGTATGCTTCATTCTACATGCAGCATTTGATACCTGGGTTAGACTTCGAGCTATATAGCTTGATTGGCTCGACACAGTGTGGCGTGGTACTGTTTTTCTCTATGCCAGTTGGCCGCTTCGCAGACGCTGGCCATATCCGACAATTGCTTGTCGCTGGCACAGTCCTGACTACCATCAGCGCGTTCTTGTTGAGCGGTATCAATGGAAGCGCAGGGTACGACCAGGGAAACTACGGCTTGATCTGGTTGACGCAAGGCTTTCTTGGCGGTCTCGGTATGACTTGCTTCTTTGTCCCGTCTTCACAAGGTATGTAATCTCACGACAATATGTCAACCGGCAATGCAGCGAAGCTGACGTGATAATACAGTGGTTGCTACGTGGTTTGGAAAAAGAAAGGGCTTCGCTATCGGCATCGTTGCATCCGGCGCAAGCATTGCAGGTATCGTCTACCCGATAATGTTGAAATCTTTGATCAATCAAGACGATTTCGATAACGCTCAGAGATACGTCGCCACTTTGACCGTCGCATTGGCGATCGCGACAATATTCATGGTCCGGCCAAACCCAGCACATCAGGTTCGCAAACCAGAGAAGTGGCGCAAGCTCGATGTGTTCTTCGACATCCATGCTTTCAGGAATGCCTCGTTCTGCTGGTTCACAGCTGCCATATGCTTCCTCTTCATGGGCTTCTACGCGGTATTCTTCACGCTTGAGGAATGGGCGGCCGTCAAGGGGTTCGGCTATCGCGATCCAACACCTTCCGCTGTCGGAACCAGTCTAGCGCAAGAAGTTGCAGACGACGCCATTAGGACCTTCTACCTTCTCGCCATCATGAACGGCTCGTCCACTATCGGCCGGCTCAGCTCTTCGTATCTCTGCGACCATTTTGGTGCGCTGAACGTTCATGCAACAGTGACCTTCATTGCATCACTACTCGTCCTCGTTCTCTGGTCGACAGCAGACAGCGTAAAATCGGCAATTGCGTTTGTTGTAACCTTCGGCATCTTCTCGGGAGCTGTGATTGGCCTACCTCCGGCATCAGTGGCCTATATCTTGGGCCCTGATCCTGCAGCACAAGCAAAGCTCGGTCAGTGGACGGGCATGATGTACTCAACATCTGCAGTCTTCGCGCTTACTGGCCCAGTGATCGCGGGTCATCTGATTACCAAGTATGACCAAAGGTTTATCACGGTGCAGCTCTGGGCTGGACTGTGTATGCTGCTCAGCTCGTTTTGTATGTGCATGGCGAGGCTCTCTCTCCCGAAGAGTTCGCGAGCGTCCGACAATAACGCTGAGATCTCTGACGGAGAAGGCTGCAGTGTCATTGGACTCAACCGTCTGTCGGACAAAGAGTAGAGGGCGACACAACTTTGTTCTAGTATCTACATTCACTAGCACGGCAGACAACCTTAAAGCACGTCGTGCGATCACGAGTACATGTCTCGACTGTGAGCGGCCTGTTGAGTATTTGTATCACCGCCTCCCAGCAATTTATACAAGCTTTCTGGTACCCCAAGGCTCATATGAAGGCGCAAGATACTAGGTCGTTATGGGGAACACGGTCTTTGTTACAGCAGGACCATAAAACTGCTTCGCACTCTGGCTAGCAACATTGTAGCATATGCTCCGGTATAATGTTACGAGATCTGTTGTGAGGCCACTGATGTTGAGACTAGCCCTTGCAAACTGGAGCTATCCTAGTTCCTACGCTGAACCAACAGCGAGCCTGACCTTGAGCAGATCTTCGTCTTCGATCTTTTGACGCTTCTCAAGTAGCTCCTTCATATCCCAAGTGACAGACACGTATCTCGACCTCAACCACTCTCGCCTTTCTGCCGTCAAGAACACCATAGTGTCGGCAGCAAGCCGAGGCTGGTCAATCAGTAGGTGCTCCATATCCTTGCCCATCTTCTTCGCCAACTCGGTCAAAACGCCACCCGGGTGGATACTATAGGCCAGAATCTCGGGGTACTCAACGTTGGTGAACTCGCTGAATCTCATTACGGCGAGTTTGCCGGGCTGATAGCCGGAGCCGCCTGGCATGACAAAGTTTGCGCCGATGCTCGAGAGGTTCAAAATCTCTTTCAAGCCATCGTGAGTCTTGAGCAGTAGGGGTAAGAAGGCCCGAGTCATATGGTACACGCCGAACACGTTCACTTCGTAGGAGCGCTTCCATTCTTCGGGATTCGAATCGACCATCTTCGTAAATGGTTCGAGATATCCAGCGTTGTTGATTAGTATGTCCAATTTCCCAAAAGCATTTTCGACTTCCTTTGCCGCCTTCTCAACGCTAGCATTGTCTGCCACATCTAGCTTGAGAGCGAGGACCTTCGGGACTTGTTTGCCACTCTCCTTGGCAGCGGTTTGGACCTCACTCTTCAAACTCTCAAGAGAAGAGCGGGCGCCGATGACTATACAGGAAGCGCCTGCTCGTGCGAACGATATGGCGGTCTCTCGCCCGATGCCTTTCGAAGCGCCGCTGATGATTACTGCACGGCCTTTAAGATCGAACTGCTCTGGATTGACGTATTCATACGTGTCGTTATGGATGGTAGGTGTGAAGTCGGTTCCGGAAGATGATAGCTCGCTGCCTGGCACGTGTTCGTTCATTGGGTTTGCCATACTCCTTGCAAGCTTGAGTCCAATGAAAATGGGATATAGGAGAGAGAGAAGCGGCGAAAGGATATGTCAAGCTTGCCTCTGCTCTGTTACGTACGATGATGAAGTTCACTATCGAACATGAATCATCTCCACTACAAGAGCTGCAAAATCCTTGCCAGAGCGAACGCCTGGAACTCATTTGCGTGGAGGAACGACGCGAGACGGCTAAAGTGAACACGGATGTGCTGTTCCGGAGCATGTCGTCAGTGAGGAAGCAAGCTCGGTGCTGATTACGGGCCGAAAGCGGATGCCGAATGCCGAACAGACACTCACTCCTGCGACGAGTGACTGCCGTAAAAGACGTTATCACTTGCGCCCGGCAGCATGCACATACGATAGCGGTACCATTTGCGCTGGCGCTTGGTCTGCCAGCTCTATAATGGATGCGGAAGACTCACACAGCCTCGACAACGAGCAGCAATTCTGGACCGGTGGGTATCAGAGCCTTGGAAGCCCTGGCGACTACCGCTAATGAGAATCAACAGCACTCGACAATATAGTCGCTGGTCCTTCGGAGAGCTACGAGCTTATTGATGATGCCCTACGATCATACCTAGCGTTAACGGCCAACTTCAAAAGTAGGAGTGTCGCGCGCAGAAGAATGGACAGGTGGGCTGACAGGCGAAAGAGGACTATCTTCACTCGGAATATGACATAGCACGATGCTGTTACAAGCTGTTGGATGCGAAGCTGTTCCAGGCGAATCAGGACTATGTCCGACGGCAGTTCTTGTACTGCCTGTTACAGGTATGTCGTGCCCAGGCCGATATCGTGATGCCACATGCTGAGACTTCTGCAGGAGGATGAGGCCGATACGCTTCATCTCGCGGCCGCAGTGCTCATGTTTGATGGACGTGCCAACGAAGCCGCGTTCGAGATGATGCAGGCTGAGGGTGCCTTTCCGCGCCTAGTTGAACTGATACGCGCGAGACGAGACGATGATGTCGGTCTACACCGTCTGCTCTTGGAGCTGTTCTTCGAGATGGGCCGAATACAGAAGGTTGGCCGTGAAGACCTCGTGACCGTCGACGACAGTTTCGTCCTCTATCTCCTTCAATTGACCGAACAGTTGTCGGACGATGTTGATGACCCATATCACTATCTGACTATCAGAGTCTTACTCGTTCTGAACGAACAGTATATGTGTCTCGCTAGCGCACCCGCATCACCAAGCAGCGACATTAGTCCAGTCACCAATCGGGTGCTCAAGCTGCTGTCCACCCATGGATCATTATACCGGACTTTCGGCGAGAACCTGATCCTGCTCCTCAACCGAGAAGTGGCACTCAGTCCGCAGCTGTTGATATTGAAGCTACTGTACCTACTCTTTACGACTCCATCAACCTACGAGTACTTCTACACTAATGATTTGCACGTCCTGGTAGATGTCATCATTCGGAACCTACTGGACCTGGATCCCGGCGTTGGAAAGGCAGACAACGATAGGAATGGACAACGAGCATTACGGCATACCTATCTGCGTGTACTGTGTCCACTGCTGAAGAACACGCAGCTTGCCCGAGAAGGCAACAATTACAAGCGCGAGGAAGTGCGTCGACTGCTGTATCTGCTGGTCAACAGATCTACGGCACACTTCGCACCTGTTGATGAAACAGTGATTAGGCTTGTGATACGTTGCAAGCAGATCGAATGGCTGAGAGAAGATGGAGACGAGCAAGACCAGGAGATCGAGCGCAAGCTGAACGAAGTGGCGCCGAAAGACAGTGAGGTGGCGAAGAAGCTGCTTGGCATGTCGATCGACGATGCTGGCGAGAGCAGCCTTAGTGTGGTTGAAGTCGCGGCGAAAGTGGTAAGGGAAAAGCCGAGCGTGCCTGCGCCGAGACGGAGGAAGAAGAAGGCGAATGGTGTGGGCTCGAATGGGAGCCATGGCGATGCACTCAAACCGCCACCCACGGACTTGTCGGCCTCGATCTCCTCTGACGACATGCGAGGAGATCGTAGCCCTTTTGAAGATGACAATGAGGAAGCATGATCCCAACGATGTCGCTGATGGAGCATGACTGTCGGAACTATGCGTTGAATCAGTCTTCGGCAGATCTCATGGGATCGATGCCTCCAGAACATGACAATTTTCTAGCGGAGGCACTACTCCAGCAGCATACATACACGGTAGCTGTCAAACACCGTCTTGCAAAGTGCCGCTCCATCAGCATACACGCCTATCAGCTGTCACACGCTTATTCTCTCGAACCAGGCTGCTCCAGCCGCTGCAAGGAGAGCGCCATTATCATGTCGAGAGAGTGGCCTTGCAGTAATACAATAGCCGATCTGTGCCCACTCGCTCCTTGCTTAGTGACTTCGCACCTGTCCGTGGTACGCCTCAGCGCCGTTTGATATTGATAAGAGTGCAACCGGAGGAGGGTACAACAGACACTATGCGTATGCGGTGCCGTTGTTTACGGCTGCAGGGCCCCGAGGAAGGGTAAGCCGGCCGAGACAGTGCTGTGTCGACAAAGCGCAGAATCACAAAGCCTTATGCAATCTGCTGCACTGCCCTGCAAGCGACGAAGCGGTGTCACCGGTACCTGCAGATGCAGCTGCTCTCGGCCAGAACGTACCGAAAGATGCAAATGGCCTTGCATAAGCCGAGGCCCATGAGAGATGTATTCACTTGTTTCCCGGAGAGCCAAGTCTGTGTACACGAGGGGTGTGGCAGCCATGAAGAACGCAGCCATGCGCTTTAATGGGTACAAGAGCGCCATGGCGGTCTCAGACAAAGCTCGGCTCGCGAAGTGGCGACCATCTTTGCCCAAGGACACGGAACTACGAAGTTTTGAGCCAAAATGCAAAGGTCCTGTGCGTCTTTTGGCGCGCCGTATGACACGTCGAGTCGTTTGTTTGAAGGACCAAGGTCCACAAAGTGTGTAATGTGCAATAAATGAGATACATTGTGGAGCCGCAATCCCGCAGTCACACAACACCCGCCACAACGTCAAGGGATCCTTGACCTGTGCGATCTGTACCTGGCTGAGACAACGACCATGCTATTTCCTCAAACCATCGTACCAATATAGCACTAATGACTTCACAGCAGCTTTCGCGGCACCTTCCCTCTGATCACGACTTCTATCTGCGGCAACTGTTCCTGAACATGCTGCTTCTCCGCTTGCAAACGGCCAGCCATCGGGTACATGCAGTATCAAGCATATCTGGTTACACCACTCAAGCGGATAGCGGCCTTGCGGAGATGACCACAAACACAGGTAGATGGACTCAACCAGGTCACCGTCAGTCTATCAGGTGTCAACAAATCTGGTGGTCCAATGGTAGGTTCTCTGCGAAGTGGTGGGCTTCCGGCAGTTAGGAGCGGTACCGTCAACATTATCACAACCCTGGACACTGAGCGACTGCCCGTGCGGATGTGCGAGGCTTGGAGCAGGACGACGCCGTATGAACGCCGTGGCTTCAACTCTCATCCCTTGTGGACGACGACAAGATCAGTAGTCCAGGCTTTCAATGGGACACAATCTGTGGATACTGCAGGTCCTCCACTTCTGCCAGGTACTGTGCATGAAGGTTGTATCTGTGAGATGACAGTTACAGCGGGTCGCCGCAAGGTGAGTCAACGGCTATCGCACATATGTTGCTATAAGACACTCAGCTCTCGCCCATCCTAGCCATGGGTTACGCTCTCCTTCGTTGAGCCAGCACTCGTTTGATCTCTCGTGTTCTGTTACTATCCTGCTTCCAACATAAAGAGCATTGCCGTCAAGATGCAGATCGCGTTTGCACTGACGGCGGTAGGCCTTCTGGTTGCCGTCATTGCTGAGCCTATTCCTGGTATGTGCTATGGCCGAGTTTAGGAGGTCCGGGTTGACTGACACCATCCAGTTCAGGAGACGAAGCTCGTGAAGAAGGAAGACAACTGCACAGAGACCACTACATACTCTGTCGGCCCGGTCACAACGGCAACGACATCAACAACTGCTCTGCCAACCTACCCGGGAGGCTATTTGCCGCCGTCTTACGGTTCGCTTAGCGCCTATGGCTCTGTCAGCTCCCTAAGTGAATTAAGCGTCGAGACTTCATCGTCGTCCTTGAGCTCCTTGACCGAAGGCTCTCCGGTCACAACGGCAAACTCCACTGCATTTACCGGCGGTTCCGGCAGTTTCTCTGGTTCCGGCAGCCATTCCACTGTTCCTCTGACCACGACCGTGACCGATGTTGTGACGATCACGCTGTCCATTACCAGCACACCAGCCAGTAGCCCACCACCGTACTCCGGATCGTCTTACGGCTCGGCATCACCTTCGAGTGAGAGCTTTTCCTCCCCAGCGGGCCCGATCACGGCATCGAGTGCGAGTGTAAGCACGATATCGACTGCAATCACCATAACCGATTTGTACTCTTTCACGGGAACTGGCTTGCCCAGGAATTACAGCACAGCCTCTGCTTCCGGGACGGGCGCTAGTGGCTCTACACCACTCTCACCCATCACTGCATCGAACGGTAGCTCGTCTTCTGTGGTCGTGCCGACACCGTACTCATCCACTTCCTCAAGCCCGTCGGCGGGTCCAAGCAGCTACTCAAACGCCTCGACCGAGAGCTTTTCTACGTCGATCACAGCTACTACGTACACCGTCACGTACTCGGAGTCCAGCATCAGCACAACGCCAAGCGGCAACGCGACGACCTCTTTCCCGACTTCGCCGATCATCATTTCGACATCGACGTCCGAGACCACCGTGACGCTCTCGCCCTCGCCCTCGTCAACTGTTGGTCCCGTCTCTGCCTCGAACTTCACTTCAGGCGTACCGGTGCCTACTGACTCCTCGTCAGGTACTGGCGGTAGCTTTTCCGGAACCACTTATGGCACCGGTCCAGCACCGTATCCACCATACTCTCACACGTCGCCTGTCACCGGCACAGTACCATACCCTTACTCGACATCTAGCTCATCACTTTCATACAGCTCGGGCGTCAGCTCAAGCGTTCCATCATCGTCCAACTCAAGCACTTCGCCCATATCGCCTGTCACGGCCTCGAATGCAACTTCTTCAGCACCATCAACTGGCACGACTTCGAGTGGTACGGAAGTGGTCTCGTCTTCCACTAGACTCGTCCCATACCCATACTCGTACCCACCATATCCATACTCCTCCTCGCTCAGCACTGGCGTGCCAGCTCCGAGCTCGTCTTCCGAAAGCAGCACTTCTCCCGCATCGCCGGTTACGGCTTCGAACTCGACGTCCGCTACCGGCACAGCTCCAACTTCTTCTGGCACTGGGCCAATACCACCGTACCCGACTTCGCCGACACCCAGCTCAGGTAGTACGACATCAAGCCCTTCTGGCAGTAGCACCTCGCCTGTGTCACCGGTTACTACGTCCAACTCGACGTCTTCCATTGGCACCAGGCTGACATCTTATGGGCCTGCACCGGTACCTTACTCATGGACACCGTACTCGCCTCCATTCAGCTTGGGCGTAGTCACTTCAAGCTCGCCTTCCGGGAGCAGCAGGTCGCCGGCGTCCCCTGTGACAGCTTCGATATCAGCCTCATCCATCGGCACTGCACTGGCATCTTCCGGGACCGCACCAGTGCCAACCTCGTACTCTCAGAACACCTATACGCCTTCAGTCGGCTCAAGTTCGACAACGTCAAGCCCGTCTGGCAGTAGCACCTCACCTGTCTTACCCGTATCTGGTCTGAATACCACTCTGCCACCTTCTACGGAGACGATCACCTACCCATTCATCACCATTGACACTACCGTCACATCCTCGGAAACAAGTCTGGTGCCGTATTCACCTTACATGCCCTCGCCGCCACTCACCACCGGCGCTGCGCCATCTAGTTACTCCGACAGCTCAAGCACCTCGCCTATTTCCTTTGGGTCGGCTTCTGCAACAGCATCTCCGGTATGCGCCGGACCGTCGGGCGGCTGTATCTACACACCTTCATCCTCGCTGCCAGGCACTGGTGCTGTTTCCACAGCGTCAAGCATCCCTGTCGGCCCGTCACCCTACCC
>Ga0058704_10001058_pt1 | contig 13123 bp, 23 predicted proteins | sample AgamicMgSfe_FD_71363 | JGI IMG/M metagenome (GOLD analysis project Ga0058704, IMG submission 71363) | Agave microbial communities from Guanajuato, Mexico - Mg.Sf.e | ecosystem: Host-associated > Plants > Phyllosphere > Phylloplane/Leaf | place: Guanajuato, Mexico | collected 2012-05-30
GGGAGTCCCCCTCAAGGGCCGCTCGGGGGTGCTACGTGTAGATGCGAGAGTGTCGACGTCGGTAACAGAGCCGTAGGTTTCTGCGATAGGCTCGATGAAGCTTTGCCGTGGGCATGACCAGCTGCTCTGGGTGGTAGTCGGCCATGCCCCACTTCATTGAGCCTGTGCCTGTTAATGCAGCTTGCTTTTACGCGGGGAGGGGTACATACCTGGTCGACTGCTGATTACAAGCCTGAGCTAAAGACCCATAGCTACAATGGCGCGCTTCACAGCCTCGAGGTCTTTGCCGGAGTCAAGATAGATGGCTCCGACGATTGCTTCGACGGTCGTGGCGAGAGTGCCTGCACTAGCTGGCTGATTGCGCTGGGAAACTTTGCGGGTGACGTGGACGTCGAGTCCACTGGCGATGGCCAAGTTGGCCAAGTAAGGGTTGTTGTGCCTTGACTGGCGCATGTTGTCGGCGATGCCTGCATGCACAAGGAAGGTCAGCGACATTCCAGATAGCCAGCGCGGTAAGAGCTTGCCTTTGGTGGCTCCAGACGAGTACCAGTCGTCAAATAGAGCAGCGTCGAGGATCTTGTCGCCGTACAGCGCAAGACGAACGTTGACGTTTGCGTCAAGAGCTTCACGGACGAGATTGTCGGAAGCCATCTGGCGGCCGATCAGCTGCTCTAGGAAGGCCTTGGCTTGGGTGAAGTTGGTGGCCATTGTGAGGTCGGTAGGAGGTGAATCGAGAATCGATCGGGATGTTCGGGATAGTCTCTCAAGATGCTGTTGGGGTCTTCGGTGGATGTTTATGAGTGTAGTGCTTGAAAAAATACGCAGAAGGTGAGATGGATGTTCTTCTTATGTTTCCCTTAAGGTGTGACGCAGGCCCGGCCACAGCCCAGCCGCAGTCCAGCCGAGATCAGGGTTGCCAGCCAGCCCAGCCCAGCCGGCGAAGGGAGTACTGAATTTCAGTCGATGTCTCGAGGTGCGGCTGTCGCAATGCAAGGAGGCAGGAGGAGGCTATACACGCCATGGCAACGAGCTGGCTATGCAACCGCTCGACCAGCCAACACCACACCGCCGCAGCCGCGCCCTTGGAAGCCCGTCGACCCATCTGAGCGCATCTCGCGACATCCTCTGCAGCCAGATGAAGCACCAAAGCCAAAGAAGCAGAGCCTCACCCACCGTCTCTTCTCCATTCGTGATACGCAGTCGCCGCCGTACCAGAATGAGCCGAAGGACGTTGCGCGTGGGATGGAAGCTGCGCAGCGCTACGTAAGAGAAGGTATCCTAGATCCACGATACAGGCCAGCGGCGAGACGGGTGACGGCGATCATTTGTGCGCTCCCACTTGCCCTATACTTGACCTACGAGCTGTTTGAGCGGCGGTTCATGGGCAAGGAGCAGAAGATAAGGCCAATCAAGAAGCCTGCGGAGGTGAAGCCTGAGACGGAAGGAGCGACTTGAGCGCATCACGAGATGCAGTCAAGACTGGCATCCGCAGACAGCAACCGAAGATATGGACAAATCGCCAACTCCCAACGCCAAGCTATGTAACGCGCTCCAGTATCCTCCAAGGCACAACAAATGACCTCTACCAAGCAGCATGCCCTCCATCCATTCTCAAGTCTGCCCCAGTCATGAAGGAACTTGCATCGCTTATCAGAAACACCGCCGCGCCTCTATACTCCTCCGGTTTGCTCAGCTTCCCCAACATATTCTGCGTCGGCCAATCTCTCCTCCGATCGGGAAACTGCTGGAAGAGCGCTTCAACCATGGCGGTAACGATGTAGCCGGGCGAGATGGTGTTGACGCGGATGCCGTGGGGTCCCCATTCCGAGGCCAGGTTGCGTGCAAGTTGGATGACGCCGGCTTTGGAGGCGTTGTAGGCGGAGCATATGAGGTTCTGGAGGAGCGGGGAGGGTTAGCGGAGGTTGATGAGTTGATGGAGGAGAGGGTGTGCAGAGGGAGGGTGTAGGTATCGTCTTACTCTGTTCGCGACGGAGCCGCTCATGGAAGCGATCATAGCGATACTACCACCATTACCCCACCGGATCATCTCCTTGGCCACTGCCTGGGCTGTCATGAAGACTCCTGTGATGTTCACCTATCATCTCAGACGTCAGAACACATCCACGATCGATATCAATGCTTCCGATCACGGCTCACCCACGCACCTCAAACATAGTATTAGCATCTTTCGCGGAGTAGTCCAATGCCGGCGTCTCCTGCTGTATCCCCGCCGCCGCAATCAACCCATCGAGCTTTCCGTGCGCTTCACTGATACTCCTCACAATCTCGTTCAGCTTCGGGACATCGCGGACGTCGATTTGACGGTAGTGGAGTGTATTACCTATACACAGAAGTCAGCCATCCCCCACTTCACACATAACCTATCCACAGCCTGCTCGGCCACCTTTACCCACTGCAGGCTCTGGAGGATAGCGGACCACCTACCCAGCTCCTCCGCCGCCCGTCTCTGCACCCGATAAAAATCCGGACTCGGCTCCGCCAATCGGTCCAACGCATACACCGTCGCTCCAGCCTCCAACAGCGCTTCCGCTTGCACTAAGCCTAGCCCTCTCGCTGCGCCCGTTACAAGAACGACTTTGTCATGTAAATTGAATTCCGGTAAGCGTTTGGTCGTGCCGAGGAAGGAAGCTGGACGGTAGTTGTCTTTTAGTGCGGAGGCTTCTTCTCGGGGAGCTTTGGGGGGCTCGCGATTGGGAATGGGGTGGTGGCCTATGGGTGGGTTTTGGAGGTCGTGTTTCTGGCGGCGGTGTTGGAGCGCTGTTTGGTGGGTACGAGATGCTGGGAGGGCGAGTTGGCGAGCTGTTCGAGGTAGATTCGTGCGTAGTACAGAAGCCATTGTTGTGCGTGCGTCGGCTCAATGGAGTCGAGCTCTTCGCACCCGGGAGATGCTGTGATGTGCCTGCTAGCTCTTAGCTCTTCCTATGAGTCTCTTGTTGCTCCAACGAACGATACAAGTGTTTTGTAACAAGTCGAAGTAGTTCAAAGGAAGGCTTCTTGTTCAAGAAGAGCGCTTGGTGTTTCAATGACAGCTCAAGCAGAAAGATGCAAGACGAGTGGAAGCTCAAAGTTACCTCTTTGTTTCACGCGGGAGCCGCATGCCTTTTTGAAGCGTACCATGTCAGTGCCGGACGATATCAAGGTTCGACGAGCCACAATGACCGTTCGGGCAGGTCAACGGCGGCGTGATCGCAAGCCAACCCTACAAAAGCCTGGCAAACTGCTGTACCTGGCCAGAGAAGCTTTGGGATGAAGCGGGGAAGACGCGTGAAGCTCGCGAGGGACGATGGGATACCGCTTTGGGAAGTCCGGTCGGTGAGGTTTGGAAGGGAAAGTCCGAAGAAACATACATGTCGGTTTTTGGCCATTGTAAGTATATGTGGTGAACTTCATGGTAACGCTATCGGCACTCGCGTGATGTGAGAAAACTCAACACAATCGGTGAGACGGGTAAGAATGCTCAGCCGGGCAAAGTTCGTGATGCTCTGAGGTCAACGTTTGCATTGATTGTCAACGTAGACTATCTCAATCCTCTCCTCTGCTCTTATATTGTGTATACAGCGTTTCGACAAGAATTGGCGTGTGCATATGAAAAAGTGGAAACTATCCACGAAGCCAACAGCGAGTTCAGCTTACTCTACTACTGAGAGTTGGTCTGGTTGGAAGCTCGACACGGCTGCTGAAGCTGGTGGGCGGACGCCATTGAGTCGTTGAGGTAGTCAAGGTAAATTTGAACTGTCAACAACGACTGCGGATCGATTATCAAAGCGAAGCCGCCTTTGCTGCCGTTGTCATTTGTTCTGGCCGTGCAGCCCGTGAATCTTGTCAAGGGAGAAGTCTGCGTGGAATTGGCAGTGCCGTGTGCGGGCCCATGTAGGCTGCGAGACGTTTCGCCGGGCAAAACTCGAAGGTGTCTCGACTGCTGAGGAAGCCAAGATTAAGGTGGTTGGGCGTGACAGAGCCGGCGTTCTTGGCGCTGTCAGAGAGTGTCTGGAAGCTGCAGTGTCATTGTACCTTCCACTGCAGCTACTCATCAAGTACGGGTAAGTATGGATAGTCTCGTTCGAACTACGGTAGCCGCTTGTCGAGCAGACGAGATTAGCAGCGCTGAGGTCGAAGATGGCATCGATCATGCTCCACGGTCTTTTTCTGACCTTTTCACATCGTACACAATAAGGCGCTTGCATGCCGCCTCACGCCTGGGTTTTGGTTCGTGGTCTTCTTGTGGATCGCCGAATGAGGTAACGATGTGGCGGGACCGGCGGTACGAGTCGTCGCATGATTTTCTAACCTCTTGCTCCGTCTCAGATCTCTGTACGGATTGCAACCCGAGCCATCGCGGACACATTGTTGTCCACTCTCGCTTCGTCGAGGTATGGGTGGTCACGGCGACGTCTGTTGAGATGGACACCGGAGACCCCATTACCTGCGGGACATTTATACAGTGGGAAAAGTAGAGTCCAAAGTGCAAGGTCTCATCGCGTAGGCCGTCTTGCTCTTGTATGAACAGTACGCTGACCCGGTCTTGACTAACCTGGGCCAGTGTTTTCGACCTTCTCTTCGAACGTGGATGTGTTGACGGATGTGGTAGCATGAGTTGAACGGATCTACGTTAGGTGTTAGCAACTTTCCTTGCTTCTTCGCTCTCGAGCGACTGTACCCGTATACTTGTCACATGCCGTGTGGTTCTCCGTTGGGCTATCCCTGCGATTACCAAACTCTCGGCAGCTAGTCGTGAGGCAGCCCAAACCATTATCAATACACCAAAAACAACAGACCTGTTACAGCAGGGAAGAGTGATGCGGTAAGTAGAGTAAGATAGTGGAAGAGGTGGTCTGGGTGCCTACCGAGTCGGATGCTGAGGCTCTGCATATACTTACGCTCCAGTAACAATGCCTCTGGCTTCGCCCGTCTGCGTCAACACTTGATCCGGAGAGGTCACAGCGATCTTGAGTCTGGTGGAACGGTGTGTAGTGCGCGGCGAGTCAGGAGAGTGGTTCATAGGGGGTACCTCATAAGGATCGAAAGAGCTCCGCAGACGCTCGCTCATTGCCACAGTCGTCAGTGTCACGGCGCTTGTGTATCAATGGCATCGAACTGGTGGAAAATTTGACGGCCTTTCACACTTTGTAGAGTCCGCTATCCTTTGCCCTCGGCCTGAGGTCCGGCCGGTTCTTCATATTGCCCTCGGAGTGCTTAGGACGGCACACTGTCGTTCTCGGCATCGATAGCGATGTGTCAGCGACAAACCTTCACGCCGTTTGCCTGCACTCGACTCGTGACCGGCTGCTGGCTGTTTGCATTCAGGCAAAAGGCAGCTTTGCGTCTGAAGGTTCGGCATAGTCCGAAAAAGCATTGAGTTCTTGGAGAACCCAGTCATTGCATTTAGCCGAGAAGTGATCGAGGCGGTCCCCACAACATCCTGCAGACTCCATGTGCCTCCCCATGTCAAGAGACACGCCAGTCGTCGATCGCATACCAAAGTGTATGTGAGCGGACCTCGCCTTACTAAAGTAGGAGGTACATGGCGGCAGTTGCGCTCGTCCTCCAAGTTGAGGAACGTCCTCTCGCCAAACGTACCAATCTTAGACTACCTGGAGATGCGCGCCTCCCGTCATCAGACCTGCAAGCCAACTGCATGCCTCTCTTTAGCCGGGATGCGAGCAGCAGACATGGGAGAAGCCTGGCTCGACCAATCCTTTGCTGGCTGGGGCGATGGCAGGGTGCCCCGAGGGTACGATAGGTGACAGGGTATATACAGTAGGTGTCATCTTACAGCTGTTTGCTCGTTCAGTCCTCTGTCTCGTACAATCATCAAGCGATCCCATTCACCTACAGAATCAAGCAAATCAGGGAAGGACTATCATAATGGGTGGCGGCGGCGGTACAGCTTCTCAGTTCGACCAAGCAGCCTTGGATCGCCGTGCGGCGCTGCAGGGAACCGCTGGTCCAGCAGCACTCCTCCGCAATGCAAAAGTCTTCGGTATAGCCTGCTTTGCCTGTCTTGGCGGTCTGCTCTATGGGTACAATCAGGGTGTCTTCTCTGGAGTGCTCGCAATGCACAGTTTCGGCGTCCGTAAGTACAGTTCTTTGCAAGATAACACATGGCCTGGCTGACCATTGCACAGACATGGGAGATTATGTTTCAGACAATTCGAAGAAGGGCTGGCTTACCTCCATCTTTGAATTGGGAGCATGGCTCGGTACGCTATACTCTGGCTTCCTTGCAGAGATCATCTCACGCAAGTATGCCATCCTCGTCAGCACTGGAGTCTTCATCGTCGGCGTTGTGATCCAGACTACGGGTGCTACTTCCGCAGGCTCCAGCTCTATCCTTGGTGGCCGTTTCATCACGGGTATGGGAGTTGGCGCACTTTCCATGATTGTGCCTATGGTATGTATCGGAGAGTGTAACACGTCCACTGATGCACTGAGACACAAGCCGCTTACACTGTTCTGTCAGTACAACGCCGAATGCGCCCCACCCGAGGTACGAGGTGGTCTCATCGGTCTGCAGCAGCTCGCCATTACGACTGGTATCATGATCAGCTTCTGGATCGATTACGGTGTGTAGTTCCCCAGGAAGGCCCTACTTGAGACACATGCTGATCATTCCCTTCTTCTTCTAGGCACCAACTACATCGGAGGTACCGGTGCTACTCAGAAGGATGCGGCGTGGTTGGTTCCACTCTGCCTTCAACTCGCCCCTGCCCTTCTGCTGGGCGCTGGGTAAGTACACATAACACTCTACCCTGCCACAATGCACTTGCTGATGATGAACAGTATGATGTTCATGCCCTTCTCCCCGAGATGGCTTGAGCACCACGGCCGTGAAGCTGAAGCCCGCAAAACGCTCGCCAGCTTGCGCGGGCTCTCACCCGATCACGAACTCATTGAGCTCGAGTAAGCAAAGCCAAAGATAAACCCCATATCGGGGACAAACACCAGGTTCTAACCTCCTGCCATAGGTATCTCGAGATCAAGGCCCAGTCTATGTTCGAGAAGCGAACCATCGCGGAGCATTTCCCACACTTGGCTGATGGCTCAGCTGCATCCACCATCAAACTACAATTTGTCGCTATGGGTTCGCTGTTCAAGTCGAAGCCGATGCTGCGCCGTGTCGCCCTAGCGACTATAACGATGTTCTTCCAGCAGTGGACCGGTAGGACCTCTTCTGCCCGGGATTTTATGAGGAAGAAGCTGCTAATCCCACTTCGCTAGGCATCAACGCCATTCTATACTACGCCCCTCAAATTTTTGCAGACCTGGGCCTTTCCGGGAATACAACCGGCCTGCTTGCTACGGGTGTCGTCGGTATTGTCATGTGGGTCGCTACGATTCCGGCCGTTATGTACGTCGACAAACTAGGAAGGAAGCCAATTCTCGTCGCTGGTAAGTAAACAGAGGGATATAAACCATGGTTGACACATACTTCGATTCTTAACCCTTTTATAGGTGCCATCGGTATGGCAACTTGCCACATCATCATCGCCGTCATCGTGGCTAAGGATGAGAACTCTTGGGCGAAGCATGGCTCTGCTGGCTGGGCTGCCGTCGCTATGGTGTGGCTCTTCGTGGTCCACTTCGGCTACTCCTGGGGTCCATGTGCCTGGATCGTCATCGCCGAGATTTGGCCTATTTCTCAGCGTCCGTACGGTATCGCACTGGGTGCCAGCAGCAACTGGATGAACAACTTCATCGTCGGACAGGTTACGCCGGACATGATTCAGCATCTGAAATACGGCACGTACATTTTCTTCGGTCTATTGACCTTCATGGGCGCTGCGTTCATCTGGATCTTCTGTATGTCTATTCCCGAACATCAGTATATTACTGTTATCTTGTGACTGACCATCTCGCAGTCCCGGAAACAAAAGGGCTGTCGCTTGAAGAGATGGACATCATCTTCGGCTCCATCGGTATCGCCCAGGCGGACGCTGAGAGAATGCGCGAGATCAACAGGGAGGTTGGTCTTGATGACATGGTCAAGTATGGCAGTGTTAGCGCTCAAGGCGGCCAAGACCCGTCGTTCCTTAACGAGAAGAAGTCTGCCCAGCACGCCGAGGAGAGTGAGTAGGTTGTGGAAGGAGAAGAAGAGATGGATGAGTATGTGGCATACAAGCGCAAGTGGAAGGAACGATTGTCGTCTGATCATTGATAGTCCTTGGCAAGGCAACGAAACATTCGTTTGAGCATTGCTTTACCCATTCTTTCCTAGTCACAACAAATTGTCAAGACACAAAGCATCGTTCCTACCTTTTTCCGTGGATATCCCGAAAATGGTCAGTCGTTGCCACTGACAGAGACCGGGAGTTCAGGCAGAATCTGTCGGGATTGCGAATTGCGAATCTTCCTGGCCTATGCGTGAGCATGTTTCTCAAACTTGCTCAATAGCCCGCAAGCTCGTTTCACGCATGCACGTGACCCGATTCGGACACACATATAGCCATCATGGTGTGGACCTGAACCTTGACGGTAAACACGAAGACAACACTGAAAAGCATCGCAATAGAGCTTCTGCTCACACCAAGATACTGGGTGACAACTCCCTCTAGTCTTTGGGATATCAGCCTGCGATATTTCGCCACACAACGCCAATACTGCGAACAACCTACGATTTAAATCGGTGTCTCCTTGAGACGATTCGTCGACCTGCGGAATGTGTAACGGCGAGAGTGGCCGGACGAGTCAAGGCGGCGCAATTGCGGTGCTCAAACCATCGAGCGTTCCGGGCAGACGCCCTTTACAGCGCGAGCTATATCTACGGCTGGCCAACAATATCAACAACGGCAGCACGAGCGCCACGTTAGACGGCCGAGAGGTTTACATTGGTGACGGACATATTGTGATACAGTAAGCCCGCCTTTGCGAGGCTGCCACTCCTCGCTGCGTCTCTACTGCTAGGTATTGAAATAACGGCTGATACAAAGCTGTAGTCGCGATGGAGACCTTCGATCTACAAACATCTTTGGCGCAGCAGCTTTGTATCAGTTCGCCGTTCCAGATTGCAGTATAGGCGCCTCTTTCCCTTTAGCGAGCAGACTGAGCCTGGGTGTTGGTGGGGACGGTATTATCGGGCGCCGAGCATCTTTCGTGCAAGATGGTGTCGTGCTTGGTGAAGGTATCATTGGCTGGAATTAGAGGTCAGTGCTGTGGTCGTTCTGTATGTCCAGCGCCGGCGTTGTATGGACTTTGTGCTCGCTCAGATGTGAATGGACCCATTGGGTCAGCTTGAGATCCAAGTCTACGTTGTTAAATCAGTGATGAGACGTAGTCATTCAAAGGATATCGGGCACACGGTGTACATATTCATAAGCATGACTTTCTATAAACTCTCTACCCAAGAGAAAACGGTGGCGTGGGTGGCTGTCCGCACGCAAGAAGGTGGTGCCATGCCTTTGTCAGCACGAACTCCACCACTCACAGGCTCCCTTAGCCGAAACATCCGCCCTACGAACTCTTGCCTTGCCAAATAGGTAACTTGTAGCTTGGCCGTCACTTGATGCGCACAGCCTCCACCATCCAGAGGCAGTAGTGGCGTGACCATGATGTGTAGCTGATCGCAGAACGGTAGGTGAGGTTCTTTCCTCAAGTGAACAGCAGCAGCAACGAGCACCGTTTTCGACCGACTGATCACCAGACACGCCTGCTACCGCAATGTCCTCCTCAGCAGCAAGCAATGGCCAAGTGCGTACGACGCTTACCGGCAGACAACTAGACTATCAGCATGACGCCCTCACCAACGTGATGGTGGGCGACGCCGGCTTCACCAGCAGCACAGCAGGCGCCAACCTGCTCCCGCAAGGCTACACGGACAACAGCCTCGTTCGCATCCCGATCAAGCTGTCTGATCTCGAAGCCGACGACGATATCCAGCTTATGAAGCAGCAGTCGCAGCCTAAGCAGAAGAAAGGCTTCTTCCGTAAGATGTCCGGTGCCTTTGCGCCGAAAACAGAAGGAGAGATCAAGATGGTGCCGATGAGTCGCGGTGATTACTTGAAATATTGGGCGAAGGGTGAGGATGGGCATTTCCTGCCGGATGTTGAAGAGCCGGCTGAGGGGAGGAGGGAGTGGGTTAGGAAGCAGTTGGAGCTGGATGCGCAAGGGAAGATTTGATACGTTTGCGTTTTCTGCGGCACTTAAATGGTATGGGGTAATGGCCTGGTACGTCCATCACGATGCTGGGGTGTATATAGGACAATCGGATAATAGGTCGCTGTAGTGACCGGCAGACAACCAACACGATGACTGCTCGTTTCACAATGGTAAGCGTGAACGCACTTCTCAGGTTGCTTAAATCTCACTTCACCTCGCAGTAGTGCTGCACGTGATGGCGCTAGAGATGCTATAAGTATCTGCTTTCTTCTCTGTATTTGCTGAGCTTCTTTCTTTCCCTCACAACAAGTGTTTACGCGAAGAAGGTCAGTTACCTTACAACCTCTGATGAAGTGCTGTGCTGATAGCGAATAAGATTAGCGAGCGATGGCGGATCGCATGAGCCATGCTGAGCTGCGTGCTTTATCGACTGAGCAGCTTGAAGCTCGCATCAACCGGCTCGATCAGCTTCGCGAAGACATCTCCATCAACACAGACACACGCAATAGCGTCGACGACGCGCTCACCGCTTCGGAGTCTGTGCTCGAAAACAAGAGGCTTCTCGCTACCTTCCTCGACGCTCATTCCGACGACCAAGACGCCCTCGCGCGGACATACTTCAGGATGTCAACTAAGCAGCTTGCTGTGGGTACAGAGGAAGCATGTATTATGCACTGCGACTGACTGCTCTTCCAGGAAGCCTTCGAATATCATGTCACCAAGCAACGAGAGCTATTCTACAAGTACCTGCAGTACGTCGATCACTGCAAGGAACGCCTGCAAGACAACGACGAAGAGTATGACACCCCAGCAGAGCCCAAGCATCTGACTGACGAGCTGGAGGAGGATGGTTTGCCGTCGCTGGTGGAGGTCATGCCCAACATTCACAGCGTGCCCATCAAGAGGCAGGGTACGGGTGGTTGGACGACTCTTCGTAAGGCGATCAAGCAGTACAATTGGGTGATGGGCATTCGTTGACCTAGAACATTTCAAAGCGGCAAGTTAGGAGGATGGAGGGTGGCGATGCTTCGTGACTTGGCAGTGCTGAACCTCACTTCACTCCGCAATTGCTTGCATATGGCAGCAAGGTATGTTGAAAATGCAACCGGATCACATAGTAGACCTTCGTTGAACGATGTTGGTTCTCTGAAAAAGGCTTGCCGTAATGTCGGTTTACCACAACCCCACAAGTGAATGACCGTTAGGTTGGGAAAGGTCGTGAAGTCGGGGAGCCAATTACAAACGGCTGCTAGGTCGATTTTCTCATCACGGTATTGACACCGAATGAGAGGCGTCGAGAGTAGCCGCATTTGAGAAACAGCATACAGCACGTGGCGTCCGCCGTTTGCAATCCGAAACTCACCTCACTTCGCCGCTGGAAGCATGTGACATTACGCTAGTGCTGACTATATATAAGCGATCTTCCTCCTCTCGTGATTTGAGGTTACCTTCTCTGTCATCCGACCGCATCGCATCTCAACAACGATCTCAAGCCAAGTCACTTCGGTCTGTTATAGCGACTTCGCCAATCTTGCCAGATGGCTACCACGACAGGCAACAATGACTTCATGGTCAACATGAAGCTCGAAGAGCTGGAGGCCCTCTCCGTCGCGGAGCTCAATTCACGCATCGCAGATCTGGACAAGAAGGCGGGCTCCGGCAGCACAGACGGATCCGCTAAAGCGTCCATCTTTAGCGCTACCGTCGCCACTCGAGCTGTCCTCAAGTTCAAGAACTTCACCTTCGAGGCAGGTCCAGACACGCCACGCATCGCCGTCCCCACCACGCCACGCAACACTGTCCCGGAGAAGCCCAACGTCGATGCCATCCACGACATCATCAATTACAACCCAGACAAGGTGAAGAAGCTGTCGATCTCCGAGCTCGAGGGCCACATCGAGCGTCTGAAAGATGCACAGAAGGACAAGCATGTCAGCGCCGACCTCAAGATCATGATTCCGGACAAGATTGTCGTCGCAGAGATGGCGCGCGAGAACCAACGCCACCGCCACCTGACCTCCCAGCCATTCCAACGTGAGGAAGTGTCGGGTGAGAAGACCAGGCAGGTGTACCTTCGCATGGGGTGGATCGAGCTCGAGGTAGGCTATGTGATCGTTGATGATTATGCATTTATTTGTGACATCTTCACCAGAACGCTTATAACAGCCGTGCGACTGCACGACGCGACCTCTTCAGCCGTTACCTCGCCATCGTGTGGGACCACAAGAACCGGATGTTCGGCAACACCGAAGCAGATGACGATGCCTGCGGGCTTATCGACGGCACGGTGAGCAGCATGGGGCTGCCAACGATAGCCGATGTGATGCAGAGTGTCGAAGACATTTCGGTTAAGGTGCTCCAGCCAGGGTGGGAGGCGGCGACTCAAGCAAGCTTGAAGGAGCTGCTCGACACGTACGGCTATGAGAATGGGTTTAACTAAGGTCTCCGATGATTGGTCGGTCTAAGCTACCAAAGCTGTTCCAAGGGCCTGGGATGGCAAGCGGTGGCACTGGCGCTAGTGGCGTTTGTTTTCTAACCCTCACTTCACCTCGCAGCTAACCGCATGTGACACAGCGCTAGTGACGCTATAAGTAGTTCTCAAACTCCAATGCATTTTGTTTTCTACCTACTCCGCCGCACCGCACGAAGGTACGTACATGCGATCAGCGTAATCTGCTAACGGCCGACACCCCGACAGCCACTGCAATGGCGGACAACATGAGCTACGAAGAGCTTCGCGGCCTTCCGCCGCCGCAGCTGCAGATGCGCATCAAGAAACTCGAGGAGTCACTCAAGGCGGTCAACTTGGCAGCCGAGGCCAAGGGTTCAATCAACAACGCTCTCGCTGCAGCCAAGTCCGTTCTTGAAATCAAGCAGCTCAAGGGCATGATGCTCCAAGCGAATGCTGGCTCGAAAGACGCACTGCGCGGGATCTACTTCCAAATGAGTAAAGCAGGGTTGATGGTACGTCAATAGAAATTTCACATCAGTACATTGTGCTCACTGACGA
>Ga0058704_10001059_pt1 | contig 13122 bp, 16 predicted proteins | sample AgamicMgSfe_FD_71363 | JGI IMG/M metagenome (GOLD analysis project Ga0058704, IMG submission 71363) | Agave microbial communities from Guanajuato, Mexico - Mg.Sf.e | ecosystem: Host-associated > Plants > Phyllosphere > Phylloplane/Leaf | place: Guanajuato, Mexico | collected 2012-05-30
TGGGGCGACGTTCTTTGGGAGTGCTTTTAGGTGTAATAGCACCATTGACTGCAGTTGAGCGGGCGAGGACTGGATGCGACAGCATTTCGATAAGCAGAGCACGCTCTGCGAACTCGCGAGAGTCTTAGAAGAGACAGCAGGCACATAGCGCGGTGCCCGTCGCAGTTACGCTAGCACGCTGCCGCAACTGCTTGCATCGGTACCTCGCGACTTTTGCCACAACCGCACCCCACCTACCGAATCAGACATAAGACGAAATCGAGCCTCACTCATGTGCGGCGAGCACTGCCTGGACTTCGGTAGCGTTATTCCATGGCGAAGGCGCTCTGCGGGAGCCGGTCTGGCTTACGTTGGCCAGGCACTATCTGTAACAACACACGCATCTCTCGCAGGGCTCATCTGCGACAGCAGGACGGTTGTAGCGGTTAAGGAAGGAAGGAAGAACTGCCCAAAGTCCGCATAGCCTTGGGAAGGACAAAGGAAGAGCGAAGGGGCTAGGGAGTTATTCGTACTCGGAGACAGTGAGCATGAGATGAGTTTGGCTCTCTCTTGCACCACGAGGATTATTTGTTATTACATTGTGGTGTAAAGATGTACACGATGTTTCTAGCACGTATCAAACGACATCACATTACTCGCTTATCTCTCTCAAGAAGTAGCTACTGCATTGTATGTAATCAAGCGGGCGGCAGTTTGACAAGTCAAAGCCAGACTCTGCTCGCACACTCGCCGTTGTAGACGCAGTGCCAGCAAGTCATCTTGAGTTCATCTATCGAAGAGGACTCCAGCATACTGGCTTGATGACCCTCAGACGAAAAACGGTAATTTCGATTCGCTTCTCCAACGAAAGATATAGGTACCTTAACCGTGGTCGTGGGGGAAAACTGTCGCTGGTACTGCATCTGCCGAGCACCCACCCCGCAACTCCACCGGTACTGCCGTTTCCGTCTCCACCGGATCACATTGTGGGCTTGACCATTATTATCCGCATATTGGGTGCGCCCCCTTGGCCGGTATTAAGCTACGGCAAGGTGACAAGGCTGTTCGAGATGCAGGTACTTAGCAATCGGTCGCCTGCAGTGCGGAGCCTCGCCATCGACCACACCTTTCTTCCTCGACAACAGCCTTAAACGGATCAGGAAAATCCTACAGCGCACGGTACGATCTAGCACACCGTTCGTTCACAGTAAGACGCCAAGATGGCAGCCGCAGAAGTCCTCAACAACGGTGTCGACACCCTCCATACGCCTGTACCGCTGTGGATTGGGGGAAAGGAGGTTGTTTCCGACACGACCTTCGATGTAACCAGCCCGTCTACTGGCGAGAAGCTATGGACCGCCTCCTCCGTCTCCGTCGAGCAAGCGAACCAAGCCGTCGAGGCAGCAGCAGAGGCATTCAAGACATGGCGCAAAGCGAAGCCTGCGCAGATCCGCACCATCCTCCTCAAAGCCGCCGACATCTTCGAGCAACGGCAACTTGAGCTGTCGGAGTACATGAAGCAGGAGACGGGCGCAATAGATGCCTTCGCGGGCTTCAACACAATGACTACGATTGAGAACTTCCGGGATGTGGCAGGCAGAGCAGGCAGTATACTGGGTGCGATACCACCGGTTGCTGCACCGGGTCAGGGAGCGTTTGTGTACAAGGAGCCGTATGGCGTGAACTTGGGCATCGCGCCCTGGAACGCACCCTACATCCTCGGCACACGCGCTTTCCTCTACGCCATCGCAGGCGGCAACACTGTGGTACTCAAGGGTTCAGAATTCAGTCCACGCACCTTCTGGGCGATGGGCGATGTCTTCAAGCAAGCCGGTCTGCCTGATGGTGTGCTAAATGTCATATACCACCGCCCCGAAGACGCCGCGGCCGTGACTAACGCCCTCATCGAGAACAACCACGTGCGAAAAGTAAACTTTACTGGTAGCACGGCAGTGGGATCCATCATCGCCAGCAAATCCGGCAAGGAGCTTAAGCCCGTGCTTATGGAGCTTGGCGGTAAAGCATCCGCCATTGTCTGCGAAGATGCCAATATCGAGAAAGCAGCTATGCAATGTGCGCTCGGCTCGTTTCTACACGCTGGCCAGATCTGCATGTCTACGGAACGTATTCTCGTCCACCGCAAAATCATCGATCAGTTTGCATTGGCGCTCAAAAGCTGCACCGAGAAGGTGTACAATCCCGGCCAAGACGCTCCGGTGCTGGTTGCCAAGGCAGGTGTTGAGAAGAACCAGAAGCTGCGCTCCGATGCAGCGTCTAAGGGCGCTAAGATCTTGTACGGGGATGTGGACACGAAGGAGCAGAGCGCGTACCGCATCCGGCCATTGATTGTTCAGAATGTCACAAAAGAAATGGAGATCTACTACACTGAGTCCTTCGGCCCTAGCGTCAGCTTGATTGCCATTGACAGCGATGAAGAAGCCATCGAGATTGCGAATGACACCGAGTATGGTCTCTCCGGCGCAGTCTTTACTGAAAGTCTTGGTCGGGGCCTGAAGATCGCGAAGGAGGTTGAATCGGGAGCCATACATATCAACAGCATGACAGTTCAGTAAGTCTTGTTCATCCGCGTAGGCGCTTCGGAAATATCTGCTAACCTGAGATTGTAGCGACGAGAGTACGCTGCCTCATGGCGGCGTGAAGAAGTCGGGTTGGGGTCGCTTCAACAACCAGTGGGGCATAGAGGAGTTCTTGAAACTGAAGACTGTGACATACATGGAGTGATCTCTCCATCATTGATAGTCATTGTGAGCAGCGCAAATCTTTTGGCCTGCCCACAACTTTTCTTATATCACCCTTAGGCATCAATTCCATCGGCTCCACATCGGCCGCTGCTTCTCCGCACCCGAGCGATCTTTGAGGGGAAAGAGATTCCATCTCCTTCCTTAACAAGAGCCTTTCGAGTTGAACAGTTTGTCCGTCTTGGTTCTCGTGTCAGGGTAGCCCTGCTGCGAATTGATTATGACTTCACGGTGCTGCAGTAGCCGACACTGGGGACGGCGGATAGAATAAGAGGCATGAGCCGCTCTAAAATCCTTTTGAAGGAGGTGAGGTTCATTTCAGCATCTCTTCTTCTGTTCACAAGTAACCCCTCTCCTACGCTTGCATCCAGGAGAGCCGTCATGAAGTCAATTGCAAGCTTCGTTGGCGCGACTGCACTTCTGGTAGCAAAGTCGGCTATTGCTCACCCAACGCTAGGCCAGAACAATGCCGTCTACTTGAGCGTACCAGATACGGCTGCTGGCGCTTCGATAGCTCACAGCATTTCGTTCTCTTCATTCTCCTTCGAGCCGGCATTCTGGGTTGAGTTCTTCGGCAATGCAAGCACGCCCAACAACCTCACATTCAGCCTTCTGGACCTCATCAAGCAGCATGGCGGACAACCGCTCATCCGTCCCGGAGGAGACACGATGGACTCCATGATCTTTAACGCCTCTGCGGGCAACCCTGTACGCGATGTCAGCTCTACTGGTGGTGTCTACCGCACTACTGTGGGCCCAGCCTACTACGAATCGTGGAGCAACTTCCCGAATGGCACCAGGTTCGTCTCAACGTTGAACTTCCAGAACGATAGTCTAGACATCGCTTTGGGTCTGGCAGTCGCATCGGTCAAGTATCAACCGAAACTGGTAGAGTACTTCGAGCTTGGTAACGAGCCGACGAACTACAATACCTCGAGATGGGATAACAGCACCGCCGCTTACGTTGCGCAATGGAAAGACTGGACTCATTCAATCGATGCGGCGGTCAATCAAACGCTAGGCCCCAACGACACTCTACCTGGAGAGCGCTGGTGGGCTTCTTCCGCTACGACAGATGATTCCGGTCTCAATGTCCGCCCAGTGGACATCATACCAGCTGGTGTAGACTCAAACGACCAAGTGGCAGAGTACTCCATCCACTCCTATCCCTTCTCAACCTGTGACCCTACAAGAGCGGCGCTCGCCACCATCGAGAACATCCTCAACCATACCGGCCTGGTAGCATACGCAGACGATGAGATCTACCCCTCCGCAAAGGCAGCACTGGACTCCGGTAGCCGCTGGGTCATCGGCGAGTTCAACTCCATCTCCTGCTCCGGCAATCCTAACGTCTCGGACACGTTCGCGCAAGCTCTGTGGGCGATCGACAGCGAGCTCATCTACGCTGTGCGCAATGCTTCGTCCTGCCATCTGCATCAAGGCGCTACGCTGGCGTTTCAAAGTAGCGACCAGGTCAATACTGCTGGAGCTAATGGCACACCTGGCTTCTCAACGTACGACATGGTTTACCCGGTCAATAGCTCTCTCCGTGGAGAGGCGAGAGTGCTCCCGAGCTTCGCCGGGCAGCTATTCCTGGCTGAGGCGTTCGCTACCAATGGTAGCCGCATCCAGGCTCTGAGTACACCGGAGGGCGTCGATGCAGACTATTTTGCCGTCTACGCTTTCTACGATGACGACTCGTTGAGCAAGCTGGCGATCGTCAACATGAAGCCGTACTATGCCAACTCAACGTCAGATTTCACGGTCAACATCGACCTTTCGGCATGTAAATCGGGAGGCAACTCCGGCATTGAGCAGCAAGCTTACGTCAAGCGACTGACGGCTCCGCATGTCAACGAAAAGGATGCAGCGAACGTCACGTGGGCTGGACAATCCTTCACTGACGGCAGTACGACCGGACAACTGAACATCGAAACAGTTCCTAGTGGAGGCATAATCAGCGTGCGAGGAAGCGAAGCTGTGCTTATCTTCTTCAACAAGGCGGAAGTCCGTGGGTTCTAGAGAGCGTGGAATCTGCATGCATGTCTAGATAGCATTGCTCGCCGTCAAATTAAACACTAGAAACAGCAGGCCAGCCATATGCGCCTACTCTCAACGCATCATATGAATCGCTCTGTTACCATTCACTGTACAAAGGGATCCTGCGATCTTATCTAACACGCTACAATCATTGTGAACGTCACATTTCCCGGACCATCTCAGTTACGGTAAAAACTTTAATGAGCATTGGAGAGCAGTGACGACTGCGGTAACTCCGTCAGTCAGCAACTCCCGACATGTTGCCAGCTATCTTGACTGGTGGTAACGAGAAAGTCTGCGACTCCTGCGACATTCTCCGTCAGCGACCGCTACATTGTGCTGCCGTATGCTTCACCGCAGCCCTGAGGCTATTCACATTCTTGGAGACGCTGAAGCATAAGCCCGCGCATGGTCCTTGCAGTCACCAGGAGTCAGTCCCATTTATAATCTTCAAAAGACCTATCCCTGAAGCGTGCGAGGACTATAGGCTCCCTATGACTGCTCGGCCGAACGAACAGCTACCGATGAAGGACGCCGCCACTTCCTCTCTAGGCTTGTCCTTGGTGAATGAGACAGCGACAGACGTGAGCGATTACCAACCATTGCAAAATCCGATTTAGACCCGACTCGTGATCGTACGCTCTGATGCAGTGATGCCAAGACACGGCTAGGTGACAAGTATTATGCGGCCATGCCAGGTTCATTTCTCGAATCCGAGTAACAGAGACCGAATAGTGCTACTGTACACCCGATCCGTTGGCCCAGCGTTCCATGCAGCACTGGGAGAAACATCGACCACATATATTCACTGTCACCATTGCCCTCCTTCGTCGGATGGCTTCCGAGCAACCAGCTCCTGCGTGCTGCCGTGCTCGCTGCCCCTCTTCGCAGACTCCTCGAACGCCTGCCACGTACCGCCCTGCTCGCTCTCCACAGCCTCCCCGACCGCCGGCTCGAAGTCCTGATCAATCGAGGTAATCACCATGATCCCACTCTTCGGGCCCTCAAGCCCACCGAGATGCATATCCCTACTCTGCCTTTTCGCGCGGCTCGTCACATACACACGCTGCAGCGGTTCTATGGTGGAATCAAGTTTGCCCTCCCACTCTTCTTGGTCGGCTCGCAACTTGGTCCCTTTGCCGTACGCTGTAGTGGTGGTAAGGGGCCCCATAGCGATCGATGACCCCGGGGTCGTCTGCTGGCGAGAGCTCCACAGTCTCGGGAGGAATCTCGCGGCAGGGGCTTTCAAGGTCGGGAGACAAGAGCAGATGATGCCTATGTTGACCTCTAGCGTACTCCAGATAATTGCTTGGCCTCCGTTGTAGTCTAAGTCTGGGCTCGTGGTTTCGGCGTACAATGCCTCGAGGCGGAGCGCGGAGATGACGCAAGTGCTATGTTTCTCTTTCGTTAGCCCTGACATGACGAGTTGTGATGACAGGGTGAGGAGGCACAGACAAAGCGCCCAGAGCGAAGACAACCATGAGTCCGACTTTCTGGCTCTTGGGTATGTTCAGGTGGCAAAGCAATGGTAGGGGTAGAATCGCTGTAGCAATGTCTGTGAGGATGTTGATGGCGGCATTGGCGAACCTGCAGACCACATAGCCTTAGCCAACTCGTTACTGGACTTCTCGATCGAACAACTTCTTTATACATACCCGACTGCTGTACGATTGAAGCACTGCCCTGACGAAGGGCCCTTCATCCAGAACGCGGCGACGGGTGTACAAAAGAAGATGGAGCTCCAGAAGCACCATGAAGTGTATACTAGATCGATAACGATCATAGCATAGCAGGCGATGCGAAACCGGCGTTGGGGGAAGAAGCGGAGGTACTGTAGTAGAATCGATAACTTAATGGCGATCAAGGCGCAGTTGTAGGTGAGCATGGCCGCGAAGCTCGCTTTGAGAGATGTAACGCTGTCGTGTTCAGTGGTGGTCTCTTGGTGGTGGCCTACTCTATGGCGGACTATATGCACTATTAGGATCTAGGCTCACGGATTCGGGCTGAGTGGTTGCGCACCTGCAACGCAGGCACATGCTGTTAAAAGGATGCTGCAGACCTGCGAGAAAGGTTAGCTCTGCCTGGCTTGCACGGATTCGCAATCACACTCACCAGCGCGCCGGCGATGAAGAGATCGTCAAGTCCTGTGTTATGGACAACGCGAATCCGGGTGACTAGTCGGAGGAGAACCGTAATCGCGGATAGTATGGTGAATGTGGTTGTGGTTCCAATCACAGCTGACTCTGATGCGTACCCTGAGATGCCCATGGTTGATGGTGGTTAGCAAATGGATTGCGTTTCGTATAGCATACGGCGCTACATGCTGTTAAGTACCCAGTTGCATGAGCCAACAGAGTTGATTGAACGCCACGGTAAGCTCAGCGTTTCAAGGGTGTCGAGGTTACGAGGTATAAGGTTGAAACTTCACGCCTACGGACGCCAGTAGTAAGCCTACCACTATACATGCATATCAGATCGTCGAGGGCAAGGGGAATGCATATGTGAGAGACGAAGTTCGCTTAGAAATCTTCTTTCTTCTCTCTATGGCCAACAATCATCGATCGACTCACCCGTTTGCGCCGTGGACACACTGTGCTGGAATGCGCAAAGGCGACACATAGATCCATCGTCTGACGTTACTCGCAGACAGCATGCAACTTCTCCGGCGTCCATACGTTCTCCGTAGGGTCGGCCGAGCAGTACCCTGAACGTTCTAGTTACCATCTCGCCGTATCGGGGAAATGCCACAAGCTCAAACTTTCCGTGGAAGCGGGTTCCCCGAACACCTTGAACGAGCTTAACATGTCATGATGGGTGACGCTAGACATGTTTCCGCGAACCCGTACAGAGCTTACAGTGCCAATTTCGAAGCTTCACCTCGTATCGTCTTGGCGGAGAAGGGTTCCTCACTGCTGGAGGAACGAGTGACCCGGGCTTGACTCCCGCCGTATCCAGACGCTGAACCCTTGAAAAGATGCAGCTCCACGTGGAAATGATAGTTGCATGGAAACACGAACGGTAGACCCAACTGCACGGCTCGGCAGTTTGGAGTGTGGTGTAGAGCATCAGAAGCGAGCTTGGCGAGGCAAAGGTGGCTCAGTGTTGCGCGAGAGTAGAAAGGGCCAGCCTTACTGGCACGGAGCGCGATCATTCAACTGTTGGCAAGTGAAGGCGCCAGGGGCGTGTACCAGTATCGGATGATGTCGACAACAAACGACTTGGCTTTGCGCGAGTGGTGGGAGCGGAAGTTCGGCCGACAGTTTGGTCGTGTAGATATAACGCTTAGAAGTCGTTCTACAACAAGCAAAAGAATGTCACTCCCATCAACAGTGGAAGGCCGCTTGTTGGTTCCCCGTTCATGGTGTCCCAGTTAGCTGCAACGACCTTCTGCATCCGCCTTGGCTCCAGGTGGGCATCCGTCTTGGCTATGTACAGGCGGTCGAAGGTTTTGCGCTTAGCTATGTGCAGTGGATGGGAGGCCACCCGCGGAGGCAGGCTTTGAGTTGGTAGCCCTCGATGGGGTCAGTTGCGATGCCTTATTGAGGCTGCTGGGCCGTCGCTTACTCTTTTCCAAAGTAGGTCGTCCGGAAAAGCTGATTTGGGACCTCCGTGTGGGTGATATAGGCTTTAGGACTTAGGAGATAGGACTGACTTTCTAAGGAATCGGAGGGTGACGATTGGGCTGGAACTTGCTGCCTCAGGCAGACAATCAAGGCGCGTGCTCCGCGTCACACTGACCCATGGGCCATGGCATGATGGCATGTGAAGGTGTCCTTACCGTGCCTCAATACTGTTCAATCACGAGCACCTACGCATCCTCTTCTCCGTCGCATTACTCTACAATAGACTACTGGTAGTCGATACGCTTCCATACACCCTGAGGTACTGCACGCGAGAAACCTAACTATGCCTCGCGGGCAAGAACCGCTCCTCGCCCAGCAACGACCCGACTCCCAAGCCTCAAACGACGATGCGTTAGCGGAAGAAGATGCGCTCCTCACAGGCCAAAGGACCGGCAAATCTCGCAACACCACAGATCACGTTCAGAGCCGGTGGAGGGAGATCGGTCTGTTCGTCTGGGCATTGCTGGCGACCGTCGTGGTGGTAATTCTAGCTGTCCTATACCAACACAAGCAGGCGGCGCACCTCCCCAGCGACGACAACGGCAATGCCATCCCAACCGGAAAGCGCAACCTCATCTTCATGGTTTCGGATGGCATGGGTCCCACAAGCCTCAAACTAACCCGCGACTACCACCAATACACCTCTCAACTCCCCTACTCCGACACCCTCATCCTCGACTCCCACCTCATCGGCCAATCCCGCACCCGCAGCTCCAGCTCTCTCATCACCGACTCCGCAGCAGGCGCCACAGCCTTCTCCTGTGGGGAAAAGAGCTATAACGGCGCTATATCCGTGCTACCCGACCATAGCCCTTGCGGGAGTGTCATGGAAGCGGCGAAGCGGATGGGATATACGACGGGGTTGGTGGTCACTACTAGGATTACTGACGCTACGCCTGCGGTGTTCGCGAGTCATGTGAGGAGGAGGGAGATGGAGGATGAGATTGCTCTGCAGATGGTTGGGGAGACGCATCCGCTTGGGAGGATGGTCGATTTGATGTTTGGGGGTGGGAGGTGTCATTTCTTGCCTAATGGCTCGGAGGATGGGTGCAGGAATGATGATGTGGATGTTGTTGGGCTTGCTGAGAAGGGTGGTTGGAATTATATCGATAAGCGACAGGACTTCAACGATTTGGGCACGAAGGTGAACCTGCCGTTGCTTGGTTTGTTCGCGGATACGGATATTCCGTATGAGATCGATCGTCGTTTTCAAGATGAGACCTACCCGTCGTTGGAGGAGATGGCGAGGAAGGCGTTAGATGCGTTGAGTGCTGCGACGGAGGATAAAGATCAAGGTACGTTCTCAGTCCCAAAAAGAACGCCGACATGCCACCGTATGCGCCGCTGTGCACTAGTGCACCGATCCCTCACGTGGAGATTGCACGCTATTGATATATATATGCTCAACCGGCCTTCAATTGAACACGTGACTGACTTGAATTTGCAGGCTTCTTCATCATGATCGAAGGCTCTCGTATCGATCACGCAGGCCACGCCAATGATCCAGCAGCGCAGGTACATGAGGTGCTTTCTTACGACAGAACGATGGCGGCTGTTCTCGACTTCATCAAGGACTCCCAGACGCCGACGATGATGGTGCGTACTACGAGGCTACAGTCCCTATGCAAATGAGTTACCGAGTGCTGACTTCATCACCAGGTCGCCACCTCCGACCACGAGACCGGCGGCCTCGCCACAGCCCGCCAACTCCGCGAACTAGAATACCCAGCGTACCTCTGGTACCCAGGTGTTCTAGCAAACGTCAGCCACTCCGCCGAATTCGTCGCCCACGAGTACCACGTCCATCTCTCCCAAACATCATCGGCATCTAGGGAGGACACGAAGGCCTACCTGACCTCCTTGATACACGATGGCTTGGGCATCGAAGACCCAACAGAATCCGAGCTCGCCGACCTCCTCGCCCGACCGGCCGTCGCCGCCTACATCCTCCCAGACATGATCTCCCGCCGTTCTCAAACTGGTTGGAGCACGCACGGCCACTCAGGTGCCGACGTGAACATCTACTCCTCGGATCCCCAATCGGCGAAGGCGCTGGTAGGTAATCACGAGAACACGGACGTAGGCGCTTTCCTCCGCACTTACCTAGACCTTGACTCCGAAGTCGAGAAAGTCACCCAGAAACTCCGTAAGCATATGGACGTTACTACCACAAGCGGCGGGGAGTCGTCATGGCTCGGCAGTATCCCTACTGAGGACGAGAGGTTAGATGGCCAGGATCATCTGGATCACTACCACGGCGATCATAAGCGACGCGGGTTGGGCTTGGGATGTGATTCTTGCGTAAGATAGTATCGCTATGCATTGTCATTGTTGTCGTTCAGCGGGGCGTTTGGTGGGGCGTTGATGGAGGGGTTTGCTGTTGATGAAGTTGCGCATCAGGAGTTGTGAGATGGCATTGGGTTACTCCAGTTTGGGGGTGGGTCATGGGAGCGCTTTGGGATTCGCATATGCATATGATACCCCTTTCTGCTTCCTAGGATGTGTACGTTGGTTTGGTGTGGAGCGTATATCGCAGATTGGATGCTATCTTTTCTGAGGGATCTACTGCGGACGTGGAGTTCAGACATCTCTGAAAGGTCTTTGGCGGGTTTGTAGGCGGACGAAGGATGCGGTGCTCCGCTACCTACTGGGGTTCGGGGGCAAAGGAAATGCCGCTAATCTAGTGGACGTAGCTGGAGTTGACGTGATTCAAGCTGATGAATAGCACGCTCACCACGTCAAGCTTGCGGGTGGCATTTCGCAACTGTCCACGCCACCGTAGCGTCTGCCCCTATGGAAACACGATCTTGAGAAGCTACAATATCACATGAAGAGCATCGATGAGAGTGTAGGCTTCCACCCGCAGCTCGCCGCAATCACGGCTTTTACACTGGGCCCACTGCCTCTTCCGAGTAGTCTCCACCAACATTACTTTCTTGATCGACAACAATAACAGTCGCCACGTCTGAGTCTGTCACCGCTCAGAGGCGATTGCACGACCCATTCACCTAACCCTTCGTCGTCTCAACGCTCTCGTGCACACCTTCCCCATGCACACTATTCAAGCGCCGATGGACTTCCTCCGGGCTCGCGCTAACCGAGAGACCCTTCTCCGTCAAACCCATCTCGCTCGCGAAGGTAGTCCGTGGCTTCCACCCCACACTCTTCCGCGCCGGCACTTCCTCAAGCATCTTGTCGATCTGCTCCAGACTCAAACCCTTCATTTCCGGCACGAAGAAGTATGTAAAAGTCACCGAGAGCGCGGCCGTAGAGCCCCAGAGGAAGAAGACTTTGGCGCCGAGGTTGGCGTCGCCTTTGCTGGTGCCGACTAGGTAGGGTGTTATGGTTGCGATGATCTGTTTGCTCAATGTCAACTCAGGGTGTTTGGCTCGCTGGTGCGGGAAAAGTGGGCTTACGCAGTTCCATAGCCAGTTGCTTGCGGTGGAGAGACCGACGCCTCTTGATCGGATTGGGAGAGGGAAGATCTCGCCGACTACGATCCAAGCGGATGGGCCCCATGTCATGGCAAACCTGGGACACAATTAGTGAGATCCTTGCCTGATACCATACAACTTACGAAGCGATGTTCAGGCAAATGAATGCAATCATGGCGCTAGTGGCGGAGTTGTTGTGCAGGTTGGTCCGACCAGCGGTGACGCCAATAATGCCGACAATGTACTGGCAGATAACCATACAGGTACCACCGATCCTACCAGGTTTGAAGATTAGCAAGTCGCTCATCATGATTTTTTCTACGAAGTTGACGTTCCGGGGCTGTATGTAGCCTTGTACGTTACCAAGGGGTGATGTAGGAGCACGTCGCCAAGAACAGAGTCGGGCAAGACTGAAGAGTATGTCCTCCGTAAGTTATACGTACAGCAGGATGTTGCGGCGGCCGAAGCGCTCGACCAACCAGAACGAGACGGGAGTAGAGCAGACGTTGACCAAAGTGGTGATGAGCTGGATTAAGAAAGGATTGCTGATGGTTCCGAGCTGCTCGAAGAAGATGACGCCTGTCGACGATGTCAGCTTGCTAGGCAGAACGTTCACGAATGCGCATCGACACACCAAAATAGAGGATGAAGTTGATGCCTGTCAATTGTTGCATCATCTGCATGAGAATACCTGCGACAAACGTCAGCACTACTCTTCGTCTCCAACGAGCCATCAAGCTTCGCATACGCACCGACGAAGGTCCGGCGGGTGTTAGAGTTGGGCGTCATCAGAGATCCCTTGAAGCAGTTACTCCAGCCCGCGAGGTATGATGTCTGAGGAATGACTTGCTGCTCGTACTCATGGTTTGCGATGATTTCGGCGAGTTCGTCTACAATGTACTCCGAATCTTGCGGCTGGCCACGGACGCGGGACAGCGCTCTGGCGGCGTCTTCTAGCCGGCCCTTCCTGACGAAATAACGGGGCGACTCTGGGAGGATAGCGAGACCACCGCCTAGAATGAGAGCCCAGAGGAACTGGACAGCGACGGGGATCCGGTACGAGCCTGAGTCTAAACGGTTTTCCGTTGCGTAGACTACGCAGTTGGCGATGAGGATGCCGATCGTGATACAGAATTGGTAGCCAGCAACAAGTGCTCCGCTGACCTTCTTGGGTGCGATTTCCTGTGCGTTTGAGTGTCAGACGAGGATATAGCTATCACCGGAGCTTTACCGCAGTTCTACTCACCGACATGTAGAGAATTACGATCGCGGAAATAAATCCAACCC
>Ga0058704_10001060_pt1 | contig 13118 bp, 6 predicted proteins | sample AgamicMgSfe_FD_71363 | JGI IMG/M metagenome (GOLD analysis project Ga0058704, IMG submission 71363) | Agave microbial communities from Guanajuato, Mexico - Mg.Sf.e | ecosystem: Host-associated > Plants > Phyllosphere > Phylloplane/Leaf | place: Guanajuato, Mexico | collected 2012-05-30
CCAGTCAGACCAGCTTGCGGCAGCTTTTGGTATCAGTCCAAGAGTCTTGAACACCACAAATTCTCCAAGCTTCGATCGCAACAATGGAAAAGACATCATCAGCAGACAAAGCGTTGAGCAGATCACCGATAACTGGCAACCTGATATCGACCACGTTTGGGCCGCACCTGCCAAGGGCAATTTCTGGAAAGAGATCAAGGCCAAGAAAGTACTTCTACTTGTTGGTGAGGACGAGGTATACGTTGACGACGTGAGCGACTTTGCCTCAGCAATGGGTGCCGAAACGAATGGGTCAAGCAGGCAGTATAAGATCTGCGAAGGTGAATACCACGATCAGTGGATCATGGACATGGCTATGGGTATTGAGGATGGAATCATGACCGAGACTCTTAGATCCTGGTTCAAGTCTTTATAATGAGTTGATGTACTTTCGGAACTGAATGACTGCTCAACGATTTTACTCTCATGCTGCAATGGATTCGAGTTCAGTCGGAAGCGATGATGTCGGTCGGATTTAAGCTTCGTTTGCGGACGCGGGGAAAGTGCGTTAGTTTACAAGACGCCTTCCCTAAAAGGGAACAAAGTCAACACAGCACTAAACATTCGCGATCCAAAGTTTTGAACATGCCATCCATTATTCTCGCAACACACGAATTATCTGGCAGCAGTCTCGGAGGCGCATATAACTGCAAATTTTGAGTCATCGGTCCAAGAAGCGACAATGGCTTACAATTATGTCGACACACCGCGTACAGAAGCGGGTGACAGGACTCACTTTACCGCCGCGAATTTGTCTTTCAGCGAGGTAGTAGGATATCCTTCACCTTCCAAGGACCCGCACAACAACTTGGTGAATCAGATGAGATCGAGGAATGGCGCGCAAGCTTTGAAGACTCCACGCGCCCGCAATGCACTTTCGCACATGCGCAACCCAGCCGCAAGGAATGAGTTCACACCATTACTAAAGAGCGCCGCCGCGAACCGATTCAGAGGTTCTCCGCGACGACGATCGGATGAGAAGGAAAACACGACAGATGATTTGGTCAACAGTATGCTCGCCGCCGGACCTGGAGCTGCACCCCAGACACCGGCGTATCTGAAAGCCAACTACAGAGAGTCGCACAACACACCAGCACTACCGGTAGATAGCAGTATGTTTGGAGCGGAGCATACTGGAAGCTCTATTGGTCACAGTGGAACGCCCGCTCCGCCAATCGCAAACAGCAGTACATTGATGAGCACACCTATGCCTGTCTTACCGCCGAGAGGGGAGGAAGGTAGAGGAGATCAAGGGAATGTTTTGACTCTGAGAGAGCAGGAAGCTGTGAGTTTGGTCATATGCTGACAGCGATCATGTACTGACATTCACAGAAACTGGCAAAGCTCGACAAGGAAAACTTCAATCTCAAGCTCAGGATCCACTATCTCGATGAAGCGCTCAGAAAGACCGGAACCGACTACCAGCAGGGCATGATCAAAGAGAACACACAGCTTAAAATCGACAAGACCTCAATGACATTTGAAATAAGGCAGCAACAAAAGTCGCTGCTCAGAGCAGAGAAAGAGCTTGAGGAGTACCGCCAACAATTGCGCGATTATGCTGAACGCGTGAAGAAGCGACATACCGACGACATTGTGAAGGAGGAGATGGAGAGATTACAGAAGCTAGCCACAGAGAGCCAAAAGGTAGCCGACGAACGCGACCAAGAGATTGACGAGCTAAGACGGCGCCTGGAGCTCGCTGAGCAGGGCGGAGACGACAAAGTTCAGGATCTTCGAGACGACATCGCGGATCTGGAACAGGACCTACGCGCCAAGGACAGTGAGCTGGAAAACAAAGATGAAGTGATCGAGACATTGCAAGAAGAAGTCAAGGCTCTGTCTAATGACGACGATGAAGTCAAAGGATTACGGGAAGATGTTGCAAGCCTCGAGGCCGAACTTGATGAGAAAGAGGCAGAACTCAAAGGTCGAGATGAAGAAATCGATGAACTGCGCTCTCAGGTGAAGAATACTCAAGATCGCGAAAAGTCGACCAGGAAGATGCGTGGAGATCTCGAAAGTCTGGAGTCGCAGATTCGCGAAAAGAATGATACGATCGATGAGCAGCAGGAGGAGCTTCGAAATCTTCAAAAGCACGTTCAGAGCCTCGAATCCACGACATCCGCAGAGTTGCGCCAGCAGGAATCAAACCTCCGCGATAAAGAAAGACTACTGGAGCAGAAGGAAGGAGAGCTCAAAGCAATCCAAGAACGTCTGCAGACGGCTCGTGGCAGCTGGGACGCAGAGGCTCAACAAACCGATGCTAGATTGCAGGAGAAGGACCGTGCTATTCAGGATCGCGACTCACAGATCCGAGACCTCGCTCGATCTGCCGATGAGAAGAACAGTCAGCTTGAAGATGTCCAGCGCCAATTACAGAATGCGCAGAGCGAGAGCAGAGATGTTGCAGACGAACTCGACAGACATGCTCAACAACAAGCTCAACAAGTGCGTGATCTTCAGGACAAACTGCGGTCCGTCAACTCCGAATTTGATAGAGAAGTGGACCAAAAGAACGAAGAGCTCCGGAACAAAGAATCTGAGCTACGTACACTTCAGTCCAGGCTCAAGGGGCTCGAAAGCAGTGATGGCGCCGAATCCCAAAAGCTACACCAAAGGATCAGCGAGCTTGAAAATGATCTCTCCTCGAACGAACGTCAAAACCAGCAGCGTGAGCAGGAGCTTCAATCCCTGCGTAACCGCCTCGGGTCTATGGAATCGCCGTCGAAGAAGGACGCGCTCCTCCAACAGCAGGCCAACCAGATTCAGCAACTCAAGGATCAGATTCAGACTTTGACTGATGAAAAGGAAGCCGAACTTGATGAAATTGACAATCAGCTCGCAGCGGCTGAAAATGAAGCTGACGCGCACAAAGCCAAGGTTGAGCAGCTCCAGGAGCGACTCGCCAAAGCTGAACGTGATCAATCTTTCGCTGGACATCTCGATCAGGACGTACAGGCCAAGCAGAAGACCATCGAAGAGCTGGAAGACAAGCTACTGGAGTTGCAGAACAATCTTCGTAAGGCGACACAAGAAAAGGATTCGGAGCTCCGCGCACTCGAGCGTCAGATACAAGCTGCCCAGGAGGACGCGGCTCGTAAAGTCGAAGAAGTTGTCAATGCACAGGATGAGGTCAAGGAGGGACTGGAAGATGAGATTGTCGTCTTGGAATCTAACCTTGACGAGGCCCAAGCCGACAACGCCACTCTGAAGTCGAAGCTTACAAGCTTGGAAAAGGATCTTGCAAGCGCTCGCAGTGCTAGAGAGAGCCCCAACAAGGAACGAGTCGAGCTCCGTTCGAGATTACGCGAATCAGAAGCGACTGCCAAAGACCTCCAGCAACAGATAGAATTACTGGAAAACCAGCTTGAACAAGCCTGGAAGGCAAAAGCTGAAACTGCAACCCCTGGACGTGAAAGGACCGAACTCCGCAACAAATTACGAGATGCGAATTCTGAGATTAAACGACTTGAGAACAAGATTGAAGATCTCGAAGTCGAGGTGCAGATGACTCGTCACGAGAACACCATTGCTGGTGAACGCAAAGATTTGCAAGACATGCTCAAGGACGCCAAAATCGAGGTTGAGAATCTCCAGACTCAGATCAAGGACCAGGACAAACGTATGACGGCTGCCCTGAAAAAGGATGGAGAGACTCGCGCACAGCTTAACGACACCAGAGCCGAACTCGATGAACAATTGGTCAAACTCGCAGAAAGAGACGCCAAGGTATCGTCATACGTGGCCAAAGAGAGAGAAACACGCAAAGAGCTGCAGGAACTTCGCCATGCCAATGCACGATTGCAAGATCTCGAGACGCAATTGGGCGACCGAAAAGGCAGCAGCTCTGCCCACGCACGAAGAGAGGCCGAAATCCGCATACAGCTTCGCGATGCAACCGCAGACTTGGAGGATGTCCGCCAGCAAGTACAACAAAGAGACAGCAGAATCGAGATCCTCCAGCGGAAAGAACAAGAGCTCCGTGACAGGCTCAAGAAGAGCAAAGCTACCTCGGAAGAGACCGTGTTCCTCGAACAAGATCTTAATGCTCAGCTCCAAGACGCCGAACTCGAGCTTCAGACACTTCAACGCCAACTTCAAGACCGCGAGACCAAACTCCAGGCATCGGTCCGTAGAGAACAGGAACTGCGATTCAAGATCAAGAGCCTGCGTGCCGAGAACGAAGATACTGCCGCGTTGGGGCAGAGAGAAGCCAAAGCATCTTCGGCATCGCTTGAAAAGATTCACGAAAAGGAGATTCGAGGCATGGTCAAGCAGATCCAATACCTGCGCGCCAAGTGTAACCGCGAAGAGTCCTTTCGACGCGATCTTGTCTATGTCAAGCAATGGTTCGTGCTGCAAGTGCAGATGTATGGTGCTTGGTAAGTGATCCGCTTCGACAAAGTGTTTGATGCAACGAGCTAACGATGTACAGTAACAAGGAAGATCTCAGGATGCTTGAGGACATGGGTATCTCTCCCGACCGGACTGTGAGAGAGAAGAAGCCTACCTTGAAGACGGTCGGTACCGCTGTCGTGGCTATGCTGCGGATGCAAAAGATGGCGGCTGCTTGGTCTGAGAACAAAAAGGTTCACGAGAGTCTGCTCAAGAAGCTCGAGAGCATGAAGAAATCTCAGGGTCAAGGGTTGAAGAGAAGGGTCACGTCGGGACGGATGGCTTATGACTAATGTCTTCTTATTGTTGATTCTACATATCAAGATTCCTGCGCTCCGAAACACCAATGCTATTCCTTCCATGCAATGACCCGTGAACATCAACCCAACCCAATCGAACGCCGAAATAAAATGCGATACCACAATACGTCTACACTTCAATCTCCGCCACAACCTCACCCAACATCCTCAACCCAAAAAACGCAGCCACAGCCTTGAAAACCTTCAACCGTCCCAGCACATCCTCCCTCTTGACCGTACCAACCCATACGCCCGCACAAGAGCAATGCTCCATAAACTCATTAACCCTAATCCTCGCACACTTCCCACACTTGAGATCCTGCGTCGCCCAAAGCAGTACAATCTTCTGCACCTCAGCAAGCAACATCTCCTCAACCAGCAGCCTCGAAAACGGCGTATTGCAATTCTCGCAAGCGACGACAAGCAATATCTCTTCTCCTTCCTGGGAAATAATCGATGCGTCGCGGCATAGATCGACGTCTCGCGGTACGCAGCATTCGGCGCAACTGAGGCCGCGGATCAGGAGCGTTGACGAGGGGTTCGAGAAGGCGCCTTCGGCGCTGAATTCGCGGATCTCAAAGAGCGAGAGCAGGTCTTTGCGTAGTAGACGTGCCTCGAGGGTTATTGTTTTGTCGAGACTCAGGACTTGGGTTAGGGATTTGACGAGCTGGAGGACCGGGTTTGAGGTTCCTGTTGCTAGGGTGGTGGAGGAGGGGTGCGAGGGGAAGGACCAGTCTGGGGCTAGTTCCGCGTGCAGGAGTTCGGTGCGTTGACGCTTTATCAGGGATGTGATTTGCTTTTTGAGGGGTGCTGAGAAGGACTTTGCCAGGACTGTGCCTGGTGTTGTTTGGTCGTCGGCTTCTGAGGCGAAGACGCTGGCGTGGATTGGGAGTTGCGTTGGTCGTGGTGCGCTTTCTGCGCCGGCAGGTCGCTTGCGGGTGTGCATCAGATCAATGTATGCGATTACCCAGTCGTTGAATATGGGTTGCAGGATCTGTGGCAGGAATGAGGCGAATTGCCAGTGCATAATGGTGCTTAGGGTCTGAGTCTCGGCGGATACAACTTCAACACAGCCTTTGCCACCATAGTTGAATTCGTCATACCATACCAGATAATCCCAGTACTCGGTAATGGCGAGATCGAGGAAGTTGAATGAAGGTTTGGCGTTCACTGTCTTCAAGATGTACTGGCTGTAAGCGTAAGCGTTGCCGACTTCTGCCTTGGTGGTTTGAAGGAGCAGACGTCCGGTACTGGCGAAAACGACATGCGAGCCAACTCTCCTAAACTCTGCAACAAGTTGCTGAAGAGCCTTACGAGACATCATCTGCACGTAGTAGTGTAACGAACGATCGTAGAGGAAAGAGCTTGGACTTTCGATCCACCTAACAAGGTGTTGGACCATGATGTCTGCCATTGTGCTTCCCGAACACGCTTCTTGCCACCAGGCTCTGACCATCTCCCTCAGTGCCAGGATTCCGGCCTGCGCGAAAGCGTTCTCGGACTGCATGACTTGAGTTGACTCGTCGAGCCCATCTTCGTTGGGAGCTGGCACGCTCAAACCCATGGCGTCGGCGCCTTCAGCATCGTTCAAAACTGCCGAGGACAGAATCGTGTTGATCGCCAGATTCTTGACACTAAGATCAATACAGACCGAAGAGTACGTTCCTGGGTTGTTAAGCGAGAGCATCTCAACTGTCTCCATAGATCCAAGAACATCATCCTTCTCATAGCCAGCGTGGTCTGGTTTGGGATTTGCAGACCACCAAAGAACCACTTTCTCTTTCTGCAGACGGCGAGCATATGCAATATCGATAAGGAATCGAGGATCATCTCTCACCAGGTTGCATAGAGGAACGTTACCGTATCTGCTCAGTCCAACAAGGTGCTCTAGCCACGATCCGAGGTCGAGATAGTGACCGACGAGACGCTTAGCAACGAAAGATTGCCAGCCGAGTGGCGGCAGCTGCTTGTCACCGTTGTCCGATTTCAAAGGAAGTGCAGGGAAAGTCTGGAGAATTGGCAGATCATGCTTCAACAGACGAGGCTGCTGTGATTGAAGGACCAACATCAATGGTCGACCTTCGTCCTTTTGTAGCACTTTGATCGCATCCCCGAGTTCTTGAAGCGCTCGTCTCTTTGTGGTGACTTGCACGCTCTTGAAGTGCAGGTTGTCTTGGTATTCAAAAACGTCCTGCCAGGGCTCGCCATTCGACTCTTCGAGCCTCTGTGTGAATGCATCACGGTATATACGATCAACATTCGGCATGCCTTGATCGGATCGAGCGCGGTTCAAGATGATGATTTGAGCTTCGCTCTTGGTCGTGCTGAACAGAGCATAAATTTGACGCTCACCCGCTATGATATGGTACAGATACAGATACGCCAGAGGCGCATTTGTCAAGTACGGCGTCTTGGCTGGAACATGGTGCAGAGCTGAGAGGTCGAAACCTTGCTCAAGACCCTTTCCGAGAACACCACGTTGAGATTCATCGAAAGTACAGGTGCTTCCCAACTCAAGCATAGCTCGGACCTCAAGCGGTACCTGAGTTTCATACACACCCTCGACACTGCGGTAGTTGAAAAGCATCGCGAGCTTTTCAGTCTCCTTCACGTAGACTTGCTCTGGCATCGAGAGCTTGAACAGATGGACCGATGCATGACCGTTCGGCAAGGCATGGTTGGTGACTTTGTCGACGCTTACGCCATCAATGGATGCATCGGGCAGGTCGTCCTCTTTCAGATTGAGATAGATTTGTCTCGGAACAATGATCTTCAGCTGATGAATTTTGTTGTCAATCAAGACAAACGCCTTGACTTCTCCAGGAACCTCTGTCAAGCACAGTTGCAAGATTTGCCATGTCGATGTGAACATGAGCTCCGCTTGGTTCCTGAACAACGTTCCAATGGCATCACCAGCGTCGGGTTCCTTTTCACCAAAGAGCTGTCGTCTTCTCTTTCGTGCCTGCTTCTGAATCTTCCACTTCTGCTTTTGATACTTGAGCCATCCTTGATAGTCTTCGGTAATGGATGGCATGATTGGTGGTAGGCTGTCATATGGATTGACGGGAGCAGCGACCACTTCTGCCTTTCTCTTCTGAGACGACTGTATCTGGATGGCGGCACCTCGCTTGGTCTTGGCGAGGGCGGTCGAGCCAAAGTCTTCGAGATCAAGACCTTTACGAGCCTCTAATGTATTGACATCTGCCTCAATGAGAGGTTTCTTGCCGAACATGTCCGTCATCTTCTTTTGCTGCATAACATCTTCTTTGGTCCTGATTCTTCGATCAAGCCACTCAGGGTGAGCCACACGAGGAACGGGGTTGCGAACCTTTTGCAACGCTGCCGGGATGGTGATGAGCTTCTGGATCACAGAGCCGAGACGCTCGAGGTAGTAATTCCAATCAATGACAGAACGAGGGTCCATATCGCCTGGGTCTTCCTTGAGCCACTTTCGAAGATAGTGTCGTTTGACAGATTCGTCCGATGAGAAGATTGCCACAGGAATAGCGCGTTCCGTGACAGGGGCGTTTTTCGGTCGCGACGAGATAATGTACTTGCAATTCAGTCCCTTGTCTTTGATCATCTGCTCACCCAAGAACTCTGCCAAACGCTTTGCTGTCGTGATGGCGGTTGACTTTTGTGCACCATATTCTTCCAAAGTCTTGGCCATACTCTTGTTCTCGCAAATCAGGTCGATGAGCTCTTCGTCCGCAAGTGTTGTACCACGAGAGTAGAGGATGTCGAGCCACCGGTTGGCGACCGTTGCAGTAGCACCATAGACCTCTTCCAGCGTCTTGCCTTCCAAAAAGAACTTGAAAATCTGTGTTTGAAAGATCTTGATAAGTTTGAGCTCACCGCGTCGCTTGACTTCGAAACCCTTCAACTCAGCAAGAGTGCCATCAAAGTTGAATACAGCATAACGCTTTTTCAAATTCTTGTCCTCTTCCTTTGATGTTGGCAGAATCATAGCTTTGTACGGGCCATCGACCTCGAAGAAGATTGAGTTGTCGCTATGAGTCTCATAGCGGAAGGTATTAGGGTCTTTGAGGGTTTGGTACTGGTGATTTGTGAACTTGTCATGGACGAGATGGTTCAGCATCACGCAAGGATACGATATCGCAATCTTCTTGCCGCTCTTGGTTTTAAAAGCAAAATTCTCCGGAAAGGTGGCTGGCAATATACACCAGATACCGTCGGTGTCAAGCTCCAGTGGTCGACCGATTCTTTCTACTAGTTGACGTGCCATCTGAATGATGCGGGCTCCGGTCAAACAAGTCACACCAGCCATCTCCAGGGAGTACCATCTCGATCCCTTTCTCATGACGTATCCGTAGAAACTGTTCAAGATGACTTTATGTGCAAGCTGGAGAGAGTCGAAAAGAACAATCATCTTCTTGGCTTCTTCAATCTCGATCTGACTGGCGCCAGATGACTTTAGAGCATCAGTCTTGCCTTTCCAGACCTTTTGCTTTCCCTTGAAGTCGTAGCGTCTGTCACGAAAGTCTTTAACAGTGTCAACGTAGAAAGGGTTCTCACGCTGACAAATGATAGCCTCACGCTCTATCGTTTTTGACTCGTGGATCTTGTGGTAGATCTTCTTGCTGTAGTCCTGGAGTCGCTTCTTGATCAAACCAGATTGGTCGTCTAGTGACAAATCGTGAAATGCTCGGGGGAGAGAGTTTGGGCCCTTTCCTGGGAAGCGCTCACTCTCCAGCGATTGACGAATCATATTGTATTCGTTCCGCTTGGCTGGCAGAAACTCGCCTCTCCACGACCATGGCAATCTCCTATCACAAGTTTTTCCAGGTCGATTGAAGTCGCATGCCGCACAATCTGACTCCTTGATCATAGAGTCTGGTTGTAATCGGTTCGTCGTCATGATATTAGGGTACATGGACGCAACATCCAAGTGGTAGATCGAAGGATTCTCCATCCGATTCGGCGTTTCTTTCAGCTTCATTAATCGCTCAGCAATCTGAGCCTTGACCTCTTCGTAATTCGTAACGTCGTCCAGCGACTTCTTCTCCTCAACTGTAATGAAAAACTTCAAAGCACTGTCCAGATCGCGTAGCAATTCGTCAATGGCTGCAGTATCCAGTGCGAATTTGCAAGGGATGTCGCTGCGGAAAACTCCAGCTTCGATAGACTCGACGTGCCCTCCGACATATGTCTCTGAGTCCAGAAGATGTCCTTCCCAGAATGCCTCCCGTGGCGCATGGTGCTTGTTTGGGAGCACAATGTTCTTCTTGTATGCCTCGACCATGAGCAACATCTCGCAAAGTGTACCTGTACCCTTCCTGAGAACGTCGTCTGGACCAAGCGGTACGATCGTACAAAGCGAGAAGATGAACGGATGCACATACTTCATGTACAGATAATATGTTGCCACCGCATCGGATACCGAGTACTCAGCCAGTGTTTGCGGCCGCTCACTTGCGTACGGTGTCATCAGTTCCGGGTCCAATTCATCAGGATCGTAACCCAGCTTCGCTACGGTGACAGCTTTGAGACCTCTGCTACCTTGAGGAAGGTAACTGTCTCGATTGACCCAGGCAAAGGCGTCCATGTGGGCACAATGATTCGATTGGTAGATGTCCTCGCTGTTCTTCCTGAAGCCGATTTCTTGATACATATCGATGCCGTGTATGCTAGACCTAGCTTCGACGTATGGCCAATCGAAAAAGTCTCCATTGTAAGTCGCAATGACAGTCGGCTTAGCATCTTTGATGCATTGAAAGAAACGTTCCAGGAGAGCCTTTTCGTCAGGTTCGTTGAAAATCATGAATGGACCCTCATATTCAGGCTTTGGGGTGTAGTCGAAGTCTGCAATGTCTTCCGATACAATCTCTCTGTTCGTGATAAGGAAACCTTGTCCGTCGATCATGTACGATATCATCATGATTTGGTCGAGCGAAGAGTCTGGAAACTTGAGAGGTGCTTTGCACGTCTCAATATCGAATGCCATGACCACTGGATCAGCACGTTGCAAGTGCTCTTCGTTGCATGTCAATGTGACGTGGCCGTGTTTCGCGTCTACAAAATACCACTTTCCGACTCTGACGTCCATGTCGATTGCTAACCGTACGTGATACGGAACGTCGTATTCTCGGATATCAACAATAGAGTCGCTCGCGTCAAAAATGCTGCCAGGTTTGCTGTTCGTCTCAAGGTCGTTGTCGAATAGATCGATTCCAGCATTGGCGCTCGCGACCTCGGCATAGGTATCCATGGCGCTCATCTTGCCCTTGTTCTTCTCAGCTATCGGCGATATTGACCTCCTGACAGCCAGCAAGTCGTTGACATTCGAAAAGGTCAGCTTGAGTAGTGTCCGTCTGTAACCTAGCAGGTGATTTGGCATTTGCAGGTCCTCCTTCTCCACTTTCTTGACGCCTTTTATGACACCTTCGAAAGTCCTTCGGCACCATTCTTCCACCTCTGCCTCTCTTCCCCTCTTCACGGCGATCAGAAAGTATGGGTCATATTCTACCGTGGCTTTGAATGTGTTGCCGTTATCCTCGATGAAATAAAAGTCCACTCCAGCTCTTCCTCCTTGAATCTTCTCGTCCTCGACGCTTGTGGCATGCATGTTGACAAGCCATCCTTCTTTCCTCTTTCCGGCGTCAAATCGAGCAAAGCCCATTGATTCGTCGATCTTGTGAGCTAATCGTGTTCCTTCCAATTTCTCATTCTGTGATGTGAGGTCCGAGTCCCGCAATGATGAAGCGTCCACGGTCTTGCTTTTCCGTGGACCGCTGTATGATGTTTGTCCATTCTTTCCGAGTCGGCGGTAGACCTGACCCGGCTTCTTCCCTGCTCCCTGTGCCATGGTGGGTGATGCGTGATATCCAGTATTAGTTTATTATATGGTCGTAAACATGAGTAGAGCAGTCGTCAGAACCATGAACGAACGGAGAAGAAGCGAAGTTCGCAACGGTTTTCGGATGGAGAGGAGTCGAGGTTCTATTATGAGGGGTATCTTGTGTTGTACTGAAATGCAATTGAGCAATCATGAAACTCAGGTATGGCAGTGTAAACGAATCTCGTTGCCGCGCTTCAACGCCAGAGTACGCGTCTTAGCGCGTCGGACATGGGTACAGATGTCGAAATCAATTACCGGCCCGCACCGTATCTAGCGCGTAATTATGGATGTATTATGACGTCCAAGAACTTCGACTCGAAATCTAGACCCAAATTCTTGTTCATACATTCACGACAGAATGGCAGACGACACAAGGCAGAACATCATGCAACCACAAGCAACACAAGGCGACAAAGCCTTCAAGGGCGAGCAGTGGATCGATGCCGCGCCAACCCACAAAGCGCCCGAGAATGCGAACCTCATGGCTGGCGGAACCGAACATACCGCAGGCGGCAAAGTAGGCGATGTCACACTCGGCGACGCAGTCAAGTCCATCAAGAGGGAAGACTGGGATAAGTTCGCACAAAAGCCCTGTGTACGAGATTCGCTCATGTCCGGTATTGGGAGCGGTGCCGCAATGGGAGCCGTGAGAGGCATCTGGGGAGGTACGTAATATGGCCCTGCTTGTGAGGTATTCGTCTGACAATATTACAGCACCTGTTTGGACAGCATGTAGCTGGGCGGTCGGTACTTTCTGTTTCGGATCTTTCGCCATGTATCAATACTGTAACTTTCAGCGAGTCGCGGAGAAAGAGGGCATGAAGCGCGCGATGGAGATTATGGACCGGAAGCAGATTGACCGAAAGCAAAAGGAAGCGAGAATGGAGCGCGCAAGGGAGTTGAGGAGGCACAAGAAGGAGCAGGAGCAAGATGAGCATTTCGCGAACCTCAGGACGGAGTCGGATGCCACACGGAGCAATACCTCTAACGGCAAGTCTTGGTGGAAAGTCTGGTAGACTTGGAAAGTTCATGACATTCATATATGATACCCTGCCGTCTCATCTGCGGCTGCGGCGGAAACTGCTTTTGTTCCTATTTTGTGTCCGATGGCGCTGCGCTACACACATAAGCTATACATCAATGACAGGATTTAGCAGATCATACGCCTAGTCAGCATCACTCATTTCAATCATCCTCCGCTCAATTTCAGTCTGCAACTTGTTGAGAGTTTCTTTGCCAAGCCATTTCGCTCGTCCATCGCCATGTTTTTGGCCTTCTTGCGCCCAGCTAAACAGGACCCTCAAATTCCACAAATCTTCTTCGCTAGCAAAGGGCCGTGTACCTCTTATCAGCGCAAGTCTGTCATCCAGGACGGTACCCCTCTCGTCTGCGTACAGACTGCTGTTCGCTGCTGATGGCAAGATCAGGCCTAGGTCCGACGAGTTCGAATCCTTGAACGCTGGTAAAGCAAGAAACCATTCCCAGATCTTGCGCCATTGAGGAATGCTCTGCGCCTCATTTAG
>Ga0058704_10001061_pt1 | contig 13114 bp, 11 predicted proteins | sample AgamicMgSfe_FD_71363 | JGI IMG/M metagenome (GOLD analysis project Ga0058704, IMG submission 71363) | Agave microbial communities from Guanajuato, Mexico - Mg.Sf.e | ecosystem: Host-associated > Plants > Phyllosphere > Phylloplane/Leaf | place: Guanajuato, Mexico | collected 2012-05-30
GCTCTATCGATCATTACTGCGCCAATCGCGCGAGTTCGCCAACTACAACTTTCGCATGTACGCAAAGAGAAGGACGACGGATGCTTTCAGGGAGCACTCGACAGTTTCCGACGAGAGGAGAGTACAGGAGCTTATGCAGAAAGGCTTGAAAGAGTTGCAGATACTGAAGGTAGGTTGGCGCTATCAAAATTCAGGCAATGCCGGGGTTCGCTGTGACAGTATTGCGATCAGAGTGATCGGGCAGACCTACAGACCATCGCGTTCTTGCTACCATGGACGAATAATCTCTCTGAAGGCGAGGAAACTCGGACATCCAGGGCTCGCTGCGCTCCTCGTAACACTTCGTCTCACAGCGTCGCAGTTTTTGCTCCATGATGAGAACAGATCACTGACATCTATCGCAGAGACAAACGGTCGTCAGTCAGTTCTTCCAGTTGGACAGACTTGTAGTAGAAGGAGGCAAGACAGGAAAGCAAAAGGGCAACGAAGGCGGTATCGTTCGACAGAAGGATCAAGGGTATGCATATCGACAAGATTGTAACGCGCAACCGATCACTGACATTCTCACAGATGGGATTAGATATCGGGCAGATTGCTCGTTGCGCTGTATATTAGATATGATGAGACTGGCGAAGCATTCGTGGCGTTTGGCAGATACGAGCCATCGGACCCGTGTGAGAGCACTTTGAGGATACATCACTTCTCCAAAATCATAATGATACCCTTTCCAACTACTCCCATTTTTTCAATAACGTGACTGAGACCTTCAATGCACTCACAGAAGCGAACGAGCAAGATATAATTTAGCCGAAGATTTGCCGCTCGAACGTCGCGACCTTCACAGCATCGCATCGCGTTGATCGCGGTCGCGACTCGATAAACCTCATTAATCATTGATCTACATTGCAGTGTTATTTTTCATCGAATATTCGTCTCCAGTCTTTTCAAGATCGTGCACAATATCTGCTAGTACCAACATCTATTTGAACCTTCTGGTGGCGTCTCTTCGTGATCACCGCCGACTATGGCACCGGTGAGTACTACATTTTTTGATATCAGGGGTAGTGATCTCGAGATTACACAGACCGACTGCGAGAACCTTGAGATCTGGTTCATATGAACACTCGCGCAGTCGTGGAAAAGCGCGACCAGCGATTGGTTAGACGCAGTGTACCAGGATTATCCCTGGACTACAAAGATAACGGAAGTGGTAAACATCACTTTCGTGTGGGACTTAACAACATGGACTTTTTGAAACACCCACAGCTTTGTTATACATAGCTAACGGTCGGACTAGTTCCGCCCATCGGCACGAAGCAACCGCTCGGGCCGTCTGCAAGCAGACAACGACGTATTTGAGGGACTACCCGTCCGACAATGGCGCAGAACAGAAGGTACATTTGGCCTACCGCCTCCAGCAGAAGTCGAGCAGGACAACGACTGTCCATTCCCGGAACTGCCATTGCCACGTGAGACCAGTCTATTACTACCACATACCCAACAACTGCTTCGAGAAGCGCGAAAGCCACGTTTCGGAAAGCGGAAAGCCGAGCGACACGAAGACGACAAGGGAGACGACGAAGACGAGGCTGAAGCCGAGGTCTTGAAGGGCTGGCAAACCAAGAAATGGAGCCAGATTCCACGGCAATCGGAAGCGCCTGAGCGAGATTACCTGGCAAAGCGAAGGAAAGGCCTTCCAAGTCTTGCCGCGACCGAGCCAACGCCAGCTGTACCTCAAGTCCCGACACGAACAGCCAAAGTGCGAAAGCTGGACGACGCCGGAAACAGCACGATCTATGAAGTGATTGCACCTGTAGGGCAGACGATCGAAGGCGAAGTGCTCGATGAAGACGTCTCGATGACCGAAGCACCGACACTTGCTCCCGGTACCGTCGTAGAAGGCATTGGTATTGCAAATGCCGAAGGACAGGTCATCGCACATGATCTCTTGCAGCAGACACCACTCAAAACAAGGCGTAAGCCGCCACCACCTAAGCGGAAAGGAGGTCCAGGTCGTGGAAGGAAAAAGGTCATGTTTCAGTCTATTACAGCACCAGCGGAAGGCACAACGACGAACGGTATTGTCGACGGCGCTGCAGCTCCGGCAGAAGGTACGGTTGCCGCTCCTCTGACGATACAGGAAGGTCAGGTCATAGATGAGCAGCCAGCAGAAGGCGAAGATGACGAAGGCGAAGATGGCGAGGAGGGTGAAGAGGGAGAAGGAGACGGCGAGGACGACGAAGACAGAGAAGATGGGGAGCTCTCCGATGGAGAGAAAGCGTCAGCATCTCTTCCTGGCCTACCACCAGCGCCTGCATCAGTACCAGGTTCAGAGATACTCAGTTCTGCTTTACCAGCTGTCGAGGCGCAGATCGACAGTGCAGCTCCTTCCGACCTACCAATGCCAGACGCTGAGCTCATGCCAGTCGAGGAACCTGCATACGAGCCGTTACCACCAGCAGAAGTTGCAGCGCCGCTAGCACTCGCTCCCGCAACCCTCCTACCACCTCCGGTCGATCGCGAGCCCTCGAGTTCACCCGATCTGCCACTTGCGAGAGGCTCAGATAGCCGAAAGGGTTCCTTGACAGAAGCGATCGCTCCAGAGATCCCGGTCGAAGAAGCCCAGCCGACTATTGCCGTTCCAGAAGAGGTTGCACCAGAGGCCAGCGTCGAGCAAGTTACAGAAGAACAACCAGTTCTTGAAGCCCCAACGCCGGCAGAAGCTGAACCAGCTGTAGCACAAGCTCAGCCGACTGTGGCAGAAGGTACAGCGCAGGCGGACGACGCGCCACTTGCCCAGGATGAGAGTCTGCTCGACAGATTCGAGAGGAATCTGGATGATGAGGCTACATAGTATGCTGGAGATCAAGAACGGGTTATCGTGGCTGTACGAGTTGGACCACATAGGTGGAATGTCATCGCGATGGGCTTTGGAAGGAGACTTGATGGCAACCTTGAGAGGAGGGATGTTAGACAAGCATGGCTAGTTGCGGGCTCATGCTTTCTTTGATAATCAGGAGCCAGTTATCCACGTCGCACATCTGCACATCGAATACGGCCTAGCCGGTCTTCAGAAAGTCATTGTATCATTGTTCATCACTCATGTCTCTCGTTGAAATATCAAGTCGCTGGTGTCGATGCAGCGTCACTTCCGCCGTCAGACCTGTCCCTTCTGGCCTTCGCACTCGTCTTCAACTGCTCCCAATGACTCCTGTACTTGGATATCACCGCTTTCTGCTTCTGGTTCTCCAGACCCAGCCTTTCCCGCTCTTTCATTTCCCGTTCCAGTTGTGCCTCCATTGCCCGCATACGCTCTTCCATCTCCGGAGTGATGCCCGATGTCTGTGGATTTTGTCCATGTGAATGAGGTTGCGACCGTACTGAAGCCATTGACTGTGTGAGCGCTGCCATAGATGCGTCTTGAGCGTGAGACTCGAAAGCTTGGAGTCTGTGTGATAATTTGTCGAGGATTTGCTTCAGAGCAGAGTTCTCCATCTGCAGCTCTTCCTCACGAATGGAACTTGGTGCCGAAAGATCAGCGGCAGATCCTCGTGTAGTACGCGGTAAGTGCTCCTTCGCGTCGACAAACTCATCAGCTTCATTGGTACTCTTCCCTCGCTTGTGCCCTTGCTGCTGCGATAGAATATTGGCATAAGAGGCTGTTCCTCCGGACGTGGGGATAACGTAGAAACTCTCGCCGGGGCCGAAGGTATTTCCGGAGAAACCTTGCTTGCGTTGTTGTTCCTCCAACGCACGCATGGCCGCTTTAGAGAATAGTTGATTAACATCTGGTCCAGTGATCGCTCGGGTGCTGGTCTTTTCTGTCTTGGATTGTGTGGGCGATTCTTCGGGCGATTGTTCTGCAAGCGGTAGACCAGCAAAGGCGAGCATAGAAGACAGCTTTGAAAGTGGTCCAGAAGTAAGGTTGGAATAGAACCTTGAAAACCCGTCGTCGTCGGTGGTTACCATCTTACTCTCGCCTTCTCTCACCCGAGGCGATACATTTGGCTTTGCTGTTTGGTCGGTGAACCTTGAATCCGCGGCCGAATGCTGTATAGGTACCGCGCTCATTCGACCTGTGGCTTGCGCTGTGCTGACACTTGGAGCAACACCCGGTGTCCTTCTTTGCTGGGTTGGCGGAATGCCTCTTCTCGAGGCCATGTCCTTTGCTAAAGCAGGGGAGGACTCTCTTCGAGGATCTGCGCGGAAAAGTGACGGTGTAGACGGCTTCTCGCGCGATACTACCACTTCTTTTTGTGCCGTTTGGATATCAATCGATATGCTCTCTGCCTCCTTCTCAATATCTTCTGCCTTCTGTCCTTTTTCTGCAAGTCTTTTCGCGACTTGATCTTTGGATCTAATCACTTCTGCAAGCTTGCGATGGTGGTCTTCTAGCAGTCTCAGAACCCTCATAGCCTCAAGATCTTCAACATCTTCTATCGTCTTCCGATACTCCTCCGCAGCGTGTTCGTGCTCGTTCCCAGCGATCGCTAATCGGGCTTTCTGTGTCTCCTCCGAAGCCTTTCGTGCAGAGGCATGCGCCTGGAGATGTTAGCATGGTCTGTAACAAGCCTCGAACTTCATACCAAGGTGAGCGATGCGTGCTCCATATTTACGGCTTCCGTTGCATTTCGAAATTGGAAAACTGCCAGTGTTGAAAGATATCACATGTCACGAGGATTGCAACGCATTGATGTTGATGTTTGCTGATCGCAAGCGGCAACTGCACGCGACCCCGCAATCGCGGCTTTCCTACGTCATGTGATAGAGTTTCCGTCGGTGCTTACCCCGGTTTATCTCCAACTCATTCCTGGTTATTCAGGTTATCCACGATTTAGGGTATCATGTCGATGTGAAGCACAACTTTGCTCCTAAGTTCATTCTACCACCGAGGAAACCCTTCTGAAAACACCACACCTCCCTGGAAAAATACAGCGACATTCAAACAGCTTCTCGGCACATCAGTGAATATCTCTGGTTCGGTACTTGTTACGCACCTACGGAGCCAGACCGAATCCTGGAAGCGCATTTCAAAGGTTTATGTCGACAGGCCCAATGAATTGAGGAGATTACGCCGCTCAATAGCACTTGTCATGCTCTTTGACCACACAACGATTAGCCATGTCGTCAATCGAACGAGCAACATCGCCGTCACCCGGCGGCAAGCTCTCAAAGCTACGTATTGGCCGCAAGAAGAACGGCAATGAATCTTCTCAATCTCTGCCTACCACTGCTCCAGAAGGCGACAATTCAGAGAGACGTAGGTCCGTCGAAGGCATGATGGACAAGCTACGACCCAACAATCGCCGTTCGGCCGACGAGAGACGAGGTAGTACAGACGCATCTCGATTATCGAAACTCGTTCCGAACAAAATGAAGCGACGAAAGTCAGATGACGGGCGAGAGAACAGCACCATTTCGAACGATTCAGGCGAAGGCATCGCACGTCTGTCACGAAACCCAAGCGAACAGTCTCTAGGATTGCTGGCAAGCAGCAGGAGTAGTCTTCTTACTGAAGATTCGGCAGAATCACCCAGGTATGCTTATTCTCACGTCTGCAATCTTTTGTTCTCGTATCCTCTCTTCCTCGGAGAACAGGAGAATACTGGTACAATTTATTCACGTTGATGGTTCATGCAACGTGTTGCGGCACATATTGCTTCCATTGATAACCCGATTCGGCTTCGCCTAGGCATGGCGTTTTCGGCTGCTGCGGCCCATATTTTGCGGTGTGGGCCGATGAACTCTCTTTCTATCCACGCATGCACATCACACGTAATCCCCCGATCGTTCATCACACTCCATTGCGGTATCACTATACTTGCATACTTGTTATTTGTTTTACATACAATATTGCAGTCGTTGTCTATTGTCTGCGGGCAGATAATACATTATTGATCGAGCCTCTCGTTGTGCAGCAACGTTGGCACTACAGGACCCACCTTGCTGACATTCCACAGCAGGCAGCCGGTTAGACCGACTTTATCCCCTCACGCTTCTCATGCTGGATATCTGACCTTGTCTTCTCCATTGATCAAAGCTACGACAACTGAAGGAGAAGCATCCGATACGGATCTCGCGGAAGTCACAGCTTCGACCGTCTCTGTTCCAATCATTCGCGAGCCTCCTGAATCGCCCATTGTGCCTCTCGCGGCCGGCCAACCCGAGCCTACACCAGTATCACGAGCGTCTAGCCACACCGACAGACTGAAGGGTGCTTTTGGAGGACGCAAGAAGGGGTCAATTCCAGATACCGACCCGACATCAGCCCCAGGCGGAGTGGAAGGTGCGGATGTTGACGAGGTAAAGAGCAAGGCAGACAATCCACTTCTCGAAAGTGAAAACGTACAACCATTCCCTTCATACAAGGACAACGACAAGCTTGTCACGCCCTCGAAGCCGTCAAAAGCCGCAGCAAAGCTAAGTGCCATCGACACGAAACGACCACAAACCCCACCCAATACAGTTCAGACACCCAGAACTTTTGTAACTCCACCTACTCCTACACTCGCACAAGGAGACTCACCTCCGAAGAACTCGACTCCGAAAACACTTCAACCATTTTCCCCTCCCACGTTTGGCTTCCGCTCGCGACCAAAATCTGCTAGTCTCAGCGCGAGTAAGCTCTCAAACTCGATCCTATCGAACCCTCTCACACCACCTTTGGAAGAAACAAAAACTCCAGGAGGATCCCTTACACAGCCTTCTCAGAGCGGCTTCTTTTCGTCTTGGGTGTCCGTAGCTCAAAACGCTGCCAACTCCATCACCACCACATTCAATCCCCCGCCAAATCAAAAGAGCAAGCAGGTTGATAGAAATACCGAGTCCGCCAATGGTGAAGAGGTGATTCCTGGCCCCGAAGCTCAGTCGACAACCATATCGGAAGACGTTCCCCAGCCTGCTGTCGAAACCCTCGGCCAAGGTGAGCTTAACCTGAGTCATTTGGGTATTACAGATAGCGCGGATCCCAGCCCAATGAGCTCAGCTACCAACCTTGCTGGTCAAGGTTTACAACAGAATGGCGAGACCTCTCTCAAAGCTGAGGAGGATGCCGCTGCAAGGGCCGTATCTGTCGCATACGAGAAACCCATTATTAGCGCTGTAAGTCAGGCTACTGGAGGTCGCCCTGTTTCAATGGTGTCTTCGGAAAGCAACAACGAGCATTCGCCGCCAAGAACTGCCGCATTTCTGCAAGATTCGTCCGATATCAAACGCAGTGGAAGCATCCGCAGCAAGCTGAGTGAGCGCAAGCAACGCCGACACCGTGCCAGTTCCGCTACTACCGGCGGCACACTTGCCGCCGCGATAAGTGCCTCGACTTCAACGATCGCTCACCCCGGTGCGACGAATGGCCACAAGATGACCGGGTTTGCTGTCGCAAGCAGCAAACGTAACAAAGACTTTCACCAGCTCTTCCGAAGTGTGCCTGAAGACGATTATCTGATCGAGGATTACAGTGCGGCTCTCCAGCGCGACATCCTTCTGCATGGACGCTTCTACGTATCCGAGGGCCACATCTGCTTTTCGAGCAATATTTTCGGCTGGGTCACCAATCTTGTCATTGCTTTTGACGAAATTGTATCTGTCGAGAAGAAGAACACGGCTGTTGTTTTCCCAAATGCCATAGTTATCCAGACTCTTCATGCTCGAAATGTCTTTGCAAGTCTTGTCGCCCGAGATGCAACATACGATCTTCTCATAGGAATCTGGAAGACATCGCATCCAAACTTGAAGAGCTCGATCAACGGTGTTACGCTTGGTGACGACGGCACAGGCGACAAGACCGAAAAGACCGATCTAACTGGATCTGATGATGAGTCTGTAGAAGGTTCCGATGATGTGTACGATGAGGACGCCGAAGATGACGAGGAGCTGGGCAGCTTTACCGAAGCTGGCGCCAACGGTAGTATCGCTGGAAGTGATATCGGTGACATTGCGCCTGTTCCACGGAAAGCATCGTCGTTGCCAATGAATTCGCTTGTTCCTTCTCCTGGTTCTGGTGGTCCTAAAGGTCTGGAAGGCGCAGATGCTGTCATCACTGGCGCAGCTGTCGCGGCAGATTTTCCTGGACCTCCAATGCACGAGGCGACCGAATGTACCGACCAATCGACTCATTACGATAGACCACTTATTGATACCACGCTTCCTGCTCCGCTCGGGAAGATCTACTCGATCATGTTCGGACCAGCTTCTGGCGCGTTCATGAGGAAATGGCTCGTTGAAGATCAGCAATCGAGGGAGCTCGTGTACGAAGACGACAAAACTGGTCTTGACGACAGCCACAAGACCTTCACTTATTCTTACATCAAGCCCCTGAATGCTCCCATCGGACCTAAGCAGACAAAGTGCTTGGTAACCGCAAATCTGCTGGAGTACGACCTTACCAAGTCAATCAGTATCGATTGTAGCACAGCTACACCGGATGTTCCGAGCGGAAATGTGTTTGCCACCAAGACTCGCTATTGTTTGATGTGGGGTCCTTCCAACACTACACGATTCATTGCCACATGCACAATTGAATGGTCCGGCAAGAGTTGGCTGAAGGGTAAGAATAAGCCATGAGACAAAGTCAACAATCACTAATGTTGAACAGGTCCTATTGAAAAGGGTGCAAACGATGGTCAGATACAGTATGTCAAAGACATCGTGGCCGCCGTCAAAGCAGCAGTCACCACCAAACCTCCAGTCAAGGGTCAACCTCGTGGCAAGGGCAAGGGCAAGCGCAGAAAGGAGACTTTCGACACCGCCGGCGCCGAGACCGAGCGTGCCTCTGCCGAGGCCACCAAGGCGGATCAAGCAGTTTCCTGGGGTCCATTGGAGCCAGTACGCGGTCTACTAGAGCCCATCGTCAGTATATTCAAGCCTTTCATCTCAACACAACTTATCATCGGAGTGCTGGTTCTTCTTCTCGCCCAATCGTGGTTCTTTGGCTCTGGAAGACGCAACACCGGTGTCGGATACCCATTGACTCAACCCGAGAGACTTGCGGCTTACGAAGCAATGTGGCAGCGCGAGGAGGCAGAGCTCTGGGACTGGCTGGAGGGTAGAGTTGGTCTGGAAGACGGCATTCCAAAACAGCAAGACAGCCTTCTGGCAAGGCAGAAAGCTATCAAGAGCAATGCTATGGGACGGAAGATAGATCAGTTGGTCATGAAACAGGGACAAGCCGAGGACGCGATGCGTGTGACGGGAGAACGACTCGAAGCCTTCAAGGAAGCTTGGGAGAAGAGAAAGGTCAACAAGTTTAAATCATGATTGGCATTGCAAGCGTGGATTGAATTTCCGTTCTTCTTACATGATACCTAGTGTAGCGCGTTTTGATGGATATCTCATGACATTACATATTATCCTGGATTTTGTCTATGCTGCGTGGTGATGATCTCGCTGGTTGATACAACTAGTACATCAGCGTGTCTTCTTCGCCGTCGACCATAGCGTCCCCTGCTTCGTCAACGCTACTTCGGCGATGTGCTTCCTCTTCGTGCGGCTGTTTAGCAGACAATGCATCTGGATTTTGGTCACGCTGAGGCAACTCATCAGCCTCTCTCTCATTGGTATTTGTCATCGTAATGACATCCTCCTCGTTCCGACCGTTACTTTCCTGTTCACCTCCATCCGGTATCTTTTCGCCATTCTCTTCCATGTTGGAGTCTTCACCATTGGTCTTCCCATCTTGATCGTCGTAAGCTCGCCGCCTATTCCGTTCCTCAAACTCCTCCTCTTCTCTGTGAATCTCTACCTCCACATCCTCCTTCTGCCTCAACACCCTCGCCTCCTCCTCAGGCCTCCACTCCCACGGTCTCCAGAACAATCTCGGTTCCGCCTCTGTCCTCAAAAATCCCGCCATCGCTCTCATGCCCTCATGCCGCACCCTCAGCGCATTCTCATCGACTGCACGTTGAGCCCGTTTCCGTAGCGCGAGAGATCGCGCCGCTCGCTCTTCTGACCGCGCCTCGAGCTCTGCTGTCCTGACCGCAAGCTCATCGCGTTTTCGGGAGTCGATCTCTTCGCGCCGCCGCTGTGTCGTGTTCGCGGGGACTTTCTGTGATAGCGTACTAAGGAGGCCTCCGAAGAGGCGTTTGTTGCGATTGCGCTCGTCGAGGGCGGGACGCGTCCGTTTTGGCGATCTGGAAGCCTCGTGAGACTCTGATGGGTTGGCAGCACCTGGCGATCCGATGCGCTGCCGCTTGGGCGATGCGCTCACTCTTTCGTTATGTTCATCGTCTTGCGCTGGGCGTTTCGTACCTTTCTCGGCTGATGGTGAGCGGACCGGAGAGGGCGGCGCTACTGCTAAAGCGACCTCTCTGGGAGCGATGTAAGTACCCATCACTACGTTTCGTTCAAGTAGCAGTCACTCACGGTTCGCTCATTATAATTACAGTATGGAGATGACCGAATGAGGTCCGAGGTACTGCGGATGCACAAATGTCGTGTGGAGAAGCTCATGCGGGAGATCGCCCGCTAGAGCTGCCCTGCCGAGCGTTGACTCCTGCTCCACATCTCTAAACATCTGATTACATCATCATAAGCGAGCATCACAGACCTTCTAGAAGACCCTCGATTGCGAAGCAGTTGCTTATGGTGGGGCCGAATTGCGTTCAAAACATACCTCTCGAGTACGTACCCAACCTGTGTTCCTTGCATCAATTCTTCTTTATCATTGCCTCTAGTCTGTTAACTGGATCTTTGTACAGCTCCTTCAACACACATACACTCACAATGGCATCAAACCACGCAGCATGGATCACCGGCAAGCAGGTCGTTCCTCTCGAGGTTAAGGAGGCTCCAGTCCCCAAGCCAGCCGCCGACGAGATCATCATCAGCAACAAGGCCGTAGCCATCAACCCTGTTGATTGGAAGATCCAAGTATGTTCATGTGGAGGATTCTGCAGAGGTCGGACAGAGCGATGCTAACAGACACAGTATGGAGGTTATTTCATGGAGGATTTCCCAAACATCCTCGGAGAGGACGCCGCTGGTGAGGTCATCGAGGTCGGTTCCGATGTGAAGAACTTCAAGAAGGGCGACCGTGTCATTGCGTAAGTACAATGCTCCAGAGGCACAGAGCTATATCACTAACACCGCTCAGCCACTGCTTCAGCTTGGTGAGCCAAAAGAAGGAACACGCCGCTTTCCAGAAGATAGTCGCGGTCCCAGAGCGCTGCTGTGCCGTCATCCCCTCAAGCACCGCCTTCACCGATGGTGTTGTGCTGCCCCTCGCAATCTCGACCGCAGCCGCTGGTCTTTTCCAGAAGGGCTTCCTCGAGCTTCCTCACCCAGTCGTCTCATCAGGTGGCCCACAGCCATCAAACAAGACCATCGTTGTTTGGGGAGGCTCCTCATCCGTCGGCACGCTCGCCATCCAGCTCGCTCGTGCGGCCGGCGTAGATGTCATCACCACCGCATCTAAGCACAACCACGACTACTGCCAATCCCTCGGCGCAAGCAAGGTCTTTGACCACTCATCACCCTCTGTCATCGAGGACATCGTCTCCGCGGTCAAGCAGAGCGGCAAGCACCTCGCTGGTATCTACGACAGCATCTCCTTAGAGGCTTCAATTAAGGCCTGCAGCACTATTCTCGAGCAGGCCGGCGGCGACAAGAAGCTCGTGCTTGTAATGCCTGGATCAGAAAGCTCTGCTAACAAGGGCATTGACGCCAAGGCCGTCTTCGCCGTTTCCGTCTTTACTGATTACAAGGAGGTCGGTCAGGCCGTCTGGGGTCGCTTCGTGCCCGAGGCTCTCAAGTCTGGCGCGCTGAAGCCGCTGCCTGAGGCGTTCGTCATCGGCAAGGGGCTGGAGAAGATCCAGGCTGGTATGGACAAGAACAAGGAGGGTGTCAGCGCGAAGAAGGTCGTTGTTGATCTTGCGTAGACTATCATGTTGTAACGAAATGTAGCGTATATTATCCTTGGACTACAAAAGGCCGTAGAATTGTGGGCTATGTAACGAAATCATGCATCCTCGATCGTCCATCTTCAGTACCGAGGATTTTTTGAGCTGGATCTGCGCTGTAGATGGGAACGGTGAAGTGTCAGTCATGTCATGATGAAGAGAACGGAGTTGAAGACGATGACGAGGTATTCCGTGCTCTGCCATAAGGAATGTGATGTGCTGTGTTGACTTTGAGGCGACTGCCGCCATCACCCCGCCTTGCAAACTTCCGAACAAGAGTATACCTCTGACTTCCAGTCTCGACATTGCGTGCTGATGAGGGGACTGTGCTGGGGCTCCAATTGGAAAGACCGGCCTCGCCTTCTGCCGGAAGACGGTAATCCTGCATCAGTGGAGTTGCTGTTCGTGATACGTCGCTTTGTGCCGGATGTGGCCTGGTCGAGTTGAGTGGATGCACTGGCGTGACCTCGGGCTCTAGTATCGACAGGGCTTGCGATGCGATACTGCTCCCTGCGATCAGCGATTGCTCGTCGATGTCTTGAGCAGCAACAACGGGGGGTACTGAATTGTCGTGTGTCGGCGATCGTGCACATCGTTGCACCTCAGGATCTTGAGCCTTTCTCTTGCGGTTCGGGGCTCTTAGCCTCACCTGCAGTCCTTCCGGAGCCTTTACTTTGCTCCGTAAAGTGTACGCATGCGCAACCTCTGTGCCTGGAGCATCTGCATTGTTTCCAAGGGATGCAAAATCCCGGGGTTCAGGAGCCCGAGGGTCATGGCTGAACAGTCGTTCCATCCCATGCTCGAAGAATTTGATTTTGGCTGTAGAGCATCAGTACCACCACGGTAAACAGACTTGACGACTGACGTACCCTGTTTCCGACTCCTCGCTGTGGTTACCAGTTTCGCGCCTATTCGTTTATCGAGGCCCGTACCTTCGACACGAATGGCAGTCCACCTCAAAGCGTTGTGTCCAGTGTAGCCCTGTTCCCCTGGCTTTGTAAAAGTGCAATAGAGGAATTTGAGTGCACAAAAGGCCTCCTTCAACACATGTTTCCCGTCTTGGATACCTGTGACGTACTGATGAGGCTTGTAGACAGCTCTGGGTTCGTGTCCCTTTCGGCAAAGAACTCTCATCCGGATGAACCTTTGCGTCCTTGTTACCGAATGTGACAGAACCAATGTAGTACTTGGAACAATCGCGTGGAATATGTGAGAGACAT
>Ga0058704_10001062_pt1 | contig 13114 bp, 12 predicted proteins | sample AgamicMgSfe_FD_71363 | JGI IMG/M metagenome (GOLD analysis project Ga0058704, IMG submission 71363) | Agave microbial communities from Guanajuato, Mexico - Mg.Sf.e | ecosystem: Host-associated > Plants > Phyllosphere > Phylloplane/Leaf | place: Guanajuato, Mexico | collected 2012-05-30
TCTTAAGGAAATATAGACTAACTAAAATAAAGTTGATATACTACTTAGGTAGCCTAGGTATTTATCTATAGCCGTCGACGCTTAGACGTTTCTAGAGTTAAGAAATTTGAGATTAACATTAGGGACTAGCATTTAGAATTCGGCGTCAAGTTTGGAATCGAAAAGTGACCGCTATTCTGCCCCCACTTTCCAGCTCATCCTCAATCTCCCGTTATGCGTGGCTGAGCGGTGCACGGGCCTCAGTAGAGTTCAAGTGTTTTGCATGAGTTGCTTACTCAGACGGGCACGTGTAACGAGTGGCATGGTCATGGTGAAGAAACAGCAAGTGAGGAGCTGAGATAGAATGGCCAGCTGCGAACTGGCGAGGAAGGGAGCAAAACCACCAACTGCACTGTGCTACAATCTTATCTACATGCCGTAATTGCCCTCACGTGCTTCTGACTGTCAATCAGAGAGTGGCGATGATAGCCGTCTTCTCATACGACTACGAGCAGCTGTAGCTGAAGGACTTTCTAAAGCCTATGGTGGACAATGAGCAGCAGCATTCCCGCAGACTCGGGGTAAGTCATCGACCGGTCTTCTGCCCCCTACTGACTGTGCCCATCACATGCCTGACAGCGAATGTAGAAGCGCCAACTGGGCCGACATGCTTTCGAAGAGCGCATGCCGGAGCGCGTTGCTGCCGCCATAGCAGATGAGGGCACCAACAACAGTCTAGAAGGGTCGATACCGAAGCTTGCTAGACTACTGGAGCACGATCGCGATGTTGAAGTGGCGTACCTGTGCAATGATGCTGCTGTGCAGGTCTACAAGTTGCCGGATGAAGGAGCGCACTTCTGCGGGTATCGCAATATGCAGATGCTCCTCCTGGCTTTGGGTCGGCCGGGAGGTGGCGTACCAGCGATGAAAGACTGCGAGCAGAAGCGCAGTATCTCTCAGCTGCAAGACATGATCGAGGAGGCTTGGACACAGGGCCACAATGCCCATGGTCGACTTCAGACAGGCGGGATCAGGGGCACAAGGAAGCATGTTGGGACTTCTGAGGTACGCTACGCACGTATGTCCGGCCATTATGCTCTGATGATTGACACGCTACAGGCAGAAGCACTCCTCCTAAGCCTCAACATCTCTTGCACAGGCACAGCATTCACCGGCAAAGAAGCCTGGCGCGAACTCCTCGGCTCCATCGAGACATACTTCGCTTCCCCCTCCCATACGCCCTTCCCTACCCCCTCTGCGAACCACCACATACACATAACGACACGCTTTCCCATCTTCCTCCAGCGACCCGCGCACTCCTTAACCATAGTCGGCATCGAGCGCACGAAGTCCGGCAAACGGCGCCTTCTAACCTTCGACCCTGCGTGGCGGCCTCCTTCCGCTATGAGGGAGGAGTTGCAGGAGTCGAACTGCTCGGGCTGGTCGGCGAAGTTGTTGCTCGGAAGGTATAGGAAGGGGGAGAGGTATTTGAGGAGGTTTGGAGGGTTTGAGACGCTTTGTTTAGACTAGAGAAGGGACCATGAGAATAGCATTCGCATTTTACTTTTACCGCAGAGAAGAATCCAAGTCCGTGACGGTATTAGACATCCTCCCGAAATCAACACGGTCTGTTCCATCTGAGCACATCTGCGCCATATGAGCATGGCAAGATCTTCTCAAGACGACATGATCAGATCTGGTCCTGCCGAGGAAGTGTTCGTGTAAGAATTCTGCAGGATGACCCATGAACGTTCGTTCCTGTTGTAAGTCCCCCTTTCTTAGCTCGCTATCTAATATAACATATCAGTCTGCTCGTAGGTACATACCCAATTCCCAATGATGCCAGGTCTAGGAGCATTATTCTGCCAATGTGGCCTGTCCTGTGTAGGTTGGTCTTCCCGTAAAGCTGTGCCTGTTGTTTCTATTCTGGTGGAAGGATCCAGTCGGTAGCTGCAACGAATCTCGCTTCAGCATGCAGGTACCGCCGATAATTTGCTGTAGACGGAGGTCTTCCGGGTTGTTCGTTATTATGATCACCGCTGATCGTGGTTTCAGCGAGTGGGGTATCTGGCCACAAGCCACTTCTGCAGCGGAACAACTAGCACCCGGTGGCTGTGCAGCCCTAAACATCGCGCCATTTGGTGAACCCTGGGTTTGGAGGCAGCAGTGGTGAAGGAATGTCGACCGCTATTTCGCCGTTATTGCCCCTCTCGTCGTCCACTGTCTTGCCAACCCGTTGTGCCACCCAGATAAACATTCGGCGGGAAGAATGAACGCGATCTGTTGAACTGTGTGAACCGCTTCACCACGATAAGCCCACAGACACGGGTGAAACCCACCTAGCTATGGACTCGACGTCAGCTTGGCCGGGGGGCCAGATATCTGGCTTAGGACAGGTAATTGATATTGGCAGCAATGGCGAAGACTGGGAGGATTGGTTGCGGTGGGATCCGGCTGTCGAACCTACCTCTCCCGAGGACGGCATATTTCATTCTGGCTCGAGCAAGAATGACTCCCCTCTACAGGATCCCGCCCAACCGGTCAATCTGGGACTGTATGGCAAGGGCGCGGTGCATGATACATTGGCACCGCCGTTGATCATTGGCGAGGATGCGTTGGACTTCGGCGCTGGATCCCTTCCGGGCAATGACCAGTTCTTATTCGGAGGCAGCAGCAATGCGGCTTCTGGGTTTGGCTTCGACCCGGCTGCTACCTTTCAGCCTTTGCAGCCAGAAATGCCAAAGCTGGACACCAATGCGGCTTGGACTCTACCTTCCAATGCGCCGCCGCAGGATTTCAATCTCTTTGTGCTTCCAGACCAACACACTCAGCAAATCCCTACCAACGTGTCACACCCCTCAACTTCGCCAGGACTGCAGTACAGCCCAGAGTCCTCTTCGCAGAACCGTACGACTAGCGTCTCTTCGAACTCACCGACGACTGCGCCGAAGAAGCGCGGGGGCAGGAAGCGCAAGGCTGAAGCACAGCATGCGCAGGATGAGGAGCAGAGGGCCAAGAACGGTGACTCGCAGTCCGGTGAAGAGCCGCCGGTCAAGAAGACTTCCCACAACGTCATTGAGAAGAGATATCGCAACAATTTGAACGACAAGATCGTAGAGTTGCGCAACAGCGTCCCCAGCCTGCGTGCCATGGGCCGCACGAACGGTGATGACGATTCCGAAGACTTGGAAGGCTTGACGCCGGCGCATAAGCTGAACAAGGCCACTGTCATGGCCAAGGCGACCGAGTACATCAAACATCTGGAGAAGCGCAACGATACCATGGCAGACGAGATGGAAACGCTCAAAGCTCGCCTCGCTGCAGTCGAAGCCGCAATCGGCAAGACGAGAGATAGAAGCGACAGCCTCAGCACTAGCCCGCCGAGCGCCAGCATGCGCTCAAGACAGCCTTCAAGCTCCTCAACTAATGGTGCACAAGGTTTCCTCAGTGTGCCGCCGGAGCAGACGAGGTACGGTCAGCGCGTCATGCCGCAGCAACAGCAACAGCAGCAGTACATCCAACAACAACAGCAGCTCCTCTATGCGCGTCCACCAAATGCGCCAGTCGACGCGCAGAATCAGCCACAGTATGTATACGGCCGTGGTGGCGGCGGCATGATGGGCAAGGTCATGATGGGTGCTATGGCCGGCATCATGGTCATGGAGGGTTTCAGCGAGCAGCAGGACGACACAAAGCAGATGGCTGCCTCACCGTTTGCGCTGTTCAGGCGCGGCATCGAGATGCCTTCGCCATCGTCGCCGGCTGCGTTCGCACGACACGCCGCGCTCCCACTGCTTAAGGTCTTCTGCATTATCGGCGCTCTACTCTACCTCATCGCGCCTCTTTTCGCATTCTCGCCTCGCAAGAAGCAGAAGACGCGGCCTCTCGTCCGCCTGCCGCAAGCACCATCCCTCGCATCACCGGTCGAGGCGCGTCGCAAAGCATGGCTTACCGCCATGCAGACCGTCTATGTGCCAAAGCATTTCCTGCTCGAGGTCGCTGCGGTCGCGACTAAGATGATCAAGCTCAGTCTTCGCCGCCTCATCGGCTCGGAGGCTTGGAACACGTTGACTGGCATGAACAACGAAGAGGAAGCTGCTCGCATCAAAGCTTGGGACATTGCCCTCGATGCACAGCTCGCTGGTGGTGATGCCGAAGTCAGCTATTACCGCCTTCTACTCACGCTGATGGCATCTGGCACGCTGCCCGACAGTCCAACGCGTCTCATGCAGAAGGCTGTCCATTTCCGTGTCTTCTTCTGGGAGGTTGCAAACGCTGGGTACGGTAACATGGTCGGCTTCAAGCAGTTCACGGAGAAGGTTGGCAAAATCTACTGGGACTCAGCGCGCAAGCAGCAGAAAGAGCTTGTGCACGCTAAAGCTCAAGGACGGCCGAACGTCGACGATGACGTGGAGTTGCTGCCAGATCATCTCGCTGCCTTGGTGGAACTGGAATGCGACGACGTGCTCAGTGACGGGATGATACAGCGCGCCTGGAACTTGGCGTGGAACAAGCCAAGTTCATTCAAGACTATGGCCAACGTAGCGAGGGACAGCGTGGTAGAAGATCATGCCATTCGGTCCCCACTTGATGCTGTCGCTGCGTGGTATGCGAATATGATGATTGACGACACGTTGCTAGATACGCTTGGTGAACATCCTTCGAGCTTGAACATGGAATACTACAACGGTCTAACCATCAGCATTGCGCCACCGGCATCGGCTACACAGGTCCGCGCGCTTGCGGCAAAGGCTGTGTTGTCGAATACCAATCGCGAAGCTAACATTGTCGCTGCACTTGAAGCGTTGCCTGTCGCCTCACCAGGTGTGAGCACAATGAACCTCGTCAATCATGCTCCTGCATCACCTGAGGTCCACCTGACGTTGACAATGGCGAAGTTGCTGTCACTCCTTACGCCAAGCGCGACAGCTGTCGCACGCGAACGCGCACACGGCATCATTGCGCACCTTCGTTTCGAGCCGAGTGGCTTTACGCTCCTTACCGCTGTCGGAGCCTACCGCTTGCTTAAAATCACCAGTTTCGACCGTCAGTTGCCGCAGCGTGCCGCACAAGGTCTCGAGGACATCGCGGCGAGTCTGCGTCTGTGGATTGGCACCTCCGCTGGTCGTAAGGCTGGTCTTGAACGTGACGACTGCGGGCGCATCGTCGACCTCTGCTTATGTGTGGCGAAGAAGGTTGGTGGATGGGATGAAAAGGATAGTGGGTATGGTTCTGGTTCCGGCGGGAGTAGTCCGGTTGTGGCAAGGACTGAGGTTGGTTTCACTTAGGCAAATGTTATTGTGCAGCTGAAACGGCTGCTATGGAGGTATATTATGTTTGGTGTGGCGGCAGAGTATCTTAGGGCTCGCTCGCAGGGTTTGGGACGATTGGCGTAGTGTAGGATGGTAATCTCTTTGTCAGACGCATTTGCCTTAGTGATCCAGGGCCCAATCGGCTTCTATGTATCATCACCCGACACCTGAGTTCGGTATGCGTGACACATGGGCGAGGAACGATCCAGCTCTGATACTAAACTTCAACCAGTCTCCTTTGCAGTTTCCGGTGCTGTGATGATATGGTCTCGACGGCAAGTCTCTCTCGAGGGTTTTCTCTTCTCTCTAGCAAATTCATGGGCATCACGCGATTTGAGGACTTCCCGCGGACAAGACGTCATGGGCTCGCATTAGGGAGCAGTGAGTTGACCTTGTATAAGGTGTACTTTGTGCTTCAAGTGATGAGCACATTGCTCTGGCTTTCTCCCTTTTCAATTGAATGTGGTATAGCTTGGCACAGGAGACTTCCATTGTCTCGGTTGTTACACACGCTCAACGTTCCGCTTTTGCAGCGGATGCTGAGCTGTATGCTACACAGTGCCCTTGAGAGCTGATAACGCAGGGTGGAAACCGGCACAGTGGCTCAGGTAGACAGTGTGCATATGCTCGTATCTGCAGGATACTTCCGACCTCCTTTGCCGTAACCAGTCTAACGCGCTCGTGTAGGCGAGGCATGCAACAAGCAAAAGCACAGGTACCTTACGTCCCAATGGTTCAAGCGATATCTTCTGTGCCCGAAATGCTCGTTGGAGATGGGCCATCGACGTACTCGGTAAGCGGGACTTTTGCAGCTGGTCCAACAAATTGTAAATTCCTCGATCTTCACCTGATCTCTGCCTTCACGTACGGGCTGGCTATCAGTATCCTCCAGTCCACGTAAAAACGCCAGGCCACGGAAGGTGTATCTCTCATATTTGCGTCTAAGCACGAGGAGACCGCGGCTAGTCCCGGCAGCGACAAGCACATCGTCGACATGAATGGTGCTTGGTGCGCAGCCATTGAAGCCTTGCGATGTGGTGAATAATGTGCACCGACCAGCCGCGTGTATAACGTATTCTTCGAAATGCTGATACGAACGCTTTTCGGAGTCTGCATCGCAGTATCTCAATCACTACAAAAACCCTGTCCATTGTCGTTAATCCGGTCGTCAGTGAGAGCCGCTGTCGCTCGCTCCATGACAGTGGCAGGTGTCTTCCCTTGCCACTGTTGATGGAGGTCGTTGACACTTACAACCGCTTGCGGAATGCTTTCGTTTTGCCGACTTGAGGATCTGGTGTTAGCCGCCGCGCGTTTGAGCAAAGCGAGGATCTGCGCTACAAATGTGACAGGCAGAGTTTCGGGTGATGTCGGCACTGGTAGAGCATCTGTAACGATGTCCAGCATAACGCCTTCAATAGTCAATTCACAGTGGTCTTCGTCTGTCCGTACACCAAGGTCCAAGTGCTGGAACCTGTTCAGTTTTCCATATCTTGCGGTCAAGTAGAGTGCTTTTGGCTGCACAAAGTCTACCACCCAGGATACCAGGCGCTGCCTTTGTCGATCACCGATCTCCACATATCCCAGGATTCCAAGACTCTTCGTCTTTTGAATGTTGGCAAAGGTTGCTTTGGCGAACACGGCAAACTCCGAAAGCGTGTAGTCAGGCTTGAGCAGCTCAGCTTCTTCGTTGATCATGCAGAGCAAAGAGAAGACTTTGTCTCGAGAGTCTTTTATGGCCATCCCGGCGGTCCGGTCATGACCCATAATAGGTCAGTATGCCGGTTCTGATCGATGTCAGATATGTGCCAGAATCTGTGCGCAAAAACGGCGAAATGCGGAACCGGTCGGATGAGAAGGCTTGCCGCTTCGTGTGTTCCAAGCATTTTGTTGTAAGGGATCTTAAGGTCGAACAGCCGACCGTAATGTCATCGCTTGCTGCCGAAGCAAATGTATAAGTCGCAAGCTAATACACATTCCTGAACCACCCAAAGTCGTTCATGCCAACGGGGCATGGTATTGCGTATTGCCGCGTCGATTGAGTGTGCATAGTTTGTAGTAGATGGAACAGCATTTGTAGAGAGTCCCGTTTGCGACGAATGAATCCACGAAAAGACTTAATTTGGAAGAGCGATACAAGCTCTCGCAGCGCGAGTAGAGGCTTGAGGTTGAAGGGTGAGACACGTCCCGGCTCGCCCAACCATATTTCGACGTACTGGGTTGACTCATAGATATCGCCCATCATTGAAACCTGGTGTCCTCTCTCGAACACGTCGGCCTGATTGATACAGATAGCGTGTATCCACACTATACGGACCGTGAACCGCCGACGTAGCCGTCTCAGAGCCCTGAACAGGTTATCCGTGATAGGCAGCTGGTGTCCACCATTGAGCTGAATACTCCTGTTTTCCGAGCGGATGCCCCAGGTATACGACAATGCCTCATATCGAGGCCTGCTGTCCAACGACACGACCTCAAGAGTGCCTTGGATTGCGCTTCTACACGAGCCAGGCTGCAGACGTAAAAACCGGATGTCCCTCTTTCCCGCGCGCAAAGGCACATCTCGGTAAGCATTCCTAGAACCGCTTGCGATGACAGAGCCGGTAGTCGCAACGACGCCTGCTTCGTGTTGCTCGTGGTTGTTCATAATGTAAGTGCATCGATTGCTAGTAAGTCACCCGCAGACTTCGAAGGGGAAGCTTGTAGGCGAATCCCCGAGGACCCAGTCTGGAGACGTTTGGGCTGGAGGACAGCCAGTACATGGAACGACATCGCGTTGTCCTAACGCAGCAGGTCTCAGAATATTCATCCCGTTTCGAGGCGGGCGTTTCGGCACCCATCTCAGCCGCAGCTGAGCACGCGACAAGGGCTGCACGAGCCGGTCGAAAACCTCAATGCCCGTGGTCATCGTACGTTATGCCGCCACTTCCCATCAACAAGTGCCCGGGACACCGATGTCGAGGTAAGCCGGTGTATCGTCTCGTAGTCCAGCGATAAGGGGTAAGGGAGAGGATCAAGGAGGTGCACATACTTAGCTCGAGATTCGGCCGGAAGGAGTGCCTGGGTCAATATAGTTTCATCACCATACCACACCATGTATCTTTGGTGAGCATGGTGGGAGATACAAGTTTGTGAAGATGGGTACTAGTCAGTGGTAGTCGTAGTCCATACATAAGAAGGCGTAGCGCAATAGCAGCTAATATCTTACCCGAAGTAAGGTATACCAAGACCACCCTCGCCCTCCTCACCACCGCCTTCCCTTGTTCAGATCACCCGCAGAGCCATACGTGTGGGCATACACGGCAGCAGCAGCAGCAGCTTGCATCACGAGTAGCATCAACAAGGCCTCCCTCCCCATACACTCGAATCGCCTCCGCCTCATCCCCCACCTCAAAGCGCCACACTACTCAGCCTACGCGATAGAGTCAATAAGGTCATACTAAGCCCCCACAATCTCCATCCGGCAGCACTCCTCAAGCTCCGCAACAATCTCAGGAAGCATGCCCTCGACATCTTCCTCATCTACGTTCAAAGTCCCGATAATAAGGCGCTTGTACTGTTCTTGCCTAAACCCACTGGCAGCATCCTCCGCTAAGCCTAGGTAATGAACAATCTCCTGTATCGTCTCCCGGCGCTGGCGCTGCACTTCAACCAGCTGACGCGCTACTTCTAGTTTCTGCTTCATGAGCTCTTCTCGCTGTGAAGGCGGTGAGCTGTTGCGGGCGGATGAGGTGGGAGGGGTGGGGAGTTTAGCTTTCTCGGCTTCGAGGAGGTCGGCTAACGCGTTCTTCTCCTCTTCGGCGATTAGGGCCTGGCATTCTTGCTCTAGTTCGTCGAGTTCATGGAGGAGTTGCTCATCGCTTTCCGTACCGCCGGATGTCTGCTCGAGTTCTCGCACGCGAAGTTCTTCGGCGCGTTGTTTGAGCGCTTCGCTTTCTGCTCGCCGGAGCTGGACGAGTCGTTCGGCTTCGGCGAGCTCGGCGTCCTTTTCTGCGATTTCCTGGTCGAGATTCGCTGCTAGTGTTCTCGTCTTCGTCACGAAGGAAGGTAGGAGGGAGGAGGCGAGAGTGAGCGCGGCTTCGGACTTGTAGATGTCGTTCGCGCCATCCATCGATGCTGTGCCATTGGGCGTGTGCGATGAATAAGGCATTAGCGGATCGAAAGGTATGCCGTTCGGTGGTTGCACTGCTCCGCCCGTGGTTGCAAGATGACTACCATCTGCTTGGAAAGGCGACGAGGATAGCGCCCGATTGCGCTCCTGCCGCCTTTGGTTTAGCTGCAAGATATATCGGTCGGCAACTTCGCCCTTGTTGTTGGGAATGTCGACGGCGGCCATGCGACCGATCAAACTCCTCACACATTTCCTCGCTCCGTTCCGAGCGGCGATGGTGACGGCGGTGTCGCCATTGTTGTCCTGCTCGTTCAGTATGCGCTCAATTGCATCTGGACTCAATACTTCCGCCATCTTCGTCAATATACACTCCATGTAGTATCGCGCACACTCGTACTTCTTCTTACTCGCCGTGATACCTGCGATGTGGTGGAAGACGGTGCTGCCGGTCCACTCCTGCATGCGCACAGTCCTTACCAATAGTGCGGCGAGCTTCTCCATACACTTCTTGTCGAAGCAGTTGGTAAAAATGACCGAGCGCATGAGCGGTGTTTCGCCGTTCTTGGAGTTGATGTCGATACTAGCGCCACGTCGGATAAGGTCTTTGACAACCTCGATGTCGCCCATGGCTGCCGCCCAGTGCAGAGCCGTATGGCCGCGTTCGTCGATCGCACGATTGAGGTCGCCGTTCGCTGGTGGTTGTGGGGCGGTGGGGAGGGAGTCCAGAGGGTTGTCTTGGAGCATGAAGTAGTCTAGCAGCTCATCGGCCCAGAGTTGGTGGTCCTTGTCTGCTTGGCTCATCACGTCTTCTACCCTCCTTCTCTTTCTGGATCCGGTGTAGTGCGACATATCCGGTGCGTACTCGTCTGCGAACTGCGATTCAGATACTACCGTCTCGTTGTCCTCAGGTGTCCCGTCGTGCATGCTGGTGTCCATGGCTTCGTAGTCTTGCTGCACATGATGGTACATGTTCGCCGCGGGAGGTGGTTGCGCTGCTGCTGCTGCGGCTCTCTTCTGCGCTGCCTGTCCTCTGGGCACTCGTGGTTTGCTGGATGCGGCTGTTGCATGCTTCGGCGCGGGAGGCGGACTGCGGTCGCCGGGAACGAAGGTGAAGATGGGCATTAACTTCTCCAGCACTCCGTTCTTTGCTGCAAGCTCCCTTCCCTCTGGTAGTGGTATCCATGTCCCTGGCAGTCGTCGTCGTCAGTATCCGCACGCTTGTCTTGAATGGCCGGCTCTGCTGCATGGGTAAGACATACCCTGATACTTTCCATATCCGCCCTGCACCTTCTCATGTATGCCCTTCTGCACCTCCCGTTCTAAGATCCTCGTTCGTGAGGGCTTATCGTAGTCGGCGACCTTGAGAATGTGTGTAGCGTTGATCCAGTCGTCGGAGCGCCGGCGCATGACGTGGTTGCCGTCGATGTTGAACTCGAACACCGGGACCTAGCTCGCAATCAGTATATCTTGCGCCAATCGAAGAAGGTGGATGACCAAGCGTACATTGCTGTAGGTAGCGCTATACACCGTCTGACTATTGCGCGCCATGTTGCCGACAGTGCTTGCGCAGCCGGTGCGCTCGCAGTAAGTGGTTATGTGCTTCGTCGCAGTATGCGCTTCGATGCGCCCCAGTCGCTGTCCGTAGCTAGAATAGCTCTGACGTCCGACGTAAGGAGAGGCGCCGGCCTTATCGCTCTAGGGATCCACCGACTGACGTGAAGGCACGTGCGAGGTGCAGCAACTGGGTGGACGCACGGTTGGAGCGCAAGGTGGATGAAGTTCGCGTTCACGCGTCGTCGGTGGGCACCTCGGTGACGCTAACGTGAAGGGAGCAGCCGATACGCTTGTAGGCGCCGAAGGGTAAATTGTGATTCTGCACTTTCTCAATGTTAGGGCTTGATGACTGAGGTGTATATCATGGTGGCGGTCGATAGAGGCTTGTGTACGACGACGTATAGACAACGATAAGAAGCGCGAAGACGCAACAAGCCTCTAGATTGCCAAAATGCCCGCCCTTGACTTGATAGACCACTCCCCACAGCATCCAGATCCTGCAGCACCAATCCCGACAGCGAACAATGTTGTCATGATTGATAACTACGACTCTTTCACCTGGAATGTCTATCAGTATCTTGTCCTCGAAGGCGCGGATGTGACAGTATACCGTAACGATCAGATATCTCTGGGCGAGCTGATCGCACAAGAACCGACTCAGCTTGTAGTGAGTCCTGGACCAGGTCACCCAGAAACAGATTCCGGCGTCAGCAAGGAAGCAATCAAGCATTTCGCTGGCAAAATCCCGGTGCTGGGAGTATGCATGGGTGAGCAGTGTATATACTCGGTCTTCGGCGGCACCGTAGAACAGACTGGCGAGATTTTACACGGCAAGACTTCCCCGCTACGGCATGATGGGAAGGGCATGTATGCAGGTCTGCCGCAGGATCTACCGGTAACGAGATATCACTCTTTGGCTGGCACGCACCCGACGTTACCCGAGTGTCTTGAAGTCAGTTCGTGGATTGCATCTGGCCCGGACGGTGGCAAGGGCGTCATTATGGGGGTAAGGCATAAGGAGTTGCTTGTTGAGGGTGTGCAGTTCCATCCTGAGTCCATCTTAACCGCGGAAGGGAGGGCAATGCTGAAGAACTTTCTGCACATGCAAGGTGGCACATGGGTGGCGAATGACTGGCTACAGAAGCAATCCAAACCCGCCGCTTCGTCTAACAGCGTGGCAACCTCACGGCCCAAAGCGCACACATCAAATGGCACATCAGACAAGAAGCCCTCGATACTAGAGGAAATCTATGCCCACCGCAAGATCTTAGTAGCAGCGCAGAAACGCATCCCATCCAAACGCCCCGAAGACCTGCAAGCAGCTTTTGACATGGATCTCTCACCTCCACTCATCTCCTTCCCGGATCGACTACGACAGTCACCTTATAAGCTCTCACTTATGGCCGAGATCAAGCGCGCAAGTCCGTCGAAGGGTATCATCTCGCTCTCCGCCTGCGCGCCGGCGCAGGCACGGACGTACGCTCTAGCGGGCGCTTCGGTGATAAGTGTGCTCACGGAGCCAGAATGGTTCAAAGGCAGCATCGACGATCTGCGCGCCGTCCGACAAGCACTTGCCGGCATGCCCAACCGTCCGGCGGTGCTGAGGAAGGAGTTCATATACGAGGAGTACCAGATCCTTGAAGCACGACTCGCTGGAGCCGACACTGTCTTGCTCATCGTCAAGATGCTTGACCAGGAGACGCTAGAGCGACTATATAAGTACAGCCAGAGTCTGGGCATGGAGCCGCTGGTCGAAGTCAACAATGTCGAGGAGATGGAGATAGCCGTGAAGCTTGGCAGCAGAGTCATTGGCGTCAACAACAGGAACTTGACGACCTTTGATGTGGATATGGAGACTACGACGAGGTTGATGCGGATGGTACCCAAAGACACCATCCTCTGCGCACTAAGCGGGATTGCAGGGCCACAGGACGTCGAACCCTACCAGCAAAACGGGGTCGGTGCAGTACTGGTGGGCGAAGCGCTGATGCGGGCAAAGGATACTGCGAAGTTCATCGCCGAGCTTCTTGGTGGTGGCGAAGCCGTCACTAAGCCCGCGCGCGAACGGAAGCTGATGGTTAAGATCTGCGGTACACGGAGCGCTTTGGCAGCGAAGACGGCCATCGAAGCCGGTGCGGACTTGGTCGGCATCATACTCGCG
>Ga0058704_10001063_pt1 | contig 13112 bp, 20 predicted proteins | sample AgamicMgSfe_FD_71363 | JGI IMG/M metagenome (GOLD analysis project Ga0058704, IMG submission 71363) | Agave microbial communities from Guanajuato, Mexico - Mg.Sf.e | ecosystem: Host-associated > Plants > Phyllosphere > Phylloplane/Leaf | place: Guanajuato, Mexico | collected 2012-05-30
GCGTATGATCACAGGGTTGGCAACGTACGGCATCCGTAAAACGGAGTCTGGCTATGCCTGCATGAGCCGACTCTGACGCAGGTGGTGGAAGATGGATAAAACGGTTCACATGTAGTTCGTGCAGCCATCAACGTGCATTCTGGGAGTTTAGCATGCGAAAATGAATCAGTTCTCCACGCGACCATCACATGACACTGGCCCAGCGGCGGTGTGCCTTGTTCTGAGGTGGGCTTATGCTGCTATTCACTATTCGCGAATGAATGCTGGGCTTAGGTCATATGTCTGTAGCATTTGTGTGTACATAGTAGAAGTGGTCCACGGAGCGAGAACTCTTGGCATTGCCAACGTCACTTCACAGCCACAGCGCTATGGTTCCGAGGCGTATCACTTTCCCCAGGCACCAAGTTTGAGCTGTCCTTATGTATTCGATGCCGCCGCCGCCGCCGCCATAAGACATCCGCGCACGACCGGCACCTTTCACTAGGACCGCCAGCACCTCAGACATACTACGGCATAAGGGAGCGGGTCGCAAGCTCGATCAGCTTGGCCTTGTCACCCTTTACCACACCCAGCTTGAGCACACACGAGACGGTGTTAGAACGTAGCACCGCTCATCGCACCGGTTACACATTCGCAGCCGACATACCAACATCTCACGATGCCTTCGATCCTCTCAGACGACGACAAGCAAACCGTCAAGCGCGCCGTCCCCAAAGCGAGCAACAAAATCCACGCAGTTGCCGTTGCTAAGCTCTACATCTCCCTGCCCAACTCGCAACGATGGACCGACACCGGCTTGCAGGGTGCCGCCGTCCTCGCCAACGACCTGGTGGGCAACACGTTCTGGATCAAGCTGGTCGACGTCAGCAGCTCGAACCGCGGCGTCATCTGGGACCAGGAGATCTACGACACTTTCCAGTATAACCAGGACCGGACTTTCTTCCACAGCTTCGAGGGCGAGGAATGTCTGTTCGGGTTGAGCTTTGCTGATGAGAAGGAGGCAAAGCAGTTTCGGAAGAAGATGGACGAAAGGGAGAAGAATGCGCATAAGAATACGAGGAGCAGGCCGTTCGCTAGCGCTGTCGCCCAGTCGGTGCCTGGAGGTATGCCGCAATCTCAGAGTATAGGAGGAGGAGGAGGAGGTGGTGGTGGTGGTAAGAGTCATGGCAGGTTCGGTGGCTTGTTCTCGAGCCACAGGCATTCGTCGGCCTCGCAGCAACCCCCAGCGCAAAGCATTATCCCGCCGCGAGGTGTGGAGATCAATTCGCATCGGGACAGCAACGCTTCGGCTCTGCCTAGCCCGGGACAGAGCAGACCGGCAAGCGCAAGTGGCATTGACCTTGCCGATCCGGCTGTACAGGCTGTGCTCCAAGACCTGTTGCAGATGGGGATCACGGAAGACCAGATCGAAGAGCACGCGGGTTTCATCAAGAGCTACCTTGAGCAAAACAAGGCTACCGCTGCTGCAGAGCAAGAGAAGAAATCGCGAGCGCCTCCACCCCCTCCGCCGGCAACGGCGAGCTTGAGTCCGCAGAACACCGGTTCTTCGACCAGCACGAGCCGGCGTGGTCCTCCACCTGCTCCACCGCCTTCACGGAGGAACGCTGGAGGCGCGTCGCCGGCCGCGCAACGACCACCTAGTCCATCTCCGAGCCCGCCGCCGAGAGAACCTTCTCCACCAAGGCCGCGGTTCAGAGCGCCTCCGCCTATCGCCGACGCTGGCAAGTTTGCAAACGTGCCCCCGCCAGCGCCGGGGAGGAGCAGAGCGGCGAGCCAGAGCCAGCCTGGACCCCCTCCTCCTCCACGGCCACCGAAAACGCCGATGGACGAGGACCAGCACCAACAACCGGCTGGGCGTTTTGCAGTGCCCCCTCCGTTCGAAGGAAAGCGTCTCCCATCCGGCCCTCCGCCGCCACCCGCACGGAACTCTGCCGGTCCGCCTCCGCCACCGCCAAGGGACGCAGCTCACGCCGTACCACCCGCACCTCCACCACGCGACATACCGAACCCGAACGCAGGTGGCTTTACCGACTCGGGCCCACCGCCGCCTCCTCCTTTACCGCCCTCCAGCTCAAGACCAGTACCTCCGCCGCCGACCGCGAACGGCGCTCCTCCGACAGCCTCGCCTCTCCCACCACCCAACGCATCCGCCGGCCCACCGCCTCCACCTCCCTTACCACCATCTTCCAGCGGGCCGCCTCCGCCTCCGCCAATGCCTCCACGCGCTCCAGGCGTCGGTGCCGACACCGCAGCCGCGATGCCGCAAGCTCCGGCACCTGGCCGCGACGGCCTCCTCGCCGATATTCGTGGTGGAGCCCAGCTTAAAAAAGTCTCCGCTCAAGAAAAGAGGGATCGCTCTGCAGCCATGGTTCCTGGCGGTGAATCTGCTGCGCCGCCTCCACCAGCAGGCGGTGTACCTGGAGGCGGTGGTGGTGATCAGGGCGGTCTGGCTGGGGCGCTGGCGAGTGCGCTTGCGGCGCGGAAGAGCAAAGTCAGTCATTCTGGTAAGTTCCGGGCTCCTGCGAAGTACTTCAATAAAGAATGATGAGGATATTAAGGCTAACGTGTGTGTGCAGACGACGAAAAGGACGACGATGATTGGTAGTGTGGATTGCGATAGCGGTCTATATCTATGTCTGTTCAGGTTGAGCTGGACTATCCTACCCATTCATGCACCACCGAGTGCCTTTGCAGGTGAATTTGTCGTACAATTCTGCATCGCAGTCCGTTGCGTTTTTCAACTCGCCATAACTGTGTCGTTTCAGCACTCGGGCCATCGACGTCAGCACTTTGTGCAGAAAAGGCACTTCCATCTCCGCCAACCAACGAACTCTTCCTTCCAACCTAACTTTTCCCCTCTATTTTACAAGATGTCCGAGCTCTAGATGTACGTGTGTTTATACGCCACCACGCAGCACTCAAATCGATGCCAGGAAATGAAACCGCTTCCTGCCCATCTCATCCTGCCTCCTAGCCTCAACCGTCCTCCCGTCCGCCGAGACGACCTGCCGTCCGTCGCCCACAGGCAGAATGACATCGAGTCCACCCTCCACCCACGGCGGCGTGAAAGCACCAACATCCATCTCAAACCTGATCTTGACCTCCGTCGCTGAAGCCGAATAGTGCAACGAGAACGTAGCGAGCTTCGCCGGCGGCGGCGAAACGCCGTCGTCTTCGCACCAGGTATTCTCGAACCAGATCTCCGGACCCAGACTCTGTTCTTCCGTCGGAGGGAAAATCTCAACACCCCGCCAGTCATCGGCCGACAGGTCGGCCTCGTTCGCACGGTCGCCCGGAGCGACGACTTGTCTGTTTTTGCCCACGGGCACCGCGCCGCCGATGCGGGCTAGGACGGGGATGCTCTCGCGCCAGGGAGAGGAGATGGTGTGCCAAGCGCCGGCGGAGAGGTACTGGTAGGGTGGGTTCGTGTTCAAGAAGCCTGGGTCCTGACTATCGCGCCTGCGAGGCAGGTAGACTTTCGCCTCGCGGCTGCCGGGCTCGTAGACGCCACCGATCAGCAGGCTGTCGCCGAGCCAGTATTGCGTCTCGCCGTCGGTGAGGAGCTGGGAGGTCCAGACCTCCGGATCGGATTCGTAGCCCCATCCGACCCAGCGCTGGGGCGGTACGGCGGAGACGTGACTCTTCAGCATCTGGGCGTAGAGGTACGGGATGATCTCGTATCGTCGCCGGATCGCCTTGCGCACTTCGGGGGTGATGTCGGGGTACATCCACGGCTCGATGACGTCGCCGACCAGACTGTCGTCGCCGGTTTTGTAGCAATTGATCGCGAAGCGCGGGCTGTGGCAACCCAGCTGCACCCACCGCAAGAGGAGCTCCGGGGACGGCTGGGGGCCCTCGAAACCCCCGATGTCGTGCCCGTAGCATTGCAGCAGGCTCATGCCGGCGTTCAGCGACAAGGCGTTGGCGCCGCGCATGCCCTCCCACGAGGTTACGTTGTCTCCGGACCATGTGCTGCAGGCGTATCTCATTGTGCCTGCGGTTGCGGAGCGAGTCAAGACGAATGGTCGTTCGTGCGGCTTGGCTTCGAGCAGAGCGTCGTGGGAGGCCTTGCCCATGAGCTCGGCGTGCATGGCGCGACCCCAGATGCCGATTTCCTTCCTGTCCGTCGCAGCCTCGGGGATGGCACCTGCGTGTGTGGCGGGGTGGGAGAGAGAGTTCTGCCAGTCGTCGGATGGGACGAGGTACTCGTTGTTGTCGTTCCACATGCAGTCCATGCCCGTATTGCGAAGCTCTCTGACGCCGTTATACCAGAAATCATATCCCGCCTGAGAGGTGAAGTCGATATGGCCTCCTTCGCCGCTGGTCCCTCCTCCTGCGCTCCATAGGCGTGCAATACCTGTCCCTTTCGTCCGTGGATCGACAAACAACGCACCCGATTTGACGAGGTTCTCATACTCGGGGTGGCTGGCGAGGATGTATGGCTTGATGTTGGCAATGAGCCGTATTCCTTTGGCGTGGAAGGCGTCGCAAAAGGCCGCCGGCTCCGGGAAGCGGTGTCGATTCCATGTGAACACGTTCCGCGTCTTGGGCTCCTGCTCAGCGACAGTGTATCCGGAGCTCATCTGGAAGCCGGAGCATGGGATGTCATGCTTCTCCAACTTGTCGGCGAACTCCATCAGCGCATCGCTCGCCCGTGGGGAGTCGAGCATGGAGTACTTCATCCCTCCCGCCAGGTACCCGAATGCCCACCTCGGCACGAGCAAAGGATAGCCGACCAGATCAGCGTACAGTGTTACCACATCCTGCAGAGTACGTCCGATCATGATGTATTCCTCCAGTCCGCCGTAGTCCTGGCGGTAGACCTTGAAGCGACCCCACATACCGTCCATTTCGCTGCCCACCGAGCAATATCCTCGTGCGTGCGTGGAGGAGAAAGTCGCCACGACGCCGTCGGGTGTGGCACGGATGAGCAGCGGGATGTGTTTGTACAGAGGATCTGATCTCAGCACATCGTAGCCGAAACAGTCCGTGGCCGAAAGCTGGAAGTGACGGTTCGCTAGGTTCATCGGTGCTGCCTTCTCACCCAGGCCGACGTGCAGGCTGGAGCGGTCATACTCCGAGTATTGTGCTATTCCAGGGCCGTCCAGAGCATAAGAGCGGTGGTCGAGGTCACGATGCAGTGGCTTCTGACCAGCGTAGCCGACGGAAATGATGGGCACACCAGACCATTCGATTTTGCCTTCAACATCGCCACATTGGAAAGTCTTCGAGGCACGGCCGGAATCGATGACATTGAAAGTGGATGACTGGATCTTAGGCCTTCGCGCGCTTGGAAAGGGTGGTAACGGATGTGTGTTGGAGGAGAAAGTTGTCCGGAAGAGTCCCGGTCTGATGGCTTCGAAGGTTAAGTTGGTGGGCTCTGTGGTCTCTGTGCTTTGCAGATGGATTGATGCTGGGTTTGGTGACCCGGCGGTTCCTTGTTGTCGGTAACTCTTGGGGACGTATTCTTGTTGAGGCATCGTGTTGTTCGAAAGCTAGGTATTCCTTCCGTTACGGCCTTAGTGGTAAGGAAGTAGGAGGATTGTACGCAGTGACTAGACGGACGTCAGTGGATTGGACTTGAGCAGCGTAGTAAGACAAGCTCTGGGTCACTAACCATTGAGTGATGAGAGCGGTGGTAAGTACCTAGTAAGGCCTTCTTCCCAAGGTGCGCAACGAACGGTCTTTTAGCAGTCTATAACATGTAGGTTTCATCCAATGCGTACATCACTGACGAAGCCGTTCTTATTACACGTTGCAACATTTGGGATAGATCGTTTCAGTCAGGTGACAGGTCATATGCCGACGAATGAAGTTGGCCGGGTGGTGAAGAGGGAGAGACGATTGGCTGTGCAATCGCTCTCCACTTCTGCGCCTGTGATGGGAATCCCCGCCGACTGCCGAGGGTGTTGGTGTTTGCATCCTCTACAGGTTCTCCTGCACGCCGTACTGGCATCGATGAGTCTTCTATCCTCAGAAGAGCATGACAGAATCGCCCAAGACTCGGTCGATCTCTTGTTGCGGTAGATGGTGGGTGAATTGCTCGCGGAAGGGACGCTTGACTATATATATTTTCCAAGCGTCAGAGACAGGACGGTGCATAACGCCGAGTGGCACAAGAGGCAAGCTGCTGTGACCCGTCACGGAGTCACCGTGTCTGTGGTCGACCCTCTCCAGCTGCTCGGCAGTGCATAGCACTGGCTGGAGTTTCCCTGTGCCCGTGACATGGAGGGACGAGGGGTGAGTGCGAAGAGGGGAGTCGGGGATCGCATGCGGCATGTCCAGGAGGCTGATCAATGCTATGTTGGCAACCCTCGTCACTTCGGTCTGTTCTAGGCACTCGAAGATCGATGTTCAAGAGTCCCGTCGTAGGAGAATAGCCAACACTCACGATGAAGTACAGATCGAGATGGGAGTACTCGCGACCAGAAACCAGGCGACGTCCATGCGGAGACAATAGAAGCTGTGTCCGACTCTCACTCTCACGTTAGAGGCAGAGACAAAGCCGCTCACTTGCTGCAGGAAGCTGGACAACACATCGTCGTCACGCCGGCCGACAACCAGCGCATTCTGCGCAAGATCGATCTGGCCATCCTGCCCATCATCCTCGTCATCTACTGCCTGCAATCGCTCGACAAGACCGCGTTGTCCTACGCGTCCGTCTTCGGCCTCATCACCGACGCGAACTTGCGGGGCGAGGAGTTCAGCTGGCTCGGGGCGATCGTCTACGTGGCGCAGCTGGTCTGGCAACCCGTCGTCGCCGTCCTGTTTGGTCAAGCTGCCGATCGCCCAGTTCATCGCGGTCATGGTCTTCTGCTGAGGCGCCACGCTGTGCGGCATGGCAGGCGCTCGCGATTTCGGCGGGCTAATGGCCACTCGCGCATACTATCTCACATCGGTCTATCCAGCCATCAGTCCGTTGATCTACAGTTGGTCCGGCCAGAACACCGCCGGGGACACGAAGCGTAAAGTCACCACTGAAATTCTCTGTAGATCTTCGAACCACATCTCCTTCCCGATGTGCCGAATACATTCGCTGATATACTCCCTTTCCAGTCGTCGGCGCTTCTGCCGGGAATATACTCGGCCCTCACTTGTACAGACCTTCGGAGGCACCGCATTACACCAGAGGTCTCCGGTCGAACCTCGCGCTTTTCGTCGTGATCATCGCTTTAGTGGGGGTGGGCGCCAGCTGGATCGGCGTCTTGAATAAGAGACATGCGGCTGCGAGAGGGCGGATGGGCAAGTCGGCCAGAGTGGTTGCTCTGAACATGGAAGACAAGCGGACGTTGACCGCTCACGAGGAGGCTATCAATGACGGCCGTCTCGCTGGTGGCGTGGGTGAGAAGGCGTTTAACGACGTGACGGATCTCAAGAATGAAGACTTCATTTTCCTGTACTAAGAAGCAACTCTGGAGATTGCGGCGATTGCAGGTAGATCCAGTTCACGAGAACACACCAATGCTCTATGGTTGTCAACTGCAGCCCTTACCGGGTGAAACCCGTACTTGTCCACAGATGGACTTTTGAGGCCCGCCGGTAACGTGCGATCGACGTCCTCGCGCAGCGTTCCCAGTCATTGCCTCGAACAACGACCCGGTGCGTGACGCACAATCTGAGATGAAGCTAGCAGACGCGAGTTGCGGTGGCTGATCGGCAGCGTGGCATCGCGTGCTCTTGCATCTTCGGAAGTACCGTACGTTCGAAGTGGCTGGCGATCGGTACGGCCTTTGGCTCGAAAGCAATAGATTGACCACATTTATCGCTGGACGGGCGATGTAACTCGTGACTCGTGAATTGCGGCAACAGCAGACTGCGATGCCATTGGCCCATCACATCACGGTGATCAATCATCGCGCATGCTGTCTCAAACGTCACGCCCGATCGCGGATCGCCCCTCGACAATCAAAACAGGTACCAGGTTCAGGACGGTGACCAGTCACGCCACCTCCGGACGGGCGAGGTTTGCCTTCAATGATCGACTCGCGGGCTGAGTAATAATCGCACCAATCCGCGGCGACGCATGCAACTATAGTGACCATCAAGAATTCAAGATACACCCTGCAGCGGCGGAATGGCAACGGCTCATCATACGACGGTACGACACGCACCGACCATCCACGTGGACTGACGGAAACGGGATTGATAAAGAAGATAGATTAGGTTGCGTCGAGACTCGACAGACCGAGGTTCCGTCGTTCCGAGGTGCAGAAGCGTGCAAAAAGTGTGCTAACCCTGAGATCCTGTAGGCTGATCACAACTCCACGAGTCAAGTCGACGCTCGCTTGCGCAGCTTTGTCAGGAGCTGTGGGAGATTAGCGACTGCTGTTGGTGGAAAGTTGGGGGAGAGTGGTTTAGCGTGGCGGATAGAGCGCGTGCTTTCGGAGCACCAAAAACCCATCCTGCTGCCGCTTCCTTCGCGGACGATTGATGCCGGAGATCTTTTGATTGTTATTACGGCCTGGCGATTGCCGCACGATCCGCTGACGGCGGTAGGGCTTCGAGTCGTTGTTGTCAGTATGTAAGCTTAGGTGGGAAAGCATTCTTAAGACTCAGTGTGAGCCTAGAAGTAGAGGTTCGGCTCTGGACCGCATGGGCGCCTTCGACAAATGATGACAGAAGGACAGTCCTCGGGTAGGTGGATGTTTGGAACAGGCGCACCGAAAGGCGCATTATCCACAATCTCAGACAAAGCCTTGATGGCGTGATGAGAAACACTAGCAGCGCGCCACCACCCGATGATGAGAGCGTTCGGCCTTGTTGCTCATCATCAGCTCATGAACCTGCAAGGGCTGCTGATCCATAACAAGGATTGGCTCGAGGCGTACGGAGGGCCGTGCACCGGTTTTCTTGATCATCTGCTAGGGATCTGCTAGTCAATTTCGAACAATTTCCGTACTGTGTCGTTGAACCGGGTCGATGCTCGGTCGATGCTACTGTACAGAATCGTGAAGCGTGTCGCGAGCGTACCACGGGAACACGTCTGGTGGAGGGACATATCAAGGCTTCTCGCTGAATCGGAAGCGCGATAACCCGTGTGTCGTAGGCGATTGTTGCTAGATGTACTGACTGTGCGGTCTCGTGCCTCTTATCTAGCAACGTAGTCCTGCAACGATTCGTCGTACAGCACATTGCTGTATAGTGTATACGGGCAGAGAAGGGGTCGAATTTCCGGAAGCTGCGTTCATCCTTGTAGAAGATCAACAAGTGTGAATGACCCTCGCTCCGGAACATCCGCACATCACATGCAGTCCATGCGGTAGTGAGTAAAGAAGTTGACGGGCTTCCAGTCGCAGGCCCACGCACCCGAAAAGTTGATGAATGGACTGAGAGGGATTGATTGCGTGTCCGGGAGAGGACCGAGAGATGCGGTCGAAAGAAAGAAAGTGAGACATGTGATCAGCGTAGCTCTGTCACGTGGGCCTCGCGTGGAAAGTCGAAACTTTTTGCGGGTACAGTAACGTGCGGGTCGATAAGGTAAGCGTACACGAGTCACGCCGCGTTTCCGATCCGGCTTCGGCTGTCTGTTACTACAAGCGATGTCGAACGTTTGTTCCACGACACAGTCCCGTGACTCGGACCTGTTGACAAACTAGTGACTGTACCTAGTCACCTGGCCAAAAGATTCCACCGGGTTGAAGGATCAGCTAACCACGACGCTATCTATTCGACTTTCACCTCTAGGCTCTGACGACAGCTACAGCCTCGAAGATCTTCTGGGCCCTGGCGAACCGCAGCCTGGCAATTGCCGATACACACGACAAACATCAACGTGAAAAGAATGCAGTCATGTAGCGGACGGTCTATGGACGTGATTTCCTTTGTGATGACGAGAGGATCTGCAACGGCCATCGTTCCCTGGCCGCCTACGTTTGTGGAGCTGCGATCTCTCCCACCACCTTCGTGTCGATCACTGGCGCCCCGGATCGGGTGGAGTTCATAACGGTGCAGTCCCCGCTGATAAGAGCAGCAACTTGCTTTTCGCACCTTTCTCTTCGGGGTATGTTGGCCGAAGAAGCTGGCGGCGAAGAGCTCATTATGGATTTGTGGTCCATGGACTAGCAAAGTCTCCCATCGTCGTCACGCACTTCAAATCACATCCATCGGTCATGATTCATACTGTGCGACCAGAACCGTGTATTCGGCCGGATCTCGCAAGACCTCTTCTGGCGTAGCCGGCAGTACGACGATCACGATGCAGGTAGCAGGTGGAGTGGGTGGGGGCGGCCGGACGTCGCTCGCGACTCGCGTGGCCAGCATCGATCTGCAACCCTCCGGCGTGGCAGAAGACGGGACGGGATCCGGCAACCGTCAGATTGCTCGGTTACAGAGAGGTACTGGTGATCTAACAACGCATTCAGGAATCAGGAGGTAGGGAGAATCGCGTCCCCTTGATTAAATCGATATGCCACTTGGATGATGAAGCATCGTCCTTCGAACTTCGAATGGTATCCTTGCTTGCTACTGGGGCGACTTTGTTTACCAGGCCGCTGCATTGGAAGTCGTACGATACTCGAGAACAGATGTTCACTTGTCCAATCTTCGGCCCGGCCTTGTCTACTCTGACGATCAAACGCCGCTGTTCACCCATACTCCACCGTGGCCCACGTGTCAAACTTCGTTCCTGTCAATCCTCTCCAGGGTGAGGGACACGACATGGTATACGAATACGATTTTATACCCGTGTAGCTGTTCACCATCGTGGGGCGCAAGCCTCGCGGTAGTATGAGGTGCAGCATGTCACCATCGCAACCCACTGCCGTTTCCGAAGCGCTTTTGGCCGTGCAAACGTGAGAGCTAGCGCATGACACACGTGTAGAAGGGATGGATCGTGGGAAGGGCGGGCCATCACCGTCGCCATCATCGCCAACGCCGCCATCCCAGTCCGACCCCTGTCGCAATCTTGTCCATCATGATTTTGTGATTTTCGTGGTAGAAGCGGTGGAAGTGCGATTTTAGACTGCTCACGAACTACTTGGACGATGCTTAGAGTGCTAATAAACCAAACGCATGCGAGCAGCGTGGCTGGAAGTTTCTACGTACAGTTATTATATCGGCAAGACTCCACGCACATCACCCAGTGGGCCTGTTCCCCGAGCATATGTATCTGCACGCTTCTTCGCGTGGCGGGTTGGTGCTACAGCCGAAGGGCTTACCAATCTATATAGTACACACCCGGCACGTTCGGCTCGACACAACGACAACCGCAAAGGCTCCCTGCGATCCTGCCAGGTAAAAGCCAGTTCATCAACTTGGTGTGAGCTGCTCACATTTGCCGACTGGCGATCACCATTGCACGCCCTCCACGCGGGAAGATCATCATTGCTCACACGTCTGGGACGCGCTCCCTTCCCCGAAACAGTGAATTTTCCGGGCCTTTTAGATTAACGGCAAGGGTTGGATCACGGGTCAGGTAGTATTCCTACTACTAGGCTGCTAGTGACCAAGCAGGGCTCCTGAGTCTTGCTGGGGCCTTTGATCAATCTTCCCCCACAGCACCAACGGCTCCCTCGAATATAGTCGGCCGGCGCCAGTCAGCACCCACCCATCAGTGCCATCACCCCCATTCATCGGCCAGGATCCTCAAAGGTGCTGGCAACCCTCCGGTGTTCAAGCGTAGCGGCCGGTGGGCCTACCAACTTACTGCTGTACCGGTCCGTTCGTCTGTTGTTTATCGACCTCATTAGTTTGACCCGCCACGGTTCTCTCTTTGTTCGCGACAACAATCTACGCAGATTGCCCGTTCCTGCGCCTACAATCAGCGTGGAGATCGCAGCCTCGGTAGCTCTCCGTACTCGACAAACGTCTCGCTCAAATCGTCACCTGCGCCCCCATTCAGGTTTCGGGAGCCCTTTCTTCCCTCCTCCTTTCCCGGCAGCTGGCAGAAGCGACACGAATACACCGACAACGCGAACGCACTGCATACCCAACCGTCTGTGGAGCGTGGCGCGTACACCTGGTTCTTTTCTACCCACTTCGACTTCATGGCGGGTGTTAGCATGATGGCCTATCCTGTCCGTGACGGCTTTCAAAGCTATCCGCAACAGTATCCTTTGTACCCAACGAGAGCACATCATCCGCAGTCCGATGTCACCTCAACGCTGAGCAGCAATCCATACTCCAATTTCACCCCCGTGGCACAGACACAGCAAAACTTCCAGCAACCACAACCATCGCGGTCCTCCCAGCCCTCGCCGGGCTCAGACGAGGGTCACAGGCCGTCGCTGCCTCCAATCTCGAACCTCTTAGGCATCGCAGATCGACCGGGACAAGACAACAGTAAGCCTGCGCTATGTGGTTCTCATGTCACCAGTACTGACTCAGCGTGCAGCATCACAGCCTGCGCCGGAACCCCAGCAACAACTGCAGCATGCGCAGTCGCAACCACAGGCCGTTCCGAGCGAGCAGCGACGAGCGGTATCGAGTTATCCGTCCCATGAAATACCCAGCAATCCCAGAACAATGATCCCACCTACACCACCCTTGCGCAACGACTCCGTGACCGAAGGCGCGCAGAGCCCGTCCACCATCTCCACCGGCTCGTCGCTCTCCGCGCAGCCGTACTTCATGGGCTCCATCAACAACATGGAAGCCGACCAACAGCGCGTGGCGCAAGCGACCTTCATCAAACCCCACTCGGCCCCATCCCTCCCCAACACCTCCCCCTACGGAACGTCACCATACACCATCTCCCCGTACGGCGGTTCCCCCGGCGCATTATCAACCGGGTCCTACTACTCGCCCACCACCGACGGCTCATACCCCATCTCAACCATGTACCAGCAACGCCCGCTCCCCTCCAACTTCCCACCACCTCCTCCTCCTCCTCCACACCCAGCAGCCGTGCAGCAACCCGCCCCGCCGACACTCCCCACTGCGGCCAACCCTTGGCAACACCACCACTACATCAGCCCGTCCTCCCAAGCCACCTTCCCCCAGTCCCAGGACCGATACATCTGCCAAACCTGCAGCAAAGCCTTCAGCCGGCCCAGCAGCCTCAAGATCCACTCCCATTCGCACACGGGCGAGAAGCCGTTCAAGTGTCCGCACGGCGGGTGCGGGAAGGCTTTCAGCGTACGGAGTAATATGAAGAGGCACGAGCGGGGGTGTCA
>Ga0058704_10001064_pt1 | contig 13106 bp, 10 predicted proteins | sample AgamicMgSfe_FD_71363 | JGI IMG/M metagenome (GOLD analysis project Ga0058704, IMG submission 71363) | Agave microbial communities from Guanajuato, Mexico - Mg.Sf.e | ecosystem: Host-associated > Plants > Phyllosphere > Phylloplane/Leaf | place: Guanajuato, Mexico | collected 2012-05-30
TTGGCTAGAGAAGAAGAGCGAGGACTTCAAAGAGTGGGAAGAGTTGGTGAAGCAAGTGTTTCGCAGGTGCATCCGGAAGATCGATGAAACGCCTGCGATGATGGTCGAGATGCTGTTCACGAAGATCCCGAACAGTCTGTTCTACCTCGAACATGGATATGACAAGGAGGTAATCAAGAGTGTGCCACGAGCTCCGGCCGAGCTTGAGGTCAAGCCAGGTATGAGTGCAGAAGAACAGCTCGGTGTAGCAGTGAGTGTCCTGGTGAACCAGAGCAAATTGGACACCGTCGCATGGCTCAAACAAACCCTAGAGAGTGCAGCAGAAGAACGGCGAAGTTGGGAAGATCAACAGACTGCACTGGAAAGCATCAGTGGTTCTGGAGGCGGAGGGGGCCAGCAGACCGACGAGGTTATGGGAGGCTCAACCGATAAGTCTGCTTCCCAGAACGCACCAGAAGAGGACGGACCGAAAGCACCATCAATCATCGTCGTTCCGGACAGCGCAGAGCGCAAGCTCGCCACGTTCAAGGACAAGCATCTCAGGCTAGTGCTCAAGCTACTGTCCTTCCAGCGACTGGGTGCAAACGATGATCCCGATGCTAGCTGGATCGTCCCATCCGATACCAAAGCCGACCAACTCATGCAAAACCTCGATCTGATCAGAAAAGTCGAATACGACCCGCCTGTGTACGAAGATGGCAAGTCGGCAGAGTCGTTCATCCGCAACGTCTTGGCCAGTAGACGCAGCGCTGTTGAGAAGGAAACAAGCGACGAAGATGGCGACTCGGACATTGATGAGGACTTATTCGTGCCGGGTGGTCCTACGATGCGCGAAGACGATGGCGAAGAGGGCCGATCAAAGAAGAGACGGAAGCTGCGAAGGAAAGGGAAAGATATCACAGAGGAGGAGAGGGCGCGCAGAGCGAATGAGCGTAGTAGGCGGGAAAGGGAGAAGGATGCCAAAGTCAAGAGCTCGCTGTTCGTGACCGAAAGTGACGACGAGGACAACGAGGAGCAAGACGCGCATTTCTTTCGCTTGGAAGCCGAAAGGAGAGGGCTTTCGCGTGGAGCCATCAAGCAGGCGTTGATGCAAGGTCGGACTGGACACGGGGAGGAAATCACAGCCGGTCGCACGAAGAAGACAAAACGGAAAACTCCTCACTCGTCTGCGACGAAACAGAAAAGGAGGAAGACTATTGCGACAGACGACGAGGATGAGAGTATGAGTGACGAAGACAATACGCTCCAGATCGTCAGCAGCCGCGAATCTTCTGAGGAGGCTGAAGTCGGACTGGAAATGAGCTCGGAGCTGGGTCGGGATGCAGACGTGGAAACACCGTTATCGTCACAGAACAGGTCTGGTCCAGAGTTTGGTACAGGGCCGAACAAAGCAGCAACGATTCTGGCAGAGACGTCAGGCAACCGCGGGTCGAGAATGGATGAAAGCGATGAGGAAGACGTGCCCGTCGTCAAATCTTCACGGCGGTCGGGGAGGATGCCGTTCATCATTGTCGACGATGATTCTGATTAGCTGATGTTCAGGGTATAGCGAGGCGCTCTGGCGTACGAGGGTGGGCTGTGCTTTGTACTTTCCATTTTTGAATGGAGTCGTCGACGAATGCTGGACTACAAGAAGATTCCCACGGTTCATTTCTTCTTCCCTCTGACTTCTCGTTCTCCTCTGGCATGACACCACTGTCAGTTTTCGCGCTTAGCTGATTTGCACTTCCACCGTCTCAGCCAACAAAAGGCATGCGGGACTACATGATCTGAGGTAAGGCAATGCTACCTTAAGCAGATAACTGTAATGTGCTCGACGCCTTGTGATGACTACCGAAGCAGAAGCAGGGTAAGTGTGTCCCTCCAGTACATAGCTGGACATGGTCGGACGCTCCTGCTACTTTTGATATATACTCATGAGAGCAAGAAGGCCTCAGGCCGGTCTTTCTCACTTCATTTCACTCCACTTCACTTCACTTAATATTGACACTGCACATCATGCTTCAAATTCCTCCTTCCATTCGCCTTCTTAGACGCTTTACTCAGCGACACCGCAGGCGTGGGACATATGCCATCGCGTCGTCAAGCCGCAAAGTTCCGATACTTCACAACTAGCAGAATCTCTTTGAGTCGCGAGCATGACTCTGATACCATCGAGAAGTCGCGAGCCTTCCACCGGTTCACAACAGGCCGGCAATGGCCCATCTGACAGGCCATCGATGCGCAGGCTCAGCTCACTGGCAAGCCTACACCAACTCAACCCTTTCGGCCGTCGTCGGTCGACCAATTTTACGAACAGCCCCTCGAGCGCGGCGTCAGTCGCTTCGACCCCATTGAGCAACGATGAGCTGTCACCTCTTGTTCCTGGATCACGAGACAGGGGTCTCGACGAGCCTCTTCCAGTACCGTCCAAGTCACCCGACCGGACTGTCTTCGATCGTCGTACTTCGTGGCTACCAGTACCGCAGAAGCCTTCTACCACGTTACCCAGGAGTCGTACCCTGAGTAATCTACCTGTTCCAACCAGTCAAGCGCGAAGACCTTCCAATGCAGAGTGCACACAGAGCGGTCAGGAGGCGCCGCAGAAAGGACTGCCCGCGCCCTCCGAATCGAGGCGGAACGTCAAGCTGTACTTACCATCTGCGCCAAAGGGTATCTTGAAGCCAAACAGGAACAAAGGGCTGGTCAGGTCGGACACAGAGCCTTTGCTTGATTTAAATGCTGCTACCACGCCAAGAGTCACCGCGTTCAAAGAGAACCTTTCGCCAGGTCAGCCGTCGCCCACGAAGTCCTTTTTGTACGATCGAAAACCGACGTTGTCAGGATCTGAGGCACTGTACCCTCGTGCTTCGAAGAGCTCCCCAGTGTCAGGGTCATCGGTCAAGGCAGAAAAGCCTGGCTATGACCGTCGACGAATTGTCGAAGGTGACAGCTTAGGAGGCGATCGCGGCTCACAAGCGCAACACTCAGCGCCCGGTCCTCAAAGAAAACCTGGGTTGCAGCTCAAGCTGTCCGTGGAGAATAATTCCAGTAAGACAAGGTCATTTGGCACGGAGATCAGACAGCATCAGCTGCTGTCTCCCAAGAGCCCACCCAGATCTTCACATCCAAGGACGCCGATCAGTTCACCGTCTCGTGCCAAGCGAAGTCCTGGCCATCAGAGCAGCGCTGGGCGAGACGGAGAAGGACCGGTGTTGAGCGTGGATAGTGATCAAACCACGCCGAAAGCCAATGGGAAAGTCGATATAGAAAAGGTTAGATGACTGCTGCGGCACTAGGTGGCCACTGGCTGACACTAAGCTGTAGACATCGATCTCCGAATCCGTAAGCTATTGGTGCGGCCGCTTCGTAGCGCTTCAGGACCGCGCACTCAATACCGAGTATCCGAAGCAAGCGGGCCGAGAAGACGCAGCCTTTGAGCCACTGGACGAGCAAAGAAAGCGAACAAAGGAGATCATGAAGAAGCTGTACTCGCACTGCGATACGGAGGAAGCAAGACTGAGTTTCCAGGTCCGAATTCCATCCGGGGCAAACTTGCTGTTAACTGCACGATACAATGCCGATGTTGACCGCGCGAGCAGACATTCCACGCCTACCTCCGAACGATGCACATCAAGAAGTCGGCGGGCGACGAGGAAGCGATCGCCGCTCACGTCTCGTGGCGCGATATAGCCGAGCCCACTATGAAACCAGGCGATGAAGTGGGGGTTGGGGACAGAGACGCGATGTCGGTGGGGACGACGGGGTCGGAAGTGTCAGTCTCGAGCATGAGTACATTGCGGAAGGCGACGTTCATGGAGCGGTTGCTCGGGAAGACGAGACGCAGCGTATCATGAATGCTTCGGTAGCTGAGGGTGCAGCATACCTCTGACGGAAGAAAGTGTCGTGGCATTGTCTCGGAAGATAGCGATGGAAATGGTGGTGAAGTAGAGTATCATAAGAACAGAGCGCCCTCCTTTCCCACGAAGCAAGAGTGCTTGTCTAATGTTTTTGCAATGTAATCAGTAATGACGATCCGGTAAACAGCCACAAATTTCAGTCTGCAGGATTAACATGATCCCGGAACAGCAATCAAACACGTCTCGTTTTCTTTGAGACATCAACAGCAACAGCCGTGCAGGCGACTTTGTGCGTCGGGGAGTTTCGTTCGGCGACAAAAGGAGAGCGGTTTGAGTCCAAAAACAAAAGGTCGAGCTAAGCTGCTACGCTGGTTCGAACAACGGACCTTAGGATCTGCAATCCCACGCTCTACCACTGAGCTACAGCAGCTCGAGGCCAATCATGGAAATTTAGCTAATCTATATCCACAAATTGCAGGCCATGAATGACGAGTCTCAACGAGGGTTCCGATATGGAGAACGTCCGTGGTCTGATTGAGCTTCAGAGACATGATCTTGTGTCCAACCACAATCGCCACAAAGAATGAGATTGGAGATGGACTCTCGAGCAGGAAATGGCGTTACGGCATTGCAAACGAGCACAGTCACGGCTTCGATCACCAAAACGAAGTGAAGCACTGCCGCTTTCCTCGTCACGTGGATATCTTGAGCCCTTGTGATAAAAAGAAGACTCGCCAAGCATGATACCCCTGCTGCCGCGGCGGCTGCGACGCCCATGCGTCCTACCAAAGCATGACGCCTTTTTTCCAAACCTCGTCCAATGCAGAACGTTAATCGTGCCCAGCTCATCCAAGACCATACCTTGTTGACCCTGCCGGTGTGGGTGTCCCCACGCCTGAAGCTCGTCCGCCAGCCTCAGTCACCTCCTTCCGCTTCTGCGACTCGTTCTTAAAATACTGCTGCACCTGCTCGAACCGATTGACGAAGAACCAGCCCTTGCGATCGTCCCGCCACACCAACACGCCCAGCGTCTCGGCATGCTTGACTGCGCGCTCGTACTCGTCCGGCGTGCCGACGTCGCGGATCAGGAAGCCCGGCGTAGTCCGCATGCGCTCGCCTTCTAGTTGCCAGAGACGGACTTGGTCCACGACGGTTGGCGGCAGAATTGGGGTCGATTTCCGGAGGACAGGGTGTGCGTGTGTGGTTAGATAGGAAACGATTTGATCGGCGGTGATGCCCATGCTGATGGCGTGTTGGATGGAAGTTTTGGTTAGGGTTGCGGTGAGCATATTGGGATAGCGCGTTTTCAACGTGGCGAAGAGAGAGATGATCTGGATGAGAAGAGGGGAGGAGGTGTACGCGTATAGCCGGTAGTTGGTCTCGAGGATGATGTAGCCTTTTTCACTTTCGGCAGGTGCTGTCATGTTCCCTCCTACGGCTGTGGTGGTGACGGTAGTAGACGTGAGGGACGAATTTGGGAGAGCAGAAGAGTCTGATGTGAGTGTGGTCGCAAGTCGTGTCGGGTAATAGCGGTCGCTGCCCGAGCCTCTCCAGTAGATGATACCGAAGTCGGAGAGGTCTTCCAACATCTGTCGCTGGGTGGGCGTCAAGTTTGACGTATCATACGAAGTTCCTAGCTCGAGGGAGCCGAGTGTGAAGAGAAAGGAGATGGCTTCTACGCTATCCATTCGGAGCTGCAGGTTCGTGGTCAGTCGAAGTAAGAAAGGGAGGACGGTTATAGCTGACCTCTTCCGCCAACTTCAAGTATTCAATGAGCAATGTCCAGATTTGAGCATTTATCTCCTCCAGTAAAAACTCGAATCCCTTCTTTGTGATCTGCGCCTTGCCGTTACTGCGGGCAGCTACAAATCCACCTGACCCAAGGAGCTCCTTCGTACTGTCACTGATGTCCGCCTTGGTTTCCGAGCCGGACTCGACACTTCCCACGACGTAGTACAGGATCGCTTCCCACTGCCTGCGCGCAAAAGCATCCAGGTAGTCGAGTGTGATGTCGTTCTTATCCCGTTGATTGCTCGGTATGCCGAACGACCGATGATTGCCGCCTCCGGTGAGGGCATTGCGCAGAGCTTTGGCGAACGTTTTAGAGAGTGAGTATGCGGGTTTGTTCTGCTCGGTTCGTGTCTCTTCGAAAACCTTAAGCCGGTTGAGGATACTGAGAGACTGGTCACGCGCTCTGCAAGCAGATCAGTGGGGCCCTGCGCAAGTCCGACGACTTCAATGCATACCGGAGACTGTCCGTATCTGATCTCACCCACGCATCAAGATCTGCCAGGGAAAAGGGCTGAGGCATGAAGAGCATGGACATGACAAGAGTCTTCGCTGGGCTCTGTTAGCCTGGGACTTATCGCACTCAACATACGATTTGTAAGAGCGGCATACCCAGGTGAGGTAGCATACGCCGGAAGATGGCAAGCGCGGTCGATGGCTGGTTATACAGGCGGTTGAAGATGATGCCCGGTTGACCCTCGAGCCAGTCGAGCACGCGCTGTGAGGCGACCGACATGTCGTCCAGGTAGCGCACGCAAGTCGAACAGAGACGTGCTTAACCTGGACGTGCTGTCAAGAGCCATGGCAGCGTCGGTGGACGTAGAAGGATGGCGTGGACATGGTAAAAGGATAAGGCATATGAGGCATCGACATCACCGAGCTTGGCATCCGACGTCGAACGCCAAGAACTGTGGTATACATATATCTCGTTGCCATCATCAATGTTCGATTCACCAATTGACCTCTGATACTGCAGCAGCGTGCTCGAGGAACTGGAGGTTCTGTTTGTCTTCTACGATATCGATCATGTCGTCAAAGTGTCTGCCGTTCGTCCGAAGTGTACCTTAGCCTGCCCACCAAGTACCCCACCAGAACAGATCGACTGACTCCCTGCTTCAGGTCTTGGAGTCTTTCATGGCAAATTCAGGCCTTGAGCCAAGGTGAATGTGCTGTGTACTAGTCAAAGCTAGCTGCACTGCTGACGATATGTCAGACTACTCAATGGTGTAAGTGAATCATCAGATTGAGCCCCAGTCCAAGTGCTAGACGTAACTGAACACATGCTATCGCGAATTAAACCCCATAAGCCGCGTTCACACGTTCAATGACACGAGACGAGCCTACTGACTTGCGTGATCGATGATAGCTGAAGGTAACAGCCGCACGCCCAGGGGTAGTCAACTTTGAATTACCCGTCGAGAAACATCACACCGTAAGTGCTGTTATGGTCCATACGTCGATCTCCTTGCTCTCTCACCTTGTATTTCCGTCGCATAAGTCGACTGATACAGCAGCAGAATCGTCTCGATATTCTCCATGGCGGCACGATCGCCAGCATGACCGACATAGGCGGCTCCCTTGCCGTTGCCTCCCATGGGCTCTTCGCAACAGGCGTGTCAACCGATTTAAGTGTCACGTACTCAAGGTCAGGGGGTAAGATCGGTGACACGATAAGAGCGGTAAGTCGTATTCTGTAGTCATCTTCTACTTAGTCATTACACATCGAAGCATCCCATATATGCCCAATACAGGCTTCTCACACTTATATCGACGGCGAAAATAGGAAGTCACTTGCGATAAATTCGGCAAGACCTTGGCGTTCACCTCGATCCGCTTCAGCAACGACAAGGACGAGCTTGTAGCACGTGGCAGCCATACAAAGTACGTCGCGAGCGCGTGGAAGGACTCTCGCAATGTTACCGACGAGCTGTCGCCTCAGGGTCAGGGTGGGGTTTCATAGCGTTACAAGTGGCAATCACTGCTATCACCCAATATTGTCTTCTAGCTAAGCGTTGTAGATCCAGTCAGCCAAACGGGGTCACTACGATGGAAGCCTATTCTGCCCTTTCAAGCCCGTCGCCAGCTTCATCTTCATCGCCTAACCGTTCCTCCTCCTCGTCCGTATCCTCATTGCCGTCCACCCCATCCACAGGCAGGGGCGGCAACGCGCCATTTCCAGCCCTAAGGGCCGCGACCTTTGCATTCGTCATCTCGAACACGTACTGACCGAGGTGCTCCACGCCCTGCATGAGCGCGACCATGCCCTCCTTCTCGTCAACCTCCTGATCGTCGACCGGACGCGTGGTCGCGCCGTACATCTCGCTCGTAACCAGTGCGAGAGACGAGGGCCGGGCGAACAGCTTTTCGAAGGCAGGGCGTAATTCGAAACAGGACTCGAAGAGCGCGCGGCGGCCCAGTATGTACAGGCCTAGGCGTGCGCGTGAGAGGGCGACGGTCAGCCGGCGGAGGTCGCGTAGGTAACCGGGTCGACTTGTACGGGTCAGGGAGAGGATGATATCTACGAGGGCGTTATGAATTAGCATTCGTCGTTTCAAGGCGGAACAATGGATTCGTGAGACAAAGGCGATGCTGAGAATGGCCACTTACAGTCGTTCTGCTCGCCCTGGTACTTGTCCACGGTGCTGATCTTCCCGGGCATACCAAACAGGCGATTTGATTTGCAGCGATGATTCAGCACGTCTCTGATCAACGCCCGCTGACCCGCGTAAGGCGTCAGTATGCTGATCTTCTCCGCAGGATAGCCCAGCAGTCGCATGTACTGGAACAAGGCAACCGCGTACTCGGCCTCGCCAAGATTCTGGACAAAGTGCGGCGTTGGCTCGGACTCTCCTCGACCTTTGTAGTCGGGCACGTCGATGAATTGGTATTCATATCTGAATCCTGCATTTGCCGTGACAAATTCAGGTGCGGTCGTCACGAAGGGGAGATTGCTGAGGCGGGGGTAGCGCCACTTGTAGAGTTCTGCAAGACTAGGTCTTGCCCGGCCCTGCTGGTCGAGCAGGATGGTTGGGACACCAAGACGGACAAGGCGGAGAAACAATGATTGCTCAAGGTTGGCGTATTGCCGGAAGGCCAGGTTCTGCACGATCGGGCTGTTTTGCAAGTGATCGCCAACCAGGATTACCCGCTGTAGCGGCATCTCGCCGTCGCGTGGGTTTTGAAGAGCAAGGGGGATGAAGTTTTCGATCTCGGTCACCTGCGCAGCCTCCTCCATGATGACGTTGTCGTAGCGGAAGCCGAGATCGGCAATTTCTTGACGACGCATCGCGGCGTGAGTCGAGGTCATGGCAACGATCCTGGCTTCCTTGATCAGAAGATAGTTGGCCTTGTCACGTGCGGAGCGGAGGATTTCGAATGGTCGTGTGTCGGAAAGGGTGGCGAAGATATGATCGATATGGCGATTGCAGCCCGAAGCAATGTCGACTATCTCCTCGCGAGATGCCGTGGAGGGGAAGAGGGGTTGGGGAGCGGTCGAAAAGTATGTATGAAACGGGAAAGCCTCGACAACAGCGGTAGTATCTGCGCCTGTGCTGACAGTATCCCAGAACCGAGTCCATGCTGGCCTGATGTAGACCTGACCGAAGTACTGTGCAGTCTCACAAGAGCTGCCATGAGCTCCAGGAGCCCCTATACTTGCCGCAAGCCTACCTACCTCGGCGAGATGATGACCAGCATTCTCAAGCAGAGACTCAACCCTACCATGCTTGCTATAACTTGCTTCTGTTTCCAGCTCCTCCTCTCCGTGACCCAACCGCAGCAGGTGCCGTTCGTCGATATCAAGAGCAGTGATCTTCTGGAAGAGCTGATTCAGGGCTTGATTGCTGTGTGCAATGAGGAGGGTACGCTGGGTGGGAAAATTATGGTAGATATTGTTGATGATTTGGGTGGCCACGTCGGTTTTGCCAGTTCCCGGAGGACCGACGACAATGGAAAGGCCAGGCTGTGTGCCGGACGTGACGGCCTCTATCTGTGCAGAAGTGAATCGAACAGAGTTGAGCTTCGGCACATCTGCCGGATACGGCCCGGTATTGGGCGGCTTGTAGGTGGTCACTCTGACGGCTTCAGCAGCAGCACCAGTCTGGGGCGGCTCTTCTTGCCCTCGTCTGCGTTTCTTGTTTGGTCGCTCGGTGACTGTTCCTGTCGCCACAGTCTCGAGCACATATGGAGGAGAAGGGAAATTGCCGTTCGTTGTTTGAGGAGCCTCTAGTGACTTGCCTGGCAGACTATCGGTGAGATGAGCCCAACCAAGGAACGTGTCACGATAGTCGATCGACTTTAGCCTGTTCGGCAGTCTCTGGTAAGTCGCCGCGGCTGGGTCACTGTAGCCTAAAAAGACCTCTTGCAGCCAGGTCGGCGCAGGTACATCGGAAAGCGTGAGATGTTTGATCGATTCAAGTACCGGCTTGAAGTTGTTTTCCCGAGCTTTGCGGCGTACGATGAGGTTGATGCTGTCGTAGATGTCACCCTTACCGCTGTCCGCTCTCTTCTTATCCTCGTGGTATGCCACTGGGTCGAGGCGGAGCAGAAGTCTCCGCTGTCGTGGTCTTGATCCGAAGTTTTCATTCTGCTCGCGGGGTTGATCACGTAGAAGCCGGCTGTTCTCGTCGAGAATGTGTATAACTTCCGCGCAGCGCATGTATTTGATACCGTTTGACTCTGCACTTCCAGCAATCCCATGTCCATTGGTGATGGTTTTCTGATCGGTGGGCTGAACAGCCAGCAGGAAGACAACATCACCTTGACGCAAAGTTTCCCAGTCCCTTCGTATGCCTGGGGCGAGTCTGCTGACATCGAGTGTAACCTCGACCTGGACTTGGGCCGGATGGATCTCACCGACTTTCGGCGGCGAAACTTCGATGATGGCGGGTTTTGTGACCGGGATCGCCATGCGAGAGAAGCCGTCGAACCTGATCGACGCGCCTGAAAGTCTAGGTTGGACCCGCTTGACGGTATCTTCCATGGTCTTTCTGAGCTCGAAGAAGCTTTCGCATCTGTAGAGTATAAACGACCGCCACAGGAAGTCACCCATAGTCAGATACTGCAGGTTTAGCTTTGGGATGGCGAGAGGCCTTGAGCCGTTGTAAGCTTCTGTGCGCAAAAAGGTCTGCTCGTAGATGGTCCGCTCGGTCGGTAGGATTGTCAGATGTCGTACGCTCTCTTGATAATTTGGTCGCCGCTCGTGCGCGCAAAGCAAGATTTCGAGAAAGAAGGCGCGGTCTTGGGTGATGAGGGATGAACCGGGGTACTGTGTCCTGAACCCTAGCAAATTGCACAATCGTATGATTTCATCGTCGGAAAGAACGCTCAGATGTGATTCTAATTCGTCCCTGGAGTCCAATGAAGCAAAGTTGGAGAGGACGAGGATGTTCAGCTTCTCCCTGAAATGCTTGAGTGCCACTCTCTGCAGCCGCGACAGGTTGGCATTGTGTCTCTCGTTATACTCGAGCATAGTATATTCCTTTCCAGTATGATCCTCGATGGGGAAGTGGCTGTAATGCTGCAAGAGGGTATAGAGATCTCGGAGCAAGCCGTTCTCTTCGTCCGCATACATCGGCGACAGCGCGATAGCGGGTAAAAGGTTCATGTCTTGAAGCAGGGTGTTGACGTATCGGCGTGTAGGGAGCTGGCTTTGAAGGTCTGCCAGCAATTCTAGCAAACGCTCACAAAGTAGAACGGTCTCGGTCTGGTGCCCTGACTCCAGATCATACAGCTTGTTGACGAGTTCGAGCACAAGCGAATAAAGCCACGAGCGCTCGAAGCGCAACCGCGCCTGTGTCTCGGTATCTGCGGCGTCATACCGCTTTGTTGCTGCGCGCCACGCCTTGCCCAACTGTACAGTCTTTTCCAATTGATGGCTTCGCGCCGCCTCATCGTGAAGATTGTGCCAGATACCGATCGATACCAGCGGCGCACACTCCTTCCTGATGATGCCACTATCAAGCGACTGGAAAGCGCCTACGACAAAGGTGATGAGGTATGTGCGGACCGTGACGGAGACAGACGTATCAATGGTCATGTACAGGACCCGTCGGAAGAATGAGGAGAAGGCCTCCGGTTTCTTTGCAAACTCATCTACGGTCCATGTTAGCATTGGTCGTGCCGTGCTGCTAGATGGAGATTTACCCCAGACTGGCAGTCCCTCACGCCTCTTAGTATTGGCCAACAACGCCAGGAGCAAGACGTGTGCGTTGGATGCATCGTCTGAATATCCCGGCCAGAGATAACGTTCGAGAAGCTGTAGTTGCTCAAGAAGCAGTAAGGAGCCGAATGCGAAGCCTTCCTTCTCCAGATGATCCCAGAGCTCTTCCTTCACCACGTTGACCTGCACCTTTGCCGCCTTGTTGTTACTCAGCCAATGTTTGCGCGCGAGCTGCGCATAGTGATTGTCGCCGGTCAAGTCCTCCACAGTAGGACGGCTAGAGAGATTAGCATCGCTGGCCACTGTTGCCATGATTGTCGCTTCGCGCGTCGTAACACTGTATTATGATGCCATGGCAATGACGATGTATTCAGTGCATCTTGGTGCGCGGAAATATGCATGCGACTGGTCGCTCTACAATTTCGCATTATGACGCTGAAGCTCGCTCCAAATTGTACAGGTAGACGCTAGGTACCGGTACCTGTGCAGTGGTAGACGCGTAATGACTCAAAAGAAGGGTGCTCCGGCCGTACAGTGACTCGGACCACACCAGCAGTGCCGGTAACTCTGATCCGATCAACCTCATCTCCTTACGTTCACCCGAACCCGCGTCCCACCGTCTGCCCGAAGGCCAAATGCACGCTCTGGCAATCTCTGGCACACTATCCACGCTCAAGGCCAATCCGCCTAGCATCGGGCAATGCTCCAGCCGCAAGACAGGCGCCTCGGGCGTCGGGATCGGATAAAATTACCAAAAATGATCTCTCGCCCGCGCATTTTTGGCAAAAGTCTGGACGGGTTGGGGATCGAACCCAAGACCTTCCCGATGCGGCAGGATCTTCCTTTTGAAAATCTCCATGCAAACGGGGCGCGCTACCACTGCGCCACGCGCCCGTACACATGTTTTACACTGCTAGCAAAACCGTAATAGTTTGGACAAAAAATTCTTGCTTACCTCTGATCGACCATCTCTAGAATTCGATTGGGTAGGTAGAGCTGCTGTTCGAATGCCCCACGTGCTTTACAGAACTTCCGAGACGTAAAGAAGTTCTCGAAGTAGCTCGCCTCGTCATACTAAGGTTACCCGCCGCGAGCTAGCCGACACTCTTACTTTACTAAAGTAGATACATTACGCTAGAGGACGAGAAGGAGGTCGTAGAATAGCTTAGAAAAGCACTAGCGGGGATAACAGCATACTCTGTCGAAGCAATAGATACTCCTCTAAATTAATAGATTATTAAGGACCTATAAGATAGCTAATTAATTAGAAACAAACATAAAGATAATAGACTCTAGACTCCTAAGGCAACCCTCTATAC
>Ga0058704_10001066_pt1 | contig 13088 bp, 16 predicted proteins | sample AgamicMgSfe_FD_71363 | JGI IMG/M metagenome (GOLD analysis project Ga0058704, IMG submission 71363) | Agave microbial communities from Guanajuato, Mexico - Mg.Sf.e | ecosystem: Host-associated > Plants > Phyllosphere > Phylloplane/Leaf | place: Guanajuato, Mexico | collected 2012-05-30
GCAACAAAGGCTTCCGTCACCGCGGACGCGCACGAATTAGCCTCGCACAAATCCTTGGGTGCGATTGCGACTGCATTACGTGAAGCCATTAGTCCAAAGACGACCACACTCGCCAACGAATTCACGATGCTGGCAACGTTGAGAAGTCGCGCCAACAGTCAGCAGGACGAGCCATCAACATCGAACTCGGGTCTTCGTCTCGACCTCACGAAGGACATCATGCTAAGTTCGTGGGCCAAGTACACCGAGATCTGGTCATTCGACTTTGGCCTTGATCTTGGCCTGCCGGAGAGTGTGCGGAGGCCGCTGTTCAGACCGGCGAAGGAGGGGTTGGTGTATTTACTGCCGAAGCGCCCGGATGGTCAGATTGTGGTGGTGCTATGTATGAGGCAGGAGGACCTAGAACGACTGAAAGAGGATAGGGAGTGGATGAGATGGGGGAAATGGATTGGTTAGCGATTGGCAGAGCAAGTGAAGGGGCAAGGAACGAGATATAGCCTTCCCAAGTAATATAGTCTGGTCACTGCCGTAGCGTGCATATGTCGTTTCTGGCACTGCCCATAACATGCCGATCCACTGTCCTATGCTCACTCGAAAAGCGTAACAGCTGGCATGAAGATTGCATCAAGATAATGCCAAGGTGAGGTGGCGAATGTCGAAAAAGAGCAGGCGCTCGATTAGGCAGGTACAATTTGTGGCACGCGATTGCGGGGCAGGGTATTTGACATCATCCCGTCAGCATCAGCTTTTCGTGTTGCTTTCTTTTACACAACAACACCTCCCATTACCACCAATCTCCACCCACTAGATCTCACAACATGACGACGATCGCACCCATCCTCAAGCTCAACAATGGCAAGAGCTTCCCAGCCCTTGGCTTCGGCACCTATAGCGCGATCAAGGGACAGGCCTATGATGCCACTCTTCACGCCTTACGATCTGGCTTCAGACACATTGACACTGCCTGGGGTAAGTCGCAGCTCTGCTCTCTGTAGAGTACCTGAACTAACGTGAACCAGGATATGACAACGAGGTGCGCCAGATACAAAGGCTCGAGGCAGTCCAAGCACTAACATACCCCACCAGGAAGAGGTCGGTAAAGCTGTGAAGCAGTTCCTAAGCGAGAGCAAAGTCAAGCGCGAGGAGCTCTTCATTACAACTAAAGTCGCGGACCACCTACACGAGCCCGATGATGTCGAATACTCCTGCACCGACTCACTCAAGAAGATGCAGCTCGACTATGTCGACTTGCTATTATGCCATTGGCCCATTGCTTTGGAGAAAGAGAGCAGGGAGTCTGGATTCAAAAAGGATGCGAATGGCGAGGTATATTGTCTATCACAGCTCCACAAACGACTTGACACTAATGCATGCTCAACCAGCCGGTCGTACACGAACCACTGACGAAAGACCCACGTCCAACCTGGGAAGCAATGGAAAAGCTCAACGACGCCGGCAAAGCAAAGTCCATCGGCGTTTCCAACTGGACCATCTTCGGACTCGAGACAATGCTGAAATACGCCCGCATCCCGCCAGCAGTGAACCAAGTCGAAATCCATCCTCTTCTCCCCAACCAGAAACTTGTCGACTACTGTAAGACAAAAGATATCAAACTCGCCGCATACTCGCCGCTGGGTGGCCAAGGAAAGGACAACCCGCTGTTCAACGATGAGAAGTTGCAAAAGACTGCGGAGGCGCACAAGCACAATATTGTGCAAGTTCTGATTGCGTACGGGCTCAAGAGGGGATATGCGGTCTTGCCGAAGAGTTTCACACCGGAGAGGATCGAGGCGAACTTGAAGATTGTCAATCTCAGCGATGAGGAGTTCAAGGCTGTAGAGGAGGCTGTTGGTGACAGGAGGAAGAGGACGTGTCCGTACTATGCTAGTAAGAAGATGGATCAAGAGTGGCTTGCGGGGTTGTGGAAGAGGTCTGAAGAGGAGTCGGCGTGATTCAAGATTGAGGCAAGATCAAGCATGTAGATCAAACAAAGACTTCCATTCCACTCTTCCTCTAGCCGTGCCAGTTATGCTCATACTCGCCATGATTGTCTTTGTGTGACGAGATGTCTACCTTCCTCTTTGGGTGCACAAGTCTTGTTCCGTCACTGTCACGGCATCTTCGCAGCTGTCAGCCTCCCTTGATTGATGACAAGTTCCAAGACCATAGCGGATTGACGGAATGCATTCGGAGTGCACGTAACATCTCGCAGTAGCCACTCCCACCTCTGTCTCCAACGAGAACAGAGCGACAACAAATATCCTCCCCTTTCCGAAGCGTGCTGTTCACCATGTCACCAACCTCACTCACGCACACCACTACCACCACTTACACAGGTGTCTGCTACTGCAAAGCCACAAAGTATACCGCCACTATCCGCGATCTCAGCGGCGATATCTGTAGTTGCAGCTTCTGTCGTAAGACCGGCTTCCTGTACATTCATACTGCGGAGGACTTCAAGTATGAAAGGCAAGGACCACTCACGACGTACAGGTTCGCGACGGTGGAGCTGGGGTACGAGGTATGTGGTGAGCAGAGACAAAGAGCGTGAAGTGTGAGATGGCTGGTGTCATACTAAGATTGCATATTGTACGCCCCGTTCCCATGCTCGAAAGACGTGATCGCGTTGGCTCGCTGGTCAAGCGCTAGGTCCTCTTGCCAGAGCCTCTTTGCCCGTCCTAATGTGTACACGTCGCTAACAACAACTCAACCTGAGCTTAGTTCTGCTCGCTCTGTGGCGATCAAATACTCGTAAGATCGGAGGCAAGGAAGCAGTTTTCGCTCAACGTAAGTCTGCCTTCCCTGTATCCTCCAATAGTCCAGCCATCTGATGGCGACGACGGAGCTCCCCTCCCCTCCCCTCCACCACAGCTGACCCCCAAAAAGGCACGTCTCCTCCACAACGTCATGCCCTACTCCATCCCCCTACCTCCGTGAGTCTTCCTTCCAGGTGTACTCTTCCCTCATCGCCATCTCTGTCCACATCTAACAGCACATCTCCACCAGCAACGCCAACGAAGACGACGAAGGCGCCACAATGCTACCGGTATACCATCCCGCTCCCTTTACAGGCCCTCCAGTCGCCGCCTCTGATGGCGCAGTCATGCAAGGGAGCTGTCACTGCGGCGCCGTGACACTGGCTATGCGCGGGAAGCCGCTGGCGGAGCGCACGGTGATTGAATGTGATTGTAATTTCTGTTGGAGGGTACCGTTTCGGTCATGGCTTCGAGCCCGACCACGAAGCTGATACTGGGTATAGTCTGCACGTATTCACGCTTATCCTACAGCCACGGACGTGCACATCGGCGGTGGCAGCAACCTCGCCTACACGAAAGCAGGACGAGACCTAACGGCCGGGTTCTGCAAGGTTTGCGGGTGCCACATGTTCACTGCCACCGGTGAAGCGGTGCATAACGGAGAAGGCAGGCGATTGGAGAAGGAGGAGGCATTGACGGAGCTGGGGCATGAGATGGACATCTGTGCTGTGAATGTGCGCATGCTGGATGGGGCGGATTTGGGAGAGTTGAGGGTGATGAGGAGGGAGAACAGGGGGAAGCCGCCTGTGTTCACGGTCGACTGACCAAGGCCCAGCATGGCAGAGGGAGGGAGAATAGAGTAGGATACAGATGAGGTTGATACCATGCGATGTCTTCCACCATATACACGGACTTAATCCTCATTAATATTATTCCACTATCGGCCGTAAATTCAGGCGTCGTATATAGCTTCGTGATTTGTGATGGCAATTGCCCAGAATTTTTTTTCATTTCCTTTCATCGCTGCGACTTGCGCATCCCATCCGTCAGCAAGTAGACAGGCGTTCCAGCGGCTGCCATCATCCGAGCCTCCATTACCACGCAATCCGCGCAATCGGCCCCTTCGGCCACGTCCTGACCGCCAACTTCCTCAACTCATCCATAATCAACACGCCCACCGCCAACGGGAGCGGGATAAGCCAGAACTCGATCGGCACAGTCGCCGTGCCGAAGATGGACTGAATGCCAGGCTCCATGGTGACGAAGACGGCAATGACGAGAGATGCGACAATGCCGCCGAGGAGGTAGGGGTTTCGGCGTTTGGCGGTGAAGGGGTCGGCTTGGAGGATGGACATGCGCTTGTTGCGGATGGAGAAGAGGTTGCCCCATTGCATTATTACGAGGGTTACGCTGGAGAAGAAGGGGATGTTAGTCGAGGTAGTGAGAGAGAGGTACAGGGGGGAACGGGTGGCTTACAAGTAGACGCATTGTCCGGTTGTGTTGAATTCAGTGAGCTGCTCTGTCGTGTAACCGTGGAAACCTTCGGAGTAATTCTCGAAGCAGAGGAAGAGCTCGTTTATGGGGATGCCGGCGTATTTCCACATGTAGAGGAAAAACATGGCATGGGCACTGCGGCATTGTCAGTAACGTCGAATTACCAATGAGCGGCAAAAGTGCTTACCAGATGGTTTCCATGACACCGATGAAGAGGTAGGACTGGGCGTAGATCTTGAGGTTGATGAGATGGTCTTTCTTGGCGTCTCGCGGAGGCAGGCTCAGAAGATCAAATTCCTCTTTCTCCATGATCAAGCTGAGGGAGCATAAGCAGTCCGTGACTAAGGATGGTCAGTCTCAGATCGAGTTTGTGGAAGAGTGGCTGGGTGAGAAACTTACAGACACAGATGATGATCATGAGAAAGGAAGAGAGCGGTAGTGGAACGCCCAGGAAAACGTTCAGAAGCACTGGCCAGATCTCCGACCAAGACCCTGCTGGTAAGAGATATCCAATACCCTTCTGCAAGTTTTGGAAAACCAGACGACCAAGACGAATAGCCTCAACGATAGAGTCGAATTTGTCGAGAAGCACAAGATCAGCAGCCTCAAGTGCGACATCAGAGCCAGCAGCCACAGCGACACCAACATCAGCAGCACGAAGAGCCGGAGCATCGTTGACACCGTCTCCAGTAACAGCGACGACGTTTTCACGGTTGCGGAGCTCGTTGACGATGCGCAACTTCTGCTCGGGAGTTGTACGGGCGAAGACACATTCCTCGTAGGCGCAGACAATGTTCCAGTCCTCATCAGACAACTTCGCAATGTCTTTACCTTCAAGAAGCAGACTGGTGTGGGAAGACGACTCCTTCTCGTGGTAGTTGTCGTTGTCTTCGCTGGACGAAGATCTGTTGAACATCGAATCGTATGTGTCTGGCTCGCCGTGGGTGAAGATGCCAACATTGCGAGCGATGGCAGCGCCGGTCAAGCCAAAGTCACCTGTGACCATGAAAAAGCGGATACCGGCGCCACGGCAGGCGGCGACGGTGGATGCAGTCTCTTGGCGTGGTGGGTCAGTGATGCCGAAGACACCGATGATTGTTAGCTCAGCCAAACCAGATTCCATGACTTCTTCGCCAAAAGCGTTGGTGCCGAGGGTAGATGTTGGATGGTATGTGCGCTCGCAGAGAAGCAAGACGCGCTCGGCATTGCGTGAGAGACGTTCTTGGAGAGCACTGAAGTTTGAGCGGGCACTAGCGTCGAGGTTCTTGATTTGACCTTCTTTCGACGACCAGTATGTTGTGCATTTCGGGAGTAAGATATCGGGGGCACCCTTGACGTACATCTTGAACGTGGACTTATCTCTGGACTCATCCTCGTGCATGGTAACCATGTACTTGTTCTTCGAGTTAAACGGGATTTGGTGGCTTCTCGGTGAAGCATCAGGCATGTCTCGTGTTGAGTTGGACTGGGCAAATTCGGCGAACTTGAGGATGGCGCCGTCAGTAGCATTGCCTTGGGTTTCACGGTCCATGACTGGAGCGTCCATGGAGAGAGGATCGAAGCTTGCATCGTTGCAGAGTACGGCAGCGCGGTGGAGCTGTTTCAGAGCCTGGTGTTGTCCACCCCGGAGGTGATTAGTGGCTTCCTCGCCAGTGAGTCTGTCGTCAACAAAGCCAACAGATGTGACAATCATCTTATTTTCTGTCAAAGTGCCCGTCTTGTCGGAGCAGATGACGTTGACACAACCGAGAGTCTCGACTGTGGACAGACCTTTTGGCAGGATACTGCTAGCCTTCATCTTGGCAGCAATGGTCATGAGTGTGAGTGCCACACAGACTGGCATACCCTCTGGGATAAAGGCGACAACACAACCCATCACTAATCGAAATTAGCCTTCATCAACAACTGTAGGTGAGATAACATACCATCGTTCAACATAGCTACAGTGTTAATGAATGCAAAGTGGTCCTTCCTCAACCAGCCTGCCCATGTGCACAGAATGAGCGCGGCCAGGACGACGGTGAGTCCAACAATGATCCGAACGAAACGTGTAATTTCTTGCTGAATGAGGGTGGGAGCCTCTTTGACACCGGACATGGCAGCAGAAATACGTCCCATACAAGTGTTACCACCGGTAAGGACAACAACACCAGTGGCGCTGCCGTTCGTGATCATAGTTCCCATCAACGCAATGTTGCGACTTTCCAAGAAGTTCTTGTCCGTGTTGTCGACAGCACCGTCAATCTCGTCGGATTCTCCTGTCAACATGGATCTGTCGAAACGAAGATCTCCAGAAGTGCTGAGAAGACGCATGTCTGCAGGAGTCTTGTTGCCGATGGTAAGCTTGACAATGTCTCCAACAACCAGATCAGAGGAAGAGGTCTTGGTAGTCTGTCCGTTACGGACGACAACGGCTTCAGCTGGTAGCAAATCGAGGATCGCGTTCATAGTCTTAGAAGTACCTGAGCTTTGTCAGCTTGATGTCTAGTGCCCAAGTATTGAGCTCAACTTACTCCAATCCTGGAATGCAGAGAAACTGGCCTGCAGGAAGATAACAATTAAGACAAGGATAGCCAGACCAAGGTTGTAAGCTTGTGGGTCTGGATCACCGAGAGGACGCCAACAGATGAAGAAGATGATGACACCGACCCAGAGGACTGAGCAGAAGCCACCAAAGACGTACCAGAACAGTTTCTTGAAGTAGTTCTCACGACGGCGAGGGAGGGCATTCTTTCCATCTCTGGCAAGACGGCTAGCAGCATCGTTTGTGGTCAAGCCACTTTCACTGGTCTCGAAGGACTTGAGGACTGCCGGCTTGTCCAAGATGTGGCAATCGAGCTTCTCAAAGTGCTCAGAGTCCAGGCTCTCCTTGACCTGCTCGTCCTTTTTAGTGTCTTTGTCCTTCTTGTTTTTCTTTCCCATTCCCAGTGTGTCCCTCCCGAGATGAGGCAGGTGGTGATGCTTCTTAGTCTGCTGGTGCTCGTCTTTGGCTTGAGAATTGGCGATGGAGAAAGAGAGTGTGCGGTATCCAATTGGAACACCAGAAACCGATTGAGCCCTCTCTCTGACATTGCTGATTGAGTCGCGACGGCTCTGCGAGCGCGAGAGGCGACGACCGTATTGACCACCATCCTGGCGTATCGGACGCTCATCAGGAAGAAAGGTGAGACGTTGGCGATCATCTTGCTTCTCGATGTCGCCGGCCTCTGTTGGTGTGCTTGTAGTGGTGGTTGAATTCATATCCGAGGTCTGGAAGTGGTTGGTGCTTATAGAAGACCACGGAAGACGATATTGGTGGACAAAAGAGCTGTGTGCACGACAGAGTGCAAGAAGTTGTATTTGGTGCCTGGTATCGACGTTGTGTTCGTGTTGGTAGTGTTGAAAGTAGTCGAGACGAGCAGGGGCTTGTTCTCACACGATATGAAGGCTACGAGAGCGCAAACAAGGAGTATCAAAGGGCCTGAAAGCAAGACAGAAAGATGGACTCTGTAGCGATATACAAAAGCCAAGAGCATATGATTCGAATTCAACCAAGGAAATCGACGAGGAAGTGCAACTTAAGGACCTGCACGCCTTCGCAAGGCCAGCCGCAGCGAGCACACTCGAGAGGCATTTTCACAGCAAGATGTGTCACGAAAATTCAAGTGTTTGAGGTGTGCATAGTGTGGTAAAGACTACCTCAACTTTACCTGGAGATCCTGCCAGCAACAGGCCTCACCTGATACGCCGGCGGCGAGCAAGTACAGCGAAAATGTGGACATCGTGCCGTGCTCGTCGTATACTTTGAGCTTTTGCGTGAGGCATATATGTGAGCACGCGCCTGGGGTTTGCGCGATTTTACGTCACGGAATTTCAGGCAGAATGTTGGTGGCAGAATCGTGCGATGCGGTGATCGCAGCTATTTTCCAGTGACTCGTGTCCATCTTGTTGCATCTCGAGCGGAATCATGACGCTGGGAGTAGTGCTGAAGGAGACTGTCTTCGTTGCGCGACTGTCGTCGTTGCGATGTGACAACAGTGGCAAAACTGCGGAGGGAGACGACCCGTTGTTCCTTTTCGAAAAGACTCGAATACCTCCTTTCTCGTCTCCTTCCTCCTTCCACCTTCCACCTTGCCCTCCTCACTCCTCCAACGATGCAGCACGTGGCAGTAATTGACGACTGTCACTACTGTATTAGAGCATAACTTCTGGGCAGACGCTGCACTCTTCGTGGAAACACTCTAGGCTTTTGGTTGCAGTATAATTGAACGACAGTGATAACATTCTGAAGTGAAACACGAAAGTGCCGGTATGGCATGATTTGTCGCAGTCTTCAAGAGGAGCTATCTACATCGTCATTGTCGTCGTCGTCGTCGTCGTCGTCGTCATCAGCATCAGTATCATCCTGACGTTTTACGGCCGCCGAAGGCGGTGAAGTTTACAAGAATCAAGCCCGTCATCATCTGCTCCTGCTGCTGCTACTGCCTGTCCGTCACCGATACCTTGCAAAGCGCCGTTTCCTCTAGTTGTAGCACCCCGCGCTACCTGGCTGAATGACAAGCGAGCATGCAAGAAGCATCAGCAAGTAAGCAATATTTTTCCATTTCTCGCTAAAACCCACAAGATCATCAAGCATATAGCTTTGCCTAGATTGTGTGCCCGAACATTCCTCGACGTATACCCTCTCAAGCTCTTTGCCCAATCTTCGACCTCCATCCAAGGCTTCGCTCGAATCCGTTCTCGGCGTTTTGAAAGTCCCTCACAGCTTGGAGAAGCTCTTCTTGCGAGTTCATGACGAACGGACCGTACTGAAATGTCTATGACGTTCTATTAGTCTTTTGCCCAAGCGACCGTCCAGGGCATCTTTACCTTCTGATCTAATGGAAGACCTGCCACGAGAACTTCAATCTTGTCAGCACGTTCTCCTTCACGATAGACTGCATGGCTTACTGAATCGAGCGTCCTCATCGTCTCCAGCGTTATTTTCTGCAACGATAGCATCTCCTTCCTGCTCGAAGACAGTATTGTGATATTTCGGCGTGACTGCTGCATGTTGTCCCTCTCCGTACGTTACGGTACCCTCCCAGGAGTATGCAAAAGCATTCCAGCCTGTTGGTAAAGTCTGTACAATGCGCCCACCAGGTTTCAAGGTGATGTCCAGTAGCCAGACGGGGGTATAGGCAAGCTCTTGTACGCTGTCGACGCCATGGCTTTGCCCACTGATGATCCTGACCGTGACTTTATCGTCATCAAGCTTGATCTCTGGGATTTCACTTGCTCTGAGATCGCGGTACCGAGGCTCACACTTCTTGAGCTTGGTCGGGAGGTCGACCCAAAGTTGCATGCCGATCACCGAGCCCTTGTCGTAGCGAGGCATTTCCGAGTGCATAATACCACGACCAGCGGTCATGAACTGGAGATCGCCCGCTTCGAGGGTGCCATCATTGCCTAAGAAGTCTTCGTGGTCGATGATACCATGCAGGAGATAGCTTATTGTTTCTTGACCACGATGAGGGTGGTCTGGAAAGCCTCCCTGATTCGAGTTGAAGTGGTCCAACATGCTGAAAGTGTTAGCGTGGGAACCTTGCAGTCCTGGAAGCCAAGCCCCCTGGAGAGGGCCGTGGAGACTCCGCGTATCACTTTGTAGCAGCTAGACACCGGTTTCAGGGACTTACAGGAATGGTGAACTGAAGTGGGTCATTAGCACATCTGTTTCTTAAGCAAGTCAATTTCAGCCCGTACAAGTTCTTCAATTTCGGAGTACCAATCGACCGCCGAACCATTGCGCCATCTCCTTCTGGTGTCTCAATGGCCTCGAAGTGCATTTTGACCTTCCGAATGACTGTTTTATTGGCTGCGGCATTGAGCGAGGGATCCTGTGGTGGCACCACTGGAATACCTTCGAACTTGCTTGTTGAGGATGCCATCAGTGGCGAGACTTCTGCAGCTGTAGCGGGCTTTGAGGGCGGTCTGACTCTGGACAGTACCTTGAGTAGTGATTGTGGTGAATAGAAGATTGCTGCCAGAACTGCGAAAAGAGCGATAAGCAAGGAGACAAAGAGGTTCACGCGCTTCATATAAGGAAATTGGTCACACAGAAAGAAAGCACAAGTTCTGAGTAGAAAGCAATGGTACGCTTTGTATGCTTTAGGGCAAGGTTGTAAACAGTTTCAAATGCTGACTGAGCAGCGGGATGATTACCGCTTTGATGTCGAGTCAAGCAATGCCAAGCATCATAGGGCTGATCCAATCTTCTGCTTTGTTTACATTTTGAAACGTGCAACGACGGCAATATCATTCACAGCTCACTCTACACCACGACATGCCCGCTCAGAAGACTCGCATACAGAAGCCGACTGCACCAGTCGCGTCTCCGATAATGTCAAAGATTGCTGCGCCCATGCAGCTACTCCCCACCAAGACAGGCGCGACTCCAACACGAAGTCCAGCAAGAAGTCCAGCAAAGCAACAAGCAATTGCTGCCCGACGACGAGAGGCACTTGTCGAGGATCTAGAGCAAGAAAGTATGTGACCATAGATCCAGCCTGATGAGTCCATCTGGCTAACACGCGATAGTTGCGACGCGCGTTGAGGCTCTGAGAAGCGAATATACGAATCATGCAAAGAATATGCGCGCAAAGCTGGAGTTGCGAATCAAGCGGATACCAGTAGCGATGAGGAAGATGACGGTTGGTGAACTTCTTCAGCAGCACCTGGAGCGCGAAGGGAAGCAGAAGATGGTGTCTCCAAGCAAGATCGTCTCTCGTGTACCACAGGCGAAGTCCAGTCCAGTGAAAGCTTTGACATTACTGAAGCCGACGACACACGGCACGAAACGGACGAGGTATATCAGTATGAATCAACTCAAGCAACTTAGCTAATACGTGCTTCCAGTGCGATATTCGACCATGACGAAGAACCTAGCAACGAGAATAACACCATTTCCACTGTCCTCAACCCAAAGAAGCGCATTCGCACCATCGCCCCTCCAGCCTCCAACACTACCAACATGACCACTACACAACCTGCTCAATCTCTCCCGCCGGCCTCGCAAATCCTCTCCCCTCGATCAAACAACCCGCGCGCGCTTCCTCCTTCGCCCTCGAAAATGCTAGTCTCACCACTAAAACCACAAGGCGCGCGTCCCATGTCCCCTACCAAACCTTCAGTCACACTCAACACAACGGCGGCATCACGCGCACGAGCAGCCGAGAAAGCACCGGCGCCACTGAGACCTAAGATTGCGCCGGCGTCAAGACCAGGAAGTCGGCAGACCGCGGCTCGGCCGAAGCGAGGTGCCCTTGCGTCGCCGGATGGCGCTATGGCGCATATTAGAGACAGCATGGGATCTGAAGCGAGCTCGAGTGCGGGCACGACTATTGTCACGACGGGTGCGAAGGGAAAGGGGTTGCAGGGAACAGCGGCTGGTGTGGCTGCGAAAAAGGCGGGACTTGCTGGGAAAGGTGCTGGGGGAACTGTCAGGGGCAAGAAGGCCGCGGCAGTACTGAAGAGTGAAGTTATTCCTGTGGCGGTGGAGGCTGGGAGTGGGAGGACGTTAAGGAAGAGGGGATGACGCAACATGATTCAGATGAAGGTGTCATGATTGGGACGACGAAAGGACTTACATTGGGTGACGAGGTACGAGACAGCGTCGTCGGGGGAATCCTTTTGATGCTGGACGAGGAGCAGCTTGCGGCGACTTGGTCGTGATAGTGGGTGTCACATCGGGAATGAGCTAAGATTGGGCAATGAATGATTGAATGACTTCTCTTGCACCACATCTGGTTTTCTGGCATTGCGAGAACATGAGAAATTCACCCGACTATCAAATGCGTGAAGAGTGCCGAAGTGTGAAAGATCCCGCGAGAGCACTATACAAACACCGCAACCAAACAGCCAAACCGGGGAAGCAAGAAGCAGCAAAGTCCAACCTGGACTCAAACCTAAACAAGGCGTGAAGAGTACCGCAGACATTCGCATCTGTCGAAAGTCTACCTTCCACCACCATTCCACTTCACCATCTCCTGCCCCTCCTCACTCCACACATACACCGGGCCCTCTCCAATATTATACCTCGCATAATTCTCCGTCCCACCCCTCACCATCGCCCTCCTGAACGTAATATTGATCCTCCCCCTCTGCGCATCCTTCCCGCTCCTCTTCGGAATACTATGTAACCAACACGCTTGCGTCCGTCCCTGCATCAATATCATATCCCCACTACTAAGCTCAAACTTCCTCGGTTTCGCGTGCGCCGCTGCGACTGCGGCGTGCTCGAGCCCAGACTCGGCGGAAGAGGCGGCGGGAGGCGGTTTATGCCGCAGCATGAAGTCTCTTGTGGCGCCTAGTGAGAACGACGCTATTGCCGGTTCTGGACCAAGGAAGCGCTCGTCGTCGCTGTGGTAGGAGATGCTATCTTTGCCGTCGGCGTAGTAGTTGACGAGGCAGAAGTTGTATTTATGGCCCGTGCTCGCCTCCGTCATCTTCCTTAACTCATCAAGACATGCGGGGAGCGGGCGCGGTTTGCAGCTGTATGTCTTGCTGGGTAGTGGTTTATTTGTTTTTGCATCGAGGAGGATTGATGAGTCGGAAGGGGAGAAGATGGCGGTTTCGTCGAGGCCGAAGACGGTGGTGTAGCGGGGGGTGTTTATTACTGTTTCGATGGCGCCGCGCTTGATGGTGTAGACGACGCGGTAGAAGGGGAGGGAGGAGCGGAGGAATTTGAAGAGCGGGGAGGACGCCGTGGGCGGGATGTAGGGGTGGAAGTAGAGGAGGTCGAGGTCGGGCGCGTCGGTTATGTGGCGGCCGGGGGTGTAGGGACTGAAGGAGAGAAGGTCGCTGAGTTCGGGAGGGAGAGTA
>Ga0058704_10001069_pt1 | contig 13069 bp, 7 predicted proteins | sample AgamicMgSfe_FD_71363 | JGI IMG/M metagenome (GOLD analysis project Ga0058704, IMG submission 71363) | Agave microbial communities from Guanajuato, Mexico - Mg.Sf.e | ecosystem: Host-associated > Plants > Phyllosphere > Phylloplane/Leaf | place: Guanajuato, Mexico | collected 2012-05-30
TTAGTCGACGCAAGCTGACAGGTCTTTGCCATCCATCAACAAGTTCGTGCAATGACTCCATAGTCCCGGAACATCGTCTGAATTTGGGCTTGAGAAGTCATCATGAAGCAGTAGGTAGGGGCAATGGAGGAAGCGTGATTGCTCGAAACGATTCAGAGATCGACATGATCTACCGGCCGGCTCGATACGTCTCGATAACGATAACGCTAGCGCTGCTTCCAAATTCGGCCAAACAATCGAAACTGATCTCCAGAACCTCAACACTCGAAACAAAAGAAGAAGACTATTGTCCGCCATGAGCGCCCCAGATCAAGGCCTTCCACCTTGGAAGCAACAAATCATCGAGATCGCCCTAGGCTCCGACATCCTCACATTCGGCTCCTTCAAACTCAAATCCAACCGGATATCGCCCTACTTCGTCAACTGCGGACTTTTCTGCAAAGCCAAAGCCATAAAAGCCATCAGTGAGGCCTACGCTCAACAACTACAACTCTACGCCCAAGAGAATCCGGATTTCCAGTTCGATGTGCTTTTTGGCCCGGCGTATAAGGGTATCCCGCTCTGCGCCACAACGTGCGACAAGTTAGCTATCCTTGACGAGAAGAAGTATGGCGATGTGGCGTACAGCTTCAATCGCAAGGAAGTCAAGGACCATGGCGAAGGCGGGTTGATGGTTGGAGAGAGTCTTAAGGGCAAGCGCATAGTCATCATCGACGATGTTATGACTGCCGGGACCGCTATTCGAGAGTCTATCTCTATTATTGAGCAGCAAGGTGGCAAGCTCGTGGGTATCATCGTGGCGGTTGATAGGCAGGAGAAGATGCCTTCGCAGAGTGAGAAGGAAGGCAAGGGCGATGATGGGAAGGCGAGAGGGAGTACGATTGGAGAGATTAGGAGGGAGACGGGTGTCCCGGTACTGGCGGTCCTGACGTTAAGTGACCTGATTGCGGGTATGAAGAAGTTGGGCAGGGAGGACGAGGTGAAGCAGATGCAGGAGTACTACGAGCGGTATAAACCGACGGAGTAGCATTGTGGTATTGCAACAGCTGCTCCGTTGGTCTGGAGCGGGGATCACAGACCTGTGCAGGTCTGGTGGCTTAGAGATAGAGCGGGCTCACATTCTCATACAACCACCCGGGATCAGGCATCGAAGCTGTGTGCTTTGACAAAGTTGATGCAGAAGCAGTACCTATGCGCAGAAAAGTGTTACATGTACGCACTTACAAGACCCCAACGCTGCGTCGCAGAGTCCCTAATCCACCCCCATTCAAACCCGAAAAGTGCCTGCTATGTCGTGTTCGCATGACCGTCGTGAGATGCCTCTGACCTACCTAAGAAAAATCGCTTGTTACCCGCCTTGTGCTGCAACGATTACGAGCTGTAAGCCTTGTCGATCTGGTCCTTATACTTCTCCGTCAAGCCCTTACGGTTCAGCTTCTGCGCTGAGGTGACGAGGCCCTGTGATGTAATGTTAGTACACAGCACTACTTTCAGGTTGTCGCATGCGAGATGATGCCACTTACATTCTGCGGCGTCCACTCCTCATCGCTGAGCACGACACCCTCAATAATCTCCATCCCCGCCAACCCACCCTTCTTGCCAGCAGCCTGCATCTCCTTGAGCACTACTGAGTTGACCTTCTCATTATGACACAGGTCTTCTAGACCATTCCCCTGCACGCCATTCTCACTCGCCAGTGACTTGAGCGCTGGCTCGGCCGGCACCACAATGGCAATAGGCTTATTCTTATTCGAGTCGGCATGCACGCAGATGTTACCGACCACGGGACACGATCGGTAGACCGACTCCAGCTTCTCCAGCGCAATGTACTCGCCATGCGCCATCTTCACCAAGTTCTTCTTGCGGTCAATGATACGTAGCTGGCCGAGCGAGTCAAATTCGCCAATATCGCCCGTCTTGAACCAACCATCATCCGTGAAGCTTTCTTTCGTCTCCTTCTCGAGGTTAAGGTAGCCGCTCGCAACCGAGCCACCGCGGATCCAGATCTCACCTTGCGGTGGGGTGTTGGTAGAGTGGTACCCAGCATCCGGAAAGTCGACCAGCTTGATTTCGACAGAGCCTGGTATCTCGCCCAGCGCGGCGTCAGTCCATGCGAGCGGGTCCATGAGTGCGCCCATTGCAGACGTCTCAGTCAGGCCGTAACCGGAGATCATAGGCGCAATGGCCATAGAGATGAAACGCTGCGTATCCTTCGCAATCGGTCCACCACCGTTCATGCAGATGCGCAGTTTACCGCCGGTCGCTTCTTGGATCTTCTTGAACACCACGGTGTCCACCAGACTCGTGCCGACACCGGAGAAGGGCAGGTAGCTCGAGTTGCCCATCATGAAACTCTTGGCGCTCATCGCGCCCCAGAACATGTTCTTGACGATTGGGTTCATCTTGGAGACTTTGGCCATGATGCCTTTCTTTACCGTCTCCCAGACAGCCGGCACGCCTACTAAGATGGTAGGCTTGAACTCGGCAATGTCGCCGCGGCAGTTGCGGACGCTGGCGTCGGAGATGGTGCGCGGGTTGCCGTACCCCATAGTGCCGCCCCAGTAGAGACAGGCGTTCTCAAAGACGAACTCGAGGATGTGCGCAAGCGGCAGGTAGGTAAGCAGGCCGTCGCCGGGACCGAGGTATGGACCTACGATAACGTCCACACCAGCGATGGCCGCCATGACGTTCTTGTGCGTGAGAAGCACACCTTTAGGCGTGCCAGTAGAACCGGAGGTGTACATGATGCAGCACAGATCTTCAGTCTTCGGCGGAACCGGATCAACCATGTTCTGCTCGCCCTTCTTCACGAAGTCTTGAAAGGCCGTGACGGTGAGATGTGAATGCGCATCCTTCAGCTTCTTGATATCCGCCTGTACCTTCTCCGGCTCCTGCTTGTTCGTGGCGGAATCGTCATCGTTGTAGATGACATGCTGGATATCCTTGGCTTCCTTCAGAGGGTTTATGAGCTTCGTGAGTAAGTGTGAGTCGAGGAAGATAGCCTTGGCGTTGGTTTGGAGTAGTGAGTGCTTCAGACCTTCCTCACCAAGCGTGTCGTAGGCGGTGACGATGGGCATGCTCTGGCTCAGCGCGCCGTGTGCGACGGCCAGCCAGTGCGGGTGGGTGGCAGCGAAGAGATGCACGCGATCCGACTCGCTCATGCCCAGCGCTCTGAATGCTGACCCGATCTTGAGCGCCAATTGCTCGTACTCGGTGAAAGAGTAGTACTCATACGGCGACAGCTCAAAGTACGTCCACTTCTTGTCCTGCTCCTGCTCCTTCCCATCCACCATCTTCTTCACCTTCTTCGTCTCCTCGTGCATGGTCTTCAGGTGCCTCCGTCCCAGCGCCTTCGCATTGCCATACTTCTGACTCGAGCGGCGGAGGATGTCGTAGATAGTCTTCGTCTCCGGGTCCGGCGTCTCCTTCAGCCCATCCTTGGTCCTGACATTTCTGCGCGGAACAGTCTCGCCCTCGACTTTCTTCACGCCTGGTGTCTCAACGGTGTATGGTCCCTGCTTGTAGACCTTGGGCTGCGGGACGAAGGACTTGAGGTCCTTGCGGTTCATGATGTCGCCCATCCTGGACTGCGAGTACTGCGCGTTGGAGACGCTGAGCGGTAAGAGGCTGAAGTTGATGAGGGAGTCGAAGGACATAGACATGTACACTTGTGCCTCTCACGTGTGCTGTGTTTCAGTGAGGTTTCGCTTTGCGAAAGTAAGTAAGTAAGAGAAGAGGCTCGTTATGATGGCTGGCGGACTTGACTTGCTGCACTGCGCGTTGCCTTGGGGAAGTTTGGGCGCTGCGCGTTGTGGCAGAAGTAACGTCATACCCACCCGAAACACCCGACACCCGACACCCGACATTTTCGGATCTCGCCGGCGCGGCACGCTTTGTGGCGGCGAATCCGCTCAGATTCCACAGCGCTCTACGTCCGTGATCTTGTGCTCCCGAGCACGTCTCACACACCATGCGCGCTTTCGCATACGGACGGGATGCAACGCGTCAGGACTCCCACACGCATAATTGCGCAGCATCAGTCGTCGACATCCCCAACGTCACTGGACAAGACTCCCACCTGGTTCGAGCAATCCAGCAAATGTGCACAAGTCTAGAGACCACATTATATATTCTATCTACTAGTGAACAATTGCTAACGCAGCACATAAACGAGCGTCTCAAACACGCATTGAACCACAGTCACTATCGCCCCACCCGAAGTACATGCCAGGAGATCTCGTCTCCCAGAGCAAAAACACCAGAGTTGCCTCCAAACATTCCCCATGAGCGCAAGCAATGACACTTCCTCACTCCGCCTTCTTACTCGCCTTCGTCCTCAGCTTCATCAATATGTAAACACACCCATAGCTCGAAATCGTGAAAATCACCACAATCGCCGCGTCCCGCCACCCAAAGTAGTAATGCTCGATATTGATCGTAGATAGGTAGTCCGCACCAGTCCGGTACTGACACACCTTACATCCACTCGTGGCATCCGGGTTTACTAGATTGGAAGTGGCACCCAACCCCCTAAGGTAGTCTGCAAGGTAGTTCGCACAAGTCTGGCCGACATTGGGTGTATCGAAAACGGCGAATTCGTCGGCTTTGCATTTCACCTGGGCGTCCCATATGGTGAAGGTGAGCAAGCTGCCCATGAGGTAGTTGAATGGATTGAGGTAGTAAAGCCAGTAGCGCCAGAAGACGTTAATCTGTGCATATGGCACCAGCACACCACAGAAGGAGACGAGAATGCCGATGACCAGTGGGTTGACGAGGGATGCGAAAGTGGCATTGGGGGCGTAGGCGGCGACGGCTTGGCCGATACCGGTGTAGATGAATTCGTAGAACAGCATAACGAAGAAGACCGCTCCTGCTTTATTCGAGTCGCCGGAGAAGCCGACGGTGTAGTACCAGCAGACGAAGTACAGCACCGCGCAGACAACGAGATAAGGGAGCTCGCTTACGATTAGACCGGTGACGAACGAGGACCAGTGGTACATCTTCGACTTTTTCTCCCGGGCCTCGTAGATATCTCTCCGCTCGATAAAGACGGGTTGCAGCTGCGCGATCACGCCCGGAGCAACGAAGATGAAGTTGAAGACTGTGAAAAGCCGGAGCTGCAGGTCCCCAACACTATCGCCAATCATCCAGAACGAGAAGCCGTTGAAGAGGGCGCTGAAGACGTGCAAGGCGAATTTGTTGTTGGCGTAGTCTATGTTGCGGTAGAGGGCGGTGTTCATGCGTTGCGTGACCAGCTTGATCTGCTCCCAGCGGGCGGTGGCGAACTCGTAGCCGTCGTCTTCGGTGCCGGGTGGCTTGCCGGCAGCGTCTTGGATCATGTAGTCTAGTTCTTTCTCCATCGCTTCGTGCTCCGGGCTCTCGAGCCAGACTTTATTCCAGTCGCGACCTTGGCTGAGCGTACCGCTGACGACGTCGATCATGTGTTCAGCTGGGTTGCTCGCTTCGGGACATGGGGCGTCGTAGCGAGCAAAGTAGTCCTTGATGGTCCGAGAGTTGTCGCCGATGTCGCCGAAGTAGACCGTCTTGCCTCCACGAGACAGAAGCAGTAGCGTGTCGAATTGTGCAAACAGCTGAGCGGACGGCTGGTGGATGGTGACGAGCACGGCTTGACCGACATCAGCAAGCTTTCTAAGGAAGCGAACAGTATTATAAGCAGCTTGTCCATCAAGACCAGAAGTCGGTTCGTCCAGGAAGATGAGAATGCTGGGTTTCGAGACAAGCTCAACGCCGATGGTCAGGCGCTTGCGCTGCTCGACGGACAAGCCAGCCTGTGACGTGCCGATCATGCAGTTTTCAATATCACGCATCTCCAAGAGTTCGATGATAGTCTGGACGTATTTCAATTTCTCTTCGCGAGGCGTCTCGCGACTCTGGCGAAGCAGGGCAGAGAACTCTAACGCTTCACGGACGGTGGCAAGCGGCTCATGGATATCGAGTTGTTCGCAGTAGCCTGCTGAGCGTTGGAACGAGACGGGAAGTGGTCGACCATCGACCATGATGCTACCTTTGATCGTGCCATCGGTTTTGCGGCCGGCAAGCACATCGAGCAGAGTTGTCTTGCCAGCTCCGCTTGAACCCATGAGCGCGCCCAGCATGCCTGGCTTGACCCATCCCTGGACATTGTCGAGCAGTACACGGTCTCCGGAAGGCGTCTTGACGGTGTAGTAAAGGTTCTTCCAGGTGAAAATAGACGTGTTGCGAACCAGCTGGCTGTCGACATTGTTGTTATTGTTCCCCTCGTCTGGCACTTGAGTCTTTTCGCTTGACACCGAGTTTGAGGAACCCGGATGTGACTCCTCGTCCTGGGTGAGATGCTTGGTCGCCTTCGCCTTCTCTCGCGGAACAAGCAGGAATCCACTGTTGCCAGACGCCGCGTTCCAGTTGCTAGTGAAGTAGATGGTGAGAGCTACGAAAAGAGCCCACCATGCCCAAACAATGCCGAAGTTGCGCCAGAGATGATGGTACTCGTACTTAAGACCGTGCAAGTAGTCCGTTCCCGTCAGGACCGCTGCTCCTGCCGGAGCACCGGTGACTCCGGTGCAGGCCTGATAGCGAGAGTCAGTATAACCGGGACCGTTGGGTACAAGATTGTTGTTGACACAGGGTATCGTTGCTCCATGGAACTCGTTAGACAGGAGGGCCTCGAATCCGTAAGCCAACGGGTCTATCCAGAATATCCAGCCAAGCCACGGATGCATATGCGGCCTTGGAATCATGTACCCAGTGTACATGATCAGCGCACTGACTAACAATCCCGAAACTTTCGAGGCACCGTCGAAGGTACTGAACATGGCGCCAACGGCTCGAAACATAGCCGTAATGCAGAGAGTTACAGCGAAGACCAATACCCAGAATGTGAAAAAAGCAGCAGCAGTGGCCTTTAGGCCAGTCATCCAATAGAGTGGTAACACGAATATTGTGACCTGAAAGCACAAGATTGGTATGTCCGCACAGATTTGCGCAATGCAGTAGGCCGCTGGATGGTACAGGGCGAAACTCCGGTGTTTAGCGAGGACTGGCCTTGCGGAAAAAGAATCCGTGACCTCGCTCATAGCCATTAGCGAATTGTACAACAAGGCAAAGAATACGGCACCGCCCTTGATAAAGAGTCCCGAGGAGTTAGCAGGAGCGTTGTAGAAGAGTGAGCCGGCAATGAGAGACTGAACGAGGGTCGATCCTTGCTTGATGATGAAGGTGGCCTTGTCACCCCAAAGAAGTTGATATTGCCGAGTAACCGCTGCCTTGACCTGGGTTGAGAAGCTGACAGTGAGAGGAGACTTCTTGGGTAAACTCTTGTGCTTATCGTGCTGAACAGCCTCGCGGAAGTCGGTCGTATTCTGCCTCGCTGCTTCAGTCGAGGGGTAGTCGTACTCCATCTCCATATCGGTCCGGATTGAGGACCGGTCATAGGCCGCTCTGATCTCTTTGTTGGTCCTTGGAAAGCGGTCTTCAAAGCCAGGCTTGATTTGTCGCTCTGTCGGCACGACAACACCAGTCAGGAAGTCCCCAACGTTTGCGCCACCACCACAGACGAACCCTAGCTCCTCCATGAAAGGTCTAGCCTGCGTCATCGGCCCGTAGTATATCTGCTTCCCTTCGTCGAGGACGAGAACTTTGTCGAAGAGATCTGGAGAAGCACGCTACAGTCAGCACGGCTACATGATCTGTCAATTCCATTTAGATGAACACACCATAGATGCCGTTGCCAGCCTGGTACAGCGTGACGATACTGGACAATCCCATGACGTCCGTCAGTGCCCTAATGGCACGGGTATACTCCAGCGCAGTGCTGGCGTCTAGACCTCTGGTCGAGTTGTCCCAACAAAAAACACTGCCCTTCGTGACCAAAGTTTCGATGATAGACACACGCTTGCGCTCGCCACCAGAAACGCCACGCACGAACTCGTTGCCGACCTTGGTGTCATGTGTATGCTGGATGCCCATGGACTTCAGCAAGAAATCTCGGCTGTGCGTCTGGTAGTCTTCACTGCTCTGCAAGCTGGATGGGAGGTGGAAAGGGACCTTCATCCGGGTAGCGAAGTCCATAGTCTGGCCCACGGTAAGGGTAGGGAAGAACAGCTCTTCCTCCGTGTTCATTGCGATCTGTCCGCGGTATTGCTCGGCTTCTTTATGGTCCATGGTTCCGAATCTGACATCTCCCTCTACTTTGGCGTAACCCAGACGGCGGTTTGAGAGCATCTACATCTCGCATCAGCTGCATATCAATGGTGAAATTGACGAACACTCACCTTCAGCAATGTGGTGCAACCAGCGCCTGGCCGCCCAAGAACCAACAGCATCTCGCCAGGCTTGACACAACCATGACTGTTATCGATGATTGTCTTCAATGAGGCACCCTGCCGGGACTCCTTGATAAGTTGCGGGATATTAAACTGACTGAGCACATTCTCGTTGAATGCAGCATCTGATCCAACGCCCTTGACCGTGAGATCCTTCCAAGTGACACCCAGGCGGCGCCCTTTGACGTGATCTTGTTCGTCTTGGGCTTGAAATCCTCTAACGTCGGACATCAGCTTCCAGTCCTCGGCTTTAGAGATGCTGACATCGTCCTCAGAGCCGCTATCCTCCGAGTATACGGGCTGTTGTGCTTGGCGTGAGAATGTTCGTGATATTGTACGGAGGACTTCATCACCACTACCAACGCCCGCAGTAGGTGCCCAGCCTGCCGAGCCCGTGGACGCCATCGTGAGGGCTCGTCAGTAGGCAACACTGTCGATCTCAGGCAGAGCAGTAGTGTCTTGTCTGCTTGTGAGTAGAATGTGTAAGTTGATAGAGTGGGAAAGCGAATGTAGGAAGAGGAGAACGGACACCGATGTGCCAGACAGAAGCAATGGAGAGGAACACTGTAGTAAATGAATGGAGATGATAAGCCAACGTAAACCACTCACCATACCCGTGGGTTCTTGAGAGAGCTCCGTCAGCCGTTGGTTTGGCGTGGCCCGGCTCCCGAATGGCCGTAGTGTAGATAAAGTTTGAACTGTATGGGACTCGCCATCTCGGCGCTGGATGGTAAGCAACTCCGCTCCAGCAACTTGCAAGACATCTTGACTCCAATTCGCTCCAAGAGTATGAGAACTAGCACAATCTCGATTGGCTCACAAAGGTGGTGTCCAAAAGCAGAGCTAAACTCCGATTGACCTAGGTAGGTCCCATCTAGAAGGACCTCAGCTACCTGCGTAAGGATGCCAGATTCATCGGCTATCTGAACAGCGAAACCCCGGAGCCATACCCTTCATAAGCCTAGACGGTCTGGCTCACCCACTTGGTCCGAAATTCGTAAGCTAGACTGAATCGCCTTTGTCAAATTCAATGGACTCGAAGCTGCAAAGGAGAGAACTGTTTCGGGAAGACTTTCGGTGGGCGGAAGAAGGGCGAGGGCAGCTTCCGAAAGACTGAAAACGCCCTAACGGCAGTGTCTCACGTGATTCGGCCGGATGGCAGCTCATCGCGCTCCCGAAAGTATCTGCCTGAGGCCAATTCGCCGCCTTATCAAGGTGGTACAATAAGAGTATCACCGTTGTTTACCACAAAGGCTTCGCAAGTTCTGATTGGGTTTAAGCTTTCCGCGCCTCCGTTACGGAAGCATTCACGATCGTCGATCAGGCTGGTAAGATGATGATGATGATGTATGTCAAGCTGCGCCAGTCTAGAAATACGAGACAAATGAGACACACTCCACTCCGCCGTCGACGGGTCCCATATAGTCTCTAACGCTACCAACGTATCACATCAGGCTCAAAGTAAACCTAGGGTATCTCACTATATATTGAATGCTCTCCTGCCAAGGTTACCAAGGGCACCGCCCGAGTGCCGCCCAAGTGCCGCTTGAAAGCCGCAGTTGCTATCGCTCTGGTGTCTCAGGCACCTCCCAAATACCACCCTGATCTTTCTGCCTAATCACCCGTGAAGTCGGTTTCTTCACGACCTCATCCTCCAAGCCTCCCAACATCGACCTCGACACCCCGTTGCCGTCATCTACACTATCTCTCATCCCGGTCGGAGCACGCCTTAGTGGAGTCTTCGGAGGACTCCTGGCAGGCTTCCCCCTGGACTTCGGTGATGCTGCCGACGCGGGCGCGAACGGTATAGGCCCCGTACTATTCCACACAGGCAGCTTCTTGCTACTGGGCGAGCTCATACTGGGCGACGAGCTATAGTTCGGTCTTCGGGGAGGAGGCACGCCGATCGCCATATCGTTCTTCTGCAAGAGTTGACGGGCGGCGCTGTCTAAGACACTAGGCGGCGTCGCTTTCCTTGTCGTTACTGAATCGGTGACAGGATCACTTGATGGTGTAGCCGGCCTTTCGTCCTCGACTTCTAACTGTGATGGCAGGGTGGTCTGCTCGAAGGTAGGCTCGGTGGCCAATACCGAGACTGACGAAGTGCCTGTGATTACTGAGGTCGTATTGTCCGAATTATCGCCAGGCATACTCTCATCTGTCAAAAAGCGTTCAGCTTCAGAAATGTCTGCAGTCGCAGTGGTTGGCTCCGTCGCAGGCGTGGCATCTGTCGGCCCTGGCGTGCTGGACTGTGCAAGCTGAGCACCAGCAGCTGCCGTTACGTCCTGTATCGGGTCCGCATCACTCGATACTGCCTGCTGATCGTCGAAGGTCTCAGACGAGGTCAGGGTAGCCATGTTTGTCATCTGCTGCGGCTGTTGCTGCTCGGAAGTACCAGCAGTAGCCACGATCGTCTCCGTCAATGGCACAGCGTTTGCCGGCGGTGAAACACCATTCCTCGCATGCTGCACCGTGGCAGTCTGCTGCGCAGCCTTCTTAGCAGCAGCGTTCACTCTTCTAGTCTCCGCCCCTTTCAGTGCTCTCGCCCTCCTCTCAGCAGCACCAGCTTGTGCGGCAGCTGCTTCTTTCTCCATCTGCTTCCTATCATGTTCCTCTCGTGTCCCAACCTTCAATGTGATGCGCTTCATGCCTGAAGTCAAGGTGTTGAAGTCATTGCTCGAGCCGGCGGGAGCTGGTTGAGGCGCTAGGGTACCGTTCAACGCCACCCGTAGTGGAGGAGTTGTTGTCGCAGTGTTGGTGGGAATGGTGGGAGCGACAGGAGTGCTGAGTGTCTGAGGCAGAACCGGTCTGTGAGCCTTGCTGGTGGGCGGTGCGCGCGTTTTCTTGACCTGCATGCCACCGTGTGGCAGTGGCGCAGGAGGTGGCTTCATTGCGCTATGCCCATTCTCTGTTGGCGGGAGAGTAGGCATAAAGGGCATAGTCGGCACCTCTCCCTCCACAATCCCATCCACGGAGCTCAACACACTCCCAGCACTCAACCTCCTACTCGCCCTCCTCTGCAGCATCAGAGCTTGTTCAGCCGCCCCATCAGCAGCCGTAGGCACAGGAAATGCATGCAGAGTTTGCCTCCGACTACTGCTACTAGCCCTACTCACACTCCTTACGCTCTCGAGCTCATCACTATGCGCACTCTCCGCATACCGTGCAGGCACCTTCGCCTTCCTATCCCTCAGCTGCCTAGGCCTCCCAACCTCCTCTATAGACGCGGCAAGGACAGGCGGCACACTCTGCCGATCCTTCTTCGTCCTCACTCCACCGAGCTCCTCTGTGGTACAACTGCGGGTCTGTCGATCAGTGGGTATAAGTAACTTGCTCAACTCATGTGTCGCCACCACCCAATCCACTTCCGGCGCCGGCGGTGTGGGTGGCCGAGCAGGCATAGGCATCTCTCTCATCGTGCCAGAGATGGACCGTGCGAACTTGTTCGTGTCCACGACCTTATAGGCGAACGACTCCGTCGGCGTGGCGTACGTCGGCTGCGGACCCGTGCGTACTCTCCGTCCTTGTTGCGGAGGCGGCGGAGGACTGACTTTGTTTTCCAGCAATGTGAGGTTGGCTGCGGACCACCAGCTCCTGTCGTACCGTAGCTCGTTTGCGGCCAAGGTGCCGTTGATGCGTAGGCCGTTCATTATTTCGTCCAATGCTACGCCATTGCTCGCTTGCTTCACGGCCTCCACAGGCGTGGCGCACAGGCCAGAGAGGTGGCTCAGCACACCACTACACAGTGCGCGGTCACTGTAGCCGCCTTCCATGACACTGATGACCCTCCCATCGCAGCCGGTGCCCTCTTCTTGTGCCAGCTGGACTACGTCGCGGGTGAAGCGGGCGTAGAACTCGGTAGGCACATTGACCTTATGCCGCTGCATGCCCGCACCTTCCCACTCACTTGCGTCGAAACCTGCACTGATGAACACTGCCGCTTTCGGCTGCGCCTTATCCTCGGCTCTCAATCGAGCAGTATGATGCCGTAGGAACATCCTCGCCTTGTCGAGCAGTATCCTGTACCTACTCTCGTAAAGCTGCCAGAATTCGTCTTCGGCCTTCCAAGACTGCAGGTGGACATTCCAGATACTCTGTCCATGCGCGTTCTCGACGCACAAACTCGCCGCTTGCACTTTCTCGTCGTCGCCCATCTCGCATGGATAGCTGTTGATATCGTGTAAGCTGTAGTACCCGATATCAGGACTGAGCTTCAGCTTGCTATTCGGCTTTGCGTTCAGGCGCTTCTGGTTGTTCTTGCTGTTGCGATCCCATGTGATGGCCTGGCTACCATCGCCGTGATGCAAATCGAAGTCCAGAATTGTGGCATGAGTGAGGCCATAAGTCTGCGCTGCGTACTCAATGCCAACATGTACGTTGTTCAACCAGCAGAAGCCTGATGGGTAATCTGCCGAGCAATGGTGGCCTGGTGGACGGATAGCGACAAAAGCTCGCTTGGTCTGAGACGCGGGCTGAAAGACGGCGTCGACTGCATCTGCGACGCCACCCAGTGCGCCTTGAAAGGCATTGAGAGACCCCGGGGCAAGGTAAAGGTCCCCCTCATGCAGCTTGCGCTTATCCGAATCTGTAGGCGTAGACGAGCGGCTAAGCTCTTTCGCGCCCGTTGCTAGCCTCTCACCTGCAGAGTTGCACAGTTTGCGTAGCTCATCCATCCAAGCTGTGCCGTGCACGTTTGTCACGTAAGTACTCGTAATGTCCAGCGACCTTGCCGTTCGCCGGATCTTGAA
>Ga0058704_10001070_pt1 | contig 13069 bp, 13 predicted proteins | sample AgamicMgSfe_FD_71363 | JGI IMG/M metagenome (GOLD analysis project Ga0058704, IMG submission 71363) | Agave microbial communities from Guanajuato, Mexico - Mg.Sf.e | ecosystem: Host-associated > Plants > Phyllosphere > Phylloplane/Leaf | place: Guanajuato, Mexico | collected 2012-05-30
TTCCAGCAGTGATGAAGAACATGCCTGCATAGCGGATACCAACGGTTCGTGGCTGAGCAATCTCGATGGAAAGGCCGATGAGTGTTACCACCGCTCCGAACAAGGCGAACAGATAGCGTTGTCGAAGACATTCGCTGAGCCAGGCGCATGTAAGCGAACATACAAACGCAACACAGTACACTGGTATGCTGTGTACTTGCGCTCCCGTAGACTTATAACCGAGCCCTTGCAGGACAGTTGGCTGGAATGTTACGACGCTTGACGCATTCTCTTCGGCGCCAACGTACGACAACATGCTATGAAAGTAGTCAGCGCTCTGTTGATACGTGTGTATTATAGGGATCGACTAGGCAAGTCCTACCCAAGCCAGACTTTCCAGTCCAGCAACGCTTCGAGTACATGCGCGCTCACACGATCATGCACCACCTCGCCGCCGTCTTGCTTCAGTCGCTCGAGAAGAACAGTCTTCTCTTCCGCCGTGAACATCGTTGCCTTCTCTGGCCATGGCGCAATGACGAAGAATGAGACAACTGCGACTACGCACGTGATCAAGCCTTCGCAAATCTGGCCGTGCGGTAGCAGTCAGCAAATCTTAAACCATAACAGACGGCCATCTGGGATACGCACGAATATCCAGCTCCACGCGCTCAAGCCTCCAGCGCCATCAGCCATAGCCAGCAAGGTAGCAAACAAGCCATTGAATGCTCCGGCGAGAATGGCGGCGGAGAAGAAGACCGTGTATCTTCGGAGGAACTCGTCCTTCTTATAGTAGCAACCAATAAGGTAGGCGCAACCAGGCACAAAACCTGCCTCGAAGATGCCTGTTTATCGTCAGAGCCATCGGGAGTCAATCCAACTTGCTCCGATTTTACCCATCAGAAACCGACACGCAACGAGACCTCCCCAAGTCTTGGTAAACCCTTGACTCACAGCGAACAGTCCCCAGATGAACCTAGATGGAGTCAGCAGGTCAGCCTTCGCTTGGGTCATCATACTCCCTGTCCAAAGCTTTGACGAACATCATGACCGAGAGGCACTTCGGCCCGGTCTTCTTGAACACTATGTTGGCAGGCACGCCAGTGACCACATATGCCAGAGTGAACACCATCACGGCCATGTTGTACTTGTTCCCAGTGAGATCCAGAGACTTCGTCATGCCTTGGATCTTCGCATTGCCCTATAGACATGCTTTAGTCCCAGAGACACCGTTTGGTAGAACCTCCGGAAGCTTACAATGTTGCCTCTGTCGACGAAGCTGACAAGGAACAAGAACCATAGTACCGGTATAACATGGAAGTCCAGCTTCCTGAGGATGCGTTTCTCCACCACCGGGTCGACAACAGGCGCAGCTTCCACGATAGTCGAAGAGTCCGGCGAGGGTGCGGCCTTTGCCTCCGCGAGATCTTTCTCAGCCATAGAAGCAGAGAGTGGGATGAGTCGGTATGAGAGTAAGAGCGCAGAGATACAATCGCGTCTGGGGGCAGCAGATCGAGATTGAATGGTAGCGTAAACGTCTTATAAAGCAAGCCTTGCGGATAGCTCACGAAAGGACCCGCAGAAGGACTGGACGTGCTGTTGTACCCAAGATCAGGGTGTAGGCATAGCAATTAGCTTGCTAGATTCTGGTCACTGCTGCCACATTGGTCCCCAATAACCTCATGATTTAGTACTTTCTTGGCTAGCCGACCGAGCTGCCATATCACCATTGCACAAAAAACGGCACATTGCTGTTATTGCTTGCCTACAGTCGGGCCAATAATGTGCCAAAACGTATGAGCTACAGGTGGACATTCCTATCTCCTCCTAGCGTATAACGAGTAAACTCAGCCTCTACCAGAATGTATGGTGATCGTGCCCAGGATCGGTCGCACGTCAGCAAACAAACAATTACTGTAGGGCTGAATGTACCTTTGTACACTGGGCGGCAGCTCGGATCGGCACTAATATACCAATGCATGCATCCTACCTTCATACAACACACCAAATGTGGGGCTGAAGTTGCAAGGTTGCACGCTTCAGCAGCATCTCGTGTAAGCGACACGAGCAGCTATAGCTGTCACGCAGGCAGACTGTATCATCAACAAGAGGTTTTGCAACTGAGAACTTCCGCCACGAATTAGCTGTAATGGCCTCCATCGTGCCCATCACGAACGGCGAGCCCGCCAGGAAGCATACATACACCGTGGCAGATGTTTTCCTACAGGCGCTTGAAGAGGTATTTAACAGGTTGAACGATCTGTCGTGCGTTACTAACTGAGAAAAGGCCGATGTGGACTACATATTCACAGTACTTGGGTCCGACCATCCCAGCATAATCGAATCATACATGGGAAGACAGCAGGATGGCAAGATCAAGCCGAAGATGCTTCGTACGTACCAACATAATCCCGCTCGATGGAACACGTGCTAACAGCGGTTGACGTTCGTAAGTCTTTCAGCATGAGGCTAGTACAATGTACCGCTACCCTTTGTCAACTCCGTATTGACTGACGCTGGCAGATGGTGGCGATCTCAGCAGCTGATGGCTATGCTCGTGCGACGAGAAAGCCACAATGCGTGCTTGTCCATGTTGATGTCGGCACGTCGGCGCTTGGGCAGGCGCTGCACACGGTATCCAGTGGCAAAGCTCCGATTCTCATCTTTGCAGGTCAAGCGCCGTTCACCCTGTATGGCGAGCTCCCCGGCTCAAGGTCTGAGCACGTGCAGTGGTATCAAGACGTGCCAAACCAAGCATCAATTATAGCGCCGTTCGCTCGTTATACCAACGAGATCAAATGTGGCGATCATGTGCGTATGATGGTCAATCGAGCGCTCCTAATGGCCTCAACCGGCTCTTGTGGTCCATCATACTTGACTGGGACGAGAGAGGTGCTCGCAACGCCGGCCGCGAGGCACGGTATTTCACCAAAGTCTAAGCCTTCTTGTAGGCTCTCAGGGCTGCCAGAAGATGCTGTGCAGGAGATCGGCGAAGCATTATTACATGCAGAGAGGCCGCTTGTTGTTACTGGCTATTTAGGCCGGGATACTCGGGCGGTACGAAAACTTGTGAAGCTGGTAGATCTTGTCAAGGGCATCAAGGTATTCGACTTCGAAGCACGCGAAATGTCATTTCCTGCCAGCCATCGAGCATGGCTCACCAGAGCCACCGGAGCTGCACCAGCTATCAGGGGCGCTGATGTGATACTCGTCCTGGATGCCGACGTGCCGTGGATTCCGATCAAAGTTTGTCCAAGTTCATCAGCGCGCATCTTCCACATTGACGTTGATCCTCGGAAAGAGAAGATGCAGCTGTTCGACATCTGTGCAGAAGCTTCGTTCAACGCAGAATGCCACATCGCTCTGCAACAGCTACATGACTTCATTGGCTCGAGCGAGCAGTTGGCTGTGCACCAGAGCGTCCTAGACCGGCGATGGACCGAGCTGGGCGAGGCGCATGCGAAGGGGTTGGAGCTGTTGACAGAGCGTGCGGCGCCACGAGGTGACGATTCGGTCAGCAACAACTATCTCTTCGCGGCGCTACGGAGGGTGCTGCCGAAGACAACGTACTATGTGCATGACGTTGTGACGAACCAGATTCCTTTCATGGAGCAGCTCCAGCATGAGCTGCCAGGGACAAATCTGAGCAAAGGAAGCAGTGGTCTCGGTTGGGGAGGCGGTGCTGCTATTGGCGTGAAGCTTGCACTAGACAAGTACGATATTAGCGAGAAGCCGAGATTGAAGCCGCGTAATCCTGATGAGCCGGGCACTTTAGTTTGCGCATTGAGTGGCGATGGGTCGTTCATCTTCGGGGCGCCGAGCGCGGTATACTGGGCGCAGCATAGGATCGGCACGCCCTTCTTGTCTATTATTGTAAATAATGGGGGATGGAAGGCCACTAGGTCTTGCATCAACGATGTCCATCCAGATGGTGTTGCGGCGAAGGTGACTGACGAAGGTCTCGGTATTGATCTGCAGCACGATGGACCAGACTATGTTGGCATTGCGCAAGCGGCCTCCAATCATACTCTGTTCGGTACGAAAGTCGCAAAGGCATCAGAGCTGGATGCCGCGCTGCATGAGGCAGTCGCTGTGGTGGAAAAGGAGAAGCGTGGTGCTCTGCTTGAAGTAGTCATCAGCTGAATGTACAGAACGTCTAAAAGAATGTCGGGTTTAAATCTCATATCATGACCATGTGAAGGAGTACCGCAGAGTGCGAAGCAGGTGGCCGTGGTCGGAGTGTAGTCGGCGGAGGAAGCATCGGCGTTTCACCGGCAAAAGTAAATATGGTATATATTGTCCGTCGGAAGTCCTAACCATCACTGTACAGCGGCAAGCTTGCAGGTGTGCTCAGCATTGAGCATGAGTCGATCTAGACTTGATGGTCGGAATGATCAGACGTGGCCTTCGTGGCTGGTGACCTTCGTGGTCTGACCTTTGTGAATCGGTCTTCGTGACCAGATGAAGCACCTTTCTTTGAAAGGGGTTCACACACGACGATGTGCAGCAGTGCCGCCACCCTCGGGTGAGTGATCACTGTGCGTTACAGTTATTCAACCCGATATAGTGACCTCCACCAGGAATGGGTAGTGTACGTCGCTGAGGTTGATTTTTGCCCACCAGAGCCTTGCTTCTACCTTGCTGTCGCATTTACTTTTACGTAGCCTATTCTTCTGCCACCGGCTACCACTGAGTTTTAGAGCTGGATCGCACTTGCCTCAATGACAATAGGTTGGACGTCTTTCCCATAATGATATACATAGCGCTGACATACTGTCGTGACACACACCGGCATACTACGCGCTCAGCGGCGGTCAGAGGCAGTTAGTACCACCTGTTGATCGCACGCACAGCTGACATTGTGCTGCTCTGTGCGCCAGCATCTTGGGCGTTTAATAAGACGGGGATGGTTATAGACGCCACCTTAATCACCTTTGCTTAGGGGGTAATACGCGATGGGAATCGCGAGTCTACCATGAGGTCGCAAGATGTTGGAGGGTCAACCGGTATGTGACAGTGCAGAACGGTACACGATTTACCGAAGCATAGTGCTATCCAGTAGAGAAGGAGAAGCGTGCTGCTCTGCTTGAGGTAGTAATTAGCTAGGTCCTGGGCATGCATATTATCATGACATGATGCTGCAAGTACGTTAGTGTCGAACCGGAGGTTGGAGATGCGGAGGTTGCCCTTGAGAGCAAGTCGGAAGCTCGGCGTTTCATCGGCAGAGGCAAATAGGGGATATAAGTTCGTAAATGTGAACATCCTTCGCCGAGCTCGCCAACAGAGCAGCTCAGGTGATTCAAAAGCATAGCCAAATACACCCCTTAGCGGCCAAGTCGCATGGGATAAGATGATCAGACCCTGGGTCTAGATGATCAAACTGATCTATACGATCAAGAAATACCTCAGCGGTATATTCACAGCAGCATTCCAGGGACGCCTGACTTGCCAAATCACAAACGACGTCGCGAAGGTGGGTAACTACCGCGTGGTGCAGTTATTCAGTCCCACAGTTGCGCAGCTGTAGGAGTCTGATTTTTGCCTTTTGCCGACCATAACTCATATGTGAGGGTATTTCGATTGCCGGCAGCTCCATCTGGTTCCTGCGTTGATCGTTTCAGCGTTTCGGAGGTGGGCCGCTCTTGCCTCGTGACTCGGGATCCAGGTATTATACTCGAACCGCCACATTTGATATTCTACATGGTAGGCTTCCTTACAAAGCATTATCTTTGTGGCGGTGTCGAAGGGAATCAATATGCCGGCTATCTTTAGCCACGAGGTGAGAGACTAGCGCGACGAACAGCCTGTTCGGCTTGATGCTCCACGGGAAGAGCATAGCAGCAGCAGTTGTAGCGGAGCTTGAGCTCATGTTCGGTGGTCGGAGCAGGCATAAATGTGCTTTGTGTCATTCGAGATACTGAGGTTCTAGATGTGTTGACGCCCTACACGGCAGCACAGCATAGCCGCTTTGGCGCGAAGACAGTGTTCGGAACCGGGTAGGCTGCGATCTCGATATGCTGAGGTTGTCTACGAAGCCGTCGTTGGCGTTCTGACTGATAGCGGAACAGCAGATTTACTTCATGCTTTCTTCCGTCACGGTTCGGTATGGACGAATAGGCTGCCGCACAGTGTGGGACGCACGTTGCGAGCAGCAGGGCATTTGCTTGCAGCTACACAGACTACAGAGCAATGCCAGTGTCCCACCAATGCTTGCCCCTCCACCACCATATCCGCTGATTCCACCAGCAGAAGAACTGATCGCCCGGCTGCCCGAAACCTAAACCACGCAGCGGACTGAAGGGTACAGGTTCGAACAGCCAGACACCTCCACGCGCAAAGTCGTCGACGAGTAGTGGCGCGGTGTAGTACAGCCATACGTGTACGACGATCAAGTTCGCAAGACGGCGTAGAGACTTCGGGCACATGTCGACAAGCCCTGCTCGGGTAGCCAGTTGAACGAATGAAGTCTGCGCAAAGATGGCTACGCCCTGTAGCAGGAAAAAGCGCATCGGGCCCATGAGTGGCCTAGTATCGCCGAGCTGAGTGTAGCTTCCGGAAGCATGGATGCAGCCTGACAGGACGAAGGCGACGAGTAGCGAGAGAATCTTGCCGGTGACGGATCGCTTCTCTACGCCCAGCGCTCTCATCAAGCGGGTAGCAGGTGCTTCGAAAGCGAAGCGGAATACCTGATGCCACCAGCCAGACCACCACCCTGTGAGCCCTTTGTCAAGAATCAGGGAGTAGGAGCCGTACATATCGTATGGGTTCATCCAGGCTTCTCCGCGTAGACCGATCCATCTTGGCCCGATGACACCGCAGACAAAGACTGGCCCGAGCTTGAAGATGGCCCATAGTGCTGTGTAGACGGCCGAGAGGCTCAAGAGTAGCCGGTAAGTGTTGGTAAGGATGTGCGACTTCTGTATCATAGCCGGCATATAGGATGGACAGGGCGCATCGATGTAGCCTAGACATGGATTGTCAGCACTTTTCTATCATTGGAGCAGCAACATAGGGTCTGGAGTGTGACATACCCCAGAAATATGGGTCGTTGTGCATGGTCGTCTTGATGGCATCCAAAGCAAGGTAGCCAACAACCAAGCACATAACACAACTCCTTACCAGCCGAGTTCGATCGCTATAGCGTCGGATGCCAGTCCTGCTTATCTTCACGGGCTCTATCGCTTCCTCTCCGCTCGTCTGGCCTTTGAGTTGTTTCTCAACCCAAGTAGGTGGCGGTGGTACGCCGGAGGTCTGCCATGACCAGCCAACACCGCGGAAGCTGCAGAAGACGTCCGCTATCCAGTCCACGCGCTCAATGAAAGGTGAAGATGGATAGGCTTGCCAGAAGAGCTTGCCCGTCCGTTGTGCCGGGCCTTTACTAGAAGCTAATCTGGTCTCTGAAGCTGCACCCGTGCGTTGGCGCAGGCCAGAACTATCTTCCGGCGCTCTCACGGTACCATTCACCGCCCCATTCATTGCTCTGTCGGCAAATGGCCCTTCATCCGGAGCCCCATCTGAGCGCTCGATACGCTTGAAGTCCGTCTGGCAATCATTTACGATCATGATAGCGGCCGTCCACAGAACACCAAAGCAAGAGATCAAGCCCACGCCAAACGCCGACGCTGCATTCCGCGCGCGAAGGGTGAGCATACTCCATGCTTGGAAACTGATGAGGAAGGCGAAGACAGGCCAGCGAAGCCATTTTAGGAAAGTCGACTGACGGTGGTCAATCAGCAGGTAGATAAGTATCGATAAAGCTCCCACAGCCGCCCATGGGTAGATGAAAGGGCGATATTCGCCGCTGTCGATAAGCGAGAAGTAGATTTGGTCGTAGTAAGACACCACCTCCCGGGGCGTTCTGAGACCTGGAGGAAGCATGTCGAAATGAAGGTCAACGGAGCTTGCAATGAGAATTGACAAGGTGATTCGTGCGAGTAGGAATTGGCAGGTTCATCGTCAAGCGGTTGGTGTCATGCCGATAAACGCTCATAATGCATGCTGTCGTACGCAGCTGCGTCTGTCAATCTTGACCAGTACATAAGCGCGCGTGAAGGGAGCTCACCTTGCAAGGGAGGAAGGAGACCAGACGGACAAACAGCCCAGCGCGTTTGCTTTCGATGACGCCGGGATGATTTGGATTTGCTGTAGATTGGGCGCTTGCCGCAGTGCCGCAGAGCCGCATGATCTTATCTCCGACCGAAGTTCCTTCTGCTTTCGGATTTGCTCAGACCCGCTTTGTCACGCATAACGATTTCTCACTCTCGCATCGAGCCTTGCATCGCATCAGCATCAAGTCCTCGAATATAAAAGCGAACACATCTGATCACTCGCGCCGAAGCGGGCAGCTACCGCCAAGATGGTGAACATCACCGAAAAGATCAAAGAGTACGTCGACATGAGGGTGTCCGAGCCAGAGGCAACAGCTCACAGTATCGCAGGATCGAGGAGGAGATGAAGAGGACGCAAAGTACGGACGCTCGATGATTCAGGATCCAGCATGCGCTGACAGGGTGAAGAAAACAAGGCAACCGGTACGCTGCTCACTCGAGGCACGCTTGACAGCCGCTGACAGTGAGTAGAGTACCATCTTGGCCTTCTGAAAGGGTACACACTGCTTCATCTAGTCTCCACGACTACATGGACTAATGAAGCATAGAAAGCTCGCACGACTACGAGCACAACTTCTCGAGCCCGGTCCAGGCGCTGGAGGAGCGGGTGGCGCAGGCTTCGATGTCTCAAAATCCGGCGATGCACGGATAGCACTAGTCGGCTTTCCATCAGTGGGCAAGTCCACTTTTCTGTCAAAGATCACGAAGACGAAATCTGAGATTGCGGCCTACTCATTCACCACACTTACTGCAATACCTGGCGTGCTCGAGTATGGCGGTGCCGAAATTCAGGTGCTCGACTTACCAGGTATCATCGAAGGCGCAGCCGAAGGCAAAGGACGAGGTCGCCAAGTCATCTCTGCTGCAAAGACCAGTGACATGATCGTCATGATACTTGACGCCACCAAGCGAGCAGAGCAGCGAGCACTGCTAGAAGCCGAGCTGGAAGCAGTCGGTATCCGGCTGAATCAGGACCCACCGAACATCTATCTCAAGCAGAAAAAAGCAGGCGGCATGAAGATCACATTCCAGTCGCCACCGAAGTCACTGGATGAGAAGATGCTGTACAACATCCTCCGCGACTACCGGATACTGAACTGCGAAGTCCTTGTCCGAGACGAGAACGGTATGCTTGCCCGGCACTTTAGTACGGCATACCGCACTGACATGATGCAGCCACCATCGACCAATTCATCGACGTAATAATGAAAGACCACCGAACCTACATCAAATGCCTCTACGTCTACAACAAAATCGACTCCATCTCCCTCGACTTCCTCGACAAACTCGCCCGTGAACCCAACACCGCCGTCATGTCCTGCGAACTCGACCTCGGCGTCCAAGACGTCGTGGAGCGGTGCTGGGAGGAACTGCGGCTAATCCGCGTCTACACCAAGCGGAAAGCCATTGAGCCAGACTTCAGCGAGGCGCTAATTGTGAGGAACAACAGCACGATTGAGGATGTGTGTGATGCTATCCATCGCACGCTGAAGGAGAGTTTCAAGTATGCGCTGGTGTGGGGTGCGAGTGCGAGGCATGTGCCGCAGAGGGTGGGGCTGGCGCATGTGGTGTCGGATGAGGATGTGGTTAGTATTGTTGGGACGAAGAGTGGCCTTGCTGCGAAGTAGAAACGATCCCCTTCGATGGAGCATGATATGTCCAGAGTCACGATGTATGTGATCACTCGCTCAAGTGCAAGCGTTGTTGCATATGCATTCATTTTTCAGTAACGGTCATCCAAACCCTGCGAGACAACGACACTAGGTTTACATCATCGCTCGTCTCGCTGCTATATCGCCTAAACACTCCCCGCCCGTATTACAGAACGCCTCGCTAATGATCACAAACACTTAGCAACAGCGCCTGCGCTGTTTTTTCCCAAGCCCGCCATATCCACCATGTCTTCATCATCTACAGTCTAATCCAATGGTGTAGCAATTAGTAATGTCAAGCCTGCGGCTCATGCCGGGCTGCCATTAAGCCCAGGCGTGACAGGAAAGCCACCAGGCATACCGGGCATAGCGCCTTGTTGAGCATCAATGTCCCCAGTCGTCGCTAGAGGAGAATCTGCGGATGTGTCCTGCTTGTCTTCGACGGGAGTATCAGAAGCACCATCGAACTCCGGCGCCACAAGGGGGGGCTCTTCAGAAGAAGTCGACGAGTCGTGCTCTGCTCGCTGATCCTTCTTCTCTTTCGCCTGCTTGACCAGTCCCGCGAGCCCGCCTGCGCCGCCGCCACCATTACCGCCAGCGACGCCCTTGCCGGCAAGACTTTTCAGCTTACTCGCCGCACTGCCCGCGAGGTCATTAGCAGATCCGATGACATTGCTATGTGATCGTAGATCATCCCTATGCTCTACCCGACGCGTGAGGTACATCGACGCATCCGTGCCACGGCGATCCATGATACGCTTCATCTCGTCCTGATACGCTTGCTCGTAGATGTTTTCCTCGACGGCGGGTGGGCTCTCGCTGACAATGGGATGAAGCGGGTCGTTCTGCTCTTTCGAGGCTTCTTCCGCAGTTGTACTGATACCGAGGAACAATGTATCCGTCAGCGGATCGTGAGCGTGACCCTTCGCATGATCATCTGTCGAGAAAGTACGTGAATGATCGATTTCGACTTTCCGATGTTCGCTGGGATCCGAGGCCTCGTGCGGCTGATGCGTTACTGTCTCCAGCCTCTGCTTGAAGTGCCCGTCAGTCTCGCCAGGTAATCGCGTCGCTCGAACACCGACATTGACTTCTACCGGTTCCTGCCCGCTCATCTTGACCATAGCCAGCGGCAGTTTCTTCATGTCGTCGCCAACATCGATGTCGCGGTGTACGCCTGCAGTGACGAGTACCTTGTCCATTGGTCTGCGGTCGTGCGCGTCAGTACTTCGACTACCGCCTTCGCGCATCGAGTGTGGAGGCGCGACCAGTCGTGACTCTCGGCCGAAGAGACCTTCTGCAAAACCACGGCGCTTGCGCGCGAGTAGTTTCTTGAAGCGCTTAACAGCCTTCATCACCGCTAGGAGGTGTACCATGTTGCCTGTGATCGCGTGATCCATTTCGGACTGCGTAGGCGGCTCGACCAGATCCGCACAGTTCTCCTCAGCTGAAAGTAAAGGGTCGGTGCCGTCTCTCGTTATCCATGGGTGCTCCTGCTCTTAGTCAGTACATGGATGAAACTCTACTTCAGCTCTTGGTGACGCACTCTGAGCTCTTCCATCGTTATCCTCGTGTCCGGGTTCTTGTCGAGTACTCGCCTTATCAAGTCCTCAAAGTTGTCGTCTTGTTCTTGCTGAAGCGGCAAATCATCACTCCGTATGCTTTCGTACAGCTCCAGCATCCCACCTTTCTCGAACGGTATATGGCCGTATCGCAGACAGTACAGCGTGACACCCATACTCCAGATATCCGCCGCCTTTCCACTGACCTGACCATGCTTCGCCACGCACAGCTCTGGCGGCATGAACGCCGGACTGCCCGCTGACTTCGTAATGTGCATATCAGACTGTTTCTCGAACATTTCGCTCACGCCAAAGTCGACGATCTTCAACACGTCGTCATTCGTGATTAGGCAATTGTCCGGCTTGATGTCCCGATGTATGATGCCTTGTGCGTGCAGGTACTCAATGCCCAGTATCATGTCGCGGAACCAACAACGACACGCCTCTTCTTCATAAGGTTCGGCGCGCTCATCGAGTCCAACCTTCATGACCACGCCTTTCTTGCAGATCTCGAGAACCATGTACAGCGAATCCTCTTCCGGATCGTCCAGCACCTCAATCAATGCCACTAAGTTGTTATGGTTCAGCTTCTTCATGACGGCGCACTCTTCCTTGATCAGCTCGAGCGAGTTGTTACCTTCGGTCTGCTTCACCCGGTCAGAGGAGGAGAGTCGATGCAGAGGCGAGTTAAAGCCGAGTCCAGCAGCAAGGTGCCCGGCGCCTCGCGGTCGGTTGGGTCTGCGTAGGAGGTTCGACTGTGCGCGCTTCCGTAGGCGCGACTTGGAGAACTCTTTGACAGCGTATTCATTCCCATACTGATCTGTCGCAAGGTGTACCGCGCCAAAGCTACCTCGTCCTATCTCTTGCTTGATGATGTACTGGTTGATGCGATGTACTGCCGCGCCATCGTCGTCGCTGCTGCCATAATGAGATCGTGCGTTCAGAGTCTCCTTCACGCCCTTCGACTTCGACGGCGCCCTCTTATGGTGCCGTATGGGACTCTGGTACATGGGCGCTGGCGCTGACATGTGCTTGACCGGGTGAGGCCTGCGACTATTTGCTTGCGCTCCAGGTGCGGTTTCCGGCAGGTTGATGCTGATACCATGACTGGGTACTATACCCGCCGCAGCCTCTGCCTCTGAGTGCGAGCGCGGATGCTGTTGCGCATGGTTGTGCTGCTCAGCCATTGCTGTCGCTTAGTGTACTGTACAAAAGAAGCTGTTCGTGAATGCGCATGTACATCGCAGAATAGACTCGAGGGAGGAGAACGTGGCCTTCTTCACCTGATCCTTCTCTGCTCGAGACTTCCTCCTCCCTGCATATTTCTTACCTTATCATCGAAACGATAAGCGACCGGCTTACAGGGCTCGAGCCTTCCCTGTGGTTGAAGCTTTTCTGTGCGTCACTTCGTTCACGCCTAATGGCGGGGCCGTCAAATGAGGCTGAGCCGCCGAAAGCTTGTGCCATGCACGCGCAAATGAAACGGTCCACGCTCCGATTGAACCACATCCAACGGCTATCACCAAACTATCACGACATGCCTTGCTGACTGTAAGCACGAATCGCTCCTCAGATTGCAGGTAGGAGCTGAAAATTCGCGATATGCAGGAGTAAGGGGCGTCGTAGCTCAGAACCAGCTCTGCAAACACTCTGATGACCCGGAAGGCGGACCTGAAGTGAAGTTGATCTCAAAGGGTCAGATGACCTAGCACGATGTCGGTCTACGCATTCTACATATTCGATCGCCACAGTGAGTGTCCTACACAATGAT
>Ga0058704_10001072_pt1 | contig 13067 bp, 10 predicted proteins | sample AgamicMgSfe_FD_71363 | JGI IMG/M metagenome (GOLD analysis project Ga0058704, IMG submission 71363) | Agave microbial communities from Guanajuato, Mexico - Mg.Sf.e | ecosystem: Host-associated > Plants > Phyllosphere > Phylloplane/Leaf | place: Guanajuato, Mexico | collected 2012-05-30
GTTATAGTCGTTCACCAAAAAGTACAGCACATCCTCCGAGAACCAGGTGCATCGATGTGATGCCACTGCCAAGGCGTGCAACTGCAAAGCGCTGAGCTCCCAGAATTCAATTCCCAAGCGACAGCGAGAAAATGGAGCTACCACTTTCGAAGCCAAACCGGTTTCACTCTTGGTAAGGGGAGACGAGAAGGGTAGGTGGGTGTGTCTACTTTCAACCTCTGCGACGTTACGAGGGGTGACTGCAGTACGCCGGAGACGTATGCTGCGACTTCTATACCTGTACCTAGCCAGACCGCGCACTATACGTCGGGCACGGAGGTGACTGACAGCATATCAAGCGCGGAGGTAGTAGCAGTGCTGACTCTGACGATCGAATGGGCCTGCGCAAGCCGGTTCCTGGGAGCCTGCACCTTCCGACATGCGCCAGGCTCAACAAGCGCTTCTGAAGCCTAGTCCCTTCCGGTGTTCTGCAGCACCAAAGCTCAAGGTCTGGCTTGGTGCGGGCTTGCGTTGCGATTTGCTTTGATACTGATGGGAGGTAGTGAAGGCGTCGTATCGCCCACCAGCAGGCTGAACAGCGCAGCGAGCGTTGTGAGAAGCTCGCGTGAACCGCGAATCGGCATATCAATCAAATCGTATGATTGACTTCGAACAAGATTTACAGGGTATCCTCTAAACCTAGCGCCTGCCTCTCCTATCCCACCCACCGTATATACACTCCCTTACCCCCCAAAACCCAAAACGCTGGTCTATAGCATAATCAAATTCCCAATAACAACCCCCATACTCTCAAACCAAAACCTCCTCTTCACTCCCAATCCCGCCTTCACTCCATCACCAGCCCTACCCCCACTTCCCTCACCCACTACCGGCTTCTTCTCCTCAACAACAAGCTTCCCGCCCCCATCAATCGTACCTACAGCCTTAGCCGCCCGCCAAAATACCGCAACGGTCTCCTCGCCACCATCAACCATCAACATAGCGAGGAGATGTCGACGTTCGAAGCCCGAGGGAGTAAGCTGCGGCTGATCGAGTAGAGGTCTGATTAACCGCCCCTCCCTACCATCCCTTATCTCACTTTCGCCCTGCGCTTCTGGCACAGAGAGCACCACCACAAGTTGCAGCCCCTCTCCACTTGGGGCGAAAGAGGGGATATTGGCAAGTTTCTCTCCGAACGAACAATCCCCGCGCTTGACCACCAGGATGTTGTAGTGTTTAGCGATGGAGGCTGGGAGTCGGAAATCGCATAACGTGGAATCTAAGAAGAAGATGGTGTTGAATGGCAGCTGGCCTAGGGGGAGGGTGGCGGGGTTCGCAGCAGCAGTGCCAGAGTCCATGAGAGCTGATAGGGGGGCGGCGCCGGTGCCTGTGGGGAGGATGGCGGGGATGAGGGTTCGTGTTAGCGTCGCTTGCCGATGCTGTTGTTGGCTTTGTGCACTACTGATGGGTGTGAGGGCTGGGTGAGCGATATCGTGCAGAGTTGAGTCGCTATTGCCGCCGGATAGGAGACCAGAGAACATCGCCTCCAGCTCGCTCCACAGGGTCTCCATGGTGCTGTTCTCCGGGATCTCGAGTTCCCATTCTTGGATCACATCCTCTTCTTCTCCCAAACCTCCATCCCTCGCATGAATCCCCATCAACCCGTCTCCATGCCCATCAACCACAGCCGCGGCCGCAGCAGCAGGAGTGAAAGAAGGAACATCGACAACCAAATCCACCATCTCCAAATCCTTAACCCGTCTAAAATGTGGATCCGCCGGACTCACCCCATCCAACGCCTGCGCAGCCACCAGAACCTTCTCATCTCTGCCTAACGTCAATCCACCAATGCCCTGAACTCTATACTCTGATCCTAGCTCCCCGCCCACCAGACCTCCATTCTCGAGGGACTTAGGTTCTTGCACCAGGTTCAACCTCAAGTTAGACAGCGAGTTGATCAAAATCCCGTCGAAAACCTTCTGTAGAGCGCCGAGGGGTATGAGACCGCTTTGGACCCCCGCCTCCATGACCCCGCCATTCGCGTTCATGATTCCATTTGCGTTGGCGTTCATGTTGGGGAAGGTGAGGGTACTGACTACGGGACTTCTTATCGGACTACTTGTACCCTTAGGCGGGATGAGATTTCGGGGTAGGGTCCAGGGGTAGAATGTATAGTTACTCGGACTGCGGACATCGGAATAGAATATCCCTGGACCGTCTCCTGAGGCTTCTAGCAACGGCGAGGAGCGCGCGGGGTTGATGGGGACGAGATGTAGTTGTGTGAGAGCCGCAGCGTGGAAAAGGTCCGGGCGGTTCGCTGCGTGGCTGACGGTAAGTGGGAGAGGTGGTGGAGGGGCTGGGCATGTGGGCGCTGGAACTACCTCCCCCTTCGTTTGTCCTTGTGTGCGTCGATGCTGCTTGTGGCCAACAGGTCCAGGCGCCGTCCGCGTAGTCTTCGGGATCACCAAGGGATGGCCTTCCGTTGAGAAGACGACAGGCTCGTCGCCTTGGTTAAGCGGATGGTCTTCCGTGAAAAGCAAGTATAGGTATTTGGCAGTCTCACCAAGAAAGAAACTCTCCATCCGATCCCCCAACATCCCTCCCCCACTCTGCGCAGTAACATCCCTCAGCACCGCCCATCCACACCTCGTCCAGCACCTTCTCCTCACATCCCTGAGCACCATCTCGCCAACATGGAGGTACCAGGGGTCCTTGGTGGCTTGGTAAAGGTACCACGTAGACTCCACAAACTCCGGCCGGCCAGCCCAGTGTTTGAAGTTCGGATCGATCTGCCCATTGAACGCATGCCAACGCTCGGGAAGAGCAGAGTACCGGGTCCAGAGGGCTGTGAAGAGGAGATGCGCTTCCTCTGCTTCGGACACCTCGCCAGAGAGGGCTAGCAGGCCGGGGTAATATGCGGAGAGATTATCGATCCAGCTATACCTAGGTGCTCCTGTGACGAGATCGCTTTGACCGTAGTAAGGATGTTTTTCGACTGTGGAAGGGCGGAGGATGTGGCGTTTTACCGAGGCGTGGGCTTGGTGCCAGGTGCGGAGGAAAGCTTCGGGACTATCGTCGCGGAGGATGCTGTGGGTGGTGGTTGGTTGTGAGCTATTGGCGTTGGGAGAGAGGCCGGAGAGGAGGATTGAGGATTTTAGAGCGTATTCGAAGAATGAATCAATACCGGCTCCTATACCAGCAAGTGGCGGAACGATCCACTGTCCGCTCTCAGCATCTATCCCACCGCCGACCAGGCCAATCGCACTTCGTCGGTCCCAGACAGCCCAGAAAGCACGTTTCGCAAGCTCCTCGAAACGGCCGTCTCCGGTCAACCGACTCAACGTAGTAAACTCCAGCACAAGACTGCCTGCTCCAGCGGCGCACGTCTCAGTGATCTCCCGCGGATCGGAAGACGTACCGTCCAAGCGACAGACACCTGCTTCGGCGTCGCGATAGAAAGGTATGCCATGCCGGAGGTTTACACGCGGATACGGCAGTCCAGTCAATGTGCTAAAGGCCGGCAATAACCTCGAGGCTAAATCGTGTGCTAGCCGGAGAAGCTGACCGTCGTATTCGAACCCACCCTTCCAGTGGATGGCCTCGCCACCACTCTTCTTATCCCTCGTCCAGACAGGCGAGTAGCCGCGTATAGGCAGCTCCCCAATCGCAAATAGATGCGCCGACAGCAGTCCCCCCACACCTCGTATATTCGTCTCAAAAACCTGCACCTTACTATCCAAGTCAAACCCACAAGCCCTGCTCCCGCACTTCCTCCTCACCGCACCTTCCTTCTCCTCCCCACCTTCGCCTTCAAGCACACTGCCATCCCCATACAACTCCACCATCGCCTTGACACCTTTCTGGAACTCCTTAAGCGCCCGCCCTGCATGCTTAGGCTCTGGATCCGAAGCTAGAATAGCAAGCGTAGACAATGAATCCACAAGCGTCACCGAGTAATTCCCCAGCACATCATTCAACCCGATGTCCGCCGGATTCTCTCTATTCCTCGTCTGCGGCGTGCAGGATAAAGGCTTCAGTTCGTCTTCGGGGAAGGCATGCTTCATGTAATTGTCGTAGCCATGGTAGAAGAGGTTGCGGGTGTCATCGCGGGGTGTACCGATCTCGTCTTTCGTCATGCCATGACTTCCCGTTACCCATACTGCTATGAGCAGCAGGATAATGTACAGCGACCATCGTGATGGTGTCGAGGCCGGTGGAGAGGGCCGGGTGGTCAAGGGCATCGGGCATTTGGTTGGAGCATGGATGGTTGTTGTGCCGTCAGCGGGCAGGCATGAAGCTTTATCGACGAGGATATCGTCGTCACAGTCTTTATATATTATCGTTTCGATCGGTATGCTCTGTGCGCGGGGTTTAGCTGTATTGAATGCGACTGCTCGCGGGTAATGGTGAACTGGCCTCTCTTTGTTGGCCGCTTTCCGAATGCCTGAGGCATGATTTTTTCGGAGATGGAAGCGGAGAAGAGCCGCTTTGGGAAGTTTGCGGACGAGCTGTCTTCGAGATGGAGTGAAGCATCATTGAGGCTATACAGCTACATTCACTCCTTTGCCTCGGTCGCCGGCAAGGAGGATAAGTCACGCCTGAGTTACACATACAGCCACAGCCTGCGCGACATAGCACACCCAAAATGCTGCCCCGAGCAGCTCTCCGAGCCCTCCGCCCCTCCTCCATCTCCCCCTCGCCCTTCCACCTCCGCCAGAGCATACCGGCAACCGCATTACAAATACGAAACTATGCCTCAGACTCCAGCAGCCGACCGCGAAGACCACCTCCGCCAATAGGCTCACGGCCCAGCAAACCTCCACCTGCACAGCCTTTTCCAGGCGCATCAGGCTCCTCGAAACAGACATCGCCTGGTCAACACATTGGTGCGGGAGACAAGGATAAGACGTGGAAGCCGCAAGATGGCATCAAGTTTGGCGGTGCTGCAGCGGCGGCGATGCCGAGTGCAGCGAATGCGGTGAATGCGGCCGAGGATGCGGCGAGGTCGAGGCAGACGCCGGTAGATGGTGCGAGGCCGGAGGTTGGTCAGACGGCAAGAGGAGATGGATTGCTCGAGGATGCGGGAACGCAAGAACCGATTGCGCAGAAGACGGGTGCGGATGAGCCGGTACCCGGCAGCGTGAGGGATCAGACGTGGAATGCGCAGGCTGCGGCGGAGAATACGCAGGAGCCGCTTGAGCCGCCGCAGAGTGGAGGGAGTCCGTCGCAAGCACAGCAAGCTCAACAACACCAGCCTCTCCCAGACTTACGCCAAGGTATCCCCAGCACATTCGACTTCGAATTCGGCGGTAAAGACAAAGCCCAACACCCGCGCACCGAACGACCCTCAGAGCAAGACGACGGCATAGACATCACAACGACCCCTCCCACCGAACCCCGCGGCGAGCGCCGCGAGAGAGGCCAGGGCGAAGAACGCGAATACAACCGCTCCGACTACGAGACCTCTCTGGACAGGAAACGCGCCCAAATGGCCAACTGGCTCTACGCTTCACTCCTCCTTGCCGCCACAACCGGCGCCTTCTACCTCGCCCGACCCTTCAACGCCCGGGAGGAAGTGCCCTCCGGCCTTGACCCGGAGGACGTCACGTCCTGGTCACCCGGGTCAATGTACACACGCGTACGCGCGCGCATGGGGCACCAGTTGGGATACTATACTGAACCTACATTCCCGAAACTGTTACCTGAGGTTCCGGCGGATCAGAGGCAGCCGTATACATTGGTCCTCTCGCTCGAAGACCTTATGGTGCACTCCTCCTGGGACCGCACGAACGGATATCGTGTCGCCAAACGTCCGGGCATCGACTACTTCATCCGCTATTTATCCCAATACTACGAGCTCGTGCTCTTCACATCCGTACCCCTCGCCATGGCCGACCCGGTAATCAAGAAATTGGATCCATATCACTTTATCATGTGGCCCCTTGGCCGCGAAGCCACGAAATACGAAGGAGGCGTTTACGTCAAGGATCTCTCTTATCTGAACCGTCCGCTAAACAAGACGTTGATTATCGATACGAAGGAAGGGCATGTGCGGAATCAGCCAGAAAACGCTATCATCCTGCCCAAATGGTCTGGTGACCCCAAGGACGAGCGGACGAAGGATCTAGTCGGACTTATACCTTTCTTGGAGTATGTCGCGACGATGGGGACAGAAGACGTCCGACCCGTCCTTAAATCCTTCGAAGGCACCGACATCTCCCAAGAATTCTCTCGCCGCGAGTCCCTCGCCCGCGCGCGCTTCAACGAATCCCTCGCCGCCGAGAAATCCAAACGGCCCCGCCACTCCCTCGGCTCTCTGGGCTCAGCGCTGGGTATCAGATCCTCCCCCGCTTTAGGTGGCGGCATGGTCCTCGCAGACGGCCAATCAGTGGCGGAGGGGTTGGCGCAGGGGAAAATGCTTTCAGATCAGATCCGCGAGCAGGGACAGAAACAGTATGAGCACCTTGAAAAGCAGATCCGGGAGCATGGAGCGCAGTGGTTGAAGGAGGAGGAGGATGAGCAGAAGAGGTTGATGGAGATTCAGATGAAGGATATGAAGAAGGGGGCTATGGGATGGTTTGGTGGAGGGGGGAAGGAATAAGCTGCCCTGGTGAAGGCGGTTGGGAGAATCTTCGCTCTTGTTCTTTGTAGATTCTGTGCGATGGGACTGCATTTAGCGTGGGTCTTCTGGCGCTTGTGTAACTGTAAGAAGGAGCGCTCACTCTGCTGTGCTCGGCGTAGGCTGGGCAAATGGGATGTATACAAGTACCTTACAAACTCACTACACCACAACGCACCAAGCAGCCGACAGGCTACACAGTACATGCCTGAGTATTTGTTACATGGCTGACAAAGTGCACAGCATACCCACGAGCTCGAACGCTCGAACTGCCGATGTAGGTAGTTTTACAGCTCCCCGCACTCTCCTCAAAGTACCACAGTACCATATCCAGACGTGCTTAGCCGGCAATATAAGCATGTCAACCTGTCCATCTACAAGATACTGTCGCGCTACAGCAGGAGGGTAGTATTTGACTCTCGTACTGTCCGGACGATCTTGAACACGCGCATCGACACCCGGCTTCTTCTGCCATTGTCAAGCTGAGGCGACGCGCCATCCGGTGATGATGCGAGGACGACTTGTATCCTTCCACTCGTCTGCCCGTACTTGACCTTTGACGATCCGGTCCTATACGAGTGAATAACTTACGGTTGTCTTATTTAAGTCGACTTTTCGCATACCAGCAACAGAAGGTGAAGATGCCAGGTCTTCTGAAAAACTCAGAGTTCAAACACCTGCAGATCCGGGAATTGCATCCTACGTTTGGTGCAGAGATAGATGGTGTTGATCTCGCCAATGCTTCTGATGAGGAGTTCCAGGAGGTGCTCGCTGCAATGGCGAAGGTGAGGCTCTCTTTCTGCTCCAGAGATGGTCTGCTGCATCGATGGTGGAGCTGATTTCATGCTAGTACGGCTTCTGCGTGATCCGCAACACAGGTCTAGACGACGCGAGCCATGTCTCCTTCTCCCGGCGCTTTGGCGGCCTCGACGATATTAGACCTTACATGACCGGTGGCCGCAAGCCTCGCTATGAGTTCTACGAGCTGTTTGATGCCGGTAATGTCGATAACGACGGTGATGTCCTTGCCGCTGATAGCCCACGTACCCACTATGGCAAAGGCAACGGCTTCTTCCACGTCGACTCCTCGTTCAACCCACGGCGTGCATCATACTCTCTGCTCCGAGCAGCGAAACTCCCGCCACCGAGCACAGGCGGCAACACCGAGTTCGCGGACACGAGGACAGCATTCGACACCTTGCCTCAAGAACTAAAGCAACGCTTGCTCGGCAACGACTACATCGGCGTACACTCCCTCCACCACAGCCGCAAACGCGGCTCCCCAATCTACTTCGCCGACCTCAACGCGCTGGACTACCCCATGCACCGCCACCGCCTCACCCAACTCCACGAACCCAGCGGCCGCACCAACCTCTACATCGGGGCGCATATGCATCATATCGAGGGTCTCTCCGAAACGGAAAGTTGGCAATTGACCTGGTCTCTCATCGGCTGGGCTACCCGACCGGAGAATATTGTTAGTGTGGAGTGGAAGAATGAAGGGGATCTGATTATTTGAGATAACACGGCTGTGATGCATCGGGCGGCGGGTGGGAGTTATGAAGGGGTGTATGCGAGGGATTTGAGGCGGACGACGGTGCATGATGGGAGTTCTACGGCTTGGGGGTTGAATGAGAAGGTGGATAGTCGGCCGGGGTTTAACAGCAATGGGAAGGAGCAGATTTCGTTGTCTTGATCATTCTGATTGATATTAATGAGCATGTGGAGTCAAGTGGCGTTACGCAAGATAAGCACAGAAAGTTCCATCCAGACTCCGAGTGTAATGCATATTCCACATTCAGAACGCCGGACGCTATGCCGCCGTAAACCTAAGCAGTGCGCTCAAATGCTTTCGTGAATGCGAGTGCTTCATGTCGATCGTAAGTGAAAGCAGAACGCTCAGATGCTACCTCAAACGCGGAACGCTTCATTGCCCGCCGTAACTTCCAGCAGTACCCAAGCTCTGGCCGAGGTTGCTACTATATCGCCTACTGATGCCTTGATTGCCCATGCCAAGGGGTATAGACATCCGTCTCATCACCCGTCTTGAGCTTCTCCGGCTGAGAACATGACCTTGAGAGTTGCGCCTGCTGGGCGCCGCAGAGCCTGCTGCGCTACTATCTTCGTCGGTGAATGCTACGCTCGTTTTTGTACTCGTCCGCGACAGGAGGCCTCCCATTTCACCATAAGCCTCTTCTTCTTCCTCTTCAGCTTGCTGCTTAGTCGGCATCATCGCTGGGCCTGGCTGACCAGCGGACTCCGCTTCGCCTTCGAGGCCTTCGGCTTCCAAGACTTCCTCTGCGTCTTCCTCGTCGCTGACCTCGTCGTCTCCGCCGAAGCCTTCGCCCTCTTCAAGGTAGAAGACCGGTATAGCACCCAAAATCGCGATCGCAGAGAAAGTCCACCAAGGCGCAATAACATAGCCTCGCTTCACACCGATGGTGAAGATCGACCCTCCAATAGCTGGTCCCACCGCCCTGCCAACAGCAGCCACGGACGTGGCAAACCCATTCAGTGTCCCAAGCACCCTCAAACTACTCGCCGAGTTGGTAATCAAGATGGTGCTGCAAGGGTACGCAAAGATACCGCAAAAGCACTTGATCATCATCACCGCAAAACAGGCTCCAACCTGACTCTTCTGGTTCGGTAACAACGCCGTGAACGGCATAATGAGGTACATGATAGGGAAGACACAAGCGCACCACTTCAAGCAATGCAAAATGCCGAAACGCCGAGCTATGGGTGGGAAAAGGAAGAATTGGATTAGCATGCCGCAGACGCCGTAGCAGGTACTGATTAGGCCAATGCGGAAGTGATCGAGGGTAAAGCCGCCAGCGAACTGGAGAGGGTTAGAGGAAGAGCCGGGTGGTGTGACGTATGGGCTACCGGAGTGGACGGAGGGGTACTGCATGTAGACTGGCAAGAGCTGGTCGTAGCCCATGGTATGTGTTGCCAGGAGGGTATAGACGATCAGGTTGATGACAGACTGCCTGGTCATGACTTCGCGGAAGGAAGGTGGTGGTGGAGGTGGCTCCTTGGGCTCAAGTGGTAGGCTCTCTTCTTCGTCTTCGGTTCGCTTGAGCAAGGGCTCTGTCTCTGACTGCTTGGATTGCGACTTGCGGAAGTGGAGGATCTCTTCCAATTTCATCATGTGGTGCTTGGCGAGGCCGGTAAGCTTGTCACCGAGTCTCGATCCGTAGTCTCGCTGGCCTTGCAATGTCTCCAATGTTTCCTCGAGGAAGAGCGTACCGATCGTGATGCCTACAGCGAAGAAGGCGGCAGATACGATATTTGGTAGGGCATATGGGAAGCGCTGGAAGAAGCTCGGATGGTCAATTTGCTCGCCGGGCTCGACGTTCAGAGGATTGGCAAGTGCTCCGCCTATCGTCGGACCAAAGATTGATCCTACATTCCAAACCAGCGGCATAAGACTGAATGCTCTAGGCTGCAGCTCCTTGAACGGCACCATCTCCGCCACAGTCGTCCGTATGATGCCTACGTTCCCGTTGCCAGCTCCGGCCAGCGCTCTCGAAACTATAGCCACAGGTAGACTCTTACTGAAACCCCACATCAAGCTCGTGACCATCGTGCTGGCCAATCCTAGCAGGATGGCTGGCTTGCGGCCGTAGATGTCTGAGAAGCGACCCCATGGTATGCCCATCACTGCTTGGCAGAGGCTGAAGATGGCGGCTGCGAGGCCAGCCCATTTGCCTACATCGCTTTCTGGGACGTTGAAAGACTTGATCATCTCGGGGAGGTATGGGAAGAGGGAGGTCGCGGCTATGGGCTCGGCGAAGCGGCATATTGCTGGTGTTCGTCAGTATCCGTCTGGTTCACATAAAGAAGACTGAACATAGCCGTTCTGACCTACCCAAGATAGACAGCTGCTGTATAGGCAGCTTCCGCTCACGTCGAGCCTTCGGAGCCGTCATGTTGCCGTGCTGAACCTACTCTGCAATCACCGCGAAAGATGAGACGAAGGTTTGCTCCACGGATCGCCCCTCACCATAAGCATTGCATGTGCTACCCACCCGAGTCACAAGGAAAGGAAGCATGACAGTACTTAGCTACATGGATGGGAATAGGGCTTGGGGAGGTCGGTGTACCTCCGCATATCGGCCAGCGTCGGATGGTGTGATAGCCGCCTTCGGCCAAGAAGGAAGCTGGTCGACTACTTACTCGTTGTGAGACCGCATGGAAGATACTGTTGGCGTTGCCTTTCAACACGTGAAGCTGCGGACGGGTCTTCATCTGGAATGGTCTTGGTCCCTGGAAGTTTGTTTCGTTCCCCGCTGCACGTGACATCTTGTTGATAGCTTTCAGTCAGCCAATCAACCTCCGAGGTTCCAGCCTCTGATAAGTAAGCCGCGCCACACTATATATCATACCGAGACTTCCCATTTCTTTGATGATCTTGGAGAGCGAAGCTGAGCATCACTGCAGCATAACAATCGCCACATTGTGAGCATGCAAGCATCTGTGCTGTTCCCTACTCACATGGAGGGTGGAGATCTCACAGGTCCCAACACAACACCTCAAGCACTCTCACGCTTAGGGAGATATTGAATGATCATGAGCTCCTCGCAGTGCTGTCTCATGCACCCAAACTATCTACACCTCAGCGGCATGAATCACGTACTACAAGACCCTCATTCAGACGTCAAGAACGTCCCCAAATCCCTAACATACTTCTCCGTCTCCTCCAACATAGGACAATGCCCACTAAGCGCATACCTCACCCACTTCGTCCTACAACTCGGCTCCGTGAAGAAAGGCGCGCACGTCTCATCCTGCGCCTCATCGTAATACCCGTTCATTATCAACATCCCTCCCGGCACCGTCTTAGCCGTGACTTTCTTCAGGCCTTCGATGATACTCCAGTGCTTGAGTGTGCCGATGACGTAAAACTCTGAGGGTCCGTTCATTGTCTCGTAGACGGTGTGGTCGACCTTCACAGCATCGATGCATTGCTGCAGTTCTTCCGGGAAAGGGTTTATGCGGCAGACATGCCGATAATAGAATTGCATAACCGCCTTCTCATACTCCTCCGTATCCGTCGTACCATCTTTCTCACACCGATCCAACGTCTCCCTCACATCCCTCGGTAACCCCTCCCTCAATCGATTCGCAACCTGTACCCACACCACCATATCCGACGGACTATCACTAATAACCAACTTCCTCAACCCCACCGGCTGCTTCTCAATAGCATACTGACCCCCCAACATCCCACCCCAACTCTGGCCCAGGAGATCGAACTCCTTGATCCCCAGATAACCCTTCAGATTATCTAACTCCGCCATGAACATCTCGGGGATCCAGAATTCCCCATCCCCCATTTTGTCAGGGAAGCGAGTACTGCCTCCACAACCAATCTGGTCGTACATGATCACCGGGATGCCGTAGTCTTTGTAGATGAGCGAGATGGGGAGGAGGTAGTTGTGCGTGAAACCTGGCCCGCCATGGAGGCAGATGAGAGGAGTTTTAGAGGAGGAGAGGTCGCCCCATTGGAGGTACGAGGTTTCGCCTTTGGTTCCGGTAGGGCTGTAGGAGAAGGGGATCTTGCCAGCTGTGTCTGGTTTGGGCCATGGGCGCTGTTGACCAGGTGGTGGGGGGTTGGGTTTGAAGTCGGCGGAGGAGGAGCTCATGGTTGGGGCTGGACCTTGGGGCATTGTGTGCTGTGTGGTCAATTGAATGCTATCTGTATGTCACTCGTAGCAACAGTGGAAACGGGAAAGGAGAAACGCTGAAGTGTGGTGCGAGGTTGAGATGACAACGGCTTACCCTGAGCTCCGCAGCACTACAGCAGAAAAAGGCAGGTCGGAGAAGTGATGTTCATTATAAGCGAAGCTTTCGACGCCCGCGAGCTGTGATCCAGCGTTTGCTCCTCTGAGCTTGCAAGTTACAAAAAGTCAGGAACAGGAAGGTCTTGAGGGGTGAAGGTGGGGCAAGAAAGCCGGACGGCCACCGTGCAGTAAGCGGCGCTGGGCCGCTTTAGGCAGGAGCCCAGCTCGTCATTCGTGTAGTCCTTCCACCCTGTAATCCATATCGGAAGAGGAAGAAACAGCATTCATATCTGGTCTCTACGGCAGACGCTCCGGTCTAGTTTTCTGTAGTCGTATGCAGCTGCTCAGTCTGTCATTGTAACGACGGGGATGTCCGCTCCTCATCTGTTCTCCGTCTCGCCGCTTCTTCCTAGAGCATCCACCTTGGTACACAATTCCTGTTGCTCATGCATACGGCTACATTCGACCTGCTGAGGCCGCATACAGTCGCTCATTCTACTCTTGATGACATGGAAGATGCCATGCGGGCCTTTAAGGCTGCTCCCAGGCCTCTCTATTTCATGATACTGGTAAGGTACTATCAATGCCAAAGCCTGCCCGATCGGACCCCACTCTCGTGTCTAGTGAGCAAAACATCCTCTTCCGTACTCTTGTCCCGCTGCGAAGTAAATGGTAGCCCACCC